>Ga0315279_10008923_pt1 | contig 12049 bp, 17 predicted proteins | sample YL17G06_20_MG_FD_203694 | JGI IMG/M metagenome (GOLD analysis project Ga0315279, IMG submission 203694) | Sediment microbial communities from Yellowstone Lake, YNP, Wyoming, USA - YL17G06_20 | ecosystem: Environmental > Aquatic > Freshwater > Lake > Sediment | place: USA: Wyoming | collected...
TGCGTCGTCTGCTGCGGCTCCAAGGACCCTCTCTTCAGGAGTGGGACTACTCGTTTCGGAACCGTGTGCCGCCAGGTGACCGCCGCTATGCCTGCATACCCCCATCGCTTCGCTGAGGGCTTCGATCAACTTCCTGAATGTCTGCGGGTTCTGGTCCACCAATTCGACAAACTTCTTGAACGTTTCCTCCCACCTTTTGCCCATTTTCTTTATCACCAGTTCTCTCTCCTTCCGAACAGACTCCTCGACCTGTCTCACCAGCAAGCCATACTTCCTTCTCTTCTTCTTGACCGCTCCGGGCGAACAATGAAAATACTCCGCTATCCACTTATTCGTCCGTCCCTCTGCACACAACCTCTGCAATTCTCTAAGATCAATCTTGTTCTTGCGCCTGACCGCCGTTTGCATCGTTTCACTCACTTCTGTGCCACCTCCAATCTTCAGTCTTGTAAGACACTTCAGAGCTTAACTGTTTCTCCGAGGAAAACACCGTTGTCCTGGCCCGCCCTCTGGTTGAACCGGCGAGCTCGCGCGTACGCTTCGAGTTCGCCCGGATTGTGGCCGCGCGTCAAGCTGAGCCCAGTTGTCCAGGGAGATCCAAAAGCATAGCTCTGTTCAACCGTCACACAGTAGAACTCCATCCCCCGATGCGGTTGCCGGTTTCTGTCGGTATCCAACACGATTCCGCGTGTCCACTCGTCGGGAAGGCTGATCTTTGTTCCCACTCGTGCGTTGCATCCCTTAACGGTAAGTGTTCCGCTTTCGAGGATGTGGTTGTACCTGTTCCACCTCCAGAGTCGATCACGCTTCACCTTTGTCAAAAACTCAGCTGCGTCCTTTTTGTGAACATACCCCCACTCTCTCCGATTGAGATGGCCCACAATCTTGTCGTAATTCGCCGTCCCAAGCTTCTTGTCGAGCACGTTCACGACTCCAAAGCCTTCGTTTGTCGCCTCGAAATCCTCATCCGCCAATCCGAGTGGCTCCGTCTCTTTCGGATAGTCGAGCGGTTGCGGGAGCATACGAGAGGAACCGACAAATTCTCTCATTCCAAACGCTTTCACCATGTGGCTGTCGATCAAAGGGAAGTAGATTCCGAGTCGCCCAAGCGTGGATGTCGCAATCACGTCCTTCGACCCGATCACCTTGTACAGCGAGAACACCTCGTCCTGCGCAACTCCTAAGCCTTTGTTTATGATGTTCGCTTCGGGGATCTCCATCAGCACCGGTAGGTCCTCCCACGTTGGAAGCGTGAGGTCTTGAAGCTCCTTGGGATTCTCCGGGTCTAAGAGAAAACCATCTCTACGTATCGCCGATCCCTCCGAATCCTTCTCCCATCGGTGATCGTACGGTCTTGGCCGAAGAATGAGCACCGGTCTCACCTGTGCCGTCTTGTTGAACACGCCATCGGGAGGTAGGGTGTCGATCCATAATTCGTAGAATAGGTCGTCGGTGATCGCCCGCATGTAGTTTATCATCGCTCCGGCGTACTGGTTCAGCTTCTCATCGAAAACCTTGTCCTCCTTCCGACACGCGAGTAGCGGTATGAAAATGTCTTTTGCCTTCTTCTGTTCGCCAAAGTAGTCGAGCGTCAACTGAATCGTCGGCGCATTGGTCAGAATCCAATACAGAGCTTCGGGTGGGTAGGCATCTTGAAATACGTTCTTAGCTTTCCCGCCCATGTCCTGGACCATCCCGCGAACGTAGTCCAAGAACTGTGTCGCAGCCTCGCCAATGACTTCTCGCAGCCCCTTGTCGGTAGCGAGCTCCGGCGCATTGGCTATGTGATCCTCGATGAACAGCATCGTCGCATCCCGGCCTCGAACCTTGATCGCTCGCTCCACCCTATCGCCATCCGTCACTTTACTCTTGTACACGTTGTCCACGAATCCGAGCATGAACACCTGATCCCTGACCTCACCATGACCCATTTGCTCATCCGGCGCCCTCATTCCGATCAGTACCACGTCCATCGGTCGGATGCTCCGGTAGACGAAGCTCTCCCAATTGTCCTTCGTGAGTCCAGGCATTAACGACTGCCACAGCACCCCACCTTGATCCGGCTGCGGAACCAACGTGACTTCCCACGTCCCGGCCTGTGTGCTCAACGTCTTCCGCGTGTGCATTCTCAGCACGTATTGACTCAGATCGCTCTCCTCGAATCTCGCGCTGAGGTTGTGAAAAATCGGTCTTGGTGATCGTATGTCCATGTGACACTCCTTTCTTCTCCGTATACGCTTCGTTAAGTGGTTTGGGCTGTCAAAATACGCATTTCCGCGCGTTCCCTCTTTTGATGCACTCCGGTTGTTCGTTTGTCTACTCGACAACTGCCATCAGTTTCCATTCTCCCGTTTTTCAAGAACAGAATCCGGTGAGGTTCTGTCCTGTGTCTGAGGCTCATCAACGAGCCTTTTCTCGGAGGGAGGAGCAGTACCATCGGTCTTGGTAGGGCGTCTCGCCGCATGACCAGCGTTATGCTTGCCCTTCTCCCCGCCTCCGAGGGCTCGGCTAACCCCCCGAAGTTTTTCGGCAACACCTCTGAGTCCGAGAACGACCCTGTCCGCCTGTTCTGGCGTTGCTGCATCTTCAATGACCTTTAGTATTTCACGCTCTAAGTATATCGGCATGATTGCCGTCTCAAACCAACCAATCAAATCTTTCAAATCGCTAAGTCTCCGCATCTTCCAATCCTTGACTTCAAGAAGCTTCTGGAACACGCCATCCTTCCCGCCCAACTTCTTTACCTCGTCGGACTCTTCGCTCTGATCCGCCAACGCCTTGTAGTGCTCCTCTATCGCGTAAGCATCCCGTACGTCCTTCTCGATTGTGTCGATAATTCCATCGATACCTGCCGCCCACCGCTTTGCCATCTTCCACATCGACTTCTTCAGCGCCTCATCAGCCTCCCTCTTCGCAGCTTCCTCAAGATGCCTCGCCAGAAGGCCGTGCCTCCTTCTTTTCTTGCTCACGGCTTGCTCCGAGCAACGAAAGTGCTCAGCCATGTGCTTGTTTGTCCATCCAGCCTCGCAGAGCCTCTGCAACTCCTTGAGATCAATCTTGTCTCTGCGCTTCTCGGCTTTTTCTTCACTATCACTCATTCCACCGCCCCCCAATTTTCTGATGTCAGACATTTGTAAACCTCCTTCTTGGCAAAGGTAACCGAAGACAACTTCGAGCAACCGGAGACAACCAGATCGTCAAACATCTTCCTGATACCGATTCGTCTGTTAATTCTCTCGCCAAGGTCTTCTGAAGGCAACCAAATGGTCGAACCTTTTTGGAAAGGCCAACCAAGAGCAACCAATGGCAAGCAACTCCACTCACCCAAGTTCTTTTCTCTACGTCTTCCCAATAATCGAGATCAACGCCTGGCTCAGCCGCTGCCATTGAGCGAGCGCCTCTTGTGCTTCTTGGAATTCGGCGGCGCTCATTGCTCCCGCCAGTTCATACAGCTTCTCCTGCATTCCCTCGTCGGCGGCAAGCACCAACTCAGCCAAGGCGTTTGCCGCAGACTGGCCTCTCGCGTCTCGCCTCTGGATCGGATGGGGCGTCTGTCGCACTCCCGACCTCTCAGTATTGTCCCTCATCTCTGCCGGAAACACTCTCGTGATCAACCTTTCAACCCTCCGTCGTCCCCAGCCTGATTGTGATGGCTCCCCTTCTTGAAGTCGATCTTCTCGAATGGGAGCTCTTCTCCGTCTTTCCACTTGAAAACGACGGTTCCGTCCAGCAATCGGTACATTTCCATCTGTTTGAGCACTCTCACATAGGGACCGGCCTTGGCCTGCTGTTCGAGATACCATTCGTACGGATACACTTTCACTCCGTACTGGAACCAATCAGCAATCGTCCAGGCCGGAAAGGGCTTGTGCTTCAAGAACCACCTGAATGTCCTCATGAACCGCTCTTCCGTCCATTCCTCTTCCCTTACCAGGTCGAAAAATGCTGCTACCTTCTCCGAGCTTGCTTCAACTCCAAAGTTCGCTTGCAGTATCGCTATCGCCTTGGTGAATGTCTGCGTTGTGACAGGTGGCGAATCAATGAGGTCAAGCGCGTTCACTCCGTTCTCGATCACGCTCGGCGAGGGTTGCTTCAAGGTCACGAAGGCGTTTTCGCGCCGCCTCGTCGTGATGGAAGGTTGCTCGCGCATACTGAGAACTTGTTGAGCCAATACTCCGACCTGTTGTGCCATTTTCGCTTCCTCCTTGATTCTTGTACTTGCCTTCAAGCACTTTGAGATAGTTTCCCGTGTGCAGGAAAATCCAGTCGAAATCAACCTTCCATCCTCTCTGGTTCTTCCCTTGCAAGAACGGGCTCCTGCGGATCTCCGCAAAGATCGCATCAAGGTTGAATTCCTTCTCCTTGAGCCGGGCAAGAACTCCCCTCCTGCGCCGATCCGTGATCTTCATTACTGTGACCAGCTTGATCTGCTGTGCAAAGTCGTTCCATTTGTCCTTCGCCGCTTCAACCACAGCTTCTGAATCGGTGTGTGACTTCGTCTTCAGTCCCGGCCCGGATGGTGTGGGCTCAGGGGAGTACCCCTCTTCCTTCTCCACATTTTCGACATTCTCTCCATTCTTGTTTGTGTCCGTTCTGTTGTCCTTCCGTTGTCCGTTCTGTTGTCCGCTCAGTTGTCCATTGCCTTGATACTCAGCCCAATTTCGAACAGCAATGACAGTGGTCAAATGGGAAAACCGCTTGTCCGTTCTAATGAGCACCATTTCGCGTTTTGCAAGGAACTTGAGGAAAGCCATCACTGTCTTTCGGTTCCATCTCCAGCGCTTGGCAAGACTCAGTTGCGAGTAGCAAAGCTCGCCCGGTTTCAAATTGACCTCGACACCTCGAATGAATACGGTTCTCTCCTTGTGGGCAGCCAACAACAAGAGATCAATCCACGCCTGGGCTCGCGTGAATCTCTCCGAGAAGTAGAACTCGTTCTCGGTGATCTGACGATGAAGCTTTATCCAGCCTTGCGGTGTGGCCATCAGCGACCCTCCGGATGTCTGTTACAGCCGTTCGGGCACTGCCGATACCCGCGAGGCATCTTACCTCCGGGCAAAATGTTGGGCGACCACGCCTGCCCACAACCATCACACCTCAATAACACACTCTTCTCATCGACGATAGAAACTGCGACCCTTTGCAGCCTGGATTCCTTGTAACCAACGGCTGATTTCATACACACTCCTATCTGACACGGACAAAAACAAGAAAGCCGACAGGGCGAACTGGCAAGTCCACCGTCGGCTTTCTAACAATCCGATCTTTTGGTTGTACCTTGCCAGTACAAAATCTTCGCTGACAAGGTAAATTCGAATTACGTCCTCAGGACGTAGGAAAATTAGTAGTCATACCTTTTCTGCCATCGCCTGAACAAGCCTTCAACTTGTCCTTTAGTAAGCTTGTATCCCAGCACCTTCTTGGAGACTCTTGCAAGCTCCCAAAAGGCCTGTTCCTGCGATCCCTTCCCTTTACCAGTGTAGCTCCGAATCCAACGGACAACTGATTCACGAAGTTCTTCCCGTTCATTCGGGGAAATGTTCAATTTCTTTGCCTTGACACCTTTGCCGAGCTCTTCACGTATCAACTCCTTTTCTCGTCGATGTACCTTTTCTTCAAGCTCACGAATCATTTGAGTATACATCTGCTCGGTGACACAACCTCCTTCGATGAGATAGTAACCGTCCAGTTCATAAGGAGTGCCAACCTCACCCTCTGTCAGTTTGTACTTCGAAAGGAACCACCGCAGAAGCTCCGTCTTCTCATCATCTGCTCGCAGAATGGAATATCCTGCTGACAACAGTTTTTCGCCGTACGCGCGAAGGATGCTCTGGGCATTTCGATACAGGGGGTTTTCGAATGGTTTCTCGTCCATTCAGTAGTACCTCTCTTTGCCCAACGGTGTTTGACGGTAGTCGATGTCAAGCAATCGCAGCAAGAGCCGTTCCGTCAGGCCGCGCATTTTGTCTCTAAGGGTGAACAATTCATCGAAGTCCTCTATGATGAAGCCGTCGTGAATGTAGTTGTTCCTGATCTCCGTGAAACGAAATCTCTTCGGAGCGTGCCCATCCAACAACTCGGCTCGCGTCGGCACGGGGAAGAGGTCTTCGAAATCAATATTCGATCCATCACAAGCCGCAACCAACTTCGCGCCGAACGGTTGTCCCGGATGCCCAAGGATGCCCTTCAGAAAGTCCAAGCAAGAATGCCAAAACAAGAACGAAATATCGACCGCTTCAACATAGCAGGCGAGCTTGAAGCACCGACACACGCTATCAAACACCTTCTTCTTTTTTTCGTCCAAGTTCAGATATCTACTTATGAACAGCGGGAGGAGCTCACACAGGGCGTTCCTGTTCCAGTCGGACGGCCCAGGACGCGCGCGTCGTTCTCTTGGCTCCGGGACCCGAATGTAAATCGTCTTGTCTTCAACCAACCTCTTTTGTGGATCGGTCGCGTAGACTTCCTTTCCATAGAATCGTATCCAGTCGTGCTCAACGATTGAAAGAAAACTGAAAAGAGCCTGCACGATCTCATCTACTTTCGGTTCCAAGAGCTCTGGGGAAAGTCCTTCTCCCTCTATCGCAATATACAACTGAGAATGTCTTGCCGCGAGCAGGTAGGGAAATCGCTCCTCATCCGTGCTTTCGTCCCAGAAGTCCATCGCGTCGAAGATTTTGATGCTGAAACCTTCGATCTCAAACTCGACCATATCGTCAGCCCATCTCACACGTTCGTCGGAACCTCCCTCTCCGCTCCCCTCCCGCCATCCCCTGTAGAAGCCGCGATGAGGGTGTTTCGTGCGACCTCCTCGGTATTCAATCAACCTCACGAGCGGAAAGCTGAAGCCCCACGAAATCCTGCTAATGCTTCCCACCTCAGAATCTCTGAGAATTCTTGTGATCGAGGCTGGACTTACATTTGCTTGACCACGAGGAAAAGACGTTTCTAACACGAAGTTGGAGTTCTCCGAGAGCTCGATCTCGATGTGCGCAGCCGTTTCAGTGGCTTCGATTGTGTATCTTGAGCCGCCCCCAGCATCTTTGGGAGAAAAGGTGTTGCGTAACTTGAAGTCTGTGAGCCTCACACGCATGTTATGCGTGTCAAAAGGATTGTAGGAGACATCGACCGTCACCTCGCAGAATGGGATTCCATCCTTCTTGATCTCGCCTACAAAATGCTCTTCGTGTGAGAAGAACTTCTTAATTACCTCTTCCATACCTTACTCATCGATTGTCGCTCAAAATTCCTTCAAAGCCCGATCCATTCTCTCGCGGCTCTCCTCAATCATCTTCCTCTGCCACTCCTCAGGCTGCCACATCGTAAGATAGAATCTACCCTCATCAAGGATTGGCACAAACTCGCCATTCCTTATCGCTCTATGGATACGGCTTACATCACGCTTGATGGCCTTCGCGGCGCGGTAAATGGAAAGCATTGAGACCCTTGTTAGTTCTGATTCTTGCCTTGTTCGTTTCTTGTCGTTCACCGTGCACTCCGTTGTGGGTCGGATCTCCGGCCATGGAGTTGTTCGATCTCGCAAAGCTCAAGTGCTCGATCAAAAATACAGCCGCTGATGAGAAGTCGAAGCATCTTATCGATCCGCTCGTCGTCCAATCGATCTGTTCGAGCCTTGCGCTCTTGGTAGGTCTGCTCTGGATTCGGTCTCGTCAGGATCTCCGGCATCAGCAAACTCCCATCGGGGGTGGTTCTGTGTCTTTGTTGAATATGCGAGTTTTTCCTGAATCGTCAAACCGCCACCTCAGGTTGACAAATCCCCACCTTCACCAACTCGTCCCGGTTCATTTTCCAGACATCCATCATCACGGTTCTCGTGAGGCTCTCCTCAATCCTCTCCAGCACAGCGGCCACTCCGGCAATGCTATCTCGAACCGCTTCCATATCCGTGAAAGTGAGATCGTCCTTTGCGTTCTCCTCAACCGACAAAGCCTCGGCAAGGATGCGAAGCTTCCGGCTTTCTTCCCTCAATTCGCCGCTGAGGATATTCTCGACGGGGCGAAGAGCGTCAAGGTTCTTCTCCGCCAATTCTACTATCCCGCTGCTACCGTTCTCTTGCCGATACACTTCGACCTGATACGTCTCGCCGAATTTCCGGTGAATCGCTTCTGTGAGTTGGGCAAGTCCATATCGTATCACCTCAAACGCCTCGTTGTGCCGTGCCGTGATTGCGACCGTGCTGCCACCGAGGAAGTGCACTCGCGATCCCAAAATCGCGTCCGCCAACTTTTCGTTTCGTGGCTTGAGTGCGAAGTAGATCGCGCACTTCTCCTTGGTGCTATCGTTGGTGTTTTCGCTTCTGCCGCCGAGGACGAACACAGATGCTGACATAGGGCCTCCTAACAAATATGCCGAGGTTGGACAGGCTCCTATCAGGGAAACCTCGGGGTCCTCACGGATACCCCACCTCGGCTGGTATTGGCCATGAAACGACAAGAGCTCCTTACGGGAGCGAGTCGCCTGATAGGGTTTTTGTCCACTTCCAATATAGCGATCCACCGACCAGATGTCAAGGATTCTTTTCAGCGTTGTGGCAGCGCATACCGATTCGCTCCTTCCCTGTGTCGTGGATGGATTCCCGTGACGGCCTCAGAACCACGTCAATTTCGCGCGTACATGCGCTACACGGGATTTTTCCCGCTTGGGAGCAACCATTCCGCATCCCCGTCCTCGCGGCAGACGGTCTGTTGTGTCAAGAGAAGCCTGGAAAGCCTACCTACGGCAAACGGGTCAGACGGAAATGGAGGCGAGAGCTTCTTTCAAGAAGGTGCTTACTTCTTTAGGGTCTTCGACCGCTGTGAAGAAATCCTTGAGTTCGTCGGGTGACAATGGAGGAACCTTTTTCCATTCGCCATTCTCTTTGAGGAGCGAAACGTTATCGGTCAGCAAGAACACGCGTCCATCGGACTCGTCTCGCGACACCAGCACATCTTCAACCTTGACTCGATTCTCGTTCATGCCAAACCTCCTCGATAGGTCCTACGTGGATATCATAAGAAAGTCCCGATCCAATTTCAATGTGAACCGATTCTTGCTGAAATAGCCCGTGCGTATGCCAACAAGAAGCTACTTCATTCCCTCCGCTCGCGGCTGTACTTTGGGCGGACGATTCGCCGTCGCTTGACGAGCGTGATACCGAGCCCGATCCGCTTCCGGGTTTCCTGAACAGTCTCGATGGTTGTCTCGCGGAAGAGGAGGATGTTGATTTTGCCATGTGGGGAGCGATTCCTGGGTCCGTTTGAGTGGGTCATTTTCTTGAGTGGAGAGAGTGGCTTTTCGTCATTGTACCTTGATCCTCCTCCCAGCTTGATGAGCTCCGCTTTGCTCAATGCATTCGACATGCGACTCGACGAACTGCAGAATGCTCGACTCAGTATTTGGGGAGCTTTTGATATTCTCGTAGCCGTGCAAGTTCTTCTTGACGTGCGGCATTCAGGTAGTACGAGTATTTTCTTGCGAGCAGCCACAACTCTTCCTTGGACATGCTTACCAGGTGGTTTACCTCATCCTGATCAAGACGGGGGAACACATGGCGGATAGACACTGGGTCAAAGCTTTCCTTTGCATTGGTGACAACGTCGATTAGGTTGCCACGATCAAGCAATCCCCTGGGTATTCTTCTCTTGAAGTAGTCATAAAGCGTCTCGGATGAAGAGACAGATGACGCGTGAGCAGCTTCTCCGTAGAGGTTGGTATAGATTTGCAGAAGATACTTGTTGTCCCCATCTGACAAATCAGCGTGCAGGCGATTGACGAAGTCGATTTGTCGTGCGTTCAACGGCGCCGTCATCTCCCTCTGTTTGTGCTTGGCGGACTTTTGGGGGTAACCGAAGGTGGTTAGAACCAGTAGAAGAACGAGAACCTCTTTCATATGTCTACCCTCCGATGAGTTGGCGAGAAAAGAAAGGGCGTGGAATCGAATGCTCCTCTGCTCTGAGGCACTGAGATGCCCGTCAACAAAGGAAACACCAACCCACGCCCCTCATCGGGGCGTAGAATCGGCTTACCTTGTTGACGTGAAAGCTCTCAGTTTTCAGAGCAAGGTGGAAGCCAAAATCTACGCTGATTTCAATGATTTATACTTGGAGAATCCTCCTTCAATTTATCTTGTGTGCTCACGTGCCTCATGTGTTGGCAAGAATATAAGAGACTTCCCGGTGAAATCAAAAAGGCTCCGAGTTCGTGAGCCCTCCTTGGCCAACACATCCCTTCCCGTCACTTGAAGGCCAATGAGAGCTTCTTTGCTGCGTATTGCAGGGTCCTGACAGCAACGTCATCTCCTCCTTCTTCCCTTCCGGCGAGTCCGACTCCCGCGTCCTGCCGGAATCCGAACATCTTATTCCGATCACCTTCCGGACTTGACAAGCTGCTCTTGCTTCTTGCTGCGCAAGTCCACGAGAGCTTCTTCGACCTTGGTGATGGATTTCTCAACTAATCCGGCCACTTCGGCGATTTCGTCCCTCACGTCCTCCAGCGCGATAAACGTCAACTCCACCTCGCCTTTCCCAGCACAGAAATCGTCCACACCCTCCGGAGTTTGAAGAGTTCCCATCGTCAATGCTTCTGCGAGAATTCTGAGGCGTCTCAGCCCCCTATTGAGATCCCCTGTAGCGAGTTGCGGATCGACCTGATCACCCTGTGTTGTCCGGTTGGTTGCGGATTGCATATGAACCTCCTTTGGATTGATTTGAATAAATTGCGTTGATTGAGAAGCTCCCTACAAGCCCTCACAAGCCCTCTCATTCGCTCACAAATGCCCTACAACGAGAGATCGTGACGACTGAATACCAAGCCCCCCCTCTGATACTTCAATTTTGGGCGATTTTGAGCTTGTTCACTGCGTTGTGTAGCTCAGCCGTTGCCAATTGCGCATAAACCTGTGTGACGCGCACATCAGAATGTCCAAGGAGCTTTTGAATCTCGTATATGCTGACCCCTTCTCTGGCTAACCACGTGGCGAAGCTGTGGCGGAGGCTATGGAACTTGACCCGGTCATTCAGCCCCAACCTGCGTACATGATGCTTGAACTTGTGCTCAACGTAGCTCTGACTCAGTTTTGTCCCGCCTGAATGGAAAACGTACCGACAGAAGCTCTTGGAGATCCCACGACCTTCAAGCAATGAGAAGACGGTGTCACTCATCGGAACCACTCGGCACTTTCCCGATTTGGTCACGAACCACTCTGAGTTCGCCACGTAGATTAGACGCTGGTCGAAGTCCACGTGACTCCACTCCAGGTTGAGGATCTCCCCTTGTCGAAGCCCGGTGAGGGCTGCAAATATGAAAAGTTCCCGCAGGACCGGCACGTCAACGATGTTGATAAGCCGTTGGAATTCCTCTTTGCTGAGGTAGGCCGGTGGCTGCTCCGGCACGGCGATGGGTCGCGACTTCGAGAAGGGGTTTTCCCTCAGATAGCCCCACGCCACTGCGCAGTTGAAAGCCGCCCTCAGCGTCCTGAACTCTATGTTGACGGATGTCGATGTACAGGTCTCGTATCTTGCCGCTTTGAACTTCTCGACATCTCTCAAGGTGTATGCTGAGAGGTATCTGTCGCCACATACCGACTGGAAGGATTTGAATGCCGGAAGGTAAATGCGTTTCAGAGTCGTGGGTCGAAGGGCTGGCGCCCTCAGCTTGCAGAACTGTTGAACAAACTCTGAGAAGAGAAGTCGCGTGTGGCGCTTTTTGACGTTCTCCCTGAAGTCGGTGAGAAACTTTAGGGCTTCCGTCTTGGTCTTCTCTCGCGTGCTCTTTTGCCGCCTCTGGCCGTCCAGTTCAAACTGAACGTAGTAGTAGCCGTTGGCCTTCTTGAAGAGGTAGAGCTTCTCTGCGGGCATTGCAAGACTCCTTTCTATCTTGCAATTCCGCTTGAAGTGGGGTCAGAAGTGTTGGATTTTCGAGGGAGGGAACGCCCGGCCTACAGCTCCGGAGGCTGTCGCTCTATCCATCTGAGCTACAGGCGCAGAGAATACAAGTGTTGATGAAGCGTCCTTGCAAATCCCGCTTTAAAAGCAAAGCGGGATTCTCAAAA
>Ga0315279_10008924_pt1 | contig 12049 bp, 11 predicted proteins | sample YL17G06_20_MG_FD_203694 | JGI IMG/M metagenome (GOLD analysis project Ga0315279, IMG submission 203694) | Sediment microbial communities from Yellowstone Lake, YNP, Wyoming, USA - YL17G06_20 | ecosystem: Environmental > Aquatic > Freshwater > Lake > Sediment | place: USA: Wyoming | collected...
CTGGTGCCGCCGTACACATTCGTTGCCACCATCAACGTGGTGCTCCGCCAGCACGCCCTGCCGGTGTTCATTGACAGCGATATCGAAAGTTCCCAGATCGACGCGCGCAAGGTGGAAGCGGCGATCAACGAGCGGACGCGCGCCATCATCCCCGTGCACCTGGGCGGGAACGCCGCCGATCTGGACGCGCTGCTGCCCATCGCCAAGAAACACAAGGTGGCGCTGATCGAGGATGCCTGCCAGGCGCACCTGGGCGAGTGGCGTGGCCGCAAACTGGGCGCCTGGGGAGACACCGGCTGCTTCAGCTTCCAGGCTTCGAAGAACCTGAATTCCGGCGAGGGCGGCGCCATCCTGTGCGATGACGAAAACCTCTGGGAGCGCTGCTATGCCTTCCACAACAACGGCAGCGGCCTGAAGGCCATCGGCGCCGCCTTCTCCTACAAAACGACGGGCTTCAACCTGCGCATGACCGAGTTCCAGGGAGCGCTGCTGCTGGCGCAAATGACGCGCCTGGAGGAGCAGACGCGCACCCGCGACGAAAACGCCCGTTACCTGACCTCCATGCTCAAGGAGATTCCGGGCATTGTTCCCGCCCGCATGTACCCGGGCTGCACCCGCAATGCCTACCACCTGTACATGTCCCGCTACCGGAAGGAACAATTTGCGGGCCTGCCGCGTGCCAGGTTCTTGAAGGCGCTGGCGGCCGAGGGCATCCCGGCGTCCAGCGGCTACTCGCCCCTGAACAAGCAGCCGTTCATCAAGGAAGTCCTGCAGTCGCGGGGCTGCCAGCGGCTGTTTTCGAAAGAACGGCTGAAGCAGTGGGACGAGCAGAACCAGTGCCCGGCCAACGACCAGCTCTGCGAGCAGGCCGTCTGGTTCACCCAGAGCATGCTGCTGGGCCCGCGGCGCGACATGGAGCAGATCGCCGAAGCCATCCGCAAGATCCAGGCTTCGGCGGCGGAGCTCAATCGCAGCGGGGCTTGAACCACAAAGGCCCAAAGGACACAAAGACCACCAAGAGATTTCCTTTGTGGTCTTTGTGTCCTTCGTGCACTAATGTGTGAAATCTTGCCGCCTTGGCAACATTTTCGTTGTTGGTTGCGGCGATAGCTGCGTCGTGCCTTTGTGGTGAACTACTCCACTTTTTCGTTCGGCTGAATGCGGGCGCCGTTGATGAAATCGGGGGCGGGCACCCGGCGCCGGCCTTCCAGTTGCACTTCGACCGCTTCCAGCAGCGTCCCCTGGCCGCAGGCAATCCGGAGCCTGCGGCCTTCGACCAGCAGCGTGCCCGGCGCCGTTTGGTGGGCAGGCAAGAGTGCCTGCGCCACCGCTGTCCAGAGGTGAAGCAATTGTCCGCGAAAATGGGTGTAAGCCCCGGGCCACGGCGCCAGCCCGCGGACCCGGTTCACGATCTGCCGCGCATCCAGGCTCCAGTCAATCAGCCCGTCTTCCTTCCTAAGAATGGGGGCCAGCGTGGCGCGCGAGTGATCCTGCGGCGCCGGAGTGATGGTTCCGCGTTCCAACCCTTCGAGCGTCTCCAGCATGAGAGGCGCACCGAGTTCGGCCAGCCGCCGCCCCAGTGAAACAGCGTCTTCGTCGGGGCCGATGGACGCCTCCCGCACCAGCAGGATGTCGCCCGTATCCAGCCCGGCATCGATCTTCATGGTGGTGACCCCGGTGACTGTTTCGCCGCGGATAATCGCCCAGTTGACCGGCGCCGCGCCCCGGTATTTGGGAAGCAGCGAGGCGTGCAGGTTGATGCAGCCGTGAGGCGGCAGGTCGATGATGTGCTGGGGAATGATTTTGCCGTAGCCGACGATGACGATAGCCTCGGGCGCCAACGATTTCAGCTCTTCGTAGACTTCCGGCGGGCGAATCTTGGCCGGCTGGTAGACGGGCAGGCCGAGTCCGGCGGCCGCGCGCTTGACCGGCGGGGCCGTCATCTGCCCGCCACGCCCGGCGGGCTTGTCCGGCTGCGTGTAAACGCCGCGAATCCGATGCCCGGCCGCGGCCAGTGCCCGCAGCGTCGGCACCGCAAACTCCGGCGTCCCCATAAAAACTAGCCGCATGATTCACCACAAAGCCACGAAGGACACAAAGTTCACAAAGGGAGGTCGGCTTGGTGTTTCTTTGTGCCCTTTGTGCCTTTGTGGTGAATTGTCACCATTCGCCGTCGCGCTGGAGCTTGCGCACCTTGCGCTTGATCAGGTCGCGGCGCAGCACGCTGAGGTGCGTGATAAACAGGCGGCCGCCGAGGTGGTCGGTTTCGTGCAGGAAGGCGCGGGCCAGCAAGTCTTCCGCCGTTTTCTCGAACCACCGGCCCTTGATGTCCTGCGCGCGCACGGTCACGCTCTTGGGCCTTGTCACCTTCGCGCGGAAGGTGGGCAGGCTGAGGCAACCTTCTTCATACGTCCGCTTGCCCTCGGTCTTCAAAATGGTCGGGTTGCAGAGCACCACCTTCGCGTTTGGGTCTTCGCCCGAGGTGATGTCGATGACCGCCAGGCTCCGCGGGATGCCGATCTGAGGAGCGGCCAGGCCCACGCCGTGAGCCGCGTACATCGACTCGAACATGTCGGCCACCAGTTTCTCGAGTTCCTCGTTGAACTCGGTCACCGGCTGGGCCGGCGTCTCCAGGACCGCGTTGCCGTACTTGACGATCTTGTAGATCAACCTCGCGCCTCCGCGGGAAGTTTTCAGTTCTCAGTTTTCAGTTGTCCGACCGAAGTTCGAGAGACTGATAACTGACAACTGAAGACTGAAAACTAAAAGGAACGCAACTGCTCCAGGTATCCGCGGTGATTCCGCTGCGTTTCCCCCAGCGAATCGCCGCCGAATTTCTCGAGCCAGCAGCGGGCAAGTACGAGCGCCACCATGGCCTCGCCGATCACGCCGCCGGCCGGCACGACGCAGACGTCGGAACGCTCGTAGGCCGCCTCCACCGGTTCTTTCGTCACCAGATCGGCGGAAGCCAGCGGGCGGCGGAGCGTGGAGATGGGCTTCAGGTAGCCGCGCACGACGATGTCCTCGCCGTTGCTGATGCCGCCTTCGATTCCGCCCGCCCGGTTGGAGGCGCGAGTGAAACGCGCCTGGCCAGCGTCGTAGCCAATCGCATCCTGCACGGCGGAACCGAAGGAGCCGGCATTCTCGACTCCGGCGCCGATTTCCACCGCTTTCACCGCCTGGATGGACATCACCGCCCGGGCCAGCAGGCCGTCCAGCCGCTCGTCCCAGTTGGCGTGCGTGCCGAGGCCCGGCGGAACGCCGTGGGCCACGACTTCGAATATGCCGCCCACCGTGTCGCCGGCGCCGAGCGCCTTGTCCACCTCGGCGCGCATGGCCGCCTCGGTCTGGGCATCGGCGCAACGCAGGCTGCCGCCATCGGGTTCCGGGCGCATTGCCGTTTTGCGCACTTGGTCGAAGGCCACCGGGCGGCGCAGTGTCACGCCGCCGACAGCAATGACGTGGCTGAAGATTTCGATCTCGAAGGCGCGGAGCAGCAGCTTAGCAACGGCGCCGGCTGCCACCCGCGCCGCCGTCTCCCGGGCGCTGGCCCGCTCCACGATGTAGCGCGCATCGTGCAGGTTGTATTTGAGGCAGCCGGCCAGATCGGCGTGGCCGGGACGCGGCCGGGTGAGGGCGCGCGCCGCCTCGCCGCCCGCCGGACGGGCCTCGACCGGAAGGACGTCCTTCCAGTTTTCCCAGTCCCGGTTGCGGATCAGCATGGCCACCGGCGCGCCGGTGGTTTCCCCGCGGCGCACGCCGGCCAGAATTTCCACGCCATCGCGCTCCATGCTCATTCGCCCGCCGCGGCCGTAGCCCTGCTGGCGCCGCCGCAGTTCATTGTCGATGAACTCGACAGTCACCGGCACGCCGGCGGGCAGTCCCTGCACCAGGGCTACCAGCCCCTGGCCATGCGATTCTCCGGCTGTGGTAAAACGTAGCATCAGACCACCAAGATGAGAGGTCTAGCCGCAGATTGCGCGGATTACACCGACAACTGATTGAAGCCCAACAACGCATTATAGGGGATTTGCGGGTATGCTGTAGAATCCGTTATGGGTATGCGAGTCGGGACGTGGGCCACCGTACTGGTGTTGAGCCTGTTGCCTGCCTTCCTGGCGGCCCGCACCAGGACCGATGATGCGGGGCGGCGGGTGGAGGTGGTCGAGAATCCGCAGCGAATCGTGTCGCTGGCCCCCAGCCTGACGGAAACGCTGTTCGCGCTGGGGCTGGGGGACCGCGTGGTCGGCGTCACCGATTTCTGCGACTACCCGGCCGAGGCCCGCTCCAAGACACGGGTGGGCGGCATCATCAACCCCAGCGTGGAGACCATCGTCAGCCTGGCCCCCGATTTGGTGCTCATCACCCGCGAAGGCAACCGGCGCGAGACCATGGAGGCGCTGGAACGCCTGGGCGTTCCGGTGTTCGCTAACAGCACCAATGATCTCTCCGACGTATTCCGCACGATCCGCCAGTTGGGCGAACTGGCGGGGGTGGCGGAGCGCGGCCAGCGGCTGGCCGCCGACCTGGGGCGGCAATCGGCGGCCATCGCCGATGCCATTCGGCCCTATCCGGCGCGCCGCGTGCTGTTCCTGGTGTGGTTGCAGCCGGTGGTCAGCGTCGGCCGGAACAGCTTCATCGAGGGCCTGTTGCAGCGCAGCGGCGCGGAATCGATCGCCGAGGCCAGCGCCCAACCCTGGCCGCATCTTTCGATCGAAGACATTTTACTCAGCGAGCCGGAATTCATTTTGATCCCGCGCTCATCGAGTTTTGCCCCCACACGGGCACAACTGTTGCGGCTGCCGGGCTGGCGGGAGCTGAAGGCGGTGCGGGCCGGCCGCATCGTCTACCTGCCGGCCACCGTCGAGCGGCCCGGCCCGCGCCTGATCGAAGTACAGGACGTGATCGCGCGAGCCATTCATCCGGAAGCGTTCAAAGGCAGTGACAAGTGATAAGTGACGAGTGATGAGTGACGAGTGGTGAGTGATAAGTGGCGAACGGTGAGTGGCTCGCGAAGGAAGCCACTCATCGCTCGTCACTCTTCACTGCTGTTATGGTGTTGACGCGGCGACAAGTCGTACGGACCTCCCTGATGCTGGGCGGCGGCGTGCTGCTGGCCGCGCTGGTGGCGCTGATCCTGGGCAGCGTGACGCTGACCCCCGGCGAAATCTGGTCGGCCATCACCAACCCCAACAGCACGCTGGGCGTGATCCTGTTTGGCGTGCGCCTGCCGCGGGTGGTGCTGGCGCTGCTGGTGGGCGCCTCGCTCTCGCTGTCCGGGGCCTGCTACCAGGCGCTGCTGCGCAATCCGCTGGCCGACCCATACGTGCTCGGCATCTCCAGCGGGGCGGCCCTGGGGGTGATCATGTCGCTGCTGCTGGTCCCCCGCTGGACGGCGGGCACGCCGCTGGCCGGCCTGCTGGGCGCGCTGTTGACCACCGCCGTCGTCTACCTGCTGGGCTACCGGCGGGGGCGGATCAGCGGCCAGTCGCTGCTGCTGGCCGGCGTCATCGTGGCCTCATTCTTGTCGGCTGTCATCGTCTTCCTCATGACGGCGCTGGGTACGCGCGACCTGCGCAGCACCGCCTTCTGGCTCATGGGCGATCTCGGGCTGTTCCCGGGCATTCCGCTGCCCTGGCTGTTCCTGGCCGTGCTGGGGGCGGGCGCCCTGGCCTACCGCTTCGCGCCGGAGTTGAACCTGCTGCTGGCGGGAGAGGAGGAAGCAGCCTCGCTGGGCGTGGATGTGCCGCGTGCCAAGCTGGCCGTCTACGTGGCCGCCAGCGGGCTGACGGCCATCGCGGTGGCCGCCGCCGGTTCCATCGGCTTCGTCGGCCTGCTGGTTCCGCACATCGTGCGCCTGCTGTTCGGCAACGATTACCGGCTGTTGCTGCCGGGCTCAGCGCTGACCGGCGCCATTCTGCTGGTGGCCGCCGACACGGCCGCGCGCACGGTGGCCGCACCCACCGAGTTGCCGGTTGGCGCCTTCACCGCCGTGGCCGGGGCGCCCTTGTTCATTTACCTGCTGCGCCGGAGGTCGTCCGAATGACCGCCGAGAGCCGCCCGCCCCTGCTGGATGTCCGCGCGCTGGAGTTCGCCTACCCGGCCGGCGAGCTCTCGACCGCCAACGGGCGCTTCGGCCTGGGCCCGCTGACGTTCGATGTCTACGGGCGCGAGTTCCTGGCCATCATCGGGCCCAACGGCTGCGGAAAGAGCACGCTGTTGCGCCTGATGGCGGGACTTCTGAAACCGGCGCGCGGCACGGTCCAGTACGCCGGCGGCGAGGTATCCAGTTTGCCCGCGCGGGAGCGGGCACGTCACATCGCCGTGGTCCGGCAGGAAGCGCCGCTGGTGTTCCCCCTGACCGTGGAGCAGTTTCTGATGCTGGGCCGCTACGCCTACGCCGAGGCCTTCGGCTTCGAGAGCCAGAAAGACTGCGAAATAGCCCGCGCGGCCATGGAAGTCACGCAGACCTGCTCGCTGGCCGGCCGCCGCATGGACGAGATTTCCGGCGGCGAGCGCCAGCGCGTGGTGCTGGCCCGCGCGCTGGCCCAGGAACCGCAACTGCTGCTGCTCGACGAGCCCACCGCCAATCTCGATCTCAGCTTTCAACTGGAGATGCTGCGCCTGATTCGCCGGCTGGCTTCCGAGCAGGGGATGGGGCTGGTCGCGGTGATGCACGAGGTCAACCTGGCCTCGGAATTTGCCGACTACATTCTGCTGCTGCGCGGCGGCAGGATGTTCCGCTATGGCTCTCCAGAGGATGTATTGACCGCCAGCGCGCTGGAGGAAGTGTACGGCGTGCCGGTGCGGGTGGACTGGAATCCTGCCAGCGGCCGCCCCCACGTCACGGTGATGGCCACCGCCTCGCTTTAGGCTGGAGGCTGGAGGCTGGAATTAAAAAGCCCGGCCCCTTGCGAGGCCGGGCTCTCTGAGCGGAGGTCAGCCAAACACCTTATTCGTAGCCCAATACCGGGTAGCTGCGGACGAACGATGGCCGGGCCGCACCTGCCTCATCGGCGCGCGGCGTCCGCTCCGCCGCCGGAGTGCGGGCGGCTTCCTCCTGCGTTGGAATCGGCTTTGGTGTTTCCTCGTCCATATCCATCCCTCACCTTCCCGCTGCACAGGTTACAGGCAAGGCGGGGCCGAGTGGAAATCGAATGTTTTTATCGCGGGAATAAACGGAAGCTATAGCCCCATTAACGGTACGGAAGCCATGCAGGACGGACTGAAGCCGGCCGCTACAACGCTGGCCGGCTGATGTGCTGGTCGCGGACCCGTGCGATGTCTGGCATACTGTAGGTGAATGAATCGCAGCATTCTCCCTCCTGGCGAGAAGCTCGCCGCCTTTTGCCGGCGCCATCACATCCGGCGCTTGTCGGTTTTCGGCTCGGTATTGGGCGAAGATTTCCGGGGCGATAGCGATATTGATGTCCTTGTTGAGTTCGAGCCGGCACACATCCCCGGATTCATGCGGCTGTGTCAGATTGAGGAGGAGTTGTCCGGCCTTGTGCCGGGTCACAAGATCGACCTGGTAACGCCTGGCTTTTTGAACCGGCACATCCGCGATAGCGTGCTTTCCTCCGCGCAGGAACTCTATGTCGAAGGATGACTTGGTTTATGCGCGCCACATGCTCGACACTGCGAGGAGAGCAAGGGCGTTGATGGAAGGCAAGGGCCGTGCCGATTTCGACAGCGACGAGGCCCTGCGCCTGGCCCTGACACACCTTGTGCAAATCGTGGGCGAAGCAGCCCGCCGCCTCTCCGCCGAGTTCCGGAGGAACGCTTCCCTCGCTTCCCACACGGACTCCGGGTCGCACGACTGGGCAGCGCATTCGCACCGCAACTAGCTCACGAGTACCAACAGCAAGTGATGACAACGGAACCTTCGTGCGTACGATTTGCCGGCTGGCGGACGCCGAAGATGAGAGGAAGTTCGGTGTGGTCTAGAAGCGAAGGGATCGAACCTCGCCAGCGTGCAGGGAACGGACCTGGAGATGTTCTCGAATACCTGCTCGGTGTTCGTTATCAAGAGATAACCCAACATGGCTGCTTCCCTCGAAAAGGGGGCATAGCGACACGTCAAGAAGTTCGCCTTCAATTCGGAGGTGTACCGGGCGACGCCCCCCTCCGAGCGAATGAGCTTTGCCTCAAGCGGCCACATGATCCTGTCGTTGGCGCGGAGGACAAACGCTAGATCGTATTGAGGCGGTTGCGCGGGAGGCGGCTGGCTCGTCTCGTGTTCATAGGAACCGTGCTGGATGTCGAATGGCTCGTCACCGCTCATAGCCCTCCTGATGCGCGGCTCGAGTAGTTGCGTGATGCTACGCTCGAGGTCTGCATCTGCTTCTTTGATATCGACGCGGCCGAGCAACTCAGCCTTCAATAGGTCGTACCCTGCCCAGACAAACGTGAGCAGGCACACGGCAGCATCTTGCGTCCAGTCTGCGGCGAGGCGTGCAAACTCGCTCGTCTTAGGGAACGCCGCCTCCACAAGGGTCACGCGTCTAATCGGCAAGCCGTTGGCCCCTCCCCGAGCTGCGCGCGCCCCAAGCCACGATGTCACCAGCGACTGCATCTGCATCAGCGAGGGCCGCGGAACGGCACCAATGCCGAACCTGATCAGGCTTCACAATTATTACACTCGGCACCGACCGACCGTTGTAGCGCATCGTGTGGTACACCCGCGCGGTCGCTGCCGTCGCCTGATCGACCGTGAACGCCGCGGTAGTTCTCGCGAAGTCGGCCAGAGTGGTTAGCAAGCGAGCGCCGTCCATGCGCTCTCGACGCACTTCTGGCTTCTGTCCTTTGTCGGAGTCGAGATGAAGGACAACAAGTCTAACAGGCAACTGGCTGCTTCCCGGGGTTTCCTCGAAAACCGTGGCCGAAATGCGTTTGTCTCTGCCAAAACCTGACCGAAGCACGCGCACGCAGGTCTCACAATACACTGACGCTTCGTCGTCAGCCTCTCCCCGCCTCGTGGGAAGGCGGCCCGGCGAGCGGGAGTCTCCCTTGAAATCGGGCAGGGTGTAATTGAATAGATCCTGAATCAGCCACCAATCGGCCTCCGAGAGGCCGAAAACCTGGCGCACAGCATCGTCGATCTCGGCCGGGGCTCCGTGCTTGGGCAGTTCGTCTAAGGCCGGTATCGGCACCGAGAGAAAATCCCTGGCCGTCGGCTCTGGCCGATAGGTAGCAAAACGACCGCTCGTCAAGAGCAGGTAGTAGACCGCAAGAACACTGTTGAAAACCACGCAGGCGCCCTTCAGTAGCGCCTCGCGGTCACGGTCGGCCGTAATGCTGAGATAGCTCTGCGAGCAAAGCAGTCCCCGGCCATCAGGAGAATTGCGAACGAGCGCTGCCTGAAAACGGCCAGTTCGCTTTGTCCAACCCTGCTTCACTATCAACTGAGGCAACTCGAAAGCGGAAAGATCCGTTGATGCGCGCGAGTCCACCCTGTCGTCATCGTTAACAGGGAGCTTTTGCGCGTCAACGTAAAAATGCAGGTTTTCTTCACCCCCGTCGGCCAGGATTCGACGGCCAAGAAGTGCTTGTATGCGCCTCTTCCGATCCCCGCGGATTATGCCTTCTCGAGTACGAACCCCGCCCTGTGCCTCAGCCGACCTCAGGGCCGGCCAATTGGCCAGCCTCTTAATGAGGGATAGATCGCGTCTGCCTCCCCACATGAAGGCGGACCAAATGTGAGGTTCGTCGAGGGCCTGCTGGCGCGTCAGAAATTGGACGTCTCCGGCGCCCATTGTAAGCCGGTAGTCGTCGAGAGTTGACCGCGTCGGCTTGGGGCAGATGTACGAAATGGGGTTTCCGTCCGGCGAGCTGCAGCGAAGCGTAACAATGCACGCAGGGTCGACGGCATTCGCAAACAATCCAAAACGCAGAGCGCCGAGGTTAACAATCTCCTCAACTTTCAATTCACTGAAGAGCCTTTGTCGAAAGGTGCGCGCCGTCTTCACCGAATTCGTCAAGAAACTCAGCGGCTGGAGTAGCGAAACTGGCGCATTTGGAGCCCCGAGTTCCGCAGCCTTTGCCAGAAAGAGAGGGCCAAGCGTGCCGTACGAGGTCGTCCACTTTGCCCCAGCTGCCCACTCAGAAGCGCTTGTAGTAACCGTCGCCTGTCCCCAAGGCGCGTTCCCTATGATCAAGTCGAACCGGTTCCGGTCCAGGTCGGGCCGGTCGTCGCGCAACGCAAAAAAGTCACCCGGGTGCAGATTCCGACCGCGCAGGCGCGGGAAACGAACCTGCGTCCAGTAATACTTGGGGTCAATTTCATCGCACATGGCGAGGTACAGGCTGAATGAGGCAACCCGGACTGCCTCCGGGTTTATATCGACACCGAAGATGCTGTTTTCGAGAATGCCCCTTAGCGTAGCCGCGGACGGCTGCTCGCCCACGTGGCGCACTCTCCACCTGTGAACCAGCCGCTGGTACGCCTTGACGAGGAAAATGCCGGACCCGCACGCCGGATCCAGTATCTTCAGATCCCACCTCGAGTCACTCCAAGGCAGCGCTCCGTCCAACATCAACTCTACGATGTAACTCGGTGTGTAATGCGCCCCGGTCGTTCTGCGGGACGGGCCCACGAACTCTTCGTAGATGCTGCTGATGAACTCCAGCGGGATGGTGTCGAAGGAGTAGAGGGGAAAGAGCGACCGTTGCCCGGACTCAAGCCGAATCCCGCCGCCGACGAAGTCCGCGAGCAGCGTGAGATGTTCTGGTCGCACGACGGACATTTCCTTGTGCCACTCGCGTTCCCTTTCCGCCAAAGAGCCGCCCTTGCCAGGGAAGAGGTCACCGTTGAAACGTAGATCCAACCAGCGGAAGAACGAATAGCAGTCTTCGTACTCGCCAAGGATCTCCTGCAGATGCCCATATTCACCCCGAAGGACACCGTCTTCAGTCAAAGTGTGGAGGCGCGTACGGTCGAGAGCCGCTCGTCCCCCGGAGTCGGCCCGCTGAAAAAGGAATTGGATGAAAATGATCCGACCTATGAGATCGTGTGCGAGTTCATAACTAAGGCCTGCGGAGTGCAGCTGGTGCCGGATTGAACGGAGATTCGAGAGGAGGATCTGGTCCGCGCGCCCACTCGGCCTAAAACGAGCTGCATGCTGATGCAGCAATCGGCCAGAGAGCAAGTTAACCCAATGAAGCGCGCTTGCCACCTGCTCCGACAGCGATCTCGACTTCCACTCATACCGGGCATCCTCTATTTCAGCCTGAGCAGGGAGCAGCTGTGGCGCTTCCGCCGGAATCTCGCAGCAGGACCAGGCGCGGATCCCGCTTGGGTCAAGCGTCATGAGCAGTGGGCTCTTGCACAGATTCCACGCTAGGCGGTGGACTTCATGAAGCGTCTGCGCCGTCGGCACTCGTCGCAACTCGCAAACAACCGCCAGCGGAGAAGGCGTGGACTCCGAGGCACAATCGGGGACTAGCACGCCGACTTTAGCGTCGCGGCCGTCCGGCAACCGAAGCAAGCCGCGCACCAGCTTATTCTTTGCATCGGCAGCCACGACACGCGGTCCTGGTCCGGTTGGCGCCAGGACGGACCGGGCGGCCGGCCAGCCAAGCTCGTGGTGAGCGCGGTCGAGTAGCATTTGCCTTTTGTTCGCCGCGATCTTACACCGAACGGCTCGGTCTGTAAAGGCAGCGGAGAACCGAGGTGTGAAACGGCCTCCGTTTCAGAAAGAACGACCAGAATCCAGCCAGGAGCGAACCGCGGGCCGGATCCCTCCGCGGCGCCGTGGCAACAGATCAACAACTGGAATGCCCGTCATAGGCGCAGCCCACCGCGAACGCCCGATTATTGGCCGCCCGGGGCCGCCGGAAGCCGCCGCACGAAAACCCGCTACAGCATAGAACTGACGATGTCGAGGACCTGGGCGATGGCGGCGTCGAGCTGGGTCGGGTCTTTGCCGCCGGCTTCGGCCATGTCCGGGCGGCCGCCGCCGGTGCCGCCCACTTTCTGCGCCACGGCCTGGGCGATCTTGCCGGCGTGCAGGCGCGGCGTCAGGTCCTTGGTGACGCCGACCACCAGGGC
>Ga0315279_10008925_pt1 | contig 12046 bp, 16 predicted proteins | sample YL17G06_20_MG_FD_203694 | JGI IMG/M metagenome (GOLD analysis project Ga0315279, IMG submission 203694) | Sediment microbial communities from Yellowstone Lake, YNP, Wyoming, USA - YL17G06_20 | ecosystem: Environmental > Aquatic > Freshwater > Lake > Sediment | place: USA: Wyoming | collected...
CGATGCAAGGTCAAACCAATAAAAGACTTGAAACAAGAAGGCAAGGGGGTCGTCCAGATTCCACAGAAAATTCAACACGTTCTTGAGATTCGGAAGGGCGGACTTGTCAAGGTCAAACCCTTAGTTGAGGAGAACAAATATGGCAATGACTAGGAAAAAGAGGGCTACTCATATGGCTGCCAATGTTACTGAACCAATAACGGTAGAAGCAACTGTTTCGGAAGATGATTTGCGAGCAAAACTGGAAGAAATCAAAAGCAGTGAAGGAGTTATAGGTTACATACTGAGAAACACGCATTCTGCCACAATCGACCTCAAAGATCCGGCAAAACTGATAGATTACGCTATTCTTTCCTCTTCAGCAATTGACGCGAGCGAAGAGCTTTCGGGCCTTTTTGATCTCGGCAACGTCAGCAGTATTGTAGTCGAAGGTAAGAGCATCAAGATGCTATCCTTAACTGTCGATGAAAACAAAATAAGCATCTTTGCAGAAAAGAACGTTGACTGCGAAGCTCTAAGAAAGACACTATGCATCAAATGACCTAATTGATTGTTTCCCGTTTTCTTCGTCTCCTAAATTCTATCGCATCTGCATATTTCAGTCTTCAGAACGTTTAAATCAGCGTTTTCGACTAGTATAGTGGGAGAAGGGAGAACCTTATAGCCTTAGGAGAGGCTATCTAGGTGAGATCATTGATTCATAATGGAAAACGCGAGGGCAACAACCATCGTGGACGATTTGACATTATCGCAGATATTTTGGACGCTTCTCGCGGACGAATAAGACGGACCTATCTGATGTACCAATGCAACCTGAGCTTCAGGCAACTCAAATACTACTCGCATTTTCTGCTCAGGCAAGGTTTCCTGCGCATGGTCGACCCAGAAGACGGCTCCAAAAGTGGATCTTTCGAAGTTACCGAGAAAGGTAGGGAATTCCTGAAAGCCTACGAGGGCTTGAAGCTGCTTATGCAGTAGTTGTCTGAGCCAGAAACCTCTGAGCCATCTTGTTCAGCTTAATCTTCTTTTCCGCCTCGTCCCTCTCTATGAAGTCATATTCTTTCAGGAAATCTGTTATCCGCTGAAGCTGAACCCCATCAATTTTCACTTGTTGCTGAACATCTTCAAGCATGTGCCATCTCCCATCAGCAAGTAGCTCTAGGACGTTTGCCAGCTTTGAGGTCGTTGAGGTTCCTCCGGGAATTATTGGTTTGTCCGCAGTTGGATAAATGTCTTGTGAGTTTGTCTTCTGGTCTTATGTTTCAGAACTTAGTTCTATATTATTAGGGACTACGTTAAGCCAGGTCGTGAGCTTCAACGGGCCTGAGTCAGAGAATTTGATTTACGGCATACACCATTGACGTGCCAACGCAGTCAGCATCGCTGCAAGCTCAGCAAAGTCTTTATCAAAAGCAGTGCAGCAGTAGTGTTAGCCTTTGGAGAGCAAGCCCGATGGTACGCAATCTTGATTGGCTGCCTATTCTTAATGGATGCAAATGCAAAGTGCAAGAAGGGATTTGCCCGCTCTTGGCAAGTTCACGCCAGCCTCAGTCAGACTTAGGTATAGGAGCAGGCGGCGATCCTATAAAACAAATCGACTTGGCAGCAGAAGAAGCGATAGCCAATACGTTGCTAGAGCATGGAATTTCATTTACGCTGATAAGTGAAGAGTCTGGTCTCAAGAAATATGGCAAAGACCCGCACGAGTGCTTTGTTACTGCTGACCCTCTAGACGGAACAACAAATGTCACGAGGGGAATACCTTTCTATGCAACGTCAATAGCCATATCCACCAGACCAATGTTAAGCACTGTGCATGCAGCGTTGGTTGCCGACCTATTCCATGACGTGACATATACAGCAGAAAGTGGCAAAGGAGCCTACCGCAACAACCGAAAAATCACGCCTTCCAAGAACACATCATTGGAGGAAGCAGTAATAGGGATAGACCTAAACTCCTACAAGGTAGAAAAACTTGCCTCCCAACTAACCAACCTGATCCAAAAGACGAAACACATACGCCACTTCGGGGCAAACGCGCTGGAACTTTGCTATGTTGCCGATGGAACCACGGATGGCTTCATAGACATACGTGGAAAACTTCGCACCACGGACATGGCCGCAGCCTGGTTAATATTAGAGGAAGCGGGAGCCCGGATAACCTCACCTCAAGGAGAGACACTGAACGTGAAACTGAGTCCAAAACAGAAAGTTGAATTCGTTGCGTCAGCGAACCGAAAAATACACTTAATGATACTCAACCTCATAAAACAGAAAAAGGAAAAAGAATGATAACTCCTCTCTGGCCACATCCAGCCGCCCTCATCAAAACAGGACAAAAGCGAACAATGGTCATAGCCGACGTGCACATAGGCTGGGAAATGGCTGTCTCCGGAAAAGGCATACACCTGCCAACGCAGACACCGAAACTTCTGGAGAGACTGAAAGACCTCATTTCTCAATATAAGCCCGAAGAGCTGCTAATTCTGGGCGACGTAAAACATACAGTTGCCACCGCGGAAAAAGCCGAATGGCATGATGTCCCAGACTTCTTCAATGAACTCGATAAGTACACTCGGGAAATACGAGTGATTCGCGGTAACCATGACGGAAACCTGGAACCACTATTGCCTGAAAGCATCAAGCTATTGCCTGGGACAGGCATAATGTTAGGAAAAGTCGGCTTTTTCCACGGGCACCAATGGCCATCACCAGCCATCTTGGCATGCAAAACAATGGTTATGGGACATGTCCATCCCGTTGTTTCGCTGCGCGACCCAGCGGGCTTCAGAATAACGAGACAGGTCTGGATAAAAGCAAACTGTGACCGAAAGCAGCTTGTAAAGACGTTGATGCAAAGGCACAAGATCAAGGATGGCAAGAGTCACGAAGCTTGGCATCACAGGAAGGAATCCGAAGCTTTGCAGCTTTTCATAATGCCCTCATTCAACGATTTCCTTGGGGGAAGGCCGTTGAACGAAAAAAGGCTGGATCGTGATGGCCAGGCTGAGATGGTTGTCGGCCCGATTTTTCGTTCCCATGCTGTTGACATGGAAAAGGCGGAGACGTATCTTTTGGATGGAACTTTTTTGGGAATGTTAGGTCAGCTTAGAATGCTGGCTTAAGGGCTGTCGGCATAACGTTTATACATAGTAGCTTGTTCACAGTTTACGAGGTAGAAAAATGTCATCGGACGATGATTTTCCTGAATGGTTCAAAAAGAGACGCTCTCCATTCTTCAGGAGTTGGGATTTTGAGGACATTGACAAGATGTTCCATGACATGGAGAGCATGATGGAAAAGGAATTCAAGAGCTTTACATCTCGAGTCCCGAAGGATTATGTGAGGGAACGCAAGCTCCCTGATGGCTCAACAACCCGTGAATTCGGTCCATTTGTTTATGGATACAGCGTGAAGATAGGGCCTGATGGAAAGCCCGAAATCAACCAGTTTGGAAACCTTAAACCGAGTCCACACGGGCCACAGGTGAAGGAAGAACGTGAGCCGCTGGTTGACATCATCGAGACAGACGGCGAGATCCATGTAGTTGCAGAGTTGCCAGGCGTAGAAAAGAAGGACATAGAACTGCACGGAACGGAGGAAACACTGACAATATCAGTTGACATTCCGCAGCGCAAATACTACAAGGAAGTTGTCTTACCTGCGAAGGTTAAAGTGAACGAAGCGAAGACTGGATATAAAAATGGTGTGCTGGAAGTAACCTTTCCGAAGATCAGAGATGAGAAAAAACTGAAAGGCGAACCAATCAAAGTGGACTAGGGACAAATCCTCTTTAAACTTGACTGACACTTTTTCATGAGGTCTTGCCCACATGGACGAGAGTTCAGAGGCTGACGTGCTCCACATTGCTTGCAAAGAAGCGAAGGCGGACGATAAGTTAACTGGAAAGAGCTTGACAAAACTCTACGAGGTTTTCGGTCAACGTTTCACGAGGGCTTTCGAGGCGCTGAAGGAGAACAGGGTCAAAAAGTACGTTTTCAGGTCAAGCGGTAAGACTGTTTGGATTGTTGTCGGAAAGGAACGAGACTATCTCATAATGGCTCAGGCAGAGTTTTGCACATGCGATGATTTCTACTTTCGAGTTCTAGACCGTCAAGTGCACTTGTGCTATCATCTCATAGCCCAGAAAATCGCCAATGCACTAGGATGGTATGAGACCATAGAGGAACGTGATGAGCTCTACGATTCATTAATGGCAGAATGGAAGAAACCTACTCCTTAAATATTTAAACTCAAATGTAGATGCATCACGGGGACAGTTCAAATGGATGTGGGAGCATACTTTGCAATACTTGAGTACGTGCTTATGGCAACAACATTCGTAGTCTTAGTACTGATTTTCCTCTATGCCTTTTACGGCAAAGAAGAAAAAGAAGACTGAAAACAACTCAAGAACTAGTCTTTTTCCATCTTCAACTTGACAGAAAAAGAGTGACCATGGAGAATACTCGCGCGCGCTGTCCATAAAACGAGAGCAACATGCAGATTGCGAAATGCCGTGGCGTGCATTCCTTGATTCCGCCTTTTTCCCGAAAGGGACTGCGTTGGCAATAGTCTTTTAATCAACCTCATTTCAATAGTTTTCTGTCGAAACTAAGATGACGATCGAACAGATTATAGAGCGAATTCTTGCGAAGCATCTTGAGGTCTCGAAAGAAGAAATCTCAGAGAGGCTTAAGAAAGAGAAGCGAAGGACAAGCGGTTTCATTTCGGAGGAAGCTCTTTTGCGAATGATAGCCGCAGAGTTAGGCATGGAAACCCGGACCGATGGTTTCGTAGCGCCGACACTTTCGTTAGTAGACTTGGTTCCAAGCTTAAGCAATGCTACTGTTGTGGGTCGTGTGGTCGCGATTTTTCCGCCTAAAGCCTTCAATGGAAACAGGAGCGGGAGCTTTGCAAGTTTTCTCATAGCCGATGAAAATGGTATCGCGCGAGTCGTAATGTGGAATGCGCGGACAAGTCTTATAGAATCTGGAAGCATCAAGGTCGGACAGATAATTCGCATCTCTCACGGATACACTAAGGAAGGACGTGAAGGAAAAGTCGAGCTACACGTCGGAGAAAAATGCTCAGTTGAGATTGACCCTCGTGACCTTGGATCGAAAAGCTTTCCCACGATAAGCAAGTTCACAACGAAGATCAACAAACTACATGATCATGGAAGCAAGAAGGTGAACATGATTGGCACGGTTATGAGGCTGTTTCCCGTGTCGGCTTTTGAAAGGCAGGATTCAAGCTCAGGGAAGGTGATGAGACTCTCTTTGAAGGATGAAACTGGCGAGATATCGGTTGTGGCTTGGAACGAGAAAGTCGACGAGATTCAAGCAATATTGAAAGAAAATGAAGGTCTGCAGATTGTAAATGCCAAAGTCAAGAAGACGATGGGACAAGAGCTGGAGATCCACGTTGACTCAGGAACCTTCGTCGACGCATTCGTGAGGGATGACGAATTCCTAAACGTTTCATGTTTGACAGAAGGCTTGGCACATGTTAATGTTGAGGGAGAAGTCGTTACCAGACCTCTCGTAAGGGAGGTCAAGACATACAAGCAGGAGACTGTGAGGGTTGCCAGTTTTGAATTGATGGATACAACTGGCAAAATATGGATTTCAGCCTGGGGAAAACATGCTGGAATCGCTGACACCCTGAAGCTAGGGGACAAAGTGGTTCTCAAAAACGCTTACGTCAGAAAAGGGTTTGGCGACCAGCTGGAATTATCAACAAGGGACGCAGCATCTTTGACTCTCGCTCACTAGGGGCAAGCCATTTACGGTTGTTGTTTGTTGCCCCCCTTGTGATTGGTGTTTGTTGTTCCGTGCGATTGGTGCCGGGGGCGGGATTCGAGCCCGCGACCTCTGGTTCATGGGCAAGGCCCCATACGAAACTCCAGATTATGAGTCTGGCGCCCAAGCCAGGCTAGGCTACCCCGGCTTTGGTTTTGACGTATTTTGTTTCGGAAAGACTGAATTAAGTCTATCGATGTTTATATTTCTTGGTCAAGAACACAGGCGCGAAAGCGTCATTCCTACCCTAGCCCGTTAGCCAGTCTTTCTTCTTATTTGACCTTTTCAGAGTATTGTCCCAAAATGCTGCGTAACCTCATACATATCTTAGTCGCATCTTCGACAACGATCTCAGTTTGGTTATTTTTCGATTTTTTCAACGTTGGAACGTGTTCCAACATATGCCAATTTTGCCATTTTTACAAAGAGCCCAGTTTCGACGACGCCTGGAATGGTTCCAATTTTGGTTTCGAGATCTTGGGGTCTCTGGATCAGCCCGAAGTTTGCGTCTATAATGACGTTTCCGTTGTCCGTTATGACGGGTCCAACCTTTCCTTTTCCTTCTCTTAGTGTCGGTTTTCCGCCCATCTCCTTTATTTTGAGCATGACAGATTTGGCTGCGAACAGCATGGCTTCCAGTGGCACGGGGTGATTTTTCTCTCCCAACACATTGACTTTTTTGCTTTCGTCGGCTATGATTATGAGTCTTTTTGATGCTGACGCGACTATCTTTTCTCGGGCAAGGGCGCCTCCCATCCCTTTGATGAGGTTTAACTCGCGGTCTATTTGGTCGGCCCCATCTATAGTCAAGTCCAGAAGTGGATGCTCGTCCAACGTTGTTATCTGGATTCCATTCTCTACGGCGAGCATGAAGGATTGATAGGATGTTGGAACACCTAGAATGTGAATTTGTTCATGCTCCACTTTTTTGCCCAATTCCTCAATCGCGTAGGCGGCTGTGCTTCCGCTTCCTAAGCCAACAATGTACGTGTCTTTGACATGTTGGACTGCTTTCAGAGCAGCCTTCTTCTTCGCGTTTTCGATCCAGTCTTGGTTAGGATTCAATTTCCATCTGCCCCAGTCTCTCCAGGACTTTCTCCACTTCGGTTCTGATTTCCTCTATTCTTTTCTCAGCCTCTGATATTGGACTCGGTTTGGGTGGCGCGGCTTTTCTCTTTCTTTTTGCCTTCTCCTCAGGTGTCGCCTTTTCTTCTTCGTTTGACGTTGAGGCTGGGCCTGTTACCGGTATGATTATTTCCTTAACAGGTTTTGTTTCCGTTTTGAGGCGAAGCTCCTCGATCTTTCCGCTCAGGTCGTCGAAGCGTTCGCTGAAAAGCTTCATCAAATCCTCTTGCATGGCTTCAAGCTCATGTAGAGCAACCAAGGATTCGTCTTTTGAAATGGCGTCTTTCACCGTCATCATTCGAGACTTGTAAGTCTGCGCAAGCCTCTCCCTCTCTTCCTCTGAGATTTTTCCTTCTGCGTGGGCTTCATATAGCCGTCGAATCGCATCTGATAGAATCTCTCTCTCCAAATCCAAGATTCGCAGTTCATCCTTGGCTCGACCTGCCTCGTCTGGAGAAATGCTTTTCGCGATCTTGAACGGTAGACCCCTTAGACTAGCCTGTGACTTTTCGTCTTCAGGCGCCTTCTGCACTTTCTTTCCATGCCCTCTCATTGCATAGAGGACAAGAAGGCAAGCCGCAACCGCTACGACTACTATTACGGAGATGGTCAGAGGATCGTCAAGAGGCAAGAGTTATCCTCTCTACCACCATTGCTGTTCATCCATATATAAATTATATAATTCGATTTTGTAGCCCGTCTCACATGGACGTCAAGAAGATTAGGGCGCGCTGATCGAAAATGGAGCCTCGGGCGGGATTTGAACCCGCGACCCCCGCCTTACCAAGGCGGAGCCCCACCGAGCTAGGCTACCGAGGCAATCTTGCACACATATTAGTGGCAAACAATTTCTTATGTTTTAAGGATTCCTAAGCCTGCTAGGTAAAACAGATATAAAAGAGAATTCAGAATCAACATCTGAGTCACTAGAATGCGGGGGTGTCCGAGTTTGGCCAAAGGAGACAGGCTTAGGACCTGTTGCCGCAGGGCTGCATGGGTTCAAACCCCATCCCCCGCACTTCAGAAGGTTGTGCTATGGCATGGGGCTCAATCGTACGGGCTACATGATGCATGTTCCTAAGAAAACCTTGAGTGTTCACTCGAAGCCCATATTCTTGCTCTGCCGTTCAAAAAGATAGTCTGACAATCGGGTCAGAAAACCTGGTACAATCTTGGACAACAGAAGCAATACGAGACATGCCGTCGTTGCTCCCACAAGAAGGCCTATGAGACTCATGGCGTAAAAGCCCAGTATACCACATAAGAGGATAATGTAGATGCTCCTCTTTCCCACTATTTCTATGAAAATCGTGAAGAACAGAATGGTAAGCAAGTTTGGCAGTGTACCCCATGTTGTCAAAAACATGACGTAATCTGCATATCTGTCCCAAGGAACGCCATAAACAGCGTGACCCCACGTATCTCCACTTTGTAGATCTCTATAGGTTACGTAAGAGTCTGGCAAATAAATCATGGAAAATTGGCCATTAACTTGACCGTTTCTGGTAATCCAATAGAAAGGATAGAGAATTGGATTGAAAGTCATGTCACATTCAAATACGGCGTTGGCATAGCCGTTTCTGGTAGGGGCAAAAGATGTTTCCTCGATACTATTAACACGGTAGCCCAGACCGCTGAAAAGTCCCAGTGCGGCAAAAAGAAAGGCAACCAGCAAAGCCACAATGAATTTCCTGATGATTGAAAAGAATTTCAGCACTGAGGTTCTTTCCTCTAAAGATTACATTGGAAAATGCGTCTATAAAAACCTGACTCCGCATTATTGGTCGCTATAGGCCAATCAGTCACGCATTGTTTCATAATGAGGAGGCCATGCGCGCTTCAGAACTGCAATGGAAGATTGTTTCACAAAACATGTATATCAACAACTACTTGTGTAACCATGCAGAGTCTTTTCTCAAACAATGACGCAGATATCGTGAGGGGAGAATTTGAAATGAAAAGGAAAGCGATCGTGGGAATGCTTCTGACTCTACTTCTGGTGAGTCTACTATCCGTCTTTTCGAATATGTCATCTGTCATGGCAACTGCAACTATATACATAGCGCGCGCGAGACCACGATTCTGCAGGGAACCCTTAGAAGATCTCAAACTTCTCCAGTATCTTTCTCTTTTTCTTCAGCTATCTCAGCTATGACGTGAATGTAGTCCCTTAGTCCAGAATTTTCGATTCTTGGTTTGAGCAGTTCGTCTATCTGAAAGATTCCCGCAGAGTTAGACATCGTTATCTCGATGGTGACTGGCTTTTTGTCGCCTTCGCGGATGTCCACTTTTTCGATTGAAAGTGCTGAAACGGAGTGAATGTCCACCTTGCCAGCTTTAAACGGAATTCTAGCTCTTCCTTTCTCCATGTCCAAAGCATCGGCAACTCGCACGATGCCAGCCTCTACGGTCAGAGGTTTCCGTGGGTCTTCATGAGACACGATAGCGTGCAGAACTTCAGAGCAGATTATCGTGCGCTGTTCTTCCGAATAGATCTGTTGGAGGTATTTCTCAATGAACCCTGAAGCCAAGAAAGCACCATAAAGCTCGTGCCCCTCCCTCGTAACCACCATGCCTAGATCGTGGAAAATTGAGCCTAGAACAACCACAACTTCAGCATCCTCGTTTTTCATTCCATAATTCTTGACGATGCCAGGTGTCACCTTGTTATCAACCAGTATTCTGAGAAGCTTCAGCGCTGAGTTTGCAACGATTTTGACGTGTGTCGGACCATGATCTGTGAAACCCATACGGTCAATAGCCATTACGTTTGCACATTTCCACAAAGTTTGCAGCCTTACATCTTTCTTGACAGAATCAATTATATGTTTCAGCTTGAGATTATGTCGGAACGGTATATTGAAAACAAATGACACCGTGTCTCACCCTTTTGCTATCGACGTGAGTCCATAATCGCCATGAGGATTTAAACCATCGCCTGCTACCTCTCTACGTTCAGAATGCGAATGTTCCGAGTCTGCCTGAAGATCATCTGACTTCTTCGAGCGCCTTAAGAACTTCTTCCGAATGTTTTTTCACGTCTACCTTCGAAAAAATATGTGTGATCTTTCTTTGTTTGTTGATTATGAACGTCACCCTTTTGGCAAGCAGTCCTGCGATTCCAAGGACGCCGTAGGCTTTAGCTACTTCCTTGCTTTTGTCGCTGAGGATTGCGAATGGCAAATTGTACTTCTGAGTAAATCGCAAATGAGATTCGACACTATCAAGGCTGACTCCAATTACGACAGCCCTTTATCTTCGTAAGGCTTGTAATTGTCTCTGAAGCTGCATGCTTCAGCAGTACAGCCTAGAGAGAAGTCCTTCGGGTAGAAGTATAGAACCACCACCTTTTTTCCGAGAAAATCATTCAGACTCACTGGACGACCATATTCATCCATCAAGGAGAAATCAGGAGCTGTGTCGCCAACTTTGAGTTCAGTCAACAAGAGTCACATCCGCAGCGGATAGTGTCACATTGAAGGATTTATTTTTTTTCTGCTGGCATCGTCGGCTGTTGGTGAGTTTTTGCACCCGTCCCACCCAAATTGGAGAATATGTTTACTGGGAAAATTCGCGCTAGAGCAAATCAGTATTCTAGCTTCATAGGTGTTAAAGCACGCGCGGTGGAGTTGGCGCTGAATCATTTTACTAATATTCATGTCTACTGATGATTTATTTTCTGGAGGGATTTCTGATTCTGATTCTGATTCTGAATTCATATCTATTAAATAAAACCTGCGCTGAATGCGAGAGTGCAACATAATAGAGCATGGTAGTAGTGACTTCGTTCGTACTGCAACCCGAGTTCTTTGCACTCTTGGGAATCGACCTTTTTCTACTGCTAAGTCTGCTGTCCTGCCTATTGGATGAAAGGTTTCCAAAGGCGATACCGTACATCTATCAACTCGCTGCTATCTACGGGTTCGGACATCTTCTGATAAGCCGGAATTTCCTAGACATGTTCGGAGAGTACACGCGGTTCTGGTATTCATTCCTGTACCTCGTCATTGCTCTAGCCAACGTAGTCGCCGTGAACGTCTACTTCGCCGTGCTGAAAAGACAAAATACTATCGCGAAGATATGGTCAGTCGCAATCACGTTCCCATCGATCCTTGTAGCCGTATACTTTGTCATGCAGTACAGCTCGATGCAAAACTCCATGCCTTCAATAATGTTGCAGATAAGCCTGCTGATTTCTGCGTGCGTGATAGGGTTAAGCCTCATCATTCTGGCAAGACCGGAAATCATCAGGAAACTGCTTCACAAAAGGAAGGAGGTGATTCGATGAATTTGAGAAACAATCGTTTTGCCAAGAAATCGGTGAAACTGCTGATACTGCTCCTATCATCGCTGCTTATCGCATCAGCGAGTGCAGCGGTCTACTATTCAATGATAATGCAACCAAGCGTGACAGTAACCGGCGCGACAATAGTGTTTGCTAGCGGAACCGACTTCCCCGGCGGATCGGCCCTGGGAAGCAACTCAACTTGGGTCAGCCTAGCCCTCAAAGCATATCCTAACGCCACTCTAATCTACGATCAACCGCTCAACATAAGCAACACCGACAGTGCATCTCATACTTTCAGACTCCGCCACATTTCAATCACACCCGCTTCAGGAACCGCCGAAGTTGCCAACTTCACGTTCTTCAATTTCGTTGTCGAGAACACAGATGGAGCCGCACAGGCTTCGTTCAACTACACGGTTTCAGGCACCACTTGGACCACTCCGACCACAACGTCATACATGACACTGCCACCAAACACACAATGGATAATCTACGTCGAGACAAAGGCCGCCGCTGGAGCAAACGCCGTTACGGCAAACCTACAGATATCAGTAGATGTGACACAGTAGTTCACCTTCCACCTTTTTCCTTTTGTCTAACACGGAAGATCCAATATGAAAACGCATCGCATACGGGAGCGTTACTCACACGTCGTTTGCACAGTGATAACTCTGTTTTTCATCATAGGTCTCAGTGGCTCGGATGTTTTTGCCGCAACTCACGACTCTCTTCTAAACCAGCCTAGTACGACAATCGCTGCACCTCCTGTTCTTCTGCAGGCTGGCACAGCTGGCGCCAGCACAATTTACGCGAACAGTACGAGCGCAAA
>Ga0315279_10008926_pt1 | contig 12044 bp, 13 predicted proteins | sample YL17G06_20_MG_FD_203694 | JGI IMG/M metagenome (GOLD analysis project Ga0315279, IMG submission 203694) | Sediment microbial communities from Yellowstone Lake, YNP, Wyoming, USA - YL17G06_20 | ecosystem: Environmental > Aquatic > Freshwater > Lake > Sediment | place: USA: Wyoming | collected...
GTGGGTTTGCGATTATGTCCTCTATGAATTTCCAAGATTGGCGGGTCCAGGTTTCTGGCAGGATGAAATTGAAACAGATCCTTGAGGCCTTTCAGGATGTCCCCAATCCCGAAATTAAAAAATATGTGTGCGCACCCTGCTCAAATTGTAAAGGGCAGATCAGAGATCTCTTAAACTACTATAATATCGGAGAAAAATACAATATCCACTACGGTGGCCTGGTGGAATTAATCGTGAACGCTATGGTAGATATTGAAAAGCCATTTATCGAGTGGGAGTGACATTGATCGGTTTTGAAGCTCCCCGCCCACAGGGCGTGGCTTCCCGGTAAGGAAATATCATTAATATTGTACCCCTTGACCCCGCCTGCAAGGCGGGACTTACGGGGCACTTTCCGGTCCATGGAGAGAGAGAAGACTTTGAACGGACCAAAAAAGAGAGTATTGATCTTGGGGTCGGAGAGCATCGGTCGTGGAGATGAGACCCTTGGTTTTGAAATTCTGGTCAACCTTTTAGAGACCCTTTCAAAAAGGGACGATGGACCTGCTGCCATCATCTGTTGGAACACAGCAGTTAAACTAATGGCTGAAGGGTCTCCCTTGCTGGTCCATTTGAAACGCCTTGAAGAAAAGGGCATAAATATTTTAGCAGGACAATTATGCGTAAGAGAATTAGAGCTGATGAATAAGATCGCTGTAGGAAGATTGGCCACAATGGATGAAATTTTAGATCTCATTTTAAATAACGATGTCCTTGCCCTTTAAAAGTAAACTTATAATGATGCAAGATTTACTCAAAAAAAATAAAGCGGCCATTTTAGAAAGGTGGTTTCATCTTATCTTGGAAACCTATCCTACCAATACAGCAACCATAATGAGAAAAGATAAGAATCAGTTTACGAATCCCGTGGGTTCTACTCTCTCTCGAGAGATAGAAGTTCTCTTTAAAAACCTTTGTGAAGGCAGCCAGGATGAAAAGTGCCAGGCCTCTTTGGATTCGATTCTTAAAATTAGATCGGTTCAAGATTTCTCTCCTTCGAAAGCGGTGGGATTTATCTTCTTGTTGAAAAGAGCCATTGGAGAGACGCTGAAGAATGAAATTTGTAAAGAGTCGGTCATGGATGAATGGATGAAATTTCAATCTAAAATCGATGAACTTGCTCTCTTTGCTTTCGACATCTATATGGATTGTCGGGAGAAGATTTGTGAGATCCGGGTTAATCAGGCAAAGACTGAGAAAGAGATGGCCTTTCGGATGATAGCAAGGATGACCCATCTGAAAGAGAAACGATTGAAAGGAAAGGATTAAACTTTTCAATTCCAAATTTCAAAATCCCAATGTCAAATAAATGTCAAAACCCAATTTAGTCATTAGGTTATTCAGTCATTGGGTCATTAAATGGCTTAATTACTATTTCTCTATAGAGAAAACAATTTGAACTTTGTCATTTGACATTTTTTCTACTTGGGTAAAAGTATGGGCCTCTGGTACGCCATTTCAGGGATTGTTTTACTTATCTTTTTTGTCGTTATCGGCATAGAAGGAATAGGTCTGTATTCTCTCTTCACCATTTTCATTCCTTATGTGGCCGTTCTTCTCTTCGTCATCGGTTTTATTTACCGTGTTTTGAAATGGGCGAGTTCACCGGTTCCATTCCATATCCCGACAGTCTGTGGACAGCAGAAGTCGCTTCCATGGATTAAAGCAGACAATATTGATAGCCCCTCTACCACAGGAGGTGTGGTGAAGAGATTGGCTCTTGAAATCCTTCTCTTCCGCTCTTTGCTGAAGAACGAAAAGGTCGAGATTGATGCACCTCACAGACTCCTCTTCAGGACGAGCGTCCTTCTCTGGCTGGGGGCCATGGCTTTTCATTGGTCTTTTCTTATTATCATTCTGAGACACTTGAGATTCTTTCTCGAACCTGTTCCTTCTGTCATAGTGATCCTCCAGAGAGTCGATTCGATCTTTCAGAATCTTTTACCGATCCTCTACATCAGCGATCTCATCATTGTGATCGCCCTGGCCTATCTCTTCTTGAGGCGAGTCATCTACCCGCAGGTTAAGTATATCTCTCTTCCCTCGGACTACTTTGTACTTTTTATGATTGGTGGAATCGCGCTCTCCGGAGTCCTCATGCGGCTCATCTTCAAGGTTGATTTAGTGCAGGTCAAGGAATGGGTCATGGCCATGCTGAGTTTCCGCCCCATGCCTCCTAAGGGAGTAAACCTGCTCTTCTATATTCATCTCTTTTTTGTGAGTCTTTTGATTGCATACTTCCCTCTTAGCAAGCTGATGCATATGCCAGGAATTTTCTTGAGTCCCACTAAAAACTTGAGAAATACCAGTCGAAACGATCGGCACATCAATCCTTGGGATCATCCTGTTAAGGTCCATACCTACGAAGAGTACGAAGAGGAGTTTCGGGAACCGATGAAAGAGGTTGGATTACCGGTAGAGAAAGGGTAGAGATGGTAGAAGAAGTTTCAAAAGAAAAACCTTTAACGATTGACTATACGCCTCCTATAAAGAGCTGGATGGAGCCAACGGTTGAGTTTCGGAAGGGTACCTATGGCTACCCCGCGGCACCCAAACATGAAAAATATCTCGACCTTCCAAATCCCGGAGTATGGCAGCCAGCGGATAAGGACTGGAAGCTACCCGAAAACTGGAAGGAAATCATCCTGAGGGGAATGAAAGACCGTCTGGGCCGTTATCGGTCATTTCGCCTCTTCCTCGATATCTGTGTGAGATGCGGGGCCTGTGCGGACAAGTGCCATTTCTTCATCGGTTCGGGGGATCCGAAGAATATGCCTGTCTTGAGGACCGAGCTGCTCCGTTCAATCTATCGGAGATATTTTACCCTCTCGGGAAGGATTTTTGGAAAGTTAGCCGGAGCGAGAGAGCTCAACGAGAAGGTTTTGAAAGAATGGTTCTATTACTTTTACCAGTGCACCGAATGCCGTCGTTGTTCTGTTTTTTGCCCCTATGGCATCGACACCTGTGAGATCACCATGATGGCTAGGGAGCTGCTTAATCTACTAGGCCTTAATATCAACTGGATTGTCGAGCCGGCCTCCAATAGTTATCGGACCGGAAATCACCTCGGCATCCCTCCCCACGCCTTCAAGTCAACCGTAGACTTTGCGATCGATGAGATCAAAGAGATCACCGGCATTCAGGTAGAGGTTCCCATTAATCGAAAGGGGGCAGAGGTTCTCTTCATCGCTCCCTCTGCTGACTATTTTGCCAGCCCCCACTGGTACACCTTCTTGGGTTATCTCCTCCTGTTTCATGAGATCGGACTGGACTACACCTGGAGCACCTATGCTTCGGAGGGTGGGAATTTCGGTCTTTTCCACTCCGCAGACTTGGCAAAGAGACTGAACGCCAAGATTTACAGTGAGGCGAAAAGGCTCGGAGTGAAATGGATTCTGGGAGGAGAATGTGGTCATATGTGGAGGGTCATCCATCAGTATATGGATACTTTCAACGGCCCGGCTGATTTTTTAGACGAACCTGTCTCTCCCATCACCGGTACCCATTTCGAGAATGCAAGTTCGACCAAGATGGTTCATCTTTGTGAGTTTACTGCTGATCTGATCAAGAACAATAAGCTAAAATTAGATCCGAGCCGAAATAATAAATGGAAGGTAACCTATCATGATTCCTGCAATATCTCCCGAGGGGTAGGACTCCTTGAGGAGCCTCGGTACATCCTTCATAATGTATGCACGGAGTTTTACGAAATGCCGGAGAATACAATTAAAGAAAGGACCTTTTGCTGCGGGAGCGGTGCTGGATTGGGTTCGGATGAGAATATGGAGATACGCCTGAGAGGGGGCTTTCCGAGAGCAAATGCCGTCAAGTATGTGAAGGAGCAGTACGGGGTGAACCTGCTGACCTGTATCTGTGCGATTGATCGGGCAACCCTTCCACCACTCCTGGAATACTGGGTGCCTGGAGTTGAGGTGGCGGGTGTCCATGAACTCGTTGGAAATGCATTGGTGCTGAAAGGGGAAAAGGAAAGAACGACCAATCTCCGTGGTGAACCTATTAAGGGTGAGGAGGAGGAACTCCATGTATGACGGGAAGAAGATCATTCCGGGGTTGATCCTTTTTCTTGGATTATTGACCTATCCGATCTGGCACAACACGGTGAGCGGAAAGACCAGCTATGTTCCCAAACCCGAGCTTCCCACAGATAAGGCTAAGAAAGAGTGCGTTGAACCGAAGACCTTCATTAGGGTCAATCATAAAACGCTTTTAGAGGACTGGAAATTCTCCGTCGTACGGAATGGGATTAGAACCTACCAGGCGAGTAACAAAAAGGCATATACCATCAGTTTGAATCGCACCTGTATGAATTGCCACACCGACAAGACTAAATTCTGTGACCAGTGCCATACCTATATGGGCGTCACCAATAAATGCTGGGATTGCCATATTTATCCAAAACAAATGGCGAAGGAATGAAAGGATGCAATTCGATAGAAGAGGATTCCTAAAGATTGCTGGGCTTACAGCGCTGGGACTTGTGGCAAAGCCGGGATGGGATGTGTTTTCGAAGATTGAAAGCTCTGAACCCTTGCCGACTCCTGAAACGTTCGCTAAGAAAAAATGGGGCATGGCAATCGACCTCAAGAAGTGCTGGCTCGAGGAAGGATGTAAGGATTGCATCGATGCCTGCCATCGCATCCATAATGTACCTGATTTGGGAACCCTTAAGGAAGAGATCAAGTGGATCTGGACGTCTCCCTATGGCAAGATCTTTCCGGAACATGAGTTTGAATATTCGGGGGAAGAACATCAGCAAAAACTTATTCCCATCCTCTGTAATCATTGCGATGATCCACCTTGTGTGAGGTATTGCCCCACACGAGCGACGTGGAAGAGAGAAGATGGAATCGTGATGATGGATTTTCACCGCTGCATTGGATGCCGATACTGTATGGCGGGTTGTCCCTATGGGTCGAGAAGCTTCAATTGGAGAGAACCCCGGCCTTTTATCAAGAAAGTCAATTTAGAGTTTCCAACCAGGACCAGGGGGGTTGTTGAAAAATGCAATTTCTGTGAGGAAAGGCTGAACCGGGGTCTTATACCTGCTTGTGTAGAGGCATGCAAAGAAAAGGCGCTGATATTTGGTGACTTAAAAGATCCTGAGTCAAAGGTCAGGAAGGTCCTTCAGAATAGGATAATCTATCAACGGCAGCCTGAACTGGGCACGAAGCCTAAAGTTTTTTACGTCCTATGAGATAGAAGGCGACAGACGGGTCCAATAGAAAGAGGAGATGGTGGACAAAAGGCAAAAGATCATCGGAGAGGACGCCCAGCTCTTTGAACACATCTGGAAGAGCGGGAAGGGGTTCTACATCACCGTTTCCATCCTCGGTGCCCTTGTTCTCTGGGGACTTTATGCCTACATCACCCAATACCGAACTGGGTTGACTGTTACCGGACTCTCCAGACAGATCTTTTGGGGAGTCTATATTACGAACTTTGTTTTCTTCATAGGGATCAGCCATGCCGGGACATTTATCTCAGCCGTCCTTCGTGTCCTCAAAGCGGAATGGCGTAGACCCATCAGCCGAGCCTCAGAACTTACGACCGTCTTTATCCTCCTATTCGGTGTGGGGAGCGTCCTGATCGATCTCGGGAGACCGGATCGGATGTTGTATGCCATCCGTTATGCACATTTTCGTTCTCCACTGCTTTGGGATGTATGTAGTATTTCACTCTACCTTACAGTCAGTTCTATCTGTCTTTATCTCGCTCTGATTCCAGATATTGCTCTCCTCAGAGATTTGGGGGGAAGAAGGGAATGGTTCTACCGGGTTCTGTCTTTGGGGTGGACCGGGACGGAGAGTCAGCACCGAAGGTTGGAGAGGGCGATCAATTCCATGTCTATCCTCGTCATACCCGTCATGATCACTGTCCATACCGTTGTTTCATTTGTCTTTGCCATGACCATCCAGCCGCTCTGGCATAGTGCCATCTTCGGTCCTTATTTCGTGGTGGGCGCTATTTTCTCCGGGGTGGCGAGCGTGATTGTCGTAATGGCTGTGCTCCGAAAGGCCTACCACCTCGAAAGCTACATTAAGCCGGTTCACTTTAACAACATCGGTATCTTCCTCATGGCCATGACCCTCTTGTGGTTCTATTTTACCTTCGCGGAGTACATCACCATCGTTTATGGGAATGAGCCGGTTCATATGGCCATCTTCTGGTCCAAGATATCCGGGAAATTTGCTCCTCTCTTCTGGCTCCACTTCATCTTGTGTTTCATTATCCCCTTGCCGATTCTCGCTGTGAGAAGATTTCGGACGATCCGAGGAACGGTCATCGCTTCGATCTCCATCATTTTAGGAATGTGGTTGGAGCGGTTTGTCATTATTGTCCCCACATTAACTAAACAGAGAATGCCGGTGGAGGGGGCCTTTTATATCCCCACCTGGGTGGAATGGTCCATTCTGGCAGGGTGTATCTCCTTATTCGTGCTACTCTATACCCTCTTCACAAAAGTCTTTCCCATCGTTCCTATCTGGGAGATTAGAGAAGGCAGGGAGAAAGCCGTGACCCAAGTTGGGGAAAGGATCAGATCCTACCTTCCAGAGCCATGAACGGCCGAAGCTCATGAAAAAGAAAATCAGATGAGCATAGTATTTTGGGGAGATTGATTGACAATGGATAGTTAAGCAATACAATAATTTTTTATACGATCCGATTGATCACTTAGGTTAGGGAAAAATGAAACAAGGAAAGGTGTATTTGGTAGGGGCTGGTCCTGGAGATCCCGGTTTGATCACCGTAAAAGGCTTGGCCTGTCTCAAGCAGGCCGACGTCATCGTATATGACCGTCTTGTGGATGAAAGTATTCTAAAAGAAGCGGGGGCTGATGCTGAAAAGATTTATGTGGGAAAGTCAGATCGCCTGCATATCCTGGAGCAGGACTCCATCAATAAGTTGCTCTTGGAGAAAGCGAGGGAAGGGAAGATCGTTGTGAGACTGAAAGGCGGTGATCCCTTTGTGCTGGGACGGGGTGGTGAGGAAGCACAAGCCCTGGCCGCGCATGGTATTCCCTTTGAGGTCGTACCAGGGGTTACTTCTGCGACTGCGATCCCTGCTTATGCGGGTATCCCGGTTACTCATCGGGGAGTTGCGTCTTCCTTCATAGTCATCACTGGGCACAAGGCTTCTGATAAAGGCGAGCCGAGGATTGCTTGGGACAGAACAGCCAAAGGAGCAGACACCCTCGTGATTCTCATGGGCATGCGAAATTTGCAGAATATCGTTGACCAGTTAATCCAGAACGGTAGATCCCCTTCCACACCTGTTGCCGTGATTGCCCAGGGGACAACAGACCGACAACGATGCGTGATAGGAACGCTACAAGATATCATTGGAAAAGTTAAATCAGAGACCCTTCAGTCGCCATCCGTCGTAGTGGTGGGTGACGTTGTTCAACTCCGGAAATATTTACGTTGGTTTGATAAATAAAAGAGGGATGATTCTTATGCAGAAGGAAAGTTTGACAGAGTTTATTGCATGAATAAAAAAAAATCAAAATCTGTCATCTATTATCCGATTTTCTTAAATCTCCTAGGCAAAAGATGTGTTGTCATTGGAGGAGGCAACGTTGCGCTTCGTAAGGTCAAGGTGCTTTTGGACTGTGGGGCAAATGTTACGATGATCAGCCCAAAGCTTCATCCTGAGATAGTAAAGTTGTCCAAGAGAAAGGCGATTCACCTCATCCAGCGGAATTATAAGAAAGAAGACCTTGAAGATGCTGTCATTGCTTTTGCATGTACGGATGTGAAAATGGTTAATCGCAAAGTGGCTGCGGATGCAAAGAAAGCAGGGGTTCTGGTCAATGTGGCAGATGGTCCAGAACCATCGGATTTTATCATCCCTTCCTTTTTCCGAAGGGGGAACTTAACAGTTGCCGTTTCCACCGCAGGGGTGAGTCCAGCCCTTGCCAGAAAAATCCGGACGAAACTTGAAAAAAGTTTTGGGAAAGAATATGCTTCGCTAATATCCATAATTAGAGAAATCCGTTCAGCGATAAAAAAGAAAGGAATCATTGTAGAACCGGAGATTTGGCAGGGGGCGCTCGATTTAGATTCACTGATTCACCTTCTGCAAGCAGGTCAGCGAGAAAAGGTGAAGACTTATCTGATGGGCAAGTTAAAAGTCCCTCCGTTGGGTAAGTAGAATGGGAAATGGAGATATTTATAAATGATACATGACCATCTCAAATTCATGAGTTGAGTTCATATTCAATAGGAGGAAATTTATGTTTAATAGCCGTTTAGGAAAAGCAAGTTTGGTTCTCTTAATCTTTTTCTTTTTGTTCTTCTATGTTCTACCGATGGACGCCTTTGCAAGGGTAAGCGGTGGAAGGTCATCTGGCAGCCGTGGCTCCCGGTCTTCAACACCTCCCGGATCCTATTCAACTCCAAAACCCACCACACCCTCTTCACCTCCATCACAACCCCTTTCACAACCCTCGCCACAACCACAAAGCGGCCTCTGGAGAGGTGTGATGGGTGGCATCATGGGTGGCATGTTGGGGGGAATGTTTTTCAGAAGTTTGGGATTTGGAAGTGATTTGGCTGGTGAGGGAGGAGGAATCGGACTTTTTGAGATTTTGCTGATCGGTGCTTTACTCTTTGGCGTCTACTGGTTCATCAAGAGAAGAAGACAGGCAGCCGCTGCAAGCGCCTATTATCAAAGCTCAATGGGAACGACAGAACCTTCCTATCAAACCTCTTATGGACAGGGTTATGGACAACAGCGCGGTGAAGAATGGGACTTGGAAAAGGGGTTGAGTTACATCCGGCAGATGGATTCATCCTTTGATGAAAAGAAATTCCAGGATGGTTGCATGGATCAATTCTTCAAGATTCAGGGAGCCTGGGCAAATAGGGATATGTCTGGAGTAAAAAACTTATTGACAGAAGAGATGTCCAGAATTATTCAGGGTGATGCAGAGAAGTTGAAGTCAGAAAGAAAGATGAATAAGCTTGAGAATATTGCAGTCAGGTCAGTGGATATCGTGGAAGCCTGGCAGGAATCAGGAAGGGATTACATCACTGTGAAGTTCTATGCCAACTTATTGGATTATACCGTTGATGAATCAACAGGTCAGGTGATATCAGGCAGTAAGACAGAACCTGTAAAATTTGAAGAATACTGGACATTTACCCGGACAGTGGGGAATAACCCATGGCAATTATCCGCGATCAACCAGGTAGCATAATTGTTTATGTTACGGGGGATAAAAGATGAGGCGTCCCATCATCTTCGTTATATTGTTCCTTTCAATTTTTCTTATTTCATCTTCAATGAGCCAGGAGGCTACACAGAAAGGGGGATTTAGGATTTCCACTTCAGCTTTTGAAAATAATGGACAAATTCCAGTGAAATATGCCTGCGATGGAGCCAATGTGAATCCGCCGCTTAAGATTGAGAAAACTCCCCGTGAGGCAAAATCGTTGGCAATGATCTTTGATGATGTCGATGCACCCAGGGGGTCTTATGTCCATTGGATTTTGTGGAACATCGATCCAAATATAAAAGAGATCAAAGAAAACTCAGTTCCAGAAGGTGCGGTGCAGGGGATGAATGACTTTAAAAAACAGAATTATGGGGGGCCTTGCCCGCCGGGAAGAGCTCATCGTTATGTTTTTAAAATCTATGCCCTTGTTATCCGTCTCAATCTCGATCCCCATTCAACAAAGGCCGATCTGGAAAAAGCCATGGAGGGACATGTGATTTCCAAAGCTCGGTGTTTGGGAGTTTATAAGAGAATAGGCGCATCTCAAAATAAGTAAATCGTTCCCATACCTTGACGCTTAAAATTATTCTTTCTTCTTTTTATGAATATCTATCCAGAGGCTGCACCTCCTGTTCGAAATAACGATGAAAATTTTTAGGAAGCTGACGATAATCAAGGGTAGCTATAACATCTGAGAAATTTTTAGAGTTATAGGTGTTCCAAAAGAGAACAACCTTGTCCCTCAAATTTTGTTTTTTCGCATCATCCATAAGGGCAGAAAATGCCTTCCCTGTATAAGTCCCATCCAACTTAATCCCCTCTTTGCTCTTCATTTGGGCCACAGCTTCCATTCCTTCTTCAGTGAAGAGAGCATATTGTTCTCCAAAAAATTCTTGCCTAATATCTATATCCTTCTCGGAAATCTCAAATTTTGGAAAAGATGGATCCAGGGAGTTAATAAAAACGTTGGTTTTGCGAAAGAGTTTAACCATTTTTCTAACATTAGCAAATTTTTCAGCTGCCACCCGTACAGAAATTATTCGACTTTTAAGGTTTGCAGCCTTGAGCCCAAGTATCAGCCCCACTGCTGTGCCCATTGTACCCAAAGCAACATATATATGATCAGGCTCTGGTATTTTCTTTTTCATGATCTGTTCCTTGAGTTCCAATGCTGCATTCACATAACCGATCGCTCCAAGGGGAGAAGACCCACCCGCGGAAATGATTTGGGGAAAATGCCCATTTTTTAGTTTATGGCGTAGAAGTTGATAACTGGTTCCTACTGCAAGGAGTTGTATATTCCAGTGTTGGTGAAGTTCCGCTCCGGAATGATAACTCATAAGAAGATTGTGTTGGACATAGTGGGCATTTGGCTGGGGCATTAGCATAGATATACTCTTTAGTCCCACCTGTTGTGCATAGATGGCTGTAGCCAGGGCATGATTAGACCCTGCAAATCCAAAAGTTAAAACCTCTTTTGTCTTGGAGTGCAGAGCATGACCCAAAAGAAATTCTAGCTTTCGTACCTTATTCCCTCCGTAAACTCTACCACTCAGATCGTCTCTTTTTATATAAAGGTGATCAAGGCCTATATCCACTCCTAATCGATCGAGTTTCTCTACCGGAGTTGGAAAGTGGCCCAAAGATATGTAGAGAAGTCTATCTTTCAGTAGGGGATAATGCTCAAATAACGGGATCATCTTTAATGATTTCTCCCTTTATATTTTTAAGAATAATCCCGAAATGGCGTATTAATGATGGACACGATAAGCGTTTTACCTTGCGGGCACTTCGCTTGGAGCTCTTGGAGTTTCTGGTTATCATCCGATGTCGCTTCACGGATATTCATTGTGTGGTCACCATTACGAACGGGATGATATGAAAAGACTACTCATTTGGTATAAAGAAGTCAACCAGAATGAGAGTGGATTTTCCCTTGTTATTCGGCATTCCAATGGTTATAAATATCCTGGGGAGCTAAAAATGGAGCTGAAATATACGAATCGACTGATTCATGAGACGAGTCCTTACCTTTTACAGCATGCGCATAATCCTGTGGATTGGTATCCATGGGGAGAGGAAACTCTCGCTCGGGCTAAAAAAGAAGATAAACCTATCCTCCTCAGCATTGGCTACTCTGCCTGCCACTGGTGCCATGTGATGGAAAAGGAATCTTTCGAAAATGAAGCGATTGCGGGGATCATGAATGAACGCTTCATCAATATCAAAGTCGATCGGGAGGAACGTCCGGATCTTGATGAAATTTATATGCATGCTGTTCAGGTGATGACCGGTTCGGGTGGATGGCCGATGACCGTCTTTCTAACCCCTGACCTCGTCCCCTTTCATGCAGGAACTTATTTCCCTCCTGAAGACAAGAGGGGAATGCCAGGTTTTCCAAAGGTGCTCGTCACGGTTTCCGACTATTACAAGACCCATCGAGAAGAAATCAAAGAGATGGAGATTCAGATGAAGAATGCCCTCCATCAGATTGTTGAAATTGTCCCCTCTCAAGAGACCTTGGATTCAAAAGTTTTTTCAAAGGCCTTTGATGTTTCAGAAAGTCAATTTGATCCGATCTACGGAGGATTCGGCGGAGCTCCGAAGTTCCCGAACAGCATGACCCTCTCCTTTCTTCTCCGGTATTGGAAAAGCACGGGTTCAAGGAAGGCATTAGAGATGGTGGAAATGACTTTGGAGAAGATGGCCCATGGGGGGATCTACGACCATTTAGGAGGAGGGTTTCACCGCTATTCTGTAGATAATC
>Ga0315279_10008927_pt1 | contig 12043 bp, 13 predicted proteins | sample YL17G06_20_MG_FD_203694 | JGI IMG/M metagenome (GOLD analysis project Ga0315279, IMG submission 203694) | Sediment microbial communities from Yellowstone Lake, YNP, Wyoming, USA - YL17G06_20 | ecosystem: Environmental > Aquatic > Freshwater > Lake > Sediment | place: USA: Wyoming | collected...
CCCTGGGCAAGTGCCGGTGGGTGGTGGTCCACGACGGCGCCCGGCCCCTGGTCACCGCCGCGCTCATCGAGGCGGGCCTGGCGGCGGCCGCGGAGACGGGAGCAGCCATCGCCGCCCTGCCGCTGGCCGACACGGTGAAGGAGGTAGCCGCCGACGGCCTGGTACGGCAAACGCTGGACCGGCGAAACCTCTGGGCTGCCCAGACGCCCCAGGTCTTCGGCTACGACCTGCTACAGCAGGCCCACCGCCGGGCCCAGGGCGAGGCCACCGACGACGCCGCCCTGGTGGAGGCCCTGGGCCAGCGGGTGAAGGTCTTCCCCGGCTCCCCTCGCAACCTCAAGGTGACCACCGCCGCGGACCTAGCCCTGGCAGCCGCCCTCCTGGCCGAGGGCGGGGAAAGTTAGACATGCGCGTAGGTATTGGCTATGATATACATCGATTTCAGGAAGGGCGACGCCTCCTTCTGGGGGGCGTGGAGATAGAGTCCGAGCAAGGCCTCGGCGGCCACAGTGACGCCGACGTCCTGCTCCACGCTATCATCGACGCCCTGCTGGGGGCGGCGGGCCTGAGCGACATTGGCCACTTCTTCCCGCCTGATGACCCGACCTTGGCCGGCGCCGACAGCCGCGAGCTGCTGTCCCGTACGATGCAGCTGATCGGCCCGCTAGGCTACGCGGTGGGGAATGTGGACGCCACCGTCATCGCCGAAAGGCCCCGCCTGGCGCCCTACATCAAGGCCATGCGCCAGCGCATCGCCGAAACGCTGGAGACGGACGAGTCGCGGGTGAGCATCAAGGCCACCACCAACGAGGGCCTGGGCGACATCGGTCGCGGCGAGGCCATCGCCGCCCTGGCGGTCGCCTTCCTGGTGCAACGATAGAGAACACGGATGAGATGACAGCAGATCACGAGAAGCCCTCCCCGGCCGCGAGAACTTGCCTTCCCTGCATCTGTAGCAGGGGGTGTTCCCCGACAGGAGTCGGGGGCCACCCCATGGAGGGAGGAAGTCGGCCATGGAAGGGGGGAAAAGCTTCTGTCACTCTTAAGCAGCATCAGACGCGATATTAGGGCCGCTCAGCAGCGGGACCCTGCCGCTGTCAGCGCCCTCGAGATCATCCTAGCCTACCCCGGCTTCCACGCCCGCCAGTTCCACCGCCTGGCCCACTCCCTCTACCGCAGGGACCTGCGGGTGCCGGCCAGGGTCGTCTCCCACATCAGCCGCGTCCTCACTGGCATCGAAATTCACCCCGGCGCCAAGATCGGCGAGGGCTTCTTCATCGACCACGGCATGGGCGTGGTCATCGGCGAGACGGCGGAGATCGGCGGCAACTGCCACTTTTTCCAAGGTGTGACCCTGGGCGGCACCAGCACCAAGCGCGTCAAGCGCCACCCCACCCTGGGGAACAATGTGGTGGTGGGAGCGGGGGCGAAGCTTATCGGTGCCATCAGCGTGGGCAACAACGTGCGCATCGGCGCCGGCTCGGTGGTGGTGACCAACGTGCCGGACAACGCCACTGTGGTAGGCGTGCCCGGCCACGTGGTGGCCTACCACGACCCCGGCGATGATACGGTATTGAAGCTCCCCGACCCGGAATGGGATACTATCCAGCGGCTCGAGCAGCGGGTGCGCGAGCTGGAGGAGCGCATTGCCCAGATGGAACGCGAGCTGAAAGAGAAGGCGCGGCCGAGATCCCGCCCCCGCGCGGCGGGCGAGGAGGCCCCGTGAAGCTGCACAACACCCTCACCGGCAAGAAGGAAGAGTTCGTACCCGGCGAGGGCCCGGTGAAAATCTACGTCTGCGGCATCACGCCCTACGACAAGAGCCACCTGGGCCACGCCATGAGCTACATCATCTTCGACGTGCTGCGCCGTTACCTGGAGTACTGCGGCCACCAGGTGCGCCACGTCCAGAACTACACCGATATCGACGACCGCATCATCGCCCGCGCCAACCACCTGGGCATCCCGCCCAAGGAGCTGGCCGAGCAGCTCATCGCCGAGTACGCCGCCGAAATGGCCTCGCTGAACGTCCTGCCCGCCCACGTCTACCCCCGCGCGACCGAGGAGATCCCCACCATGATCGAGATCATCTCGCGCCTGGTGGACAAGGGCTTCGCCTATGTAGCCGCCGGCGACGTCTATTTCCGGGTGACGGCCAAGAAGGACTACGGCAAGCTCTCGCACCGCAGCGTGGACTCGATGATGGCCGGCGCGCGGGTCGAGCCCGGGGAGCACAAGGAGCACCCCGCCGACTTCGCCCTCTGGAAGGCGGCTAAGCCCGGCGAGCCGTCGTGGGAGAGCCCCTGGGGGCCTGGCCGGCCCGGCTGGCACATCGAGTGCACGGCCATGTCCACCAAGTACCTGGGCGAGACCCTGGACATCCACGGCGGCGGCATCGACCTCATCTTCCCCCACCACGAGAACGAGATCGCTCAGAGCGAGGCCTACACTGGCTGTGAGCCGTTTGTCCGCTACTGGCTGCACAACGGCTGGCTCTACCTGGGCGAGGAGAAGATGAGCAAGTCCCTGGGCAACATCATCCCCATCGCCGATGCGCTCCCCAGGTACGGCTCCGACGGCTGCCGCCTGTTCGTCCTTGGCTCTCACTACCGCAACCCCCTCACCTACAGCGAGGACGCGCTGGAGGCGGCCAAGCGTGCCGCCGAGCGCCTGCGCCTGGCCGCCGTCCCCGCCCCGCCGGGCAAGGGCACGCCCGTCGATCCGCAGCCCTTCCGCCAGCGCTTCATCGACAGCATGGAGGACGACCTGAACGCCACCCAAGCGGTAGCCACCCTGTTCGACCTGGCGCGGGAGATCAACCGCGGCCGCGACGAGGGGCGGCCGGTGGAGGAGGCCCAGGCGTCCCTGCGCGAGCTGGCGGGCGTGCTGGGCCTGACCCTGGCCGAAGAGGAGACGGGGATAGCGGCTCGCCCCTTCATCGACCTGCTGGTGACGGTGCGCGACGAGCTGCGTGCCGCCAAGCTTTACCAGCTATCGGACAGCCTCCGCGCCCGCCTGACAGAGCTCGGCATCGCCCTGGAGGACGGAGCGGAGGGGACACGGTGGCGGCGGCGAGACTAGAGGCCCCCTCGCAGGCGAGATTTGCCTTGACTTTAGGGTTCGCAATGCTATACTACGAGTGGCGTCGCCTCTATCGGGGCGATCGATGTTTCTATGGGCCCTGCCTGCCACTGCCTGAGCTTGTCCAACGACAGGCGGGCGCAAGCCCGAGTGGCGCAACGGTAGCGCAACCGACTTGTAATCGGTAGGTTGGGGGTTCGACTCCCCCCTTGGGCTCCAGAATGAGAACAGGGAACAAGGAACGAGGAACACGGGCAGGCGGGAGCGGGGCTCCTCGCCCCTGGCGCTTGTTCCTTGGCGGGGTGCCCGAGTGGCTAAAGGGGGCGGTCTGTAAAATCGCTGGCGTTGGCCTACGCAGGTTCGAATCCTGCCCCCGCCACCAGTTAAGAAGTTGGCACTCAGAAGTTAGAGGTTGCAGTCGGGGGAGTTCCCCCGGCTCACCTCCAGCATCTAAGACCGTGCCCACATAGCTCAGTCGGTAGAGCACGCCCTTGGTAAGGGCGAGGTCGCCGGTTCGAATCCGGCTGTGGGCTCCAGATCGTAAGGAGGTATAGCCGGCATGGCCAAAAAGAAGTTCGAAAGGACCAAGCCTCACGTAAACGTGGGCACCATCGGGCACATCGACCACGGCAAGACCACCTTAACCTCGGCCATCACCAAGGTCCTGTCCTACAAGGGGCTGGCCGACTACCGCGACTTCTGGAGCATCGACAACGCCCCCGAGGAGAAGGCGCGCGGTATCACCATCGCCGTGGCCCACGTGGAGTACCAGACAGAGAAGCGACACTACGCGCACATCGACTGCCCCGGCCATGCCGACTACATCAAGAACATGATCACCGGCGCCGCCCAGATGGACGGCGCCGTCCTGGTGGTCGCCGCCAACGACGGCCCCATGCCCCAGACGCGCGAGCACGTCCTTCTGGCCCGCCAGGTGGAGGTGCCAGCCATGGTGGTCTTCCTGAACAAGGTGGACATGATGGAGGACCCCGAGCTCCTCGATCTCATCGAGCTGGAGGTGCGGGAACTCCTCACCAAGTACGGCTTCCCCGGCGACAAGATCCCCATCGTGCGCGGCAGCGCCCTCCAGGCCATGGAGTCCACCAGCACCGACCCTAACGCCCCAGAGTTCAAGTGCATCTGGGAAATCCTGGACGCCATCGATTCCTACATCCCCACCCCCGAGCGGGCGCGGGACATGCCCTTCCTGATGCCCGTCGAGGACGTGTTCGGCATCAAGGGGCGGGGCACCGTGGCCACCGGCCGCATCGAGCGGGGTGTCATCAAGACAGGCGAGGAGGTGGAGATCGTAGGCATCCGCGAGACCCGCAAGACGGTCTGCACCGGCGTGGAGATGTTCCGCAAGACCCTGGACTATGGCGAGGCCGGCGACAACGTGGGCTGCCTGCTGCGCGGCATCGAGCGCGAAGATGTGGAGCGGGGCATGGTGCTGGCCCGCCCCGGCAGCATCCGCCCCCACACCAAGTTCGAGGGCACGGTTTACATTCTCTCCAAGGAGGAGGGGGGCCGCCACACGCCGTTCTTCAACGGCTACCGGCCCCAGTTCTACATCCGCACGACCGACGTCACCGGCGCCGTCCAACTGCCCGAGGGCACGGAGATGGTAATGCCCGGCGATGACGTGCGCCTGAGCGTGGAGCTCGGCCACCCCGTGGCCCTGGAGGAGGGCGTACGCTTCGCCATCCGCGAGGGCGGCCACACTGTGGGTGCGGGCGTCCTCACCAAGGTGCTAGAGTAGAGGGAGAGGCCCGCAGATAGCCCATGGCCAAGAAAGAAGACCGAGTCGTAATCCATCTGGCCTGCACGGAGTGTCGGTCGCGGAACTACACCACGAGCAAAAACCGCCGCAACGACCCCGACCGGCTGGAGTTCCGGAAATTCTGCCCCCGCTGCCGCGGCCATCGTCCTCACCGCGAGGTGCGCTAGCAGTGCGTCCCTGGGGAGAGTGAGGCCTTATGAATCGGGCGCTTAGACGCCATCCGGCGGCCACCAAGCCGTCCAAACGGGGCGGGGGGGTAGCCCTACCCCATGCGCCGCGGGCAGCACCCACCAAGGGAAAGCGGGGCATCCTCTCCTGGCGGCCTCGCTGGATGATGGACATCATCTCCGAGCTGCGTAAGGTGGTGTGGCCCAGCCGCCCGGACACCATGCACCTCACCGTGGTGGTGCTGATAGTGTCGGTGGTCATAGGGATGTTCCTGGGGGGTGTGGACATGGGCTTCGCCTGGCTGGTAGAGCACGTCTTGCTGCGATAGGTGGTGTTGTCGGTAATGGCGCCGCGCAGAAAGAAGGCAAGTGCCGTCGAGGAGGCGCCTCCCTCCGAGGAGGTTGCCCCCCAGACGCCCATCGCCGCGGAACCGGAGGAGGAGAAGGCCGAACCCCAACAACCGCCCGCTGACAGCCGGCACTGGTACGTCATCCACACCTACTCCGGCTACGAGGACAAAGTTAAGGCCAATCTGGAGCATCGCGTTCAGAACATGGACATGGCCCACAAGGTCTTCCAGGTAGTGGTGCCTCAGGTGGACGAGATCGAGATCCGCGACGGCCAGCGGCGCACCGTGCCCCGCAAGATCTTCCCCGGCTACGTGCTGGTGGAGATGATCATGGACGAGGAGTCGTGGTATGTGGTGCGCAACACGCCCGGCGTCACCGGTTTCGTCGGCTCCGGCCACGAGCCTACGCCCCTGGAGGAGGCGGAGGTCAAGTCCATCCTCCGCCAGATGCGGTCGGAGGAGCCGCGCATCAAGGTGGGCTTCGCCATTGGCCAGAGCGTTCGCATCACCGATGGCCCCTTCATCGATTTCGTCGGTAGCGTGGACACCATGAACCTGGAGAAGGGCAAGGTCAAGGTGCTGGTCTCCTTCTTCGGACGCGAGACGCCGGTGGAGCTGGACCTCCTCCAGGTGGAGAGGCTGTAGGTTGGCCAAGAAGATCCGCGCCGTCCTCAAGCTCCAGCTCGAAGCGGGGAAGGCCACGCCGGCGCCGCCCGTAGGTTCGGCTCTGGGCCAGCACGGCGTCAACATCATGGCCTTCTGCAAGGACTACAACGAGCGCACTGCCTCGCAGGCGGGCACGATCATCCCCGTGGAGATCACTGTCTACGAGGACCGCTCCTTCACCTTCGTGCTGAAGACGCCGCCCACGTCGGAGCTCATCAAGCAAGCGGCGGGCCTGGAGAAGGGGAGCGCTGCTCAGAAGCGGGAGAAGGTAGGCCAGTTGCCGCGGGAGAAGGCCCGAGAGATCGCCCAGATTAAGATGAAAGACCTGAACACTGAAGACATCGAAGCGGCCATGCGCATGGTGGAGGGCACCGCCCGCAGCATGGGCGTCGAGGTGGTGGAGACGGCAGGCTAGCCATGGCCAAGCACGGCAGGAAGTACCAAGAAGCGCTGGAGAAGGTCGACCGCAGCCGCGCCTACGAGCCCCGCGAGGCGGTGAAGCTGGCCAAGGAAACGGCTTTCGCCAAGTTCGACGAGACGGTGGAGTTGCACCTGCGCACCGGCCTCGACCCCCGCCACGCCGAGCAGCAGTTGCGGGGGACGGTGGTGCTGCCCCACGGCCTGGGCAAGAAGGTACGGGTGCTGGTCTTCACCGAGGGCGAGGCCACCAAGGCGGCCGAGGAAGCGGGCGCCGACTTCGTGGGCAGCGAGGACTTGGTGAAAAAGATCGAGGGCGGCTGGATGGAGTTCGATGTGGCCCTGGCCACCAAGGACGTCATGAACAAGGTGAGCCGCCTGGGCCGTGTCCTGGGCCCGCGCGGCCTCATGCCCAACCCCCGCTCGGGCACGGTGGTGGAGGCCGAGGACATCACCAAGGCTGTCCGCGAGTCCAAGGCCGGCCGGGTGGAGTTCCGTCTGGATCGCACAGCCCTGGTGCACGTGCCCGTGGGCAAGGTGAGCCTGGGCGAGGACCAGTTGCTGGAGAACATGGCGACCCTGGTAGAGGCCATCGTCAAGTCGCGGCCGTCGGGGGCCAAAGGCCAGTACATCAGGAGCGCAACCCTGACCACCACCATGGGGCCGGGGATCAAGCTGGACCTCCAGCCCACGCTATCCCTGAGCACCAGCTAGAGCAATCGAATAGGGAGTGCCGTAGACAGCGGGCGCCCCAACCAGTCGGGGCTTAATCCGAGAGGCCTGCCGGCCGGCAGGCAGGGCCCGCCGAGGTAGGGAATCGCAGGGTGCCGCCCCGACCAGTCGAGGCGGGTCGGTTCGCCCAAGAGCCCTTGCCTTCTACGGCAAGGGCTTTGTAGTTCTGTGTCAAGGAGCGATTATGCCCACAGCCAAGAAAGAACAGTTGGTCGAGGAGCTGCGGGACCGCATCGCCCGCAGCACCATCGCCGTGGGGACCGGCTATCGCGGCCTCACGGTGCCCGAGATGGACCAGCTCCGGCGCCGGATGCGCGGCGCCGGAGTCGAGCTGCGGGTGGTGAAGAACACCCTCGTTCGCCTGGCCGCCGAGCAGGCGGGCAAGCCGGCCTTGAGCCAGCTCATCGAGGGGCCGACGGCCCTGGCCTTCGGCTACGGCGACATCCTGGCGGTGGCCCGCGCCTTCAGCGAGTACCTGCCCACAGCGCCACCCGCCTTCGCCATCCGCGCCGTCTACCTGGACGGGCAGGTGCTGCCCGGCCGCGAGCTGGGGGAGCTGGTCAGACTGCCGCCCAAGGAGGTGCTCCTAGCCCAGGTGGCCGGCCAATTGCAGTCGCCGCTAGCGACGCTGGCCGGCCTGCTGGAGGCGCCCCTGACCGAAATGGCTCGCCTGCTGGAAGCGGTGGTCAGCCAGCTTCCGGTCCTGCTAGAGGCGCGCGCCCGCCAGTTGGAGAGCGCTTACGTTCGAGCAAGAGAGGAGGAACAACCAATGACCAGCAAGGCTGACGAGGTCTTCGACCTTCTCACGGGGATGACCATCCTAGAGGTGCGCGACCTGAGCAAGCGCCTCCAGGACGAGTTCGGTATCAGCGCCGCGCCGGTGGCGGTGGCCGCCGCGCCAGCCGCGGCGGGGGCGGCCGCGGCACCGGCTCCGGCCGAAGAGGAGGAGAAGACCGAGTTCACGGTCGTCCTGAAGGACTTTGGCGCGAACAAGATCAACGTCATCAAGGCCGTCCGTGAGGTGACCACCCTCGGCCTAAAGGAGGCCAAGGACCTAGTGGAGGGCGTGCCGGCCAACGTCAAGGAGGGCATCCCCAAGAGCGAGGCCGAGAACATCGTCAAGAAGCTCCAGGAGGCTGGCGCCACCGTCGAGATGCAGTAGAATAGAGCAGCGCATCGGCGGCCCCGCCCAGGCGGGGCCGCCAGACGGGGGGCCGCCCATGTCGTGCTATGCCTGTGCCCGGGACGCCGTCCATCGCTGTCCGCGCTGCGCCAAGCCCTACTGCGATGAGCATGGCGGCGAGCTCTGCGCCGCCTGCCAGGACCCGTCCAGCGCCATCCCCTCGGGGACCCTATTCCGGGGGTCGCTGCTGGCCCTGCTGGTGGCCTCTGTGCTGGCGTTATGGCTACTGATCCGCCCGCCGGGCCTGCCCGAGGAGGAGTCCGGCGCGCAGACCGGGCAGCCGCAGGTGACGCGAACGCCCGTCGCCCTGGCGACCACCGTCCCCGCCCCCAGTCCCACCCTCGCGCCCACGGGCACGCCCGAGGGGACGCCCGCCGGCACGCCTGGCATTTCGCCCACACCCGGCGGCACGCCGGCCGCCACGCCCACGCCGGGCCCCAGCCCTACCCCGCAACCATCTCAGTTCACGGAGTACACGGTCCAGCAGGGCGACACCCTATCGTCGATCGCCCAGCGCTTCGGCACCACCGCCGACGAGCTGGCACGCATCAACGGCCTCACGAACCCCAATACCCTCGATATCGGCCAGAAGCTTAAGATACCCACGCCGCCCAGCCCCACTCCCACGCCGGGCCGAGCGACTCCCTAGCGGCGGGCCTCCGATGCCCGACGCCGTCGAATATCGACCCACCATCCGCCAGCTACCGCCGTCCGAGCGCCCGCGCGAGCGCTTGCGCGACCGGGGCGCCGCCGCCCTCAGCAACTCCGAGCTGCTGGCCATCATCCTGCGCACCGGCACCCCATCCGAGAATGCCCTGGCGCTGGCCACCGCCGCCCTGGCCCGCTTCAACGGCCTGCCCGGCCTAGCGCGGGCCAGCTTCGGCGAGCTGTGCGCCCAGCACGGCATGGGCGAAGCCAAAGCCGCCCAGGTGAAGGCCGCGTTGGAGCTGGGTCGCCGCCTCCTCTCCACCCAACCCGAGGAACGGGCCACCGTCCGCTCCCCCCAGGACGTAGCCAACCTCCTCCTGACGGAGATGGGGCTGCTGGAGCAGGAGCACCTGCGCGTCGTCCTGCTGAACACCAAGAACCAGGTGCTGGCCATGCCCGAGGTCTACAAGGGCAGCGTGAACAGCGCCCAGGTGCGCGTCAGCGAGCTCTTGCGCGAGGCCATCCGCGAGGGCTGCCCGGCGCTCATCGTGGTGCATAACCACCCCTCGGGCGACCCCACACCCAGCCCCGACGACATCGACCTGACCCGCCAGCTGATCGAGGCCGGCAAACTCCTGGACATCGATGTCCTGGACCACATCGTCATCGGTGGCCAGGGCTTCGTCAGCCTGCGCGAGCGGGGCCTGGCGTTCCCCAGGGGCTGAAGGAGCACTTCCCATGCCCGACTACCCCATCGTCGACGCCCACGTCCACACCTACCCTCGCCCCGAGGTCGGCTGGCAGGCCCAGTCCGGCGCCGGCCTCAGCGGCCACGCCGGCACCGTCGAAGAGCTGGTGGCCCTCATGCGTGAGGGCAACATCTCCCACGCCGTGATGGTGAACATGACCCCGGTGTTCGAGATGAGGGAGGCGGCCCTGGACAGGCTGCCCCCCGACCTCTCGCCTGTGAAGCGCGAAAGGGTCGACGCAGAGATCATCCGCGAGGTGCTGGGCCGGCTGCAGCGGCGCAACGCCTGGACCTGCGCCGTCGCCCGCGAGAACCCGGGCCTCGTCCCCTTCATCAGCCTCGACCCGGCCATGGGCGAAGCGACCCTGGTGGCCGAGGTCGAGGAGCGGGCGCGCGAGGGCGCCAGGGGCATCAAGCTGCACCCCGCTAACCAGCGCTTCTTCCCCAACGACCGCCGCCTCTGGCCAGCCTATGCCAAGGCGCAGGAGCTGGGCCTGGCCATCATCACCCACTCGGGGGCCGTGGCCCTGCTGGAGGACCCGGAGCAGCACACCCACCCGCGCAATTTCCGGGACGTGCTACTGGAGTTTCCCGGCATCAATCTGGTCTTCGCCCACATGTGCCGCGGCTTCTCGGACGAAGTGGCGGAGGTGATGCAGGATTTCCCTAACGCCTATCTGGACACCAGCGGCGCCATCAGCGGCATCGCCAACCCGTTCGCCATCCCCGACGACGAGGCGATGGCGATGATCCGCCGCGTGGGCTCAGACCGCGTCCTCTTCGGCTCCGACTGGCCCTGGCACCACCCGATCAAGGACGCCCAACGTATCGACCGCTTGCCCCTGGGCACCGAAGAGAAGCGGCTGATATTTTACGAGAACGCTCAGCGGGTGCTGGGGCTTTAGGCCCATGGACGCCTGGCGCTTCCTCGATAGCGGCTGGGCGACGGGCGCCCGCCAGATGGCGGTGGACGACGCCCTCCTTACTCTCTGCGGGCGTGGCCAGTCGCCGCCCACGCTGCGGCTGTTCGGCTTCCGGCCGGCCTGCCTCTCGCTAGGGCGCTTTCAGCCAGCCGACCAGGTGCCGCCGCGCCCGCCGGGAGTGGACCTAGTGCGGCGGCCCACCGGCGGCCGGGCCGTGCTCCATCGGGGCGACATCTGCTACAGCATTGCCCTGCCCTTGGACCATCCGCTGGCCGCCGGTAGCATCCGCCAGTCGTACCAGCGCCTCGCCTGCGGCCTGGCGGCCGCCCTGGAAGCGCTAGGCCTGCCGCCTCTGGCCGCGGCTGCCGCCTCCCAGCCATCGCCGAGCAGCGGCTGGTGCTTCGAGGACATCGGCCCTTACGAGCTGACCCTGGCCGGGCGCAAGCTGGTGGGCAGCGCTCAGGCCCGCCGCGACGGCGCCCTCCTCCAGCAGGGAAGCATCCGCCTGGCGCCTGAGCCGGCGGAAGCTTCGGGGGCTACCTCGCTCCAGGAGGCGCTGGGCCGCCCGGTGCGCTGGGACGAGCTGGCCGAGGCCCTGGCCCTCGGTTTCGCCCGCACCTGGGCCATCGAGATGCGTCCCGGCGAACTGAGCCCGTGGGAGGAGGAACTGACCCGCCTCCTGGAACGCGAATGCTACGCCGACCCCGGCTGGACGCCTGCCTGCCGGCAGGCAGGCTTGCCTCACGGCGGGCGGGCGCTACGATGGAGATGAGATGATCCGCCTGGTCGCCCTGGACATCGATGGCACGTTGCTGGACAACTCCAACCGCCTCAGCGACGGCAACGCGGCGGCGGTGCGCGAGGCGCTCGCCCAGGAGGCGCAGGTGGTGCTGGCCACCTCGCGCTGGTTTCACCTGGCGCGCCCCACGGCAGCCAGCCTGGGCCTGACCACACCCCTCATCTGCCACAACGGCGCCCTGGTCAAGCGCCCCCAGGACGGGCAGGAGCTCCTCCATCTGCGCCTCGACTGGGACTTCGCGCGGCAGGTCGCCGCGATGGGCGACCAGCGGCGCTACATGATGTTCACCACCATTGACCACGTCACCTACATGCGCCCGCAGAGCGATGGCCCCAAGCGTCTTCCCCCCGACATGCGGGTGAGCGAACGCCACGCCGAGGCGGTGGCCCGCGCCGCCCCTACCGCCATCCTCATCTTCGGTGAGGAGGCGATGGACGAGGTCTGGCACGCCTTCCGCGAGCGGTACGGTCAGGTGGTCAACTTCTCCCGCAACCACAGCCTGACCTTCCCCCACTATCTGGTGCTGACCCACGCCGAGGCCGATAAGGG
>Ga0315279_10008930_pt1 | contig 12042 bp, 12 predicted proteins | sample YL17G06_20_MG_FD_203694 | JGI IMG/M metagenome (GOLD analysis project Ga0315279, IMG submission 203694) | Sediment microbial communities from Yellowstone Lake, YNP, Wyoming, USA - YL17G06_20 | ecosystem: Environmental > Aquatic > Freshwater > Lake > Sediment | place: USA: Wyoming | collected...
CTCTGGGTGAGGAGTCGGAACCCGCGGAGCACGCAGGTGACGGGAGCGGCGCTCCAGGTGACGGCGGTCAGGCTGCCGTAGGAGGGCGGGATGAGTTGGGTCTGGGGCACTCTCGCAGCCCTGTTCCTCGGGCACGTCGGCGGCCGTACGGGGCTGCGGCCACCGTGGGGATCGATGCCCGCGCAGGCATACGCGGCGTCGCAGACCGGGTGGGTGGTCAACAACCCGGATTTGATGCCGGAACCATGTGCTGCCCCTGATGGAGCTGATCATGGACGCACGGACTACTGGGGCTTGTCGTTCGGCATCGATGACAACACGACGTCGGGCACGCTGTCGCCGACGGTCTACACGGGCAACCAAGCGCGGACGCTTCTCTTCTGGGTCTACTACACCGGCGAGTCGCCGGGGCTTGTCAACCTTAACTACGGTCCGACCTCGGTGGGGTTCGGGGTGCGCATCTGGAGCACGACGTCCGTACGCCTGTACCTCAACCTGAGTGGCAACTACGTCTACTGGACGTTGGGCTCGGCGCTTTCGACCAGTGCATGGCATCTCTTCGTCGTCACCTACGACGGGTTGGGCAACGGCATAGGCAACTTCTGCCTTTCCATTGACGGCAGCACGCTCGTGCAGGCCACCGGATACGCCGGGACAATTCCCAATCCCTTGCCTACGATCAACAGAATCAACTGCGGTGGTTACAACGCCTTCACATTGACCCAGGTGGCCGGCTATCCGGTCGCTTGGTCGGATGCGCAGATCATGGCGTACCGGACCGGAGGGTATCCTGACATCCGGCGATATGCTGCGGGACTCGACTTCTATTACCGGATGCAGCCGGGTTCGGGGCAAACGCTGCTCGAGGAATCCGGCCGCGGGCGGAACGTGCAGCTCGGCACGACGAGCGGTGAGGACACGAACGATCCGACGTGGACGCCTGCCGGCGCGGCATGGACGCGGCTGACGACGGGAGGGCCAGCGCTATGAGGGAGGGCGCACGTAGGGAGGGCGAACACAAGGTTCGCCCCTACGGGATCATCGGTATGCTCATGGCGCTCGCGGTGATCGAAGCGTCACCGACGTCGGCGAACGAGTTGCTGATCGAGATTTCGCCGGCATGGGGCAGCTACCTGCGGGAGGTATGGCCGACGATCTGTCCGAGGGTGACCTTGGGAGAGATGCCGCGTGCCCTCCGGGCCTCTGGAGACACGGTGCTTGTCTGTCAGCACCCGTTCGCGGCCGCCGATGCGGCGCAAATCCTCTGGCGAATGAAGACAGTGCCGACCTCGACGGTGATGCAGGGCTCTGCGATCGTCGCGCGGCAGGCGGAGTTGAAAGTGTCCGACGCGGAAGACAGCGAGACGAGGTGATTGGCCGCGAGGAGGAGAAGGTGGCGAAGTACACGAGCGATTCGAACTTGCTGCGGGAGTTGCCGACGGATCTGCCTGAATCGCTCGACACGGAGGCAGAGCGACTTCCGTACATCGAGCAGGCAAGTGCGATGGCGGATGCACTGGTCGGGCCGCGGTACCTGATCGGCGCAGGAGGGCAGGCGTTCCCAGACATCACCAACTCGCCTGCGACGCCAGCGGTTGTGGAGATCGCTGCGCGGAAGCTTGCCGCGAGCATGATCTATGGCGCCCTCGGCGTGGTAGGTCGCGGCATCGGGCCGGACGGCGGGCAGGCGCTCTACGAGGAGGCGATGGAGTGGTTCCGTCGCATCCGGGAGGGAGAGCTGCCGGTCATCGGAAGCGATGGGACGGACTACGCCGTCGGGACACCCATCGCGAGCACAACCTCCGGGGTCGAGCCGACGTTTCGCCGCGGCGGGTACGATGCCGACGGCGAGCTCATGGACGAGACGCCTGGATCGCTCGATCGGCTGTGACGAAGGCGAGCGCAGGAGGACATCTGCCCCACCATCGAGGATACCTCGAAGGTCGAGGAGGCGCCATGTTGAGCATGACGGAAGCGGGGGACATCCTGAACCTCGTGGAGACGAGCACGGTCGAGAGCCTCGCGGCAGATGCGTGGCTGGGGACGGACGGAACCGGCGGCATCGCGCTCATCGGCCGACGCGGGCTGCGCCGACGGCGGATGTACGCGGCGCACGAACTTCCCGCGCTCATCGTCGCCGCGTCGCGGCTTGTACCAGCGCCGGCAGCATCTCCCGCGGGGACGCATGATCTCGATGTGGTCCTTGAGGTGGAGGCTATTGGCGCAGGGGCTGATCATGAGGCGCTTACCGTGCGGATGAGAACGATCGCGGCGGAGCTGCGACGGTGGCTGGCGGACCAGGAAGCGGCCGGCGGGAACAGGCTGGACGGGCTCCTCGAGAGCGGTGACGGGAGCATCATGCCCGGGCCGACGGAGCTTGTGGACGATGCGCGAGAAGAGCGAACCTCGCTCGTGCGCGCGCGCATCGAGGCGACGGTGCGCCTTCGAGTGGCTGCGGCGTGAGCGTCTCAGCGGCGGCAGGGTGGAGAGCCCACGTCGACGGAGGCGTGGTCGGCTGTCGGCAAGTCGGATGCAGTTCAGGGGAGCGTGAGGAGCCTACCGTTTCTTCGCGGCGCGGGCTTTCTCGATCCGCTTGGCAGCGCGTTCCATCATCTGCTTCTGAATGTTCGGGGTGACGTTTCGGGTGAGCGTGCCCCGGCGGCGGTCTGCAGCCATGTGGCAGTGCTTGTACTTCTCCCTACTGCCACACCAACAGGGGGCGTTGCGCCCGAGGTCGGGCAGCTTCTCGGCGGTGGTGAACCATTGGCGCAGCCAGCGCCATCCACGAACGAAAGGGTTCGACATCGTCGGCGTATCCCTGGGGATCGGCGTCATGAGACCGCCTCGGAGTAGGTGGAGGCGCCGACATGACACGCACATCGGCGGGCAAGTGTTGCCATCGCGCCGCGCGCTGAGGGAAATGTACGAAGGTGGAAACCAATTGTCTACACGACGCGCCGGGTGAGTCAGGGTTCCCGTACCCGGGTCTGCGTTGAGACGCTTCCGGAGGCGATGGGATGGGTACACCGCTCGAACGCGTGCCGCGTGCCGATGCGCGAGAGGTCCTTGTGACGAGCGCGCTTCGGGAGAGCGTGTACGGGGTGGCTGCGGCGACGGATCGGCGCTTGGTCCTCGGCGGACCAAGTGCCCGCCCGGCGGCGATCTTTGCCCCATCGCAGCCGGAACTCGGCGAGGGAACGCGCGCGGTTGGCCCGGTCGCGACGTGGCATGAGGCGCGATGGCAGTGGGATAGCCTGCGTCCGGACGACGTTGCGTGGGCGCTCAGCTTCGCCCTCGGTCCCGGGACGACGACGGCGGCTGACGGCACTGCCTGGCGGCACGTGATCGCGCCGGACGATGGATGGAGCCTGCCGTCGTTCACCGCCGAGGAGGTCGTGGCACCGACATGGCATGACCGCTACCCCGGCGGCATTGTCCGACGGCTGGGCATCGTCGGCGGGAGCGCGCCGGGCAGCGGCATCACCATAGCCGCCAACCTGCTCTTCCGAGGGTGGGACATGGGCACCGGGACTGGGATCATGGTCACGGCGGAGCCCATCTGGCGGTTCGCCGCCTCGCGGCTCTGGATCGGCACGGCGTACGCGGGGACTTATGACCTCGGGCAGAGCGATCTTGCCGGCACGTCGGAGCTCACCGCCTGGTGGCTGGGATTCGCTGCGTCGATCGATAACGACGTAGAGCTGGAGCACCTCTTCGATTTCGCGGGCGGCGCCGCGGTGCGTGCCGAGCGTGGGGAGCGGAAGCTCTCGCTCCGGGCGACGTTCGAGTTCGCCGACCGGGACCTCCTCGACGATCTCGCGACGGGTGCTGCACGGGCCATCGAGATCGACTGGGCGAGCGGCGTGCGTGCGGGAGAGACGACACAGGCCTATGGCGCGGAGCTCATCTGGCCGCGTGCCGTGCTTGCCGAGGCGACGACGCGAGATGGAGAGGATGGCCGGCTTGTGGCGGACCTTGTCTGGCGTGTCCTCGCCGATCCGACGCACGGGTCGTTCGTGGCGGCCGTCTGGAACCGGACGGCCGCCTACGCGGGGGAGGAATCGTGAGATGACGAACCTGACGCGGCAGGTTGCGGCGTGGCGGACGAGTTGGCAACGCCTCGCGTGGGTCGACGAGGCGGCGCGACAGGCGTTCCTGCGGAAGATCGGAGAGCACCTCGGCGAGCAGGATGCCGAGGCCGCGGTTCGGCGTGGGCGGATCGTGCTCGGCATTGGTGAAGCGCGATGACATGCATCCGACGTGCATTCGAGTCGACCTCGCGGCACGATGGGGTGCGGATCGCTTGAGGAGGATGGTTCGATGCCTTCGTGGCAGTGGAGCTACCCGTACGGCGGGACGGATACGGCGACCGTGCTGTTCGACGCGGCACCGGCGGATGCGGTCTACCACTGGCGCGCGCCGCATCAGGACGTGCCGCAGCCGCGGCAGGTGTTCGTCGAGACGGCCGACGGCGGCATGCGGGTGTACACGCTCGCCCAGGTCGGGCGGCTGATTGTGCTGCGGTTCGCCGGGCTGCCGGAGGGCTCCGATGCGGACGATCTCGCGGTCTACGGCTGGCGCGGCATGCTCAAATTCCTCGAGGCCTTCACGAACTTCGGCGGGGATACCTTCGGCTTCTATGGGCACGAGCCGGATGCGGAGGAGGTCGAGGTCCGCTGCGTGCGTGGCATCGAGACGTTCCTCCTCGCGCAAGGGCGGTACGATGGGCAGATCGTGCTGCGGGAGGAAGTGATCTGATGAAGGTACTGACGGCGCATGCACAGGCGCTCCTCGCGGAGCGGGGAAGTCGGCCCGTGGTGCTTGTGACGCTGACCGCTCGGCCAGTGGAGGGCGGGAGCATCGTCTCCCGCTGGGCGTCGCAGGCGGACGGCCTGGGAACGTACGGCTATCGGATCGGCGGCGCCGGCGATCTCTACCGCGCCGATCTTGCCCTCGTGGGGCGCATCAGTCGGAGCCTGCGGCCGCTGGGCGGCATCGCCACGGCCGCCGGGGATGACATTGTGATCGCCAACCCGGACGAGGACGGCGAGTTGCTCTCGGCGCTCCTATCGCTCGCGGGTCTCGACGAGGCAACCCTTGCGGTGGACCTCGTCTTCGCGGATGGGGCGGAGACCCCCGCCGACCTCATCCGCCTCGCGCAGGGGACGGTTGGCGACGTGCGCGTCACCGTCCAGCACCTGACGCTGCCGTGGCGCGAAGACGATGGTCGGCATGAGCAGCGTCTGCCGACGGGGCGGATCATCTCGCCGGAGCTGTACCCATTTGCCCCGCAGGAGAACTGGGGGCGTATCCTGCCGATCGTGCTCGGAGACTTGCGCGGCCGCGCCTTCGACGTGAGCACCCCGGCAAGCGGTGTCTTTCCTCATGTGCCGAGTCCGGCGCTCAACGCGCAACGGCAGCGGTTCGGCCTCTACGACGATGCTGACGAGGTGGACCGCGAGACGCTGCTCAGGCTCTACGACCAGTTCATCGAGATACCCGCTGCGAGCCGATCGTGCGGCAGCGGCTACGTGCAGGTGGACGACAACGAGTTCTGGCTCTGGCTCCGGCCGCATCGCATCGACGATACGACGGAAGGCGTGATCGACCCGGAGCATGCCTGCACGCACGATCTCGAACGGTACGCGCTTCTCTCTGCGGGCACGGCGTTGTACGTCCATTTGCCCGGGGCGAGCGCGAACCTCGGCCAGATGGGCGCCGGTTCATCGTTCGTGCCGAGCGATGTGACCGTCTACGTCATCTACGAGAAGGTCGATCAGGACGACGTGAATCCGGCGCAACTTGGGATCAAGCTCGGCGACGTCGGGCTGCCGGGACACGTCGGGATCTCCTTGAATGGGAGCGGCATCGCCGTCGACGTGCAGGAGATCGGCGATCACCTCTCGGGCTGGGACGATCTGCGCGATCTGGCGATCGTCGTCTTCTGCGGCCCGGGCAATAGTGGCGTCCGCGTCCGGCGGACGCTTGTGCGGGTTGTCTTTCGGTGCGACGAGGTTGGCGCAGCATTCGACCAGCAGGATGTCTATCGCGCACAGCTCGGCTTCGTGGAGAGCGCGACTGCGCCGTTGGACGACTACCAGGACGGCGATTACCTCTGGGGTGTCCGTACGCCCGAAGCGGTTGCCAATCCGGTGGATATCGCCGAGGTGCTCCTACGGCACCGCAGGTGGGGCCTGGGCCTGCGTGCCACATCCCTCGTGGTGACGGGTGTGACGCTGTCCGCGGCGGTGTACCCCACGATGACGTCGTGGACCGTGTCAGACGGCAGCAGCTTCGCCTCAGGCGACCTTGTCCTGGCGGACCGAGAGGTGGTCGCCGTCCAGTCGAAGAGCGGGAACGTGCTCACGGTGTCGCGCGGCGCAGCGGGCTCGCGGATGACGTGCCATATTGCCGGCACAGAGCTCTGCCGGTTCAGCGCATGGGCCGGAAGCCGGGTGGACAGCGCCTCGTTCCGCGGTGCCGCGAGCATTCTCCAGGAGCCGGACGGCGTCGAGGTTCTCACGAACGGCGAGATGGAGGGCTCGTACACCGGCGGCGTCGCGCCCGGTTGGAGCGAGTACGATCCAAACAATATCGGCACGTGCGCGGCGACGGGCGGCTACACGGGTCGTTACGCCCAGCAGGTCACGCGGACCTCTGCGACCGGAGCGCACCCTGGGGTCATCCAGTACAACGTTCCTATCACGACGGGGCAGTGGTATCGCCTAAGTCTGTACGTCCGCTCGCCCACAGGGGCGTCGACCATTCAGATCTCCATCGTGCAGGGGGCTCAGTCGCTCCATCCGACCTTTCTAGTGGGGACGGAATGGGCAGAGGTCACGCTCGACTTTCTGGCGACTGCGTCGAGCCTCACGTCGCTGCGGCTGCGGAATGCCGGCGGCGCAGGTGCCGTCGTGCAGTTCGACGCGGCCAGCCTCCAGCGGCTCGTGCCGTGGCGGATGGGATTCGCGCTCACGGAAGCGATCGACGCTCGGACGTGGCTCGATCGGACGTTCCTCCCGCAGGCGGGCTTGCGTGTGCACCATGGCGCCGATGGGCGGCTTCATGCATCCGCATACTGGCCGGGACGACCATCCGCCATGACCCTCGATGCGAGCCGCATCGTCGTGGACCAGCATGGTGCTCCGATGATCGCCGTCGCACGGGCTTCCCTGGACGAGGTCATCACTGGCGTTGTGCTGCGCTACGCGTTCAACCACCTGACGCAGGGCTACGAGGGACTCGTCGAGGTGCGCGCGGATCGGTCAAGCACGGGACAAACCGTCGCGGAGATCATCGAAGGGACGCCGCTCGATACGCTGGTCGTCGCATCGGGCGCGGAACTCGTGCCGAAGGACGCCGCCGAGGAGACGGGGAACATCGCGGCGAGCGGACGAACGGTGACTCTTCCATCGGGGGACCTCGTCGATTCCGATGTCGCCGCGGGTGACTGGCTCATCGTGCAGACGAGTTGGGGTACGTTCCTCCACCAGATCGCGCAGGTTCTCGGCCCGATCGAGGTCGAGCTTGTCGAGCTGCCGCCGGCCTACAACGATCCGGGTCGATGGTCCGCCGGGAACAACCTGTACCTTGCCGGGAACGAGATCTTCGGCACGTTCGCAGCGCCGACGGCAGGAAGCGTCACCATCTTCCGGGGCCTCGACGCGATCAACCTCACGCCAGCCGGGTCGATGGCGGTTGGCGATCTCGTCTGGGCGCTCGCGAGCATGAGCGATGGCGGGACCGGCGCGCACGACGAGGGATGCCTTCTGCGCCGCTCGCGGGAACGGCGGGCGCTTGGCCGCGTGGCGCGTTACCGGCTTGTCCGGACGCTCTCCTTCGATGCACCGTACATCCGCGACCGGCAGACGGCCGTCTTCCTGCGGAACCACCTCTTCGATGCGCACGATCGTGGGTGGCTCATTACACTTACCACCGATCTCGGCACGCTAGCGCTCGACGTGGGTGACCATGTGGCGGTCGTGCACGATATTGTGCCTGGCGGCACGCTCGCCGGCGAGATCATCCGCCAGTCGGTAGACCTTGCCGCGGGACGGATCGAGTACGTGATCCGGGGATGACCGGCTTCGCGGGCATTGGGGTACCGCGCGCCGCACGCGGTCATTCGGAGGATGAAGCGATCCTCACACTACGTTTCGTCAAGAGGCCGGGCATCCCTGTCCGGCCTCTTTTGTGTGCGATGGCAGCCCGGTAAACATGGAGTTCGCTCTCACCGAGCACAACGCCGATGCCGCCATATCGTTCTCCCATAACGGCTTACGTCCCTTCGTCCCCCTCGATCATCCGCATCCACGTGCTGCGGTCCTTCTCGTCCTTCACCTGGATGCCGAACGCCGCCAGGCGGGACCGTAGTTCGTCGGCGAGCGCGTACTGCTTGCCCGCACGCAGCCGCTGCCGGAGGTCGAGGAGCACCTGCATCACGCCGTCGAACTGGCGCTCGATGTCGGAATCGACCTCGGCGAAGCGAAGGCCGAGGACCGTCTTGGCGAGTTCCGTCATCGCCTGGCGCGCGAGGACGAGCGTGCTCTTCGTCGGCGCGCTTCCCGCGACGATAGTGTTGGTGAGCCGCGCGAGGTTGAAGAGCTCTGCGATGGCCTCGGGCGTGTTGAAGTCGTCGTCCATCGCCGCGACGACGCGCTCGCGGATGGTGGCGATGCCCTCGCTCGCCGATGCATCCGCCGGGCCGTCGGGCGCGGAGGCGATGCGCTGGTCGATGGCCTGAACCGACGCCGCGAGGCGTTGCATCCCTTTCTCCGCCGCACCGAGCGCCTCATCGCTGAAGTCGGTCACCGAGCGGTAGTGGCTCATGAGGGTGAACAGGCGAAGCGTCTGCGGCGAGACCTTCTGCACCATCTCCTTGATGGTGATGAAATTGCCAAGGCTCTTCCCCATCTTCGTGCCATCGATGGTGAGCATGTTGTTATGGAGCCAGTAGCGGGCGAACTGCGCGCCCGTGGCGGCCTCGGATTGCGCGATCTCGCACTCATGGTGGGGGAACTGGTTCTCCAGCCCGCCGCCGTGGATGTCGAACGTCTCGCCGAGGTACTTCATCGACATGGCGGAGCACTCGATGTGCCAGCCGGGAAAGCCCTCGCCCCAGGGGCTGTTCCAGCGCATGAGATGCCCGGGCCCGGCGCCGCGCCAGAGGGCGAAGTCGGCCGGATGCCGCTTGTCGGGGTTTGCCTCGACGCGAGCGCCGCCGACGAGCTCCTCCACGCGCCGGCCGGAGAGCTTCCCATAGCCCGGAAATGTCGCCACGTCGAAGTACACCGAGCCCCGCGCCACGTACGCGTGGCCTTTCTCCAGGAGCTTCGCGGTCAGCTCGATCTGCTCCGGGACATGGCCCGACGCCTGGCAGATGATGCTCGGCCGCGCGACGTTGAGCGTGGCCATGTCGTCGAAGTAGCTCATCATGTAGTGGGTGACGACTTCCATGGGCTCCACGCGCTCGAGCACCGCCTTCTTCGCGATCTTGTCCTCGCCCTGATCCTCGTCGTTGTCCGTCATGTGCCCGACGTCGGTGATGTTCTGCACGTAGCGGACGCGATAGCCGAGAAAACGGAGGTAGCGCACGATCGTGTCGAAGCAGATGTAGCTCTTCGCGTGGCCGAGATGTGCGTCACCGTAGACCGTCGGGCCGCAGACGTAGATGCCTACATTCCCCGGCACCAGCGGGGCGAAGATCTCCCTGGCCCGTTTCAGGCTGTTATGGACGGAAAGCGCCATGTTCCACCCTCACGCGGTATGCGCGATGCCTTCCTCACGCAGTATGCGCGATGAGCTCTACGCGATGGTTCGCCGTCATTATCCGCGGCGACGCCGGTACCACCAGGTTGCCGCCGCGAGTACGATCGCCAGGAGAAGGATCGTCCCGACAATGGCATTGTACCGCCGCAGCACCTCGATCACCCGTTCCCAGTTCTGCCCGACGAGAAGCCCGGCCCAGATGAGCAGGCCGTTCCAGGCGAAGATACTCACCATCGCCGCCAGGGCGACTTTCCACGCGGGCATCCGCAGCATCCCGACAGCGAGCGAGATCACCGAGCGCAAGCCCGGCAGGAAGCGGTTGATCGCCACCACGTAGACGCCATGCTTCTGGACGAGAGCCTCCGCCTTGTCGATCTTCTCAGCGGAGTGCCGAACCCAGCCGAGGCGTACGAGCACCGCGTGCCCCGCCATGCGCCCGAGGAGGTACAGCCCCACGAACCCGACCGTGCTGCCGAAGAACGTCGTCCAGATGACCGGCCAGAGCTCGAGCGACCCGCGGCCTACCAGGTACGCCGCGAACACCGTCACCGTGTCTCCCGGCACAGGCGGGAAGATGTTCTCGATGAACGCGCTCAGGAACAGGATGACGTACGCCTCGATCGGATGGCTCGCCGCCGCCGAGTTGAGCCAGCCGATATAGCTGTTCGCATCCACGCGGGGGCTCCGTCCTTACGAGACCGAAGGGAAGCGATGTTCGCGACCCTTGTACAATAGCCCAAATATATGGGATGTTCCGCTGCACGGCGAGGGGAACGTCGCTGGCGTGACGCCCGCAGGGCGGCGATTCGCCCGGTCGCTCCCAGGTCCTGAGCCACATCGCCCTCATCACCTTGACGCGCGGCATACGTGCCCGTATTCTCGCGGTATTCGCTGATCCACCTGCACCAAAGGGAGCTCTCATGACGCCGCAGCAGTTCATCGCGTACACCAAGGACGAGTTCAAGCCGGGCCCGACCCTCTGTCGCCTCGTCCCTAAGGACAAGCTTGACTGGAAGCCGCGGGAGAACATGTTCACCTTCCGCGAACTCCTCCATCATCTCACGAGCCGCACGGGCATCTACGGCATCGTCACGGGCGACTGGTCGCCGGAGAAGTGCTGGGCCGACGCATATGATCCCAAGACTGTTACGCCGGACATCGCAGTCAAGCGGCTCGGTCACGCGGTCGACGAGATCGAGAAGCTTCTCGCGGGTGTGAAGCAGGTGGACTGGGAGACGAAGGTAGTCACCTTGCCGTGGGGCATGAAGGGCACGATGGAGGTGATCTGTCACGGCCTCATCATCGCTCACTTCCTCAACCACAAGATGCAGCTCTTCCTCTACCTGAAGCTCATCGGCCTGCCCGTTGGCACCGATACGCTCTACCGCGGCACACCGCCGGGCCAAGGAACGGCGTAGGGGTTCACGTGGAGGGAAAATGTGAGGGCCGGACGCGACATGTCCGTCCCCGATGGGGGACGCGGCGTCCCTACGATCTCACGGTTCATCGTCGCAGACCTTGTCCCTCGCCGCCGACGTGCCGATCCATCTCCGTGTGCTTCACGCAGGGGGAGGGCCATGAGGATGCTCGGCACAATCGCTCGCTATGCTGCCGCGAGCGCGGTGGAAACTCGTCGGTTCGTGGGGAACCGCTTCCGGAAGGGAGCCCGCTACGGGCTCGGCTTCACCCTTGCGGTCCTCGGCATCGGCATCGCCGCGTGGCTTTTCGTCGAGATCGCGGAGGGCCTGACCAAGCGGGGCATCGACCACTATCTCGACGTACGCATCCAGCAGGTAGCGGCGCAGCTTGTCAATCCAGCCATCACGCCGTGGGCTATCCTTGTCACCAATATCGGCGGCGTGATTTTCACAACCGCCATTATCTGCGTGCTCGCCGCCGCGTTCATCCGCGCGCGAGCATGGTGGACCCTTCGTCGCTTGCTCATCTCAACCGGCCTCTGGTGGCCGCTCGACGAGCTGCTCAAGGCCGTCTTCCACCGTGCGCGTCCCATCGAGCAGCTTGTCCCCGTCCCGGGCTACGCGTTCCCGAGCGGGCACGCGTTCATGGCGGTGATCCTCTATGGCTTCCTCATCCACTGGGTGTGGACGTTCGTCCGTTCTCTCGGCAAGCGCATCGGCGTCACCGTTGGCTGCGTAGCCATGATCCTCCTCATCGGCGCGAGCCGCGTCTACCTCAACGTCCACTGGCCGAGCGACGTCCTCGGCGGATACGCCATCGGCCTTGTCTGCCTCCTCTCGGTGATCGCCGTTATCC
>Ga0315279_10008933_pt1 | contig 12037 bp, 11 predicted proteins | sample YL17G06_20_MG_FD_203694 | JGI IMG/M metagenome (GOLD analysis project Ga0315279, IMG submission 203694) | Sediment microbial communities from Yellowstone Lake, YNP, Wyoming, USA - YL17G06_20 | ecosystem: Environmental > Aquatic > Freshwater > Lake > Sediment | place: USA: Wyoming | collected...
CCTATCAGATCCGCTTTATTCCATACCCGAAAGGCGAACCGCAGAAGGACGCCAATGTTAGCGAGAAGGAAGCGGAGAAGCTTGGTCCGCAGAACGTTACGCCGCCGAAACCTGAGCTGAAAGCCGAGCCGAAGCCGGAACCGAAGCCCGAGCCTAAACCGGAGCCTAGACCGGAGCCAAAACCCAAGCCAGCGGCTGAGCCTAAGCCGGAACCCAAAGCTGAGCCAAAGGCAAAACCCGAGCTGAAGAAGCCTGCGCCAAAGGAGGCCAAAGAGGGCAAGGCGGACAAGAAAGCGGGCGAGAAGGTGTCCAAACGACCCTCGCCAAAGTCCGTCCGGGAAGCCTCGCCGGGATCGAAGCCCGGGGACCGGAGCGGCAATGATGCCTATATGAACGAGAACGCTCCGATGAAAGCCGGCATCAACCTGCCTGAAGGTACTCCGACGGTCCTTGACGGTTGGGCGCGTCTTGTCCAGATCAAGGTCGAGAAGAACTGGCAGATTCCCGCGGGCCTGCGGCTTGATGGCACCGGCAACGAGGCGGTAGTATCCTTTTGGGTGGACCGAAACGGGAACCTTATCGGCAAACCCGAGATCATGAAAGAGTCCACGGATCCCGCGCTTGCACAGTCGGGCGTGGAGGCAATTCTGTTGGCGGCCCCACTGCCGCCGTTGCCGCAGGATTTCCCGGCGCTTGAACAAGAAGTCATCTATGTGTTTTCGCTTGCGGAGTAAGCTTTGAGAAGGAGAACAGGGTGAGAGCCTTACGTTGCATCGTGATTAGCATGGTGATGCTTGGAGTATGCGGGCCGGTTTGGGCGCAGGCGGTCCGCATCGGCAGCACGGGCTCGGCGGACCGGCGCGTCGGCATGGCCGTTCCTGATTTCGCCTGCGCCCCGGGCCTCGAGTCCCTTGCAAAAGAAATGAGTGAGGTCATCAGCTACGACTTGCTGTTCACGGGCCTCTTTACGGTCCTGCCGAAGACAGCCTATCCGCCGGCGTTTACGGGCTTCACGCCGGATGCGACACAGGTTGATTTCAACGCGTGGCGGTCGGTGAAGGTCAGCTACCTTGTATATGCCTACGTGACGACGGAGGGCGATAACGTTGCGGCGGAGTGCCGCATGTTCGACGTGGCCACGGGCACCCAGGTCGTCGGCCAGCGCGTCATGTCAACTAAAGATCTGCCGCGGCTCGTGGCCCACCGGTTTTCCGATGAGATCGTGCGCTACGTCGATGGCGTGCCGGGCATCGCAACTTCAGAGATTTGTTTCAGTCGCGGCACTGAGGGCAAGAAGGAAATCTACGTATCCGATTATGACGGGGCGAACGCTAAACAGGTCACACAGCACGGGTCGATCTCGATCAAGCCGAAGTTCTCGCCGGACGGCAGCAAGATCGTGTACGTTTCGTACAAAGACCGGTATCCGTTCCTCTACATTCTTGACCGCGCGACCGGCAAGTCGGCGCCCCTGTCGAAGAACGTCGGACTGAACGCGGCGCCGGCATGGGCGCCCGACGGCAAACGGCTCGCCATGGTGCTCAGCAAGGACGGTAACACGGAGATATACACGAAGAACGCCGACGGCTCCGGGGAGCGCCGCCTGACCACGGACCGTTCGGGCGACATGTCGCCGACTTTTGATCCGGCGGGAACACAGATCGCCTTCGTGAGCGAGAGGTCCGGCCGGCCGCAGATCTTTGTGATGGGCGCGGACGGAAGCAACGTCCGTAGGATCTCGTATCAGGGCGGCAACGCGTATGACCCCGTGTGGTCCCCGGACGGGAAGATGATCGCCTGCGTGGCCGAGATTTCCGGAGAAGGCTTCGAGATCTACGTGATGAACGCGGACGGCAGCGACCCGCGCCGCTTGACCGATTCCGGAGGAACCAACGAATCCCCAAGCTGGTCGCTGGACTCGCGCCATGTCATCTTCGCCTCGACGCGCTCCGGTCCCTATGAGGTCTGGGCCGTCAATGTCCAGCCACCCTGCGAGCAACACCGCATAGGGCCGGGACAAGGTCCATATTGGGGTCCGAGACGCTGACGGATCATCGTCTGTGTAGGTCCGTGTGGGTCCGTCATAATGTCGGACTTGCGATGAACTGCCGAGGTCCTTCCATGGCTGAGAAGATGATTGTCCAGAACCGGCGAGCCCGACACGAATACCACATCCTCGAACGGCACGAGGCCGGCATCGAGCTGCAGGGCACCGAGGTGAAATCCCTCCGCGAAGGGCACATTACCCTCAAGGACAGCTACGCCGACATCGAAGAGGGCGAGATATTCCTCGTCGGCACGCACATCAACCCTTACGAGATGGGCAACATCTATAACCACGACCCAGAACGCAGGCGCAGGCTTCTCATGCACAAGCGCGAGATTCTCAAGCTGGGTGCGCGCGTTGCCGAGAAGGGCCTCACGCTCATCCCCCTCCGCGTTTACTTCAAAGAAGGCCGCGTGAAAGTCGAGATCGGCCTTTGCCAAGGCAAACACACCGTCGACAAACGCGAAGCGATCCGCGAACGCGAAGTGAAGCGCGAAATCGACCGCGCCACCAAGGAGGCGCCCCGGAAAAGCAAGGCATGACTGAGCAGCGAATTAGGCCTCGTGCAGGGCAGTATGCAATACGTGCCTACCAATCGACCACGCAATCCTCGCCCGTAACCTGGGAACTCTCCTTGGTGTATTGGTGGAACTCGATCTTCACGCCACTGGGATCGGCCGTCCAGGCCTGCCAACTGTTGTCCGCGCCGAGCCGTTTTTCCGTGACCTCGTAAGCGTGGGACCGAATGCGGCCAATCACCTCATCGATATCGGATACTTCGAAGCATATGTGGGAGATAGGCGACTTCGCCTGAACATCCACGGCGTCATGTCGAAACGCCTCGATGTAAGTGCTCTCCGCCACCGTCAGGTAGAAGCCGATCTTCTCCCCCTTGCGGACAAAGTCAAAAAGCTTCGTGAATCCAAGTCCGGAACAATAGAATTCCTCCGTTGCGGTAAGGTCCGTCGCGGCAATGCATACGTGGGCCAGACCCTTGATCATCGTTTCCTCCTCAATTCTCAAATGTGAACGCCGAAGTGTAGCGGAACGCGTGGAAAAACGGTGCAATCATAAGTGAATCGTGCGTTTGGCATTGACGATGATTGCCGTCATGGCGAGGTAATGTCAGAGGATCTTCTTGTAGATGCGGCGGCGACGGTGAATTGTGTGGTCAACGACGCGCCATTCGCGTTGGACCGTGTAATTGTCCTCGAGTTCGGGATTGGATTCGGCGTGTTTGAATCCGAGTTTAGTGGCGCTTTCAAACATTTTGAGACCCATCAGGAGGTCCACGCCGCGTCCCCGGTGTTCCTTCTTCACGCCCGCCAACAGGAAATCGAGCATGGGATTGCCGGGGCGCACGGCCTTCCAGAGGTGGTAGATGCCAAAGGGGAACAGGCGGCCATTGGCCTTTCGCAGGGCTTCTGAAAGGCTGGGCATTGCAACGAAGAAACCCACCATCTCATCGCCGTCCGTCATGACGCACTTTACGAGTTGAGGATTCACCAACGGCAGAAACTTCTTGACGTAGTGGTCCCTCTGCCGCGGCGTCATCGGTACACAGTCGTAGAGATCCCAGTAAGTCTCTTGGAGCAACGCAAGGAGTTGGTTGCCCCGGCGCATCACTTCCTTGCGGCTGGTGAATTCCAGCACTCGATATTTTCCCCGCTGCAAAAGCTTGTCGGCCAACACGCGGAGCCGGGACGGAAACTCGGTCATTGAGCGAACGAGATACTCGACCGAGTCGACATCCTTTGTGTACCCACAGCCTTCAAGCAGGTCATTGTAATAGGGGTAGTTGTAATAGGTGGCCATGGTCGGCACCGATTCGTAGCCCTCGATCAGCATCCCCGCCTTGTCGAACTCATCGAACCCTTGCGGGCCCGTAACTGTCAACATCCCACGGTCCCTGGCCCACGATTCCACCGCGGCAAGCAATCTTGCCGCCGTTCCAAGGTCATTGATGCTGTCAAACCACCCGAACCGGACATTCTTCGCCCGGTTTTTCTCGTTGGCGGCATGGCTCAAGATAGCGGCAACGCGACCGACGATCTCCTCGCCTTTGTAAGCGAGAAACAGCCGCGCCTCCGCCATATCAAACGCGGGATTCTTCTTGGGCGAGAGCGTCTCGAGCTCATCGAAAACGAGTGGTGGAACAAAAAAAGGGCAGCCCGCGAAAAGGCGCATCGGGAACCGCACAAACGCCTTGCGTTCCCTCCGCGTCTGGACTTCTGCCACACGGACGGCGCTCATTAGTTTGATATTGGCTCCCTTCGACGGAAACGACTTTTTCTCAGAGGGCTCCTCGCCGAACTGCTTCGCCAAGACCGTGCCGGGCATAGAAATCTCTCCTTGTCTGGATACACCACTCCTTCTCTTAATACAACCTAGTGGGTGAAAAGTTACACGTCAACTGAAAAATCGCACGTCAATTTCGCCCCATTTGCCGGGCGCACACCATTACCGCTTGTCCCTCTGAACATGCTGCGATATGATAGTCGACATTCTTGGCCGTCCCGAGAATCGAAGGTTTTCTGAGTGCATCTCTTGCAGACAATATTCCAGCCGCTCAAGCGGACGCGGGTGGTATTCCGCGCCTTGCGGCACCGTAATTACCGGCTGTTCTTCTTGGGCCAGGGCGTCTCGCTGATCGGGACCTGGATGCAGCGCATCGCCCTGAGTTGGCTGGTCTATCGGCTAACCAACTCGGAGTGGTTGTTGGGCGTCGTGGGATTCAGCAGTCAGATTCTTACCTTTGTCCTGGCGCCGTTCGCGGGAGTGCTCGCAGATCGAACGAACCGGAAACAGTTGATCGTGGTGACGCAGGCGGTGGCGATGGTGCAGGCGTTCGTTCTCGCGTTTCTTACGCTTAGCCACACGATAAACGTCTGGGAGATCATCGCCTTGAGCGCAGTTCTGGGCATGGTCAACGCCTTTGACATTCCCATCCGCCAGGCGTTTGTCGTCGAGATGCTCGAGACGCGCGACGATCTCCCAAATGCCATTGCGCTGAACTCGTTTCTGGTCAACGGGGCGAAACTTGTGGGCCCATCGGTGGCCGGGGCGTTAATCGCCATTGTCGGCGAGGGCATGTGCTTCGTTTTCAACGGCATCAGTTTCGTGGCGGTGATCGCGGCGTTGATCGCCATGCGCGTCAAGAACGAACCGCTGTCCCAATCCAGCCGGAACGTGATCGAACACCTGAAGGAAGGTATCGCTTACGTGGCCGTTATCAGGCCGATGCGCAGCATTTTGCTCCTACTGGCATCGGTCAGTCTGGTCGGGCTGTCCGTAGTAGTGCTCATGCCGGTGTTTGCCAAGGACGTCCTTCACGGCGGGCCGCACACCTTGGGATTTCTGATGGCCGTGTCTGGATTGGGGGCCATCGGCGGGGCGGCGTTCCTCGCGGCAAGGAATGAAGTAAACGGTCTCGATCGCTTGATCACGTATGCCACCGGGCTCTTAGGCGTCACCTTGATCGGCCTCGCATTCTCAAGGAGTCTCCCGTGGGCCCTCGTATCCGTAGGTGCAATGGGATTTGCGACGATGGTTTTGCTTGCCTCCTGCAACACCTTTCTTCAAAGCCGCGTCGACGACCACATGCGAGGCCGCGTCATGAGCTTTTACACGGTGGCCTTCATGGGCATGGCCCCGTTTGGCAACCTGCTGTCCGGCGGAATCGCCGCAAGCATCGGCGCGGAGCAGACCGCAGCGGCCGGAGGGGTGGCCTGCATTGTCGCGGCTCTTGTTTATTGGGCGCACCGAACCCGGCGGGGAAGCATGACGGCAACGCCCACATGATTGCAGGACGCGATTCCATTCCCCCCTGTTCCTGCCGCCTTCAGCGTATTCCCGCCATCCAGATCCCAAACCGACACGGGGCGGCGGGCCGGAACCGGCTCGTTTTCGGGCGTACGCGAAAGCAGTTCCGATATAGTGACTTCCGTGTCCAGTTCGTCGTGAAGAATCCGCACACCCGTGAGAAACACGCCGATATTTTTGGTCGGACGGCACCACACAACCTGCGTCTTCAGTTCGATGGTCGTGCGCGGCGAAGAGTCGGCCTCGAGCGCAAGCAGCATGAACCGGCCCGGACGAAGGTAACGACCCAGCGCCAGGCATGCGCCGCTGGGGCACAAGTTCACCACCGTTGCGCTTCCACCGTCGTCCCGGGCGTATCGGTAGGTCGCCTTCCCTGAATAGGAAGCCCGCGCAGACCGCCGCTGGTCCTTTGCGGTTCTCACCGCCGTTAGGCCGTTCATTGTTCCCTCCGTTTCTATATATAAGATCAGTATTTGCAACGAATATGCCAATGAGGTCATTTCCTATAACTGATTTATGCGCATTGTCTTAAGCCCAAAACACGACCGACCTCCGAGTTCGCCCTTGGTCAGAAATACCATACAATAGGCACATTGGCTAGAATATGGCCATGAAAACCTTCAGGATCGAGTGCAAGAGAGGCTAGCGGCATCGCCACCAAGCCGCGAAGCAAGCGCCGATGAGAATCAACGCTGTAAACGCGGTAATGACTGCGCCCAGCAATGCGGAGCGTGGCGCGTACTGGAACACAACCGTGTGGCTGCCGGCGCCAACACGTACGGCTCGGAACAGTCCCGCTACGCTTTGGATCTCCTGAAGCCTGCCGTCCACGGTGGAGCGCCATCCCGGGAAATCTTGATCGGTGAGGACAAGCCATCCGGCCTGACTGGGCAACGTCCGGATAACCGTATAGCCCGGCTCGTCTGCTAGGAACCGGGCCGCCACGCGCCGCTCGGAGTTTGACGCGAGTAGGCCCTGCAGGGAAGGAGGGGCCGTCTGCTGTCCTGCGTCCGGGATAACAAATGCGCGCGGGAAGGCCCCGGCATTCTCGATAATCGTGAAGGACCCCTCCTGGTACACCGTGCGAAGCCCCGCAGGGAGCGCCACTTGGTCCCCAAGTTTAACTTGGGAACCAGTAACGTCCATGTGCGGGTAAAACAATTCCGTGCCGAGCCCCACGATCAGGTAGCGTACGCCGAGGACGTTGAAGGCTTCCTGGGCGTTGCTCGAGAGTGCAAGTCCGCCCCAGATGCCGATGGGGACATGGCCGATGTCGGCAACCGCCGGCCCTCTGGCTTCGATGCGTTCGGAACGGTAGGGACGCAGAAACTCCCAGAAAGTGCGTGGCATGAGCGGTGAGAATCCGTTGATGCACGGCTGCCGCAGGAAAATCCCCAGTTTCGGCGCGCGTTGGGAATCGAGCGTGGCGAAGTCGGCGTAGATGCGCTCGCCCGGTCGCAGGTGCTCCGCTAGGAAAGCACGCACCCCTCTTGGCATGCAGACAAAGTCCGGGTTTTTGGGAATGACGAACTGTTGCACGTTCATTACCGCGCAAGGGATGAATGCGATGCCCGCAAGGGCGGCCACAGAGACCAACACGCCCGCGCTCGTTCCAAAGTTCAACTTGGGAACGAGCGGTAGGCGCACCCGATGCAGCAAGGCGCCGACGACCACAGCAAGCAGCGTGAGGAGCAGAACTGACGATTCGGTGCACGGGGCATGGAGGTCCCACCACAGGGCGACGAAAACACCGGCGGCAAGGAAGGCAATACTTCCCCAGTAGTCTCGCTTTCTTGCCGAAGCAAGATCCGCGCAGAGGTGGTGAAAGCCCTGAGCGGCCAGCATGGCGACGGCGGTGGCGAGATACGGCGCGAAGCGGACTGGCTCGCGGAACCACGCGCCCGTGGGGAGATGATAGTAAACACGCGCAACGAAGGACGGTTCCCCGCGCATCAGGTCGAAGGCGCAAAGGGCCAATACAGTGAAGTACGCGGTTTCCATTCTTGGACGCCGCCAGGCACACAGCGCGAGGAATAAGGCGATGGCGCCAATGTAGACCAGCGCAGTGTACTGCGTCGTGTCGCTCGTCATATAGCGCAGCAAGGTGGCGGCATCCCCGAAGCCGCCCTGGAAAGCCTGCTTGAAGCTCAGCCCTTCGGTATTGCGCGAACCTGCCCGGGCGAGTTCGGTCGTAGGCAACAGTTGTATGGCAACCAGGCCGAGTGTGGCGACACCCGCGAACGCAAGGGTTGCGGCGGCCCTGGCGCCATGTCTGAGTCCGCCACGCCGATAGGTCTGCACGAGGCGTAGCGCGGCATACGGTATGAGCAGAAGGAAGGTCCCGACGGCGATCGCGGTTTAGCCGCCCAGAAACTGCAGGGCCACTGCGGCGGCGAGCGCGGCCCGGAGACGGCTTCAGGAAGACGCGGTCCGTCAGCAGCAGGATCAGGGGAATCCAGGCGAATGAACGAAACTCGTCGGGAGCCGAGCCCATCAGGCGGAGGGTGCACCCCGCGAGGCAGAGTACAAGCGCGCCGAGGAGCGCTGCATCCCTCCGCAGCTTCAACGAGTAACGCGCATAGAGGTAGGCGCCGGTTCCGAGCAGGAACTGATGGAGCAGGCCGGTCAGCAGGTGGGCCGTGTCCGTCCGCATGAACAGGGCAAGCCAAGTCGTGGGATAGAGCGGCGCATATTCGAGCACGGCGAACATCGGCATGCCCGCAAACTCGTATGGGTTCCACAGCGGCAGCCTGCCCGCCCGAAGCATGTTCACGGTAAACTGGACATTTGGCAGGTATGTCTCAAGGAGATCACCGGTGAACATGTTGACGGCGTCGGGCCGGTTGCAGCATACGCGGAGGTAGTATGCCGCCGTCCCAAGAGCAAACACGCAGCCCCAAGCCACAAAGCCCCGCCACCCCCAAACCTCCTCCAACTCGCTCCTCTTCCGACTCCTCACTCCTGACTTCTGTCACCTGATGCGTGAAGCCGCAAGCGAAGTTGAAGCTTAGAAGTGTTCGCGGAAACCGGGTTCCGCACGCGGATGCGGCGTCGAGGTCGGGCCACGGGCGCGTGAAGGCTATCCGTGCTTCCGCCAAGGCTTCCCACTGCGCTTGGTTGTGTCTTGCCCAATCGTCCACGTGGCGCCGTCAGTCCTTGGAGCATTTCCCCATGACGAGAGGCTCCGCCCAGTCCACGACCGCCTGGGCAAGGCGCACGGCTGTCTCGTACTCCTGCTTCGTCACTGGCTCGGACATACCGGGGTAACGGGTATGAATTGCATACTTCGTGAGCATCGCGGCGTCCTTGACAAGGCGCGGAAGCCGCAGACGCTCTGCTTCAAGCCCTGTCACCAGTTCCTCGATGTCGTGAGTGTAGTGAAATAGCCAGTGGTGTTGCTGGTAAACCGCTTTCAAAGCCTTCTCTGCCGCCTGATGCGCTAGAAAGCAAAGGTCTTCCCAATAACCGTCCGGGGCCTTGGGTTGCTTGGCCTGCGCAAGACTTCCCCTCGCTCGTGATAGCCAATCCGCGGGACTTCCTGGTATGGCGTTACGACGTGGCACGGTAAAGCTCCCGGCCCTCGTCCAACGCATTCTTGATGATGAGATATGGATCGTTGCGATGGGCCTTCACATCGCTTTCGGTGACGACAAGAATGTCCTTGGCCACACCAAACCCCAGCATGTTCCGATAGATGGCATCCGTGGTCCTGCCCCGGTGGACGCCATCCGGCATTATCACAAGAATGTCCAGATCACTATCCGCGTGCGCAGTGCCTCGTGCCGCTGAGCCGAAGAGATAGATTCGGAGCGGGTGAACCGCGTCGACAATGCGCCTTACCAGCTCATCCATCTTTCGTCGTCCATGCCTCGGACTCAATGGACTCGCCTCCCTTTTCGCTACAAAAGTCGAACTCGATTATCCACGGCAAGCCGGCGAGGTTCAAGAATGCCACGTCTACAGCGTTGAGATTCGACGAATGCTTTTCCGGGGTCCACCTATGGTACACTCGATCAGAGATGTCGGAAGGCTATGGCGCTTTAGTGGGACGTTATGGGGTGACAAATGAAAGCCTTCTTCGCAGCCGCCTTTGAAAAAGGCACGGTGGCGATGTCCGCCAAGGTTGCCTTGCTCGTCGGGTCAATCCTCGCGCTAATCAACTACGGCGACCGCATCTTCCTTCGTGGCGACATGCGCGTTCTGGATTGGATCAAGGTCGCGGTCACCTACTGTGTCCCCTACTGCGTGGCTACGTACGGCGCCGCCAGGTACGCCATGAGCCATGCCGGCAATCAGGAAGAGGGTACGGTCTCCCATCACTAGCCGCGTGAATCTCAGCGCCGTTCCAGAAACTTCTGAGTCGGACTCGTCACGACGTCGCGGATGACACCTTGTGTGTGCGAGAAGTTGAGGGGACACCTCGCGTCCACATTCGCATATCCAAATGCTCTCGCGCGTGTTGCCAACCGTGTTGTTTCCTCACACCCCCTGTGATATCGTTTGAACGTGAGCCGGGCACGCTTCGAATGGGATGCGGGAAGTATGATCTTGATCGTGGCAGTGGGCGAGGGCTGCATTCAATGGGAGGAACGGTTGATATGTTGAAGTCACTCTTGTCCTGTGTGCTGGTCGTCCTGATATGGGTAGGTTCTGCATTTGCGGAGGGAGTCACGATGCAAGAAAAGGTTTCGTATGCGGGTTGGCCGAATTGTGTGAAGCTCTCGAATGGGAAGGTTGAACTCGTGGCGACGACGGATGTCGGGCCGCGGATTATCCGGCTCGGGTTTGTCGGCGGACAGAATTTGTTCCACGAGTATAAGGAATCGTTGGGCAAGACCGGCGGCAAGGAGTGGCAGAACTATGGCGGGCATCGGCTGTGGCATGCGCCGGAGGCGATACCGCGGACGTATTGGCCGGACAATGATCCCGTCAAGATGGAGTGGGACGGCAAGACCCTGAAACTCGTGCCGCCGCCGGAGACGGGCAATGGGATCCAGAAGGAAATCGAGGTCACGATGGATCCGAAGGAGAACACAATCAAGTTGCGGCACCGGATCGTCAACCTGAACCCGTGGGAGATCGAGCTGGCCGTGTGGAGCCTGAGCGTCATGGCGCAAAACGGACGCGCCATCTTCCCGCAGGAACCGTTCATTCCCCACGAGGAATACCTGCTTCCGGCGCGCCCGGTCGTGCTGTGGCACTACACGCAGATGGCCGATCCTCGCTGGATATGGGGAAACAAGTACATCCAATTGAAGCAGGACCCGGCCGCAAAGACGAAGCAGAAAATCGGCATCCTCAACAAGCAGGCGTGGGCCGCCTACTACCTGAACGGCGACCTCTTTATCAAGCAGTTCGACGTGGATGCAAACGGCAAGTACCCGGATTACGGCTGCAACAACGAGACTTACACGGACTGGAACATGCTCGAAGTCGAGTCGCTCGGTCCCCTCACGAAGCTCGCGCCCAACGGCGGTAAGGCGGAACACACGGAGGTCTGGTCGCTCAACAAGGTTGAGGTGGGAACGGATGAAGCCTCCATCGACGCGAAGGTCCTGCCATTGATCAAGAGGGCAAAGTGACATTGGGGATTTCAGATCTTCAATTTTGGATCGTCTGCACCGGGGAAGGGCGGCGTCCCTGAGTTCCTGACATTCCCGTTCAACCAAGGCGCTGCACGAGGAGCATTGAACATGTACAATGGACTCAATCTAAGTTTGGGTAGTCTCTGCCTGCTGTCGAACGCGAAAACACGCTCGATATCCGCCGAGAATCTAACGGGGGAAAAGGGCAAAGGCGGCATGGCCACGGAAGGCACGGGCGCGAAGTGCGCACGCGACCTGGGTCGTGGATGGAAGATCTCGCCGAGCGTGGTCATCAAGGCCGGCCAGGCGTTTGACCTCGCGGATATCAAAGGTCCCGGCGCGATACAGCAGATCTGGATGACGCCTTCAGGCAATTGGCGCTTCTGTGTCCTGCGCGTCTATTGGGACAATGAGAAGACGCCGAGCATCGAGTGTCCCGTAGGCGATTTCTTTTGCATGGGGTGGGGCAAGTACGCGCCGCTCGTGTCGCTGCCCGTCTGCGTCAATCCCGGCAGCGCGTTCAACTGCTACTGGGAGATGCCGTTCCGGAGACATTGCCGGATGACTTTCGAGAACATGGCCG
>Ga0315279_10008935_pt1 | contig 12035 bp, 9 predicted proteins | sample YL17G06_20_MG_FD_203694 | JGI IMG/M metagenome (GOLD analysis project Ga0315279, IMG submission 203694) | Sediment microbial communities from Yellowstone Lake, YNP, Wyoming, USA - YL17G06_20 | ecosystem: Environmental > Aquatic > Freshwater > Lake > Sediment | place: USA: Wyoming | collected...
GCCTCAGGTCCTCATACTTGGGAATCCAGCCTGTGGGGGCCTTGATGGTGCCCGCCTCGTCGTGGACGCGAAGCTCCATCCACTTTATCCACACGGCCTTGTCAAGCCTGGAGTTGAGGTACTTGCCGTTGCTGTCCAGCAGCCAGTAGTTGGCGGAAAAGATCAGGGGGGGCTTCTTGAGCAGTTTGGTGAAGTCGAGGTTGTTCTGGATGTATTTGCCCAGGGGGATCGCCAGGAAGTCCAGGTTGCTCATCAGATTGAACGTGCGGACGCCCTGTGCGCCCAGTGTGGCGGCGGTGGTCTCGCTCTCCAGCGACGCCCCATAGGCGATGACGCCGTGGTTCCAGTCGAAGCTCTGCTGCACCGGCACGGCTGTGTCGCTGTCCCTCCCCCCGTAGATGATCGCGCCGACGGGCACGCCCTGGGGGTTGTCCAGCTCCGCGTCCAGGTTGGGCAATGCCCGCAGGGAGATGCAGTAACGGGCGTTGCCCCTGTTGGCAGGGGGAATCTCGTTGCCCTGCTTGTCGATCTTGCCGATGTGCCACTGACCCACGTAGTTTACGCCGTCGGTGGGCATCTCCGCACCGCTGCCGTACCACCAGGGCTTGCCGTCCTTGACCAGCAGGTTGGAGAAGATGACCTCTCCGGGGCCGGTCAGCACCTGGTAGATGAGCGGATCGTCCTCGGCGTTGACGTCCGAGATGATGCCGAAGATCCCCACCTCGGTGTTGACGGCGCGTGCCTGCCCGTCAACGGCGCGGAAGTAGGCCAGGTCGTCGCCCACGATGGTCTCCCCCGGCAGCATGGCCGTGGAGGTCTTACCGCAGGCGGAGGGATACGCCCCGGCGAAGTACGTCACCCTCCCGCGCGGGCCGTGTGCACCCATGATGAACATGTGCTCAGCCAGCCAACCCTCGCGGTCGGCCTTGCGGATAGCCAGGCGCAGTGCGAGCTTCTTCAAGCCCACGGTGTTGCCTGCGTATTGCGTGTTGACGGAATAGATCAGTTCCTCCGTGTAGTCGATGTAGATCCGTTTCTTGTCCATCTCTGCGCTGACGTTGTTGGCCAGCCGTCCGGCCGAGTGGAGGAAGCGGAAGAACTTGGCCCGATTGCCCGGCCTCCCCGCCGCGAATGATTGCGGCGTGGGGCCACCCAGCTTCCTGAAGTGCTCGTAACCCGTCCTGTAGAGCAGGTCCTCGCTGTGGGAGACGTAGGCCGAGTCGGTGATCTGCACGCAGGGGATGCTGAAGACCGAATCGGTAGGCCCCAGGCAGAAGAACCGCACGTACATCTCCCGGCCCTTCATCGCGCCCTTGAGGAACCCGCGGACCTCTTCCAGCCCCTCGTCGCGGTCTATGGTGTTGAGGTTCTTTCCCAGGCTGTCGCCCTTGGGCACGAGGTACCTGGTCACTTCCCTGTCCCTGCCCTGGTCGCCGGGGTAGTTGTCGAAGTGGACCGTGTGGCCGGGGGCGGCGAGGGGAGCCTCTTCGCCTGTCTGGACCGCGCGGCGGCGGACGTAGGCGATGTCCTCAGGATCGTCGCCGCACACCTTCGCCGAGTCGGGCCGGCAAAGCTCCACCGCATCCGCGACGAAGGCGTCGAGCTTGTCGTTGTTCAGCGCCGCCAGCTTGGCGAAACTTTCGGCGTCCAGCTTGGCTTTCAGGATCCGGGAATACTCTGGGTCCACAGTGTCGTCTCGGTTGCGAGGGCCTTTGGGGTCTTGCCTCGGACATCCGCTTGGCGCCGCGGGACAGGCGAAGCTTATATGAGACCCCCGGCGGCGATGTCAAGCTGTCAGCCTGCCGACCAGCGCGAGAGGCCCGGCGCGTTTGGGCTTGGCGGGTGTGGTTGGCGATCTGGCCCTTCGGCGGATCAGCCAGATGGCGGCCGTCGCAAGGACGGTTGCGGTACAAGGTTCCGGGACGAGCGGCGCCGGGTCGCGCTGGCGGCCCCAATTGGCGGCCAGCGTGTTCAGGTCCCCGAAGGCGACCACGCCGTCGCCGGTGAACTCGCAATCCACCCACGTCATGTCTTTACGTTGCCAGTTGGCCGCAAGGAGCGAGAGGTCTGCGAAGTCCACCCTCGCGTCGCCGGTGGCGTCCCCGGCCAGCGGGGCCTCAAGTCCCGCGCGATAGTAGAGCGCCGTCGAGCCGAAAAGCACGTCGGGATCGTTGAGGAAGTTCTCGCTCAGCACCTCGATGCTCTCGCTGAACGGTACGTAATCCGGGATCAGCCAGCGGTACTGGTCGGTGCGGATGAAGTCGTCGTGGAACTCCTCGCAGTCCATGTGCAGTAGCCCGTGGTAGGGGCCGGTGCCATGCTCCGGATAGGGAACGTCGCCATCGTCGTTCTCTGCCAGCGCGTGGTTGTAATAGTAGCCGCCGTTGTAGGCGTCCTCCATGCCCGTGCCACAAAGGGTCGTGGCGCCGTCGACGGTGATTATGTCGTCGCTTTCCAGTATGCCTGACCTGCCCCCATTTTCTGGGCCAACCTGAGTGAGAGTCATGCCCATGCCTTCCCCGTGTGTTCCGAAGGGTGACGGCTACCCGAACCCGGAGGAACACACGGTCGCCGATGGCCAGGAACGGCCCGCCGCGTGGGGCCAGTTGGCCTTCCTGGCGGCCTCAAGCAGCCCTTGACGGTATCCTACCACGCCCCCGCCGGCTGAATATCGCGTCAATTGTGGGGGTGAACGTATTCATTGCCAGCATGGCTACGTAGCAGGGAATTGGCGCCTGGAGGTACAACTTCAGGAGCATGGCCAGGACCCCGCAGCCTGCCCCGAAGACGGTCTGGCCCGCGGCGGTCACCGGGCGGCTGGTCGTCTCCGCGGCCAGGAAGAACGCCGCCAGGAGAAGCTCGGAGCTCAGGAGGTGGTAGTTGACGTAGGTGAAGCCCACGTCCAGCCCCTCGGCCGCCAGCGGGAACCAGGCGACTGTGGTGGTCTCGCCTGCGCCCGCAAGACGTATCGGCGCTACGGCCACGGTGGCCCAGGCGAAAAGCACAAAGAACACCGGGAGCTGCCATTTGACATAACCTCGATAGATCAGGTAGACCCCCGCCACGACGATGACCACCGCGCAGGTCTCGCCGATGCCGCCGGGCGTCGTTCCCACAAGCAGATCGTTTATGGGGGGCAGCTCCAGCAACAGGGGGCCTTTGTTCCGCGCGGCATCCCGCGACGCGCTGGCAAGGGTGCTGAAGCCCGGCGGATCGGCGGTCAGTTCGGCAAGTACGGTCGCGGGGCGGGTGATGACGAATCCGTCGGCGCCCGCCGGAGCGGGGCGGCCTCGCCACTGGCGGTAATCGTCCACCGCGCGGCAGCGATGGATGTCCCCGACGAGCAACCGGTTCTGCGCCAGTACCGGCCAGGCGGCAGGCTGGAGCCATGCCGGGAATATCACCGCTACCGCCAGTCGGCCCACCAGCGCCGGTTGCCACAGGAAATGCCCCACGCCGCCGAAGACGGCCTTTCCGACGATGATGGCAAAAGCCCCGGCAGCCATTGCGACGTACCAGGGCGCAAAGGCCGGCAGGGTCAGCGCCAGCAGCAGCCCCGTAAGGTAGGCGTGCGAACGGCCCAGCAGCGCCGGTGTGCGAGTGATCTTGTAGTACATCCGCTCGACGGCTGCACAGGTCAGGACCGCCACCGCGGTGACGACCAGGCTTCGCCAGCCGAAGATAACCGTCCCAGCCACTAGCGGACCGCATGCTGCGCCCATGATTACCAGGTAGATCGTGCGGACGCCCTCGGGGGCGTGGATGAAAGGTGCGCCACCCCCGCCTCCAACGATGGAAGGCGTCGAATCTGGTTGTGCTGTCGCGCGGGGGCCTGTCATTGTCTTCGACCGCCGTCAGGAAAGACTCACACGGGCGAGGTTTCCGAGATTGCCGCCAGGGCCTTCTTGAGCCGCCTGACGCGGTGGCTCAGCGGCAGCCTGGCCGGGCAGACGTACGCGCAGACGCCGCATTCCACGCACGCCATCACCCCGGCCCCTCCGGCCTGCTCGACGAGGCCAAGCTCAAAGCAGTCGTTCAGTGCGGCCACGTTGAGCCTGCCCGGGCAGTGATCGGCGCACCAGCCGCAACGAATGCACGGGCTGGGGGCGGAGCAGTCGCCCTGCACGATCCGCAGCACCGCGTCGGTGGCGGGGCTGACCACCGAATGGCTGACGCATCTCAGGCCCGTCATCGGACCTCCGTGGACGGTTCCGTCGGGTGCACCGGCCAGAGCGGCGCAGGAGATGCCGAAAGGCGCCCAATAGTTGCCTGCTCTGGGGACTCCTTCGCCTGCGACGGTGACGACGCGATGGGTCGGCGCCTGCCGGCATGCCACCCAGCGCCAGGCGGCAAAACACGCCGCCGCGCCGATCACGGCCACGCCGACCGCCATCGTGCCTCCGCCGGGGGGGGTCTGCCGCCGCGTGAGCAGCTTGACCAGGATGGCATCCGCCCCGGCGGGATACTTGTACGGAATGGCGATGCGGCTGACGTTGTGGTCCCTGGCCGGGGCGATGACGCCGCGGTAGTAGTCGGTCCGCCGCACGTCGACGGCCAGGATCAGGCGCAATGCCCCGATAGCCTGCCCGAGCATGGCTAGGCCTTCGACAACCTCCCGGCCGAACTCGGCCAGCAGACGGTGGTCGGACGTGACGTACGGTTGGCCCTCGACGACGTTAGCGACCAGCGTGTCACAGCGGGCCTCCCTGGCGCGCCTCATCCACATCGAAAGCGGCTGCACCGGAGGCCGGTAGGTGGCCAGTGCGCCTGACTCCAGCCGCTCAAGCAGCGCCGCCTGATCGGCCGCCTGCCAGTCGAAGACCGGCTCGGCCTCGGCAATGTTCACCGCGCCCTCCAACTCCGTCAACTCGATGGCCTCGCAGGCGAGAAAACCTTCCTCTCCTGCCACGGCGGCTGAACCCGTGCCCGCGACGCGCCCGGATAGGGGCGCGAAAACATCCACGCCTTGACCGTCCGGCGCCTCCGCAAGCTTCTGCCCTTGCTTGACCCGCTGGCCAAGGCTCGCCACAGGCCGGGCAGGCGCCCCGCCGCATGGTGCAAGGGGGACAAGCAGCCTGTCTGGAGTCGCGGTCTCCAAGCCGTGCTTTATCGCGGCTTGGAGGCCAGTCGCGACGGGAGAGATTGGGTTGTCCAGAAGCCCGCCCTTCTCTTCGGGCAGGTCGATCCCCCCCGCGAACTTCCCGTAACGTTTGAAGAACATCACGACATGCTAATGCATCGGCCCGGGGGAACAAGTCGGAACATGGCAATCGGAACATGGAACCCGGAACACGGAGAACTTGCGAATGAGAATAGCGTGTTTCGGCCTGGGAGATTCCGGCTCCCTTGGAACCAGCAATTCCGTGTTCCGCGCTACGGGTTCCGGGTTCCGAATCCCGGAATTATTGAGGGGCTTCTCCCTGGGCTTCAGCGGCCTTGGCCTTGAGGATCGGGTCGACGTACTGGATCCTTCCTTCCTTCTGTGCAGACTGGATGAGGTCAAGCAGTATCTGCTGCTGGGAGCGGCGGGTTGCCCGTCGGCGGACGGCGGCCGTCAGCTTGTCCTTCACGTCTTCGAAACGGACATCCAGAGGATCGATGACCCTTTCGAGTCGCAAGATGTGTAATGCCGTGCCAATCTGGATCGGCTGGGAGACCTCTCCGACGTTCTTCATCGCCATCGCAGCTTGCCGCAGGGCCGGAGGGACCAGGGAGCTGTTGGCGCCGATGGGAGGGAGCAGGCCGCCGTCTCTGCCCGTGGGATTGGTCGACTGCTTCGCCGCGAGTTCGGCGAAATCCGCGCCCTCGCCCAGCTTGGTCAGTATCTCCTGTGCAGCCGTCAGCGACTCGCACTGGATGTGCCGAACCTCCACCTTCCGGCCATACTCGCCCTCGAATTCCTGGCGCAACTGCTGATCGGTCACCGTGATTCCCGGCTCGGCGAGCTTGGCCAGCAGGACGTTGCGGCGGAGGGTCATCTCCCACTGTTCATGTGAGATCTTCCTTTCGGTCAACAACTGTTCGAACAGTTGCTCGCGCTGGTCGGCCTGAATCGACGGGCCGAAAAGCTCCAGCAGCGTCTGGTCTTCCTCGGCCTTGGTCTCGGCCTCGGAGGCGGTGAGGTTTTCCCTGGCGGCGGCCTGGTTGACCAGCTCCATGGCGATAAGCTGTTGTGCCATGCTCAGTCCGTGGGTCCGCAGCAGCAGGTCGTTGAGCCGGTCCCTGTAGATCGGCTGGCCGTTAACGGTGACTATGACCTCTGCGCCGGGCCGGCTTGTTGTCGTCGCGCTTGTGGGTGAAGGTCGGGTGCTCGCGGCCGCTGGTGAGGCCGGCGGCGCATTGACCGGTTTCCTCTCGGCGCAACCCGCCAGCAGACTCACCACAATCGCCGCCGCAACTATCAGTTCGCGCAAGGCAAATCCTCCCGCGCCCGCCCCAGGCTCGACAGTCCTCCGCCAGGGCCTTGAGTTTCCGTGAGCGGCTGCGAGTTCCCGCCAGACCAGCCGCCCGCCGGCCGGAAAAAAGCCCCGGCGCGGGAAGGCCCCCGCTCGCTTCCGCTGGCGGCTCTTTGCGTCGTTCTACCGTATTGGAAAGCCGATATGCCCAATTGCGCTCAGCCAGCGTATCGGAATTTGGCCCCGCGCGTCAATCACCGTTGCACGGGAAGGGGAAAGGCGATCGTGAACCGCGCTCCCTTGCCGAGCTCCGACTCGACGCGGATGGCGCCTCCCATTCCCGCAATGATGCCGTGAGCGACCGACAGCCCCAGACCCGGATTGGCCCGATCGCCCCCCGCGAGCAGCCCCTTGGTGGTGAAAAACGGCTCCAAGACGAGCGCCAAGTGCTCCTTTCTGATCCCGCAGCCGGTGTCGGCGAAGGTCAGTTGCACCTCCTGGTCCCTGCAATCCAGGCCTATCGAGATGGCGCCGCCTTCGGGCATGGCCTCTTCGGCGTTGGTCAGCAGATTGCCCAGCACCTGGTGCATCCGGTTGGCCTCCAGCGGGATGACCGGCACGGCCTTGAGGTTCAGGTTGAGCTTGATGTTGCGGTCCGCCAGCGGCCGCTCCACCAGGTGGACAAAGGTGAGCACGATCTCCGTCAGGTCGGCCAGATCGCTCCGCTCAGAATCGCGCTTTGCGAAGCTGAGCAGCGACTGGGTGATCTTGGAGGCCTTCGCGGCGGCCTCGGCGGTCATCTGTAGCGCCCGCTTCATCGCCGCCGGATCGGCGCTGGTCAGGGCGTAATCGACCAGCGCAGCCACGCCGCCCAGTATATTGTTGAAATGGTGGGCGACGCCTCCGGCCAGCGTGCCCAGGGAGGCGAGCCTCTCTGCCGCTGCCAACCGTTCCGAAAGCCGCTTGTGATGCGTCTGGTCGATGATCCAGGCGGCGACGCCCTGCGCGGCGCGGTCCGGGCCGGGAATGGGGGAAAGGATCACCATCAGGTCCCGCGTCTGTCCGGCCTGATCGGCCAGGCGAATGTTCAAGTGGCTGGTCATGCCCCGCTTGGTCGTACGCGCCAGCAGGCGACGCAGCAGCTTCTCCCGATCGGGGGGGACGACCTGGTAAAGGCTCTTGCCGATCATGGCCGCTGCTGTCTGGCCCAGCAACTCGCAGGCAGCGGCGTTCCAGGCGACGATGTTGTACTCTGCGTCGGTGGCGATCATTGCCACCGCGGCGTGCTCGAGGAGCTGCCGGTAGAAGTCCCCTCCGCCTTTGGGCTCTGAAGCCGCGCCGTCTGCCATGCTGAATCCGACCTCTTGGCTCGCCCACAGCCTTGGAGGAACCGCTACTTGCTGATAGGGGCGGCCACCACTTGAGGGATCACCATAAGGACCGTCTCGTACGCCACACCGGCCTTTTCGCCAACCAGGAAGCACCCGCCGACGCTGTCGCCCCTGCGCGCGTCGGCGGTTGGCCCGATTACCAGGATGTCCTTGCCGGCCAGGCTCACCTGAAATTGTAGTGGCTCAAAGCTGAAGGTCTCTCGGGAAGATTCAAATCCCACGCCTTCGGGACGGTTCACGATGGTGGTCTGCACGCCCGAGCTGCGCACCTGCGGCAGCACCGTCAGCAGGAGGGAGGTCGGGTCTTCCTCGCGAAGGGTGCAATCCACCACCAGGAGGTCGTCGCCGGGCGGATAGTCCGCACCGCTGAGTGATCCGTCCGGCTGAAAGACGAATATGGTTTGTGCGGGCTGGCGCCTCTTGATCGGGATACTCACCGGGCGCCCTGGAACGGTGGCGGCGATGGTATATCCCACCTCCTGCCCGGTTAGACGCTTGAAGACCCCCGCCAAGTCGTGCCAGACGCGGGCTGGACCGACTCCCACGCGCAGGCCGTTGCGCGCGAGTACGCCCGAGCGAGCGGCTTGGATCGGCTCTTCGTCCAGGTAACTCCAGATCTCCACCGATTGGCCGGCCGCAGCGGCGGGGACCTCGATGGCGGCGAGGCGGAACTGCACGATCAGCCGGTAATCGGCCGTTTCTGCCTGCCCGGGTTGCGTCGCACTGCCTGGTAATGAACCGGCAGGCATACGTCCGACGGGCCGCTGCTGCGGCGGAGGGCAACCGCCGACGAGCAAGCCCGCAACGGCGGATACGGCCAGTATCGAAGCGTGTCTCGTCATGACGGTTGCCATTCCGTGGCAGACTCGTCGCACAGAGCCGGGAATGTCATCAGTCCCATCGAGGCCGGCCTTCCGCCGCGTGTCTTCTGTCCTTGACGAAGACCCGCAAGAGGGAAAGCAAACAACCACGAAGGCCGGAGGCAACGTAACCAGGACCGTGACGGATGTCCATTGCCAATTCAGCCGGGTCACGGAGGGAGCCAGGCGGGACTGGCAGCAGGCAGATATCCCGGCAAATGAGCTTGACAGATCGGCGCAGACCGCTAAGAGTCTTTACGCGCTGCGCGCCGGGCCGCTGGTGCAGTGGAAGGGTTCCCGCCGCGATCTGTTGCGGCGGGGGGCCCTCAAAAGGAGTCGACATTCTCTCGCAGGCCCTGGCCGTAATTCGGCGAAAGGAAACCCCTCATGCGTGTCCTTATTGCCGAAGATGACGCCGTCTCGCGTCGTCTGCTGGAGGTTACCCTGGGCAAGTGGGGCTACGAGATCGTCGTCGCCCTCAACGGCCAGGAGGCCTGGGAGATAATCCAGCGCGACGATGCCCCGAAGCTGGCCATACTGGACTGGATGATGCCCCATCTGGACGGGGTGGAGTTGTGCCGGCGGATACGCAAGCTCGAGAACCGCGAGTACTCCTACCTGATCCTGTTGACCGCCAAGGGCCGCAAGGAGGACGTGGTGGAGGGAATGGACTCCGGGGCCGACGACTTCATCACCAAGCCGTTCGATGCCGGCGAGCTGCGGGTCCGCATCCGCGCGGCTGAACGGATCCTCAAACTCCAGGCGGACCTGCTGGCCGTCCAGACGGCATTGCGGGAGCAGGCGACGCATGACGCCTTGACCGGTGCGTGGAATCGCCCGGCCATTCTTGAGATCGTGCAGCGCGAACTGGCTCGTGCACAGAGGGAAAACGGGTCCATCGGCGTCGCCATGGCCGATCTGGACCATTTCAAGCGTGTCAACGACACCCACGGGCACAATGCAGGTGACGCGGTGCTCCGCCAGGTGGTGCGCAGGATGCAGCAGACCATGCGGCCCTATGACGCGCTGGGCAGGTACGGCGGGGAAGAGTTCCTCGCCGTCGCGGTCGGCTGCAATGTCGCCGCTGCGGCCGCTGTGGCAGATCGCCTCCGCGCCTGCATCGCCGGCAAGCCCTTTGACGCGGAAGGCGCAGCCGTGGAGTTGACTGTCAGCGTGGGCGTCGCCTCCAGCACAGATTGGGACGGCGTCGCGGCCGCCGACCTTGTCCAGGCCGCCGATCAGGCACTCTACCGCGCCAAGAATGCCGGTCGGAACCGGATCGAAGTCGCCTCTCCGGCCTCTGGGAGCTAGGCGGCACAAAGGGATCGCTCCCACTGGCGGCGCCTCAACGGCAGCGGGAGCGATGTGCCGGACCTCTGCAACTCCTGACGATTTCTAATCAGCGGCGCCTGCGCGTGCTGGCCGGGTCCTCCCCCGAGGCCCCGCTACGGGCCTTGCTGTTCCCCACGGGCCAGGCCCTTTCTTGAACTGCTCGCGCTGAGACTCGGTCAGCACTTTCTCGCGAATCTCCTCGACTACCTCGCGGAGGACCTGCCTCTTGGCCTCAGGGCCTTGGGCTTTCTCGGCCTTGGTGCGGGCCTCGGCCATGATCTGGTCCAGTTTCTTCTGCTGCTCAGCCGTCAAGCCGAGCTTCTTGAACCGGCCCAGGAACGCCTCTTCCCACTTGGCTTGGCTTTCCTTCTTGAGCTGCTCAAGCTGCTTGCGCTGCTGGTCGGTCAGGACCTCTTCGGTGATTTTCTTCCGGGCCGCCTCCATGATGGCGCGGGCCTCTTTCCCGGCCTGCTCAAGAATCTCCTTGGCCTTTGCCTGCTGGTCTTCTGTCAGGTTGAGGGACTTGAAGGCATCGTGCATCGGACTCAATCCTGGTCTCCTGCCCCACTGAGGGTGGGGGGGGCCTGTCCGGGCCGCTCTCTGCATTGGTCCGGCTCCGGGCCTTCCGCCCCTGACCATTGCGGCCTTGACCTTGGCAATCTGCTCCTCGTTCAGCACCTCGCCAAGCTGCTTCATCGTCTTGTCCACAAGCTCGATGCGCGACTTGAACAGCTCTGCTCTCTTCTCGGCCAGGGCCTTTTGCTTCTGTGCGTCGCCGGAGTCGCGGGCAGCCTGGGCCTGCTGCCGGAACTCCTCCAGCTTGGCCTGGTTTTCCTTGCGCCAGTTGTCAAGCTCCTTGCGGTGCGTTTCCATGATCTGGCGGACCTGCGCCTCCTGTGCCTGGGTCAACTGAAGCTCCTTGATGACCTCTTCCAGGGCCTTGCCGCGGTGACCCCGTTCCCGAGCGCCCTGATTGGGGTCCTCCTGCGCCCACGCCTGCGCCGCCTGAAAGCCCCAGACAGCAAGCACGACCGCCGCGACAGATAACAACCTCTTCGTGTCCATGTTCATACTCCTTGGCGACCCATTCTCTGCCCCGCAGCCGCCACGCGCCTTTTATTGCCGGCGCCCGCTCCGGGCAGTCTGGGCAGGCGCCTTAGTTTGCCGCTTAGGCTGGTAAACGCACCTGCCGCGCCTTTATTGCCGCAGCGAACGCCTGCCCCCTATGGACGCAACCTGCGGCTGTAAGTATGCTTCGCACTCTACCGTCCGCTTTCGTGTCAGCCGCGACCGGTAGAGAGCAGGCTTGAGCGGCAGGCGGCGGTGCGTCCAGCCGCGGAAAGGCCGATGCCAAGCAGGTATCCACAGTTCGATCTCAGCAAGCTTCGCATCCTGCCGCTGTCGCAGCGCGAGCACCTGGTGAGCGCCAGCGACCTGCTTCAGGTGGGTGAGCAACCCGTTCCGTTCGAGCATCCTGATCTGCCAGCCATCGCCGACGCCATCGTGGCTGCCAGGAAAAGGCAGGCAGCCGTCGTGCTGCTGACCGGCGCCCACGTCATCAAGCAGGGCCTCAGCCGCTACGTCATCGACCTACTCCGCCGCGGGGTGATATCGGTGCTGGCCGCCAACGGCGCCTGCGCCATCCACGACTACGAGCTTGCCCGCATTGGCGCGACCTCCGAGTCCGTGGCGCGATACATCGTGGACGGCCGGTTCGGCCTGTGGCGCGAGTCGGCGGAGATCAACGACATCGTCGCTGCCGGAAACCGGGAAGGCCTGGGCTTCGGCGAGGCACTCGGCCGCCACATTGTGCGAAGCGCACTGCCGCGTAAGGACATCTCCATCTTCGCGGCGGCGTACGAATGCGGGGTCCCGGCGACGGTGCACATCGGCGTCGGCTATGACATCATCCATGAGCATCCCAACTTCGCCGCCGCCGCATCCGGCCAGGCCAGCTACCGCGACTTCCTGATACTGACCAAGGTAATCGAGAACCTCGAAGGCGGCGGGGTGCTGTGCTACGGCACGGCGGTGATGGGGCCGGAGGTTTACCTGAA
>Ga0315279_10008936_pt1 | contig 12035 bp, 16 predicted proteins | sample YL17G06_20_MG_FD_203694 | JGI IMG/M metagenome (GOLD analysis project Ga0315279, IMG submission 203694) | Sediment microbial communities from Yellowstone Lake, YNP, Wyoming, USA - YL17G06_20 | ecosystem: Environmental > Aquatic > Freshwater > Lake > Sediment | place: USA: Wyoming | collected...
TTCGACAAGGCGCCTAATCGCTTCTTCTTGTCCTAGACCAGTTCTCTTCGAGTTGAGATCACTCAAAGACTCTTCAATTTCCATTGCATGCCAAGGTTTTGACGTATTATTCACCACATCGAATGCACGCTAGCGCGCCAATCATTTCGGCTTTCTTAACTCTTTCATGCTTAATCAATGTTCAGTAAGACCTCTTGAGATCCTCCGTTTCTGTACAATCCTCACGGCACGCTCATAAGAGCTTGATAATGCCTGCGTTGGTTTCAGTCTTTGGTTGGGGGTTCCGGTGGTTCTATTCTCACCTTTATTTCTGTCACTTCATCGAATTCTTCTTTCACCTGTTCCTCTATTTGTGTTGCTATCCTATCGGCTTCTCTCACTGACATGTCGCCATCAACGACTATATGCATGTCACCTACCAAGTATGGTCCCAGCTTGCGCATACGAATGCTGTGCACTCCTTTAACATGTTTGACACTTCTTGCTATATTTTCTACGTCCGATAGGATGTCTGAGCATTGACACGCATCCATCAGGACTAGCGAAGATTCTTTTACGACCGAGTATGCAACGGTGAAAACAAAGAAGGCGATCACTATTCCTGCAATTGAATCTGTTTCTCTGATGTTCAAGTATTTGCTTAAGGCTATACCGGCAAAGGCTGTTACAGACGTGAGCACATCTTTAGTTGAGTTGAACGCATCTGCCTTGAGCGCTAAGGAATCATATTTTCTGGCAACACGAGCCTTGAAGAATAGTATTCCCCCGGCTATAGCAGTTGCTACCAGTGCGGTTGCCATAGCTATCTCTGCATTGACTATCTTTCTAGGGTAAAGCAATCCCTGATAAGACTCATAAAGGATAAGTCCTCCCGAAGTAGCCAAGATGAAAGCGGCGATTATGCTGCTGAAGTTTTCAACTCTGTAGTAGCCGAAATGGAATTTGCCATCCGGTGCCTTCCCCGATAAGCGTAAACCAATCCAAACGATCAACGAAACTACGGCATCGGCAAAGGATTGGACGCCATCGGCGACTAGGGCAAGACTTGAAGAAAATATTCCAACGAGCACTTCGGCTATACCCACTAGTACCAGAACCACAAAAGATTTTTCCGCAACTGCTCCACCTTTGGCAAGTCTGGATGACTGCAATCTCTTAGTCATGTCCCCAATGCCCGCCTTTACACTAATTGTATGATTCACATATTTCAATTGTCCGCGCGAATCTTCGAGTTCATCGATCGTAAGCCAAAAGGTCAAATGAGGCCAGACAGAAAACTGCGGAAGATTCGCGTGTCGCCAAAACCTGAAGTTGTCAAATAGAAAAGAGGGAATTTGCGGGAGACTGTGGAGACATCACCATTCATGTCGGGCGCAAACCCCATCTTCAGTATCATCACCAGACTGAGTTTGAACGTCGTCCTGACTTGGGTTCATGGTAGCCCGGGATAGCTTCAAACTCTCGGTTCAAACTTTTCCTGCATACTATCAATTTGCGAGTAGAAACTAGCTTAATAGCGATTGAAACGATTAGTTTTTACTCGCATTTTAGCTATCAAGACGAGAGCTCGAGAATTTTGGCCAGCATGTTATACCACAAATATGGCATCTAAGAGATTCGAACATAATATGGCCCGTCCTTGCCTCGACTATCATTCTCTTCAGAGTCGCTAAATGCTTCAACCTAGGTTCTATGACCTTCCTCTTGTTCTCGTTTACAAGAGAAGTCATCTTTTCAGCGAACTGCTTCAACTCTTGTGGCGAGCTTTCATCTTTCAAAATGCCTCTGTAAGTAGCGTCCAGTTGTTGGAATATCTTGTTGTTAAAAACTTCGAGGAATCTGACGTCTATATCCTTGAAGTATCTTGATTTGAACTCATTGAAAACATCGTGAAGGTTCACGTAGCAGACAATCTTGGTGGTATCTAGCTTGAATTTCTCTTCCAGATATAGGAACAACCTCGTTTTCCCAGATCCAACATCGCCAATAACTGCAACACTAGCCGGTCCTGTCCGGCTCATACAAGTAATCTCGAAGAACTCCTTGAAGTCTTTCATCGGTTTTGATTCCGCCGTCCAGAACTTGACATCTGGTTCGGGTTGCGGATTGAAAGGCGATTGAAGCTTTATTGTCGGCATCTGGATCAATCTTCCATTTTGTCAGCTTCTCGAAAGATGTCCCACCAGGTCAACACTTCACCATTGGAAGCCTTGCTTTTCGCCAGCATGAAGAGGTCTTTGATTTCTTCATCGGAAATGCTAAATCTGTCACGGATTATTTCGATGAAGATTTCCTCATCTTTGTCATAATCCAGTGGTCTGTCGAGGTAGATTTTTTTCTGGAACAGAGAAGTGACAACCCTGTCTTGCTCCTTGCTAGCCCATTCGTAGTTATCGCTGACTAGTATAATATCAGCCATGTTTTCGTCAAGAGGCCATCTTGCTTCTCTCCAATCTCGACACTCCTCCAAATGATCAAGGATGATTACCAGCCTCTTCTTCGCTTCCTTCAAAATCAAAGATATTTTTGCTATTCGCCCACTAAAAGACTCGGTCTTTCCGACCTTACTGAAGTCTAGGTCGGGAGAGATCTCTTGAACCTTCTTCATGAACTCATCCCAATTGACGCACTTTCCTTCAGGACAGATTACAGGGATGTCGAGATTGAGATACACGAATCTAATGTCATTGAAATGCAACTGTTGAGTCAGTTCTCTTACAACGGTGCTTTTTCCTAAACCGTTCGGGCCAATTAAGGCTATTCCCCACGCTGAAAAGGAATTTCGGATGCTCCCGATTTCTTCCTTCAGACTTCTGAAAGCAATTTCCTGGGATGTTGTCAGTTTCATACGACATTATCACTCTTTACTGCTACGGCGTATATTCTTGTGCCGTCAGGCATTATCAGACCCTTTTCTTCTTCTTCAGCCTTTTGCCTATACACCTTGATGCGACTCAAATTTCGTAAAATCAAGATATGCATCATTTTTTCGTAAGTCTTCTCACTGATCCGCAGTCGAGGGCATACGGAGGATCTCAACTTGTCAACTGACACCATCAAAAGGTTAGGGTTTCCTTTAATCATCCTACTGTATTCATCTAGGACGGTATTCCTAAACTCTTCGTACGTAACTTTGGCTTCCTCTCCTTTGCTAGCCTTCTTAATAGTGTCATTTTCATGCGTTGTCCATCCCGCTTTTTCTGTAACTGCCAACAATTCGTTGAAATGAGCTAGAGAATATTTCCACGTCTTCCCTCCGCTCTCCGACTTTCTCTCTTTCTTCTTGAAATACTCTGGATAATTAATGCGCGCATACTCCAGCATCTTCTCGCTAAGTGTTTCCCTCAGCACTTCCTTTCGTATGCCCTCTGAATGTTCTTGCACAATAGGTTCTCTTCAATGAGTTTCTTCTGGTCTTCAGTTAGGGGTGTGTTACGTCCATATTTCTTGACCGTCAATTCTTGAAGCTGTCTAGCAACTTGTGTTCTAGGTATTCCGGTTTTGCTTTCAATCCATAAAGAATCTTTCATGTCCAGAGGTTTTTCGAGCGGAGCTCTCAGCCACAGCTTCTCAATTTTCTCCTTCTCTTTCTCAGTAAGGTCTTTCTTCTTTGGCATCATATCTTCCCGGCGTTGACGTTATGATGTTATGACGTCGTGTCGTATAAAGCATTTAGGGTTATGTCATCAAAATGCCTGCAAAGGGCTATTATGCATGAGAAAAAGAAGAACAACTATTTACGTTGACGAAGACGTTTGGGACAAATTCATGAAATACTTGGTTGAAAAGTACGGCAAGACTCATGGCGGCGTCATTTCTAAAGAGATTGAAAAGGCGATTCGACTTCTCACCAAAAGGTAGTAGTAATGTTGACATTCAGAGACACTGTCTATCCACATTTCTTGGTCGCATCAGTGCGAAATCACATGTGCACCCAGAAAAGAATCAGAGCCTAGAGCGATCGATCGATCTATACAGTCAAGTCATTTCAGAGGTTTCACAACTATTACGAGTTTTCCATTTTCAGCTCTAATTTCCCAGTCAAGCTTTGTTCCTTCTTGAAGGCCGAACTGCTTAACGACTCCAGAGGGCACAGTGGTCCTCAAGGAGTTACTAGTTGTCGTAGCCTTCGAAAGAACTGTTATTTCTCCCATGTCTTTTCAGTTGTAAATAGGTAACGTTGTTTATAAATTTTGCATGCAAAGCTGTTACCAAAAGGCTTATATTGGCAATTATGTTACCTATACTTAGGCAATATACCGGAGTAAGTGGTTAACGTGCAACGAGAGGAAGAAGTGTGTCCAATATGCGGCAACAAATCACAAGCGTTTTCCATAAGCAGCGAAAATCTGCATTTTCTGACTAATCTGACTCGCAAAGACGAGACTAATACGTTCATTTCTTTGGCAAGTATTGTCTGGAAAAGCATTCCGAACACAGCAAAGTCGAAAACAATCGTCGACGAACTATCAAGGACGGTAATAGAAAACACCCAAGAGCAACTGAACAAGATTCTGGAGCCGATGAGATTTTTCACAGAAGAATTTCCTAAGCTGATAGAAAAAATGCCTGAAAATCTGAGAAATGATGTCAAAAGAGAATTTGATGAGACGCAGATCAAATTCGAGAGTCAGTTCAAAATACTTTCATCAAATATTAAAGAAATACTGAAGGAAATGGGATTTCCAGAACCAGGCCAGCTGAAACTATTGGCCGAACTGGTCCCATCAATGCTGCCACTCCTCAACGAGCTACTGCGTAATCAGAGAGTTCCAGCGGAGAAGGGCAAACAGGGTGAACTGGAACTGATTGAACAGCTTAGAGAGTATTTTCCGGATGATGAATGCGAACCTGTTGGAGGCCCTGGAGATACAGACATCTTAGCGACGCCACGCTTCAACGGCTCAAACCTATCGCACAAAATCCTGATAGAATCGAAAAAGAATGGAAGCGGCTGGAACAGATCTTTCATCCAACAAACTAGGAACCACATGAAATTGAGAGGACAGCGCTTTGCAATTTTGGCTGTACAAAATATGCCGAAAGGTGCCAATGGATTCCTAATCGAAAATTGCTCAGAAGGAGTAGTTTTGGTTGCTGACAGAGAATATTTTCGAGTGGCGTATGGCAGCGTTAGGGCGAGTTTGATTGCGCTACAACCATTCAACCATACCGAAGTAGATTTTAGTAGGCTTTTCACAAACGAAAGGATCACCGAAGCAATCCATGAAGCCTTTGATTACTGTGAGTTTGTGAAGAGGATACGGGAAAAAGCAAGGCGAATTGAAACAAATGCCGACGGTATCGGACAAGACGTTGACGAGTTGGATAGACACCTCAAACGGGCTCTCACCGAGTTGAATAACAGAATAAACAACGCCATCAACCAGATTGCGACAACCGAATACAACGGTCTTTCTTCAAACTGCAACAAGACTATGGAGGCTCCTTCAAGTGGCAAGTAAGCGCATGCATAAAGGAATTGAACTTGTTGCTAACGGTCATGTCAAGCCCGTCGATTCATCAACTTTCAGCGTCAAGTCTGAAACCGACGACCAAAAATGGTACACAATTAAGTGGCACAGAAAACTGTGGCTATGTTCTTGCGAAGATTTCAAGAAACATAACAGAAAGTGCAAGCACATCTATGCCGTGTTATACTATCTTTCACTGCAAGATCTCCAAGTCGGCGTGAAAAAAACCGGCTCAGAAAAAGAACCGTGCCCCATCTGTGGCAAAACCGATTTCATCATTAAAGACGGCTTCAGCGAAAGCCGAAGCGGCCTCGCCCAACGCTTCTTTTGCAAAAAATGCCGCAAAGGATTCTCTCCAAAAACAGGTTTCGAAGGTGCTCACGGCCAGGCTTTTGCCATAATTCTTTCATTAGACTTGTACTACCGAGCCTTGTCCCTGCGCCAGATTCAAGGACATTTTGAATCAGTGTATGGAATCAAAATCTCGCACGGCACTGTGTATGGCTGGATCAAACGGTATGTCGAGTTGGTGAGCAAGTGCCTGGAGAAGGATAAAGTGGATTCTAGTGGACGAAGGCACGGGGATGAGACCATTTTGAGAGTGAAAGGTAAACATTTGGTCTTATGGTCTCTGCTTGACAGCGAAAACAGGCTTTTGCTAGCTAAGCATATCTCTGAAAGGAAAAGTGCCGACGAAGCCACTACACTTTTCAACAAAGGTTTGAAAAAAACCCAAAACCCACCATCAGAAATTATTACTGACGCGGCACCGAGTTATGTTCAAGCAATTGACCAGAAATTTGGCAAAGAATTACGCGAACCCGTCATTCACGTGCAAAGCTCGCTTTCCGGGCCTATAACAAACAACCGGCTCGAAAGATACCATCGGACGCTAAAACAAAGATCTAGAACTATTTCAAGTTTCCACAGTAAAGAAACTGCGGAGACATTCACAGAAGGATTTGCCATCTTTTACAACAACATCAAAACGCACAGAGCTCTTGGTACAACCCCGGCTGAAGCAAGTGGCCTAGATGAGGGTGCAAGTTGGGTTGCTCTAATTCAAAAGACCAAGAAATAACAATGAATTCGCAGCATCACAGCCTTTTCAACTTGCTTTTTTTCCTGAACAACTCTTCGCTCGCATCTGAGGAGGGTTCCAAGGAGGAGCCTGGAATCTGCTTCAAACCCGCTTTAAGAAGCTCAGGCATATGGACGAAAACCCAATCAATCCAAACCATAAATTTCCTCCAATCATGCGAAAAAACTGGAGTCGGAATTCCCACGACTTGAGCCGGCGTCTTGCCTTCCAATGCTTCTTCCATCGGGTTAAGATAATCCAATTCGCTCATCGATGCTGTTGCGAGATTTCTGAGAACTTTCAACGATCCCGATTTTTGACGTTTAGGTATGGTTTTTCTGACGTCCCGGATTTTCCTCTCAATTCTCATTAACTCTTTCTTCTCCCACGGTTTCAGCCTCCTAAAAACATGCTTAACCAAATCCTTCGGAAAATAGACAGGGGCTGCAAGTACCATCGCTGCAAGCTTATCCCCCTTCAAGGCCTCTGGAAGGTTTTTAAGTCTTCCTTCTGTTAATCCGAAAGCGTCACGAAAAGCTCTTTTGTCGCGGAAAGGGGCAATGTATAAGACGATTATGAATCGAGAATCCTTGTCCATGGTTATAATTGCATATTGGAATCTTTTCAGCATTCTCTTTTTCTTGCTTGCTTTAGGCTGATTCTTTGATTGCCTCTTTGGAGCAAAAGCATCATCACAATATAGCACTTTGCAGGGTATTCCGCCAATCAAGAAAATCATCAATTCATGAAATTTCTCGAATTTCTTAGCTCCTTTATCAAGTATGTCGTAAAGGGTTTTCTCGTCAGGAACGGCTTCTAGGACTCCGTAATCTAGAAAAATGTTGGTTCTTTCTGTCTCTAATAATTGAAAAATCTGTCGTGGTCTTTTTCCCTGAGCGAAGCTCAATATCGTTAAGGCACAAGTGCGATCATCGAATCTGGATCTGATGAAACGCTTAGGCTTGAACTTCTCTTTGCATTTCTGACAACGGTAGTACCCTCTGAAAACTCCTTTTTTGTCCACGACCTTGACTGTGTCTTGACTCTTGCAATCTGAACGGGGACAGAATACTTTGCCAAAAATCTCCTTCTCAAACGAGTCGGCTTTTGCTTTCAAATAGTTTTGGATCCTTGGCCGATCAAAATGTGTTTTAAAGTATGTTTCAAAGTCTTTAGAATTGAGGCAACGCAGGAAGTCTTCAACGGTTATCTTATTGATGTCAATTTCAGCAGCTTCCCCAAGAAACGTCGGAAGTCTTGACGCTCTGCTTGGTTTTTTGGGCGGTTTAGCATTTTCAGTCAACTAAGTTCACCATGAGTGAGCAACTTTCCCCCGAATTTTTCACAAGGACGTATAAGAAAAATCTAAGACGGCCAAGATTTCTAAGCCCCCGAATCTTAGACAGAAAATTGCCAGCATGGAAGAAATTTCGAATGCCGACCCTTATCGAACTCGGTAGGGGTCGGGATTCCAAAGTTGCATTATTGTTCACATTCTGAGGTTTTCTAAGCTCTGAAGTCGAAGTCTTAGATTCTAAGTCAAGTGTTAGAATTCTGCGGGTCAACGGGGTTATGAACCTCCAGTCGATTCGAGGTATTTCTCTGCGGCCCATGCAACTTTCTTTAGAGTTTCCTTCAGATGTTCATCCTGTCTTCCCCTAAACTTTTGGAAAGTCAGGTATGCTTCATCACCGATGTAAATGACACGGTCATTCTTTTTCTTGGAGAGTGACTTTCGGTCGCCGAAAACTATTTTGTTTTGGAATGCGCTCAGTTTTTGATCCATCGCAACCATCATTTTATTCTCAAATTCCTGTAACTTAGTATCCAAAGAAGGAATTGCTTCTGGAACGGGCTGACCTTCATTCGAATTTTCGTTTATTGCGGTTTTCGCCTCCCCTCGGTCTTCAGTTTTCTTGCCGCCGAAATCTTCAAGTGTCGGGCGCCCGTTCTTTTTGTTCTGGTACTCCATCATTTTTCGCTCCGTCTAATCAACTGAGACTGCAGGGGAAGTTGAGCGCGCGAGTTCAAAGTTTAATCCTCCTTGATAATCTCAAATAGATCGGCAACATCATCAGAAAAGCGGCAACATCCAATTCATCCCTCTTCTCTGAAAGTACTACGTCGCGAAGCGATGAGTCTGGGAGTTTCTCCAAAGCAAAGACTTTGAGTGGACGCAAGTTCACTGTTTTCACTCTTGAACTCAGACAATCTGATTTCTTTGCTAATTGTGGAAAGAGTGCCCGATTTGAAGGCATTTTAGCATCATCGAATGGAAGTCTTTAGTTTTGCTTATCTAACAGTTTTGCAAAATGTCATTAGGTGACATCAGTCAATGTTAACCCCCTACAGTATATTACGGCTCTGGAATGGTAAAGATAATGAGTGCCTTAGTTTTGAGGAGCTTCTTAGGCGCAAAAACTCTCGAACATATGGCAAGGAGCTTTCTAAGATCACTACCCGCCATTTTATTCGGCGGCTGAACGAATTGGTAAGCATGCGTTGGCTGCACAAAGAGGTAGATTCAAGCCGGAAGACTTGGTATTCTAAGACAGAGAAAGGCAAAATCAAGAGCTTTACCTCTTTTTTGAACGATTGGGTGGAACGTGAAGAAATAGGCGAAAATCGTGATTTGTTGGGCGCCTCAATAATTTGCAGTGAACCTGCTTTGGATAATTTCATGAGAGAAGAAGAGATTGAAGAACTGTATACTATTATGAATGGAGCTAATGCTCAGATTATAGGCAAGATTCATGAAATACTGCTTAAAAGGAAGTTAGAAGAGCTTTCAGAAAGAGATAGAGAAAACGTCGTCTTTTTTATGAAGAATATAAAGAAATTCGATGAGATGACGAGGCGATTTGAAAGATCGGGTGTGGTTAAGACACAGAAAGAGGACCATAAGGTGAATTCTCAGATGCTAAGCCAAGCGAAACTAAGCGGCTTCAATACGGTTGATGAATTCGAAAGCCATGTTGGTGACCGTTTTAACCGTCTGTTTAAAGATTATCCACTTACACTTAGTGAACAAAAAGAATACCAAGACTTGAAGACTAAATTTAACAAATCAAAATTATATGGCAAGATTTTTGCACGTATTGAAGATGAGATACCGAGAATGCTCTGTTACTTCTACAATTTCGAGATGGAAGAGCTACTTCTCTCAGAGAACGATTTGGTGTTAACGGTTAACGACATGATAAAACCTATCGAAGAAGTACTGACCCCTCTAAGCCGTGACCAGTTAGTAGAATATAAGGAAAGGATTGAAAAAGCACTTCGATCTCCAATAATACATCTGCCCAGATGGGTTGGAAGTGACAGTAAGGTTCAGCCAAAAATGAGATTGTCGTGGGACAATTCAACATCAAAGAAATATCTTAAAAGCATTCTATTATTCATTGAAAAAAACTTGCAGACGAGTGTTGCACGGAATACACCAGAGAATAGCAATCATGGTACAAAAGAAAACCCATAAGCTTAAACGACAAGACAAAAAAGCTTAACAAGCTAATACGATTGGGAAGAGGAGGTTGAAAAAATGACAGTTGAAAAATTGGCTAAGGAAAAAACGTATATAGTCTTGGAAACCGACGGAACAGACACTAGAACGGCTACTATCAGCGATTCCGAATGGAGTGCTGTTGAAGCCATATTCGAAAATCATCCCGAACTGATAAAAATATGGTGCCCATACAGGGAGCCAGAACTGATAGAAGAACTTGCACAAATCAGAGCGAGAAACGAATAGATTATAGCAGGATAATGAAAGAGAAATAGAACCAAGTGGACCCTTCGCAATGCCTCTTCTTTTGGCATAGCCTTTTTCTAGCGACCTCAGCGCGCGCTAGAGAAGTTTCAAGACTTGCCAATTAGGCTCCTGCCTGCACATTGCTTCTCTACGAACCCAATCAATTTGACCACGTTTTCGTATTGCCGTTTCATGCTTCCAATAGTAATTCCGACAGATCCGCCGTGTGCAATCTGATTCCTATTTCCTACTAACCCGTCAACGGATTCCTTGATAAATTCCTTTGTAACCTTTTCGAGATCCTCTCTCCAAGAGGAACAAAAGGAGCCAACCAAAGTCAGTATCTTCTCCATGTTTGGGTTTTGAAAACCGTTCAGTTGATTGTCAACATAGTTTGTTTTACTGAAGTTGTGAAATGTCCTAAATGCGGATATTACAATGAAGAAACCAATGAAGGATTTATTGTAGAAGCTTACAGCAACGGTGAAGTTTTTGCAGGTTGTAGGAAGTGCAGTTATGGCTTTAGGATAATATTCGTTCCTGTTTGTATTCGTTGCGGAGAAAAGTTATGGAAACTACTACCGTCTATAGATGATTTAACATTGGCTGAAGGTTTGAGGCATTGTCCTATTTGCAATTCTGCTTTTATCAGATGGGAACTTCAAGAGTTTGACCAAAAATGTGACTTCATTAGAATACCACTTAGCGAACTTCGGCCCATTGAGGAGTTAATAGATTTTTTGAAATGCCCAGATAAGGAGTGAATAGCAGCGCGCACACTGCGATTTCCTTGCGTTCCTCGAGTTTTGCTGGCCAAAACCATTTTTCACCTGAATCACTGTCAGGCTGTAGACGACCATATAAGGTGAGACTGCTTTTTTCTAGTCTAGAACGAGACGTGCGGTAACAACCGGAAGAGACCCATGCAACAAGCCAATTCTCCAGCATTACCTGAACTGTTTTTCTGCCGCATCCAGAACTTAAATACTTTCCCCACTATCTCTTCAACATCGGGGTTCAGTCTTGACGGTGGGTCGAACTCGCACGTTTGCCGAAGCGATTGTCAACACATTCGATGAAATACTCACCGAGACATTAAAGCATCAAGCACCGAAAGGAGAAGGCAGTGAACGCGTACTAAGAACGTACCTAAAGGACATCCTATTTGTCAGAGAATTAGAATGGCTTCCAAGCAAGCTGATATATGGTGAGATGCTGGATCTCTATGCCTATGACATCATAAACTACCTGGTACTCTACATTGAAACAAAGACCCCTAACAACATCAGCCTGCAAGAAAACGAAGTTGCAAAATTCGAACTCAAGCTACAGAGATTGGGAACTTGTGATTATGGAATAATCACAAATGGACACAAGTTTGTTGTTTACCGTTGCTACCTAGAGAGCGGAACGCCAAAGACAGAGCAGCAGTTTTCTTTGGATCTAGATGACCTTCGTGCCGAAATGAAAAAGGATGGATTGTCTAATGCCTCGGTCAAGTTGGTTTCGGAGGCATTCAATTACTTTAAATATTCTCAATACCTAAGTAATCTGGAAGAGCCTTTTTCATCAGACTATGGAAAGGTTACACCTACCATTAATGATCCAAATTCACTAAGTCTGTTCAGCAGGCAGCTCAAGCAGGCTGTGGATGCCCTAGATGGCGTTTTTGAGCCCTTTTTGGATATGCTATACCGCAGGAGAATGAACATAGGAGGCACAAATGGTA
>Ga0315279_10008937_pt1 | contig 12034 bp, 13 predicted proteins | sample YL17G06_20_MG_FD_203694 | JGI IMG/M metagenome (GOLD analysis project Ga0315279, IMG submission 203694) | Sediment microbial communities from Yellowstone Lake, YNP, Wyoming, USA - YL17G06_20 | ecosystem: Environmental > Aquatic > Freshwater > Lake > Sediment | place: USA: Wyoming | collected...
CGGGGCTCTAATGGACCTCTCCGATTGCCTGGCGGCAATCGGAGCACTGATCCAGATGGGCTTCGTCTATTGCATCTAAGTGACCGGCGCGAGCGTGCTCGCGCACGGTCTGGCAAAGATCGGTGGTATCGTTCTCAACCGCCCCAGCAAGACTGGCAGGGCGGTCGCGGTTCTCATCAAGCCATTTCCTAACTGACAACATGGCCACCTCCTCTCTCGACCGCCGAATAGACTTGCCCTGCGAATTCACTTTCTCGGAAATCGCTGGGCAAATCTACTTTACCAGTGATCGGATCCTGCTCTCCCTTTTGAGTTGGGTTGACTGTTACATCAACCCAGACCGGTACAACCTGACAATCAATTCCGAGCTGACCAAAGAGTTTACCATATCTTTCCTTACCTGTCAAGAGTTTGTTACGTTGATTTTGAAGAAGTCGCTCCCGACTTGTTTCTGGTTGGCGGTAATTGTATTGCCTGATTTCTTTAGTTTTCATCTCAAATTTTTTTCCAAAATGACTTTTAACTTGGATAATAAACATTGCCTTCCCCATTACCCCTATTAAATCAATCCCTTCAACTGCATCCTGCTCTGGGTCAGGAAGATAAACTTCAAAACCTAATCCTTCCAGAGTATCAATTGTGGCACAAACTCCTAATACACTGTTTCTTACTCTTTGTCCTTCCCTTTCATGATGCTTAAAACATCTACTAACCTGATCTAAACTTTGCCAGAAATCTCTTAAAAATGCTCTCCCGGCGCCACTATCCCGCAAAGAATAGATCATTCTGACGGCTTGATTTTCCCATTCGGCGGATCCAATATTGTTCTTTTTCGTCTCCGCCCTCACACTGTCAATTGTCCATCGCTCATCTCGATCGGCCCATTTCTCGAGGTGTTGAAATTCTTCATTAAGCTCTTCAGCGCGCGTTGTCCGTTGAAGTTGGCCGGCCATTCCCCAAAAAGACTCTAAAATGGTCCTTTCTGGCTTACTTAAGGGTCCCTGGCCTCGATGTTTTTCAATTAAGTCAATTTCTTTGGGCATTTCCTCTCGAGAATTGGTAACTAACGCCTGCCCCTGTTTTTCGTCAAAGCTGGCTGTTTGCGCATACATGAGACTTAAACGCGCGGTCAGATACTTTCTTAGAGCATCAACCATTTGGGAGCTCACCTTCTCCAAACCAGGCCTCTTTTCAGGGCTAGTCATTTCTTCATAGCTAAATTTTGGGACTTCCGGCGTAATCATAATTCCCTTTATTAGTTTCTTATTTAACTGTAATAAAAATCCGCCCAAACGCAAACCCACATCGGGGCTTTTTGTTTATAAAAAATATTCCTAAAAAAATCTTTCCATTATTCACGCTCGAGCTGGTATAATGGAAAATATAAAATTAATAAAAATTATAATGACAATCTAGCTCACATAGATTAAAATTTAATCGATGTTTGGAGTTAGTTGCCTCAATAGTCCCAGCAATATCCCCTCAGTTTCCGCGATCGTTTTTTGAGCGTCGAAATTGTCTAAAATATATTGGTGGCCGGCGGCTCCCAGTCCTTCTCGATATTTAGTATCCGATAATAATTTCCGCATCGCCCCGGCCAATGCCTTAGAATCCCGCTCTGGCACCAAAATCCCCACCTTACTATTTATATATTCCGGAATGGCGCCGGATTTGGTGGTGATAACCGGTGTGCCGCAGGCTAAAGATTGCAAATTAACCATTCCTACCTGTTCTTCCCAACGTTTGAGGGTGACCGATGGATAAACTGTAAAAAGCGCACTATTAAATAACGCCGGCAAATCTCTGGTGGGTACCATTCCCACATACCTTATTCCCTCTTTTTTCTTTTTTCTTATCTCTTCCTCCATCCCCCCTTTCCCAGCCACGATAAGTCGAACATTCGGGTAATCCCGTCTTATTATCTCCCACGCTTCCAATAAATAAGCTATCCCCTTCGCCTCATCGATACGACCAACAAAAAGAAGGTATTTAGGGGCGTCGGGGGCATTAGGAGCAACAGTATTAACTTTCGCACCTTTTGCCCCTTTCGCACCTAATGCCTCTTCGAACGGCTTAAAAAGCCTGCAGTCAACACCCCAGATGCCATATAACAGCTTTTTCAGTTTCGATGAGTCAGCCCCTATCTCCAATAAGTTTCTTTTTGCCCCTTCATTAAGGAAAAAGATTAAGCTTGCCTGTGTAGCATAGGCAGCGAGGACTTTCTTAAGCATCCTTGATAAGACCGGCCCGAATCTCTCTTTAACCGGTCGATTTTCGAGCATGCCAAAAATGAGCGGAATATTAAGCTGGCGCGATACCCGCCAGGCGATGTGACAGAGCCGCAACTGGATTTTGCTCCCGTAGGGTTCAGCGCCTTGAACAATATCGGGTTTTAAAGCCAGTAACTTCTTTTCTAAGTCGGCGAAATCATGGTATTTAATCGCGTCTGTCAGATCGCGCTTCGTCAAATCCCCATAAGGCGCTGTTTTATAAAAATGGACCGGTTTGATTTTAAAGAAATATTTCAAGGGGTGCTGGTTATCGTAACGGATCGATTCAGTCAAAATCGCTAGGATAGGGGCATTAGGAGCTTTAGGAGCAACAGGGGCATCAGTTATCATCGTATCTCCTTGTAGTTTTAAATTTCTGAACTTTTGCAATCAATGATGAAAGCATTTTTAACACTTCATCTAAAAGAGCGTCAACTTTATCATATTTTAAACTTTTAAATACCTTCTTCGATATTACCAATTGGGTTCCCAGTTCCGCCGCAGAACTCAGAGAAATGTATAGATATTGGATATATTCTTTTAAATTCCTACGGTAATATCCTTCCGCTATATTCGATGGTATCGCAACAGCCGATCTTTTCATCTGACTTGATAAGCCGAACTCTTCACTTCGAGGGAGTTTTCTTGTTAACTCATAAACCTCAACAACTAATTCAATTCCTCTTTGCCAAACTATTAAATCTTTATATGATTTTATCTTCATCTATTGCCCCTTTCGCACCTTTTACTCCTAATGAACTTCTCCATACTATTGCACCTTTCGCACCTATAGCCCCTGCTGCATTTCTTCAAACACCTTCAATGTCTCCTTAGCCGCTTTTTCCCAGGAGAATTTCCTCGCCTGTTTTTTACCCTTTTTGCCAAGATCAATTCTTGCGCTACTATCACCCAGAAGCCTTTGTATGGCTCTAGCAATTGACTTATTATCAGTTGGGTCAATTTGGACGGCCGCTTCTCCGGTTACTTCTGGGAGCGAGGAACAGTTTGAGGTTACGACCGGCAGACCAAAACTTAAGGCTTCAAGCGGCGGTAGCCCAAAACCTTCATATAAAGAAGGGTACGCAAATATTGCCGCCTCTTTGTAAAGTTTGGCTAAAATTGAATCGGGCAGATATCCCATAAATTTAATATTTTCTTTGCTTTTTAGAGATTTTAAAACCCGCCAAATTTTACCGGTATTCCAGCCTTTGGCGCCAACGATCACGAGGGGGTACTTTTTTTGCAATCTTTCTGGCAGCATCTCATAAGAGCGTAGTAAGCCGATTAAATTCTTGCGCGGCTCGATGGTGCCAACATATAAGAGATAGGATTTTGATTTTAAACCCTCTGGCAGATTATTGCTGGCACGAGCCAAAACGCTTAAACCTGGATATATCACTTCAATTTTAGAAGATGGAACTTGCAAGAATTTTTCGGCATCAGTTGCCGCTGACCTGGAGAGGGTGATAATCTTGGTCGCAATCTGGGCCGCTTCTTTTACTCTCTTCGAAAGCCTCGAAGAAACCTCTCTGCCGCGATGCTCTGGGTACATAAATGTTGTTAAATCGTGAATGGTCATCACTTGAGGGGTTTTTAAACCGAAATTTACCTCAAAAAAGCTCGGGGCAAAAAAAACATCAGGTTCATCCAAGAATTTTTCCAACCAATTAATCTTCCACTGCCAAGTTTCTTCTTTGAGACTGCCGGGAATTTTGAGAAATTTCACCTTAACCCGGGCGGGGCGGCATGCTTTAAGGGACTCGATATATCGCTCTTTTTCCTTGTCACGGCGAAAATAGCTAAAAAATAAAATATATTGATTGACCTTATCAATTTTCAATAAATTCTCAATGATTTCTTTGGTATAGCGGCCAATCCCCGCTTTCTCGTTGGCCGCCCTTGAAGCATCAATGGCAATTTTCATGGTTCCTTTTAAAGTTAGTGAGTCAGTTTCCTCAAAGTAACTCGCGCAGGCCAAAAAGCATGGTCCCGCAGGGTTTTTGGCCGAGCGCGTAGGCAGGGCTGAGTCGCTGGACGAAGCAACTGCCGGTATCTTTGAGGATGCTGACGAGCTATATTACTCATTTATCACTTCCCTGTATACCGCGATTGTCTTCCTGGCCGTTTCTTCCCAGGAAAATTTCTTTGCCTGACGTAACCCCCACTGGCTTAAAGTCTGGGCTAAGGCTTTATCTTTTAAGACATGGACAATCGTCTTTGCCCAGAGCCGCTCATCTTTTGGTGAAATCAAAATTCCCGCCTTGCCAATAACTTCCGGCATTGAGGAAGTATTGGAAGAAATTACCGGAGTGCCGCAAGCCATTGCCTCAAGCGGCGGCAGCCCAAAACCCTCATACAAAGAGGGGAAAACAAAGGCTTTGGCGCCAGAATACAAAGCCGGTAGGTCATATTCAGCAACATAACCAGTGAAAATGACCTTGTCTTCCAAGTTTAAATCTTCTACCAGCTGAAATAATCCCTGATAATACCAACCCTTTTTACCGGTGATCACCAGGTTAACGTCGGCGCCCTCACGTACAGCCAGAGCAAAAGAGCGGACTAAAAATGGTAAATTCTTGCGCGGTTCGATGGTGCCAACATGTAAAAGATAGTTCCGGCCGGTTTTTTTCGCAAAATATTTTTTCTGTACTTCTTTTAGTCTTCGGTTGGATTTGATCGGTCGAAAATCCCTAGAAGCGGCTAAAGGAATAACCCGAATTTTTTCTTCGGGAATTTTTAAGAGGGCCATAATATCTCTTTTGGTGTGCTCCGAAATGGCGATAATTAAACTGGCTTTTCGATACGAAAAAGGCTCCCATTTTGAATAAAATAGCCTCGAGGCCAAAGGCAAATTTTCAGGGAAAAAGATGCTAATCAAATCATGGCAGGTAACAATTACCCTGCCCCCATAAAACAAGGGGGCGGAAAAACAGGGTTGGTGGAGGAGATCAACTTTGGCTTTACGCGCCCGGCGCGGGAAAATAAACTGATCCCAGATCCATCTCTTCGGGGTAGAAAAATCCTTTTCGGTTTGAGGAAAAATGAGCACGTATTTATTTTCTGGATCGACTTTGGCAAGCGCTTCAACTAAATTTTTAACATAAAATCCGAACCCTGACTTTTGCCCGAGAGTGGTTTGAGTGTCTATCGCAATCTTCATAAAATACCTTTCCAAACGCGGATTTTTTTTCTTTGAGGAAAATAAAAATCGAACCCGCTCTTTTGCCCGAGGGTTGTTTGTGTATCAATCGCAATTTTCATCCCGTTAGAGATAGGAAGCGCTTTATTCTATTTTTTAGATAACGCTTACCCATTCCTGATTTTAAATATTTTTCTCTTGAAAATGCATCTTTTTGATTAAGACAAGCTTCATAATAAATTAATAAAAAGGGACCGCGATTTTTTGTGGACACTGATAATCCATCATTGTGTTCTTTAAAGCGCTTCCGGAAATCACTCGTTGTGCCAGTATACCACTTATTGTCTTTTTTACTTTGTAATATATATGTGTAAAACATTGTAATCTCTAACGGGATTCATTTTTTCACCAATTGGAGGACCATATCCTTCGAAATCCCCTTAACCAGCCACAGACTCAAAAGGTAAACCACGACCGCTATCGGGATTAAATACCATAAACTGAGGAACGAAAGATATTTTAGCACTAATCCTAAAATAATACCAGCTAAAGCAACTTTCCAGAGAACATTAAAGGAAAGTTTTAATTCAACGTGGCGACGCATAACAAAATAATAAGAAGCAACAACTAAGATTTCCGTCAAAACCGTGACAATGGCCGCGCCGATATAAGAAATTTTGGGAATTAAAACCAGGTTTAGAGCGACGTTAAAAATAACCAATATTGCGTTCGGCCAGATTAATTTAGTCTGCTTACCGATGGCGATAACCATATAGCCAAAAATGTGGGAGATGAATGAGATGCCGACAGCGATAATTAAGATTTGCAGCACTGTTGCCGAAGTCGCCGGCATTCCCAAAACTGGAGGAATTGTATGCGCCTGGACGAATTCTTTGCCAGCGATAATTTCGATAATTCGGTTCGCCGTAAAAATCACCCCGATAACGATTGGCACAGCTGATATAAGAAGGAAATCAAAAGATCGCTGATACGCTGATTTGAACCGTTCATCTTTGGAATAGAAATACCGAACAAAGATCGGAAAGACATTGCCCATAAATATTCCGGGATATAAAATGAGGATTTCAAGCACTTTATATGGAGGACCGTAAATTCCGACGTCAATTGGGGTTTTGAGTAGCGATAAAATGACGGTGTCGATCTTAAAATAAATTATAGAAAGAATGGAAACGATCGAAATCGGCAGACATTCCCGAAAAATATGCTTCCAGTAGCCAATATCAAAACCTGGCCGAATTTTAACATACATTCTGCCCAGCCAAGCGTTGATGGTGAAATTAAGGAAATTTCCAAAAAAGTAAGCCCAAAGAATACCGGTTAAATTAGTCCCAATTTTGATTTGATAAAAAACTATTCCTAAGATAGCCAATCGGCCTAAGATATCGGTTAGGGCAGCTTTATCCATTCGAAGTTTGCTCTGGAAAATGCCAACATAAGTGCCGTTAAGTGCCATCCAAAAACTGGCACCAGCAATAATGCCGATGCCGTAACGGATATCATGGTACTGCGGGATAAAAAGACCGACGAAAAATGCCACCGCAAAAATCCCAATGGCGATAAGTGTTCTAAAGGTGAGGACATTGCCGGTGATTTTATCTATATCGGCTTCTGGCTTAGATATTTCTCTTAAGAAAAACCAGAAAAAACCAAAGTCCGCCAAGACCGCAAAAAACTGAATATAGGCAAAAATTGTCGTGTAGGAACCGTAGCCCGAAACCCCTAAATAGCGGGTTAAAGCGGCGATCAATACTAAAGAAATCAAGGTCGTTAAGACCTTGCCGACAACTTGAACGACGGTATTGTAGGCTACACGACGGGTTAAAGACATAAAAAATTAAAAAGATTTTTGATCTTTGATCTTTTATTTTTAATATTTTTATCTGGCGCGCCTAAGAGGATTTGAACCTCTGACCTCGAGATCCGCAATCTCGCGCTCTATCCGCTGAGCTATAGGCGCATAATCTTAATTAATTCTACTTTATATCTTATAAAATTTCAATAAGCGAAGTTCTAGCGTTGACTTTAGAAGAGAAAAATGATAATTTGCAAATATATCCTTCAGGGCAAGGGAGGTGAGAGCGTGTCTCACAAGAAGAAGAATCATGAGGTGCGTACCGGCAAGCGGCGTTCAGAGATGAAGGCAAGGAAGGACAAGAAGCCGAGGAAGAAGTCCCGCGGCAAGTAGCTGGGAAGTATCGATCCCGAGGCCGCGTCCCGACGCGACGCGGCCTCTCCATTTATCTAATTTTTGATCTTAATTTATCCCAAGCCCACTTGAGTTCTAAGTTTATCTTCCCGCTGCCAGATATTTCCTTACCACGGTCTTTAACTTCTAAATAATCCAGTAAAGCCGATGCAGGTACAAACCAGCCGTTGCGGCGGGAAAGATAAACCATATTATTTTGGAAATCTCGATTTAAACGACCATTTTTAACAAACCCACTAGCAAAATGGGTGTAGACAATACTCGCACCTTTCTCTTTGATCAAACGATCAATACTGCGTTGATTGACCAGCCGATTAAATTTTTCCAGGCTATTGCCATCAGACGAACTAAACCAGAAATTCGCAAAAGATTTGTTTCGCTCTTTATATGGCATATAGGGATCTTTTTTGATCGTATTTAAGCCGCGATAAGTAAAATTGCGCGTGTATTTAATCAATTTTTTATGATAATCTCCCCAGAAAAAGGCAGAATTCGGATTTTCACCCTGAAAACGACTATAACGCCAGAAGGGTTTTAAAAGATGGAAACGCTTAATCCCCCAGTAGATGCTGTCGGGGTTTTCATTGTGATTAATTTGAATCTTTGGATAATGTCCAATGAACTGGCGAAATATTTCCAAGCCGTCAATTGTATCCTGCCGTGTCATTCTGCCGGAACCGACGGAGTGGAGGGCGATTTCAAAACCTTCCCGCTGGAGCATTTTAATAAACTGCCGGTAGGGATAATTTTTGAGTGATAACCCCTTGTAATCGTCCTCTGGCAATAACGCCCAAACTGTTTTTGTGGTTTTAAAACCAAGTTTGGCCAAAAATTCATAAACTGGCCGGATATTTTCGATCTCGGCATTGTCAGTGTCATCAATAATCGTGAAGGCGAATTGTTTGTTTTGGGGGAATTCCATACGATATTAAAATAGCGATTGCTAGAAAGAAAGTCAAAAACTTGGCATAAAGATAATATTTTGCTAAGCTTATTTTGAGGGGAATCTACCGAAGGGAGAGGCACATGTCAGTTCAGGTCGCGGCAAGATCAGATTCACCGCGGCGCCTAAGCGCCGCCAGCACCATCTTCTTCCAGTGTAGCAGCTGTGATCACCATCTGCCGATCCCAAGCGGAGAGGCAGGGGTCGCAAACAGCCTCAACCGCCACTGTCCTCTCTGTCGAGGGGTAACGACCCACGTCCGGGTCGAGGGTAGGATCCCACCGTAGGTCGCTTCGAGGTGGGCTCCTATCGGATCTCATCGCGTCGTCCCCGCCCAGCCGGGCGGGGACATCTTATTTTGAACTAAAAACGGGACATTCGGGTCTAGTACCCCTTGGACATTCGAGATCTCACAAGAGCGAACACCCCCAATCCAAGAATAATAAACAAAAGAAGATTGCGCGAAGAAAGAAGAACAAGGAATCCGGAAGCAGCAATCGGCGCCTTAAACCATTCTAAAAATGCGTTATAATTCAAGGGATAAATAACCTGCGTCATAATTAAACTTCCAAACGCCATAATATAAATTGTGGCCCAACCGATTTTTGAAAACCATTTTAAGGGAAGGAGCGGCAAAAAAACTAAAAACCACCAAAGGTATTGTGGATTCAAAACTTTTCCCAGAAAAGTAAAAACAAAAATTACAATAAAAGCTAAACCAACTTCTCGATAGCCCCTTTTCCGATAGAACCAGCCAATTATTGCCAGCAAAATTATGGTGATAATAATCGGCAGTTTGTTTAAATTGTCGATACTCAACAAACTCGAACTGGGCGTAATGCCATACACGCCATATCCTGGCGATACGTTAAATGACGATCCGAAACCCATATTCATAAAGGCAAGCAAATTGCCCCACAAACCTTCTATTCCAACCGGTTTTAAAGAATGCACCTCTAAACTTCTCAAAAATCCTCCAAAATCACCGCCCAAAAGAAAGAAGCTTAATAATGGCAAAGTGATACCTGCTACAAAAGCTAAAACTGTAACAGATATTTTCCGCCAATTTTTCCGAAGGAGAATATCTAAAATAAGCAAAGGAAAAAGAATCGCGGGATAGAGCTTCACCGATGTGCCGAGTGCCAGCATAAATGCGCTCCAGCCATATTTTTTTTGCTGGAACAAATGCCAAGCCACCAAAACCAGCAAGGAAACGATAAGCTCGAATCTAAACAATAAAATTGGCCCAGCGGCTAAAACCAGCAAAGAAAAAAGGATTGGGGCGTATTTATGTGAATAGCGCGAGAAAAACACAAAATGCGCGATTATCAAAAGTATGTTAGCCAAAACTAAGGTTTTAAGAAATGCGCTATAATTTGCGCCATTTCCTGCGAGCTTACCTATCAACACAAAAAACCATAGGGCGCCCGGCTGGTATTCGTTATAGCCCATTTCCGCCCAAGAGCTAGTGGTCAAAAAATGGATCGTGCGATTGTGAAAAGTGATAGGATCAGCTTCTAAATGATGCCGCCATTGCGGCATTTGTGCTTGCCAAAAAACAACCACTAGTACGAATGCAAGAAGTACCCAGCCCAATACTTTTAGATTTTTTTCGGAATTAAAAAATTTTAATACTTGATTCAATCTTATTATTATTGGCTCGAAATAACTTATTATTATTGGCTCGAAATAAACGGAGAGGGTGGGATTCGAACCCACGGAGCCCTTGCGGACTCAGCACGTTAGCACCGTGCCGCACTAGGCCAAACTATGCGACCTCTCCAAACATCGATTAAATTTTAATCTATGTTGCTAGATACACTAATTCGGAGGAGAGAGGATTCGAACCTCTGGTGCCCTTACGGACACACTTGTTTTCAAGACAAGCCCGATAAACCACTCTGGCACTCCTCCATTTCTCCGACTTCATCGGAGTTGTTTTCCCGCCGACGCCCTTACTGAAAAACCTATTATATATAGTGTACTTTCAGTGCGGGCTTTGGCGGGCAGGCAAGACCGGTGCGATCGTCCACTCTGCCAACTCTCCATCACTAGATATATTTTATCAGATTTTATGGTAGAATTAAAGAGGTTTAAAGAGACAATAAATTATGGAAGAATTTATAAAAGAAATTACCTATGAAGCTGGGAAATGAAACTATTTGCAGCAACGAAAGCCTTTATCATTTACAAAAATCAAGTCCTGATTTTACAGGAATCAAATCAATATAAAGAGGGTACTAATAAAGGGCGGTTTGATGTCCCGGGCGGTCGCGTTGTTCCTGGCGAAAGATTCGATGATGGTTTGATTCGCGAAGTAAAGGAAGAGACAGGACTAAAAATTAAAATTGACAAACCCTTCTTTGTTAATGAATGGCGTCCAGAGATCAAAGGTGAAAAATGGCAAATTGTCGCCAGCTTTTTTGAATGTAAGTCAACAAGTGACAAGGTTAAACTAAGTAAGGATCATTCTGATTTTAAGTGGATTAAACCAAAAGACTATAAAAAATATAATCTTATTCCCAATCTTTCTATCGCGTTCGAAGCCTATTTGAAAAGATAATGCGTAAAGAGTTCGGCCACTTGTGGCCCAGGTTTGAGAAATTTATAAAAGCTCTCTAAATAAAAACAGATTGGGCCGCCCGAAGGCGGCCCGAAGGTCTCGATCACTTGGGGGCATCACGCTCCCAGCCTGACGCTCGCGTGAATCAGGTATTCGCTGAACCGTGCAAGCGCGAGCTTGATCTTCGCCGGTGCGTCTTCGGGAATGTTGATGGTCAAACACCCGTTCAGCATCCCCGTTACCGCGTACCCCTCAAGTTCGCGCAACCGCGCCTCAACCAGACAGTGGCAGTCCCACTTCTTGAAACATTCAGCCGCCCGAAGCAGTTTAGCAACTGCTCCCCAACCAGGGTCATTTTCCCTCTCGACCATTTCAGAGAACGAGAGGGCGTCATCGTGACGATCGCGGAGGACCAAAGTGATTTCCCATCGGAATCCGGGAAATCTCAGGGCTCGCCACTGCTCAACCTTCAAGCGGCCAACTCCGAGGAGCTTCAGTTGCCGAGTCTTTGGGTGCCAGAGCAAGCGGACGCGCCACTTGAGAGCTGGATCATCATAAGAATTCGGACCAAAGATAGCCACGGCTGTGTTGCGGCTGGTAATCGAACGGCAGCTGCGAAGCTGACTATCTCCTTCCTTTGCCAAACACCAGACCACTGATTCCTCATCGCGGCGGCGCAGGAGGACGGCATCCCAGCGCGCAAACCCTTGCTTGATTGCCAGCCAGATTCCGCCGAAGATGATGACCATCGTCCACTTGACGACTAACCAGAGGGCCCTTACGAGAATGTCAAGTACGATCATAGCCGTTCCTCTCCTTTCGCTCTACGGCTCTACAATTTATCATAACAAAATTTTGACGTCAACTTCCTCTTGCTTTTTTTCTCCTTCCC
>Ga0315279_10008939_pt1 | contig 12033 bp, 8 predicted proteins | sample YL17G06_20_MG_FD_203694 | JGI IMG/M metagenome (GOLD analysis project Ga0315279, IMG submission 203694) | Sediment microbial communities from Yellowstone Lake, YNP, Wyoming, USA - YL17G06_20 | ecosystem: Environmental > Aquatic > Freshwater > Lake > Sediment | place: USA: Wyoming | collected...
GCATTCAGTTTCTGGGCACGGTTGAGCGTTATTATGCCAATATTATCCTCCTTGGCGTAGAGTACATCCTGCTTTGCCATTATGAACCTCCTTCTTTCGTAATTGTTCGGTAGCCTGTCAAGAGACTGACAGTTCTCCGGGATTTCCCTGTGCCTCCAGGGACAAAGCACCATCTAAGTCGAGAAGGGCTACAGCGCTAATCATTCCCTCCTATTTAAAACGGCCAGCAATTTTGCTAGGGGCAAAGTATTTAATATATGCTGCGGCTCACACCAGGCCCGCCGTGCCACGCCAACCCCAAATCGTATAAAGCCCAGATGGGCAATGCTATGAGCATCGGTCCCGATGGCGAGCTTTACCCCCAAATCTCGGGCACGGAAAGCGTGGATATCTCTTAAATCGAGGCGGTCAGGCATGGCGTTAATTTCCATAATCTTATTATACTTAGCTGCCGCCTGGAAGACGGCTTCTAAGTCTATGGCTACGGGCTCACGCTCTCCTATAAGGCGGCAAGTAAGGTGGGCAATCATGTCCACATCGGGATTTTCTATGGCGTTTATTACCCTCCGGGTCATCCTTTCCTCGCTTTGGTTCATAGCGGAGTGCACAGCAGCAATCACCATATCCAGTTCCGATAAAATTTCGTGTGGCAGGTCTAAGCTACCATCCGCCCGAATATCCACCTCGCTGCCCGTAAGTACATGAATTCCGGTTAAACGCTCGTTAAGAGCCTTGATTTCAGCAACTTGCTGCCTCAGCCTCTCCACATCGAGACCGTGAGCAATACCGCGTCCACCGGAATGTTCCGTGACTGCGATATATTGATAACCCTTAGCTTGGGCCGCCAGAGCCAGTTCCTCGATGGAGTCATGCCCATCGCTCCATTCAGTATGCGTATGAAGGTCTCCCTTTATGTCGGATAACTCCACGAGCTTGGGTATAGCTCCCTGCTCAGCCTTTTCTATTTCACCCTGAGCTTCTCTGAGTTCTGGCGGAATATACTGAAGCCCCAGCCGATGATAGAATTCCTCCTCCGTAGAAAATTTTTCCAGCTTGTCTGTGTCTACAACAGTTATCCCATATTCACTCAGCTTTAACCCCTGCTTACGCTCTCTTTCTCTCAGGGAAATGTTGTGCTGTTTGCTACCGGTAAAATATTGAAGCAGGGAACCGAAGGAGTCATGCTCCACCATCCTCAAGTCAACCTGCAACCCGCCGCTGACAATAACGCTGGCTTTGGTTGAACCCTGGGCCAGCACCTGCCTTACGTGAGGCAGGGCCACAAAAGCATCTATAACCTCCCTGGGGTTATCGGCAGTGCCCATCAGGTCAATATCCCCCACTGTTTCCCGAAAGCGCCGTAAGCTGCCGGCGGCAGTGAAGTTTCTCACGCCGGGGATAGAACGGAGGGCAACTATAAGTTCCTCGACAATGGGCAAAGCTTCGCCGATAGGGATGCGCTGGTCTTTGCGGCGCAATGCCTGGATTTGGTGAAGGATATTATCAGCGGTCTTTTCGCCAAGGCGGAAGAGCTGAGCCACTCGCCCATCATTGATTGCTCGCTCCAATTCATCCGCCGAGCTTATCCCTAATTCGCTGGAAAGCTTGTTAGCTGTCTTGGGACCAATCCCTGGTATGGCCAGGAGATTGGTTATCCCCTGGGGAAACTCCGCCTTCAGGTTCTCATAATAACCCAGCTTGCTGGTCGTTAGCAGCTCGATGGTCTTCTTCGCTATTGCCTCACCCACGCCGGGAATGCTCTGCAAGTCCTCCCCTTCCTCAATCATAACCTTTAATTCTTTTGGGTAGTGCTCGATAGCCCGGGCTGCCTTCTGATATGCGCGAATCTTAAAGACATTTTCCCCTTTAAGCTCCAGAAGGTCGGCAATGTCCTGAAATACCTTAGCCACCTCGCTGTTTTTCATATTGTTCGCCTCCTCCCCTCCTTTATTATATCCTTGTTTCCTATTTATGGGATGGCACTCCAACCTTGGTGAGTCTTGGGGACCAAAACATATAGTCTTCGTTCCCGGGCAATCGTCAGGGTCAGTGGACTCGTCGCGTGTGGAATGATAAGCTAAGAGCCGACCGTGTCTGACACGGTCGGCTCTTAGCATGGCAAGTATGATGTCTTATGCTGGACTGGTGTCTAACCCTTGCACCAGTGCCCAGCGCTCTACATCACCCTAATTTCACCATATAGCTCTCGTAGCTTCAAGTACCCCAACAATGGGGTCAACCAGGAGCTCTCTGACCAGCGTTCTCACGACGTTGTGTTCTGATATGAAGTTTGCGATAGGGGGGCTGGTCCGGTAATAGAGGTCGACAAGTCGAGAGCCTACGGTGCTTTTCAGCAACACGTCATCCCGGAACGCTCGTAGCACATCGAGCTGTTTAACGGTGGAAGTTCCGTAGGCTGCGGTGGCGATGAAGCACCCGCCGGATGGGGGTGTTTCTGACTTAGTCTGGAATTTGGCTTTGATAACGTAGTCTGTGTTCGGGGTGATATTGATAGTGGTGTTGGCGGCGTTGGCATTGCCGATGGTGCTCACGTCGCCACTCCAGTTGACAAACTCGTAGCCGCTAGCTGGCGTGGCTGTGAGGTTGACCACGGTGGGACCAGTGCCGGCAGAAAAGAACAAAGTAGTCGTGGAAATTTGGACGCCGGTTGTAGGGTCCGAGGCAGTGGTGAATGCATTGTGGCCGGGAGTAGTTACCGAGCCCATGGTAGAGCTGCTGTGTATCGTCAGACAATATTTAAGCGGCGGTAAATACTTCCATATTTGTGCACTGCCGTCGATTTGATAGGAGACGCTACCAATAAAATACGCGACTGTATACTGAGGTCCGCCGGGCCATGTATGCCCAATGTCATATCCCCCAACGCTGCCCGTCTCCCAAAAAAGTACCACCCGGGTCCCGTTCGTTCCTTCGCTGTAAACAGAGCGGGTAATTGTGCTTCCGTCTATGTCATCATCAGTCCATACGGTTGTCACTGGGCCGGTGGTTGTATTGTTGACCTCACGCCAGTAAGTGATAGTGTCAGGGGTAGAATAACCAAAGTTATTGCACATGTGAACAGGGTAGCCCTCGGGGGTGCATTCCCCTGCCTCTGGAATGATTGGGTCTGTTGGGCTCCGTATCGCAATCACGGTTGTTGGAGCCGGAGTCGTAGTGGCGTTCCCCAGATTTAAGTCCATTGGTCCAGTAACTGGTCCGATGCCTGCAAACACGCCCGTTAGGTTAAAGGCCAGGTAATATGAAAACATGGCGCCGTTGGACATCCCCGTGGCATAGATTCGGCTGGCATTGATGGCATAGTTAGCTTCAAACCAGTCAACTATATCCGCAGTAAATCCCACATCATCAACACCTGCGCAATATTGCAAGGGTGCAATTGGTGTTCCATTAATGGCACCACAATTCCACATGATGTTAGAACCAGTCAAACCTGGTAAAGTCCAATTGTTGGCAGTCATACAGCCACTCCACCTCGAATCATACTGATCTAATGCTGTGGCATCCGGAAACACGGCAATGAACCCTTCTTGTTGGGCAAGCGCAGCAAACTTGGTTAGATCTATTTGTGCCGGTCCGCTGCTGCCCAGGCCGTGAAACGAAAACAACAGGGGAACCGGCGTGGCGTTGTTTGTGACGTTGCAACCGGACGGGATATAGTATTCAAATGTGCGGTTAAAAACCCAACTGCTATTTACAGTAGAGGTCTCCTCCATCCGACCCGTGTGGAGCCCGGGTGAGTACTCAGGTGGGGGCGCGGCGACAACAATGGAACTCCCCACAGGTAACATCATCGCCATAATTACCAAAAGAGCAATAATGCAATATCTCTTTAAAGCCATTTTCCCTCCTCCCTTTTTAGATTCTTTTTATAAAAAGGCCTGATAAACCTCACAAAGCTATATTTCTCTATAACCTTCACCTCCTTTACGGTACGTATCTATTAAATGCCCACAACTATTGCTTACAAATTTATATGCACAGGTTTTTAAAAGCCTGGCTGTTACGGTACCCTGGAAATTGCTGCAGATGGTATTTTGTCATTATAAGAAGGATATTAGGAGACTTTTCTTCAGTTATATAGTCTTAGAATTAAAATTATAGCAGATTTCTGCTTCGAATGTCAACTAGTTGTGAGCTCATTCATTACCTGCTGTTCCCGCTGGTGGCGGGCTGGCTGCTTTTCCGGGATAAGCCCTGGGATTATGGCATCCGCATTGGCCGCTGGAAAATGATGGTCTTTTTTACCAATTACTAGGGACTCGATGCAGTTCTGCGTTATGCTTAAAATGGGAAGGGGGGGAAGTAGGGGAGCACATTGGCAGGGAACAGGATGAGCAGGAGCCCGATAATTGTCGGCCACTGGGCAAGGTATATCACCAGTGGATGTTTTCCCGGCAAAGTCAAGGCTGAGGTAACAGGGTTGTGGAATTCAGGAATATTGAATCGTCTATTTCCTTGCGGGTATAGCATTTTGCCGCAAAACATCCCCACAAGAAAAAGGCCGAACCACGGCAGCAGCGGGAAGTAATCCCACGTTGCAAAGCTGTATGGCATCAGCCAGAGCAGCCAGGGAAAGTTGAAAGGAGTGCCCCACAGGTAAATACCTGCTGCCAGCAGAGCGATGCCCAGTATCAGGTTGATGAAGCGGAATCTTAAAAAGAAAGGTGCGAGTATGAACGCAATCCCGAAGAAGTGAAGTATGCCGAATCGGACGTACTCTGTTCTGGAGATTAGCAATGTAATCAGAGTAATCGCCATGCCCCATGCGAATATTTTCAGGCCTCTGAGCAGAAATCCCGAGATTCTCTTTGACCTGGAATAGGTGATTGTGAGCGCTACTCCGGCGAGGAAGATAAAAGTCCCGGCGGTCACTCTGGCAAACCACCACCAGAACCCATGATATACGTCGGTGGGGTGGATATGAAAGAAGTTAAGTAGATAGAGCGTGTGGAAGGTTATCATCATTGCTACGGCGACGGTGCGTAAGAGGTCTATCTCCCAGAAACGGCTATGCCTGGTTGTATTAATTTGAGTGGTGCCTGCCATTTGTTAAGCTTTCTGGCATGATTTTATCATGTTTTGGTTATTGAGAATTAGGGCTTTGAAATTGTTTAGGATATCGGTGGCGCCATAGTATAATAAGGCTATGGCCAAGGAAGAGAAACCGCTGTTGCTGCTTTTTGACGGCAATGCCCTGGTGCACCGCGCCTTTCACGCCCTGCCCCCGCTGACCCAACCCAGGACCGGGGAGCTGGTAAATGCCGTCTATGGTTTTGCCAGTACCTTGCTCAAAGTATTTGCTGATTTCAAGCCCACTCACTGGGCTGTCGCCTTTGACCGTCCCACCCCGACCTTCAGACACGAAATGTTCGAGGAATACAAAGCCCAGCGCCCGGCCACGCCCGAGGAATTGAAAAGCCAGATAAAAAAGGTACACCAGTTGGTGGAAGCCTTCCATATCCCTGTTTTTGAAATCGATGGCTTCGAAGCCGACGATGTCCTGGGCACCTTAAGCAAGCAGGCTGATGAGCAGGGTGTTGAGACCATCATTGTTACCGGGGATAATGACATGCTGCAGGCTGTTTTGCCCAGAGTGAAAACTCTTGCTCCCAGGCGGACCTTCACAGATACCATCCTTTACGATGAACAAGCAGTAGAGCAGAAATACGGCATCAAACCGGAACAACTCGCTGACCTCAAAGCACTGGCCGGCGATGTCTCGGACAATATACCCGGCCTGCCCGGCATTGGTGAGAAAACAGCCACTAAATTACTTCAGCAGTATGGCAGCCTCCAGGGAATCTACGACCATATTGCAGATATAACGCCGGACAAGTTGCAGAACACGCTACGCGAACATCGCACTCGGGCTTTTCAGAATGAAGAATTGTCCACAATAGTCAAAGATGTTCCTATCAAGCTGGACTTGAAAACCTGCCAGGTAAGCCACTATGACCGGAACGAGGTAGCCAAGCTTTTCCAGGAGCTTGAGTTCATCAATTTGCTTCCCAGACTGCCCCAGATGAAGGGCGAGAGCTCTCAGCCCTCGGCAGTCAAGAGCCACATAGTGAACACCGAGACAGCCATGGAACAGCTTATAGGCGAATTGGAAAAAGCACAGGGCCTCGCCATCGAGGTTGAAACTACGGGCGAAAAGGCTATGATGGCTGATTTAATAGGCATGGCCATATCGCCAGCCCGGGGAAAGGCGTTTTATATACCTTTAGGGCACCAGGGATTAAATCAGCCGCCGCAGTTGCCGCTAACCCAGGTCACAGCCCGGCTCAAAGCAATTTTAGAAAATGTCAACATAAGCAAGATTGCCTATAACGGCAAGCATGTTATGGCGGTATTGGCTGGTTGTGGGGTGAAAGTTAGGAATCTGAATTTCGACCCCATGCTCGCGGCTTATCTTCTTGGCGAAAAAAGTCTGGGGCTTAAAGCGCTGGCCTTTAATAAACTGGGCATCGAAATAGTAACCTCCGCTGAATTAACCGGCGCAGGCAAGAAACAAAGTTCCCTGTCCCTGCTGGAGGTAAGCCGAGTTGCCGACCATGCCTGTGCCAATGTGGACATCGTTTGGAGTTTAAGGGAGCATTTAGAAACCGAGCTGCGAAAGCAGGGACTGTGGCAGCTCTTCACCGAAGTGGAGATGGCTTTGATTCCAGTTCTGGTGGCTATGGAGAAAGATGGCATTCTTTTGGATACCGACCTGCTCCGCGAGATGTCTCGGGAACTGGGTCAGCAACTGCTGAAACTGGAGAAGGAAATCTACGGCAGTGTCGGACACCAGTTTAATATCAACTCGCCCCAGCAATTAGGCAGGGTGCTTTTTGAGGACCTCCGGCTACCCCAGTCTCGCAAAACGAAGACCGGCTACTCCACCGAAGCCTCGGTCATGGAGGCATTGAGAGGCGTTCATCCCGTAATTGAATTTATACTGGAATACCGCCAGCTCAGTAAGCTCAAGTCAACCTATGTTGATGCCCTGCCCGCGCTTATTAACCATAAGACTGGGAGGGTGCATACCAATTTTAATCAGACGGGCACAGCTACCGGCCGGCTCTCCTCCAGCGACCCCAACCTCCAGAATGTACCTATAAGGACTGAGACGGGGAATAAGATAAGGAAAGCCATTATAGCTCCGCCCGGGGCATACCTTTTAAGCGCCGATTATTCCCAGATTGACCTGAGAGTCCTGGCTCACCTCTCTCAAGACCCCGGTCTCATTGCCGCCTTTGCCCAGGACGAGGATATCCATGCCACGACTGCCTCTAAACTCTTCGGCATCCCCAAGGATGCGGTGACCTCCGAGATGCGCCGGAATGCCAAAACGGTCAATTTCGGAGTGATTTACGGCATGAGCGATTATGGATTGGAGCAAGCTACCAATCTCAGCCGGGAAGAAGCCGCTCAATTCATCGCCTTGTATTTCGAGAAATATCCCAGGGTGAAGGAATACCTCGAGGCTACTAAAGAGCAAGCTCGCAAGCTGGGCTATGTTCAGACAGTGTTGGGGAGGCGGCGGTTCCTGCCCGAAATTAATTCCTCCAACCGAATGGTCAGGGAGGCTGCGGAGCGCATGGCGATAAATGCTCCGGTGCAGGGCAGCTCTGCCGACATTATTAAAATTGCCATGATAAATCTACACCGGGAAATGGAGAGGCGGAATCTTAAGAGCAAGATGTTGTTACAAATACACGACGAATTGCTCTTCGAGGTGCCCGAGGCAGAAGTGGCGGAAATTAAATCTCTGGTTAGTGACCTTATGCCCCGGGCTGTCGAGCTTTGTGTCCCCGTGAAAATAGATATCAAGCTGGGCAAAAACTGGGCTGAGATGAGATGAAATGCCGGAGCTGCCTGAGGTAGAGACAATTAAGAACGAGCTTTCACCCTGGGTCGTGGGGCAAAGCTTCACCAAAGTCACTATTCTTGATGTCAAGCTTGTCTGCGGTTGTTCTGTGAAAGAAGTCCGTCGCGGATTAATCGGGCAGAAGGTGGAAAGCCTGGAACGCCGGGGGAAGTATCTTATCTTTCACCTGTCGAATGGCAGGTCACTGATTATACATCTCAGGATGACCGGCGCCTTGCTGTTAAATCCCAAGAAGGTTGAACGCTATGCCCGGGCGGTCTTTCACCTCTCAAATGGGCACCGCCTCGTTTTCAGCGACCGGCGCCGGCTGGGGTTGATGTGGCTGGTAAACGATGCCGATGATGTGGTCGGCAAGCTGGGCCCCGAGCCATTGGATGTAAGCTTTACTCCGGGCGCCTTGGGGCAAAGATTAAGCCGGCGTCACATCTCCGTAAAAGCCGCGCTTCTCGACCAATGTATTGTCGCGGGAATCGGCAATATGTATGCCGACGAAGCCCTCTTTGCCGCTCGGATTCACCCTCTGAGAAAAGCCGACGCCTTATCGCCCGAAGAAGTGCGAACTTTACATAATTGTATCTGCAGAGTCCTTCAGGCAGCCATCGGCAGCAAAGGCGCTAGCGTGGATACCTACGTCCGTCCCGAGGGCGAGCTGGGCACAGCTCATTTCGATTTTAAGGTTGCTCATAGGGGAGGCGAACCCTGCCCCGTTTGCGGCAGCACCATTGAGCGGGTCCCGGTGCAGAACCGCGGCACCTGCTTCTGCCCCAGATGCCAACCTCTCGGTTCCGGGCCTCTGATATAAAAACTGGCAGCGGCGGGATTTGCACCAGTGACTAAGGGCTTCCTAATCCCTTGGTCTCATCACCTTAGTGCAAGATTGTGGCATGAGCTGGACAAAAGGAGGGACAAGATTGCTTAAACTGAGAATCTTACGTTACAATGTGAGGAATTCTGGGAAGGACAAAAGTTAGCTGGGGTGAGTTTCACCCCCAACTAAATAACGCAAGCATGGATTGGAGAGAGATAGAGTATAAAGAATGCTCCGAGGATTGGCGCCACCGGGATAGATTAATCTGGGCTACATTGCCAATTGAGGCTACGGCAGGTGGTGTGATAGTAGGTATCGCTTATGGGCAAATCCCTGATGACAAACTTTGGATTAGACTCTGTCTATTGCTTATCGGGGTCGTTCTGACGCTTGTGATGCTAATCTCTCTAATTAGACATCGCATGTTTCAGGAAGGCAGTCAGGAACAAATTCGGTCGCTACAAGTACAACTGAATATAAGGGGCTGGTATAGAAGCCCCAGAATACATCCTCCCCGCCGTTTTAAACTGTGGGACATAACAGGAAGTAAAAAGATTGATGCTGCACTCACGGATTGGGCAAGTCAAGAAAAAAGAAGTGGCTTCAAATGGATGGTCAGAGGTACCTTACTTATAATGGCAATTCAGCTGGCATTGGTAATACTCACTGCGGTTCAGTGGATTCTCAATTAGGATTAATAAGAATGAAAGCTAAACATGTGGTGATATTAGATGTGGATGGTGTGTTAGCTAAACACAGTCAACCAATATCTTCAGAGGTATCAAGGCTGGTGAGGAAGATTTCACAGCGGTCACTAATAGCACTTGCTTCCGGCAAGCCAGCATCCTATCTTGAGGGAGTATCCAGAGGGATGGGCCTGTCTAACGTCATAATCATTGGCGAAAACGGAGGGGTTATTTACTTCCCCGAGAAAAGGGAGGAAATCGTTTTTTCAGACCTCTATCCAGAAGTAACCAAGAATCTCGGCATATTGGCTGCAGAATTAAATAAGAGACTCAAGGGAAAATGTTGGTTCCAGCCAAACAAAGTTACAGTGACTGCATTCTCCAAACCTGATTTCACAATCAAAGATACGCTTAAACATTTTGAGGACGTTATCGCTGAACATGGATTGAAGGGCATCAGGCTGTTTGTGCACGTAGACGCTGTGGATGCAGTTCCAGAACAGCTAGATAAGGGATGGGCATTAGACATGCTTTCGGACATTTTGAATATTGGTAAATCTGATTTCGTTTCCGTCGGTGATAGTGATACAGATATTCCGATGTTAAGTAAGACGGGTCTTTCTATCTGTGTTGGCAATAATCCAAATCTGAAGAAGGTGGCACATAAAACATTCGCTACCGGAGTGGAAGCACTTAATTACATCTTGGGGATTATTTGATTCACCTCCTATTTATAGAGAGGCTGTTTAATCAGCCACGGCATACATCGTAATCATAATTGAGCCACTTGCCAACGAATTGTTAATCCCTTGGGTCATCTAGCCGTATCTTTACCGTATGAATGGCCTTGCCAATCCTTCAATGAACCCCTAAGCTATCCTCAACCTTCACTGAGCTAGCAAATGATATAATTTAGGAATAAGATTCAGTCTACAAATTCATAAGATAGTTTGGGGTTACGAAAAGGGAGGAGTGCAAATGAGCGAACAAGGGGTTAAGCATATAACAGTACCAGGACTTAGGTTACATCTAAGGAGGGATGATAACCACAATATTCTTTGGATAAACAGCCAAAAAGTATTAATACTTAATACTACAGCAGCCGATTATGTTGAAGCATATATTGATGCTATGCGTTCTACCTCACAATTTGACCAGGGGGTAGTTAAGTCTAAGATCACAAAAGTAATGGAAGAGAAATACCCTACGGTTACTAAGGAGAGAATACTTAGCGACTTTGATACTTTATATGCTCAAATACTCGGGATAGCTGAGAACAAATGTCCGGTTTATGACTTGGGAATTGGACAGCAAGTTATAGATATAAACAAACTAACCGCACCACCAAGAGTAGACCTGGCGCTAACTTATAGATGTAATAATAAATGTTCGTTCTGCTATACAGGTGGCTCGCATAAAACTAAGGAATTAGACACTACAGATTGGACACAAATACTTAGTAAGCTTTGGAAAGCCGGGGTACCTCAAGTAGTATTTACCGGTGGAGAGCCCACATTAAGAGATGACTTGGTCCCGCTGGTCAGTCATGCTGAAGAGTTCGTGACTGGTTTAGTTACAAACGGACGTTTACTGCATAAGCTATCTAAAAGCTTAAAGGAGGCAAGCTTAGATTATGTGCAGGTTAGTATTGAATCCAATTCCCAGTCTATACACGATGAGATGACTGGTGTGTCCAACTCTTGGGCAGAGACTGTAAATGGAATCCGGGTGGCAGTAAAAGAGGGTTTAAATGTCTATACCAATACTACTCTTACGAAGCATAATGCGGACCATTTTACCTCTACTATAGAATTTTTGGTCTCCCTGGGGGTTAAAGGTGTAGCTTGTAATAGTCTAATATGTAGTGGCTTAGGGTGTAAGGCAATTGAAAAGGACGGGCTAAGTGAGGAAATGTTGAAGGGCATCCTACAAAATGCCTGTGAAAAAGCTAGAGAGTTAAAGATAGAGTTTAACTGGTATACACCTACTTGCTATAAGAAGTTGAATCCTGTGGACTTAGGCTTAGGAACAAAAAGTTGCTCGGCTGCTCAGTATAATGTAACCATTGAACCGGATGGGACTGTTATTCCATGCCAGTCACTCTTCAACCACAAAATGGGGCATATTAAAAGGGATAGCTGGGAAAAGATCTGGAATAATAAGTTCGCGAAAAAGATTAGAAATCACTACTTCATTAGCGAGGAATGTAAGTCTTGTAATTTGCTAGAAACTTGCGGGGGTAGCTGTCCCCTGGCAACAGGAGAATTGAAATGAGAAGAGTTCTATTGATAGCTGTTATATTTCTTATTGCTTTAACTTTGCTGCCTATTCCGATATACGCTGATACCGGTACTTATGAGATACTGAATTACACAGTTGAACTAACTCCTTTAAGTGATGGTAGTGTAAATATGACATACTACCAGGAATGGCTGTGTACTGGGGGTCATATACCCTGGGTAACAGTCGGTACTGCAAATAGTAATTTTGACATCATAAGTACTGGAGGCAATGTTGAGTCTGCCAGAGACGATAGTAGCGGGGGCTGGCACGGAGTCTACCTGACGCTGGATAAAGATTACACTTCTGGTGAGAAGTTTGCTATATCCTTTTCAATAATCCAGCGAAACCTCTTAGAAAGGTTA
>Ga0315279_10008940_pt1 | contig 12033 bp, 15 predicted proteins | sample YL17G06_20_MG_FD_203694 | JGI IMG/M metagenome (GOLD analysis project Ga0315279, IMG submission 203694) | Sediment microbial communities from Yellowstone Lake, YNP, Wyoming, USA - YL17G06_20 | ecosystem: Environmental > Aquatic > Freshwater > Lake > Sediment | place: USA: Wyoming | collected...
CGCCAGAATAGCACTCAACACCACCATCAGAAAAACCGAAAACAGAATTGCAAATACCCTTATTCTTTTTTTAAACATCAGATACCTCCTTTGAAATTCTCACCTTAATGGTGAGATATAATTATAGCAAAAGGATATAAGAATGTCAATACCCCTTCATCGTCCGTAGCAATTTTCTTAGAAAAGGGTTAAATTTGTATTCCTACTGGACAGTGGTCTGAACCAGGAACTTTACTAAGAATAAAAGCGTTTTTCAGTTTTGGGGCAAGATTTTTCGAAGTAAAAACATAATCTATTCTCCATCCTAAATTTCTTTTCCTCGCATTAAACGCATATGGCCACCAAGTATAATGCCCGTTATCTTTATGAAATTTTCTGAAACTATCAGTAAATCCCAATTCAATTATCTTATCAATTTGTTTTCTTTCTACTGGCGTAAACATTATATTATCCTTATTACTTTTTGGTCTAGCTAAATCAATTTCCTGGTGAGCTACATTAAAATCTCCGATTAATATAATATTTTTGTTTTTGATTTTCTTCAAATAATTCAATAAATATTTATAAACTTCTAATTTATAATCCAAATTTTCTTTCTGCCTTCCGCCATGTGGCAAGTAAACATTAACTAAAAGAAAATCAGGAAATTTTAACTTCAATATTCTGCCCTCCATATCGAATCTTCCAATTCCCAGCTTCTTTTCTATTGATAATGGCTTTTTTCTGACATAAATAGCTACTCCGCTATATCCTTTTTTATTGGCAAAATTAAAAAAAGAATAATAATTTTTAGGATTAGCCAAATCTGGTGACAATTGCTCGGTTTGGATTTTTATCTCCTGTAAACAAACAATATCAGCATTGGTTTTTGCCAACCATCCTAAAAAACCTTTCTTATAAACCGCCCTTATTCCATTCACATTCCAAGATACAATTTTCATATCTTAATTCTACCTCGCATCAATTAAAAATAAAACAAAAAAACCCCACGAGGGGGGATTGAACTAGAACCGCTCTTGCGGTAATTTAAATAAAAAAACCCCAACAGAGTTCCATCTGGACATCGTTTAATCTTATTGGTCACCTTTGTGGCCATAAGAGCTGCAGCACAATGTCAGAGTTTTTCCATTAGGGTTATATAGATGGGGCTTTGGCCCCTTTGATTACATGAGGAAAGGACAAAGTAGTGTTGCAGCCAACTGGCAACCAACTGGTTTTCTTGGCACTACCCTAACGTTATAATATATTATAAGTATATCATACCCACAGGATTTGTCAAGTGTTTTGGCCAATTTTTAAATCCGCAGCAATTTTCGGGAAAGGGAGTTTGGAACAGATTAGAACCTGTTTAGTTTTAATGTAAAAAAAGGCCCGCCGAGTGCTTGCGCCACTCAACGGGTCCAAGTTCAGGATCCTACCTGTGTCCCTGAAAGCCATTCTTTGACTCTCTCCCAAAACTCCTTCAGTCTAGTGACCAGACGGACTTTCCAAAGCATTCTCTGCTTCTGAGCTTTTCCCATCGTAATTCTCCTTTTAACCGTTGGCTATTTCCAAATAAAGTTTTTCTTCTTTTTTGGAACAGCTTTTATGAATATATCCTTTCTTCACAATTCTTCCGCACCAATCGCAAGGTCTTTTTTTAATTGGTTTGCCTTTATTCTCTTCATCCCATTTCTTAGCTTTTTCGTGCATTTTTCTCTCCTTAAATTTAGAATGTTCAAAGATATGTTATATAGAATTTAACAGCTTGATAGCCCTCTCGTAATACGACTTAGCAAATGATTTTGCTTTAGTAGAAGAAATTCTATTATACATATAATCAATTTTTCTTCTCATTTTTCCTTTTCCAAGAGTTTTAGCTAATGTTTTTATGTGTCTGGGAGCGTTAACTTCTAAAAAACTTAGACTATCAGCATCTTTAATCAAATCTGATTCTTCGTCACCGCCTTCTTCGTGATGTCTCACCATATTCTCAATTCTTTTTGTTAGGCTCTTATCGTAATTTCCCTTTCTTAAAAAATCAACAACAATACGGGCACTTTCATCTTGATGCTTTCTTGAAACTCGGGGGTCAGTCAAATCTCTGTTCTTGCTTTTTTCTATGGTAAATTCTTCGTTAAATGCTCTTGAGACATCGTGGGCATATGCGGCTATAAGAATCGGTTCGTCTGCATCGGGTCTTATTTTCTTTGTCCAATAAACTGTTCTATCAAAATGTTTCAAACTTTTACTGCGATTGATTTGCCTGAACGATTTATCAATGAATTGTTTAATTTTATTTAACATATCATTCCTCCTTAAATTAGAATGTTCAAAATTGTATCTTTAATCTATCAGAAAACCCCGACCGAGTCAAGGTTTTTCCAATCCGCAGCAATTTTCGGTGAAAGGGATTTTCCTCTCCCCGCTTCGCCAGCGGAAGATTTAAATCGGGGAGCCGGGAATTGAACCCGGTCTTCACGCACCCGAAGCGTGCGTACTACCGACATACTCCTCCCCGTTATTTTATCCAATACTTCTCTCTAATTTTTAAATCAATGATATTTTTTCCTAAAAATTCCTCAATTGCCATGACCACAGATTTTTTTAATTTTGGATTGCTTTCAGCGACCCACAAAGAAAATTTATAAAACTCTTCTGGCGAAACTTTAATATTTTTATTATTCTTCTCGAGAAAAAACAGCAAAGTAACCACTGCCATTCTTTTGTTGCCATTAAAAAATGGATGGTTTTTATTCATTAAATAAAAAAGGATTGCCGCTTTTCCAATTAATCCTCTATATAACTCTTTTTTGCTAAATGTCTGAAAAGGAACTGCCAAACAACTTTCAAGAATATTCGGTTGGCGAGTTTCAAAATCTGGAAATGGTTGATCCCAAGTCATCAACTTTTTGGCCAACACATAAATTTCTTCCTTAACTTCTTCTAATTTTAAGGATTTAATTCTCATACATTATTCGTTGCCCAAGAGCTTCAAAGTTTCGCCATAGTCCTTAATAATCTTATTCATTGTCTTATGAACAAATTCTTTTTCAGACGCGGTGGCTTTTTGAAAAATTGGATTCAACTGTTCAGCTTCAATAATAAAATTGCGACCAATTTTTTTGGCCGGAATAATGTTCGCCTTAATTAAACGACGAACATGTCTGTCGGTTATCTTAAATATCGCAGCAACTTCTTTTGTGGTAAGAAATTTTTTGTCTTTTTTCATAACTTTTCGCTCTAATTATGTCCTTATTCGGACATTAACATAATTTATGTCCGCAGTCAATAAATTTATTTTATCCAATACTTTTCCCTAATCTTTAAATCTTCCTCTTCTTTTTTTTCTTCAATTTTTCCTTTTGCCATTTTGCGAAGCTCGTCAAGATTTTCTTTGTCCAATTCCTTAACTCTTTTTTCTAATTGTTTTTTATTGTTCTTTTTCGGGTCTTCAATCACTTCTGCCAATAAAACATCCAAAATCGCGCCAACCTTGGGACTGGGTTGGATTTTTAATAATTTCATTATGTCATTACCATTGATTTTCAGCATTTTCGCGGAAATCGGGTCCTTGGAAACCTTCTCAATCATATATTCAATTGTCCGGAGACGATATGGCTTTTCTTTTGGCCTGCCCATTCCTAATCTATCCGCAACGCGCAAATTAATCAAATCATTGATATTTTCCAATCCAACTCTCTTAATTAATCGTCTCGCGCCTGCGTCAGTCAGCCGTTCTGGGTCAGAAATAAACATATGATTTCTGACTAAAAGCACAACCTTATCAATAAATTTATTGGGAAATTTTAATCTAGAAAAAATTTTAAAAACGATTTTCGCGCCAACATAATCGTGATTGTAAAAAGTGGAATCCGGGCCTTCGCCTTCTTTGGTTTCCGGCTTGCCAATATCGTGAAACAGGGCAGCAAATTTTACTTCCAGATTAAAACCTTTTTCCGCAGCAACTTTCAAAGACCTTAAAGAATGTTCGTAAATATCGTAAATATGGTGCTTGTTCTGGCTTACTCCCGCGCCTTTTTCCAGTTCCGGAAAAATGTATTTCAATAAATTTGCTTGTTTCAGCAAGTCAATCCCTTCTGCTGCTTTTTTGCTCTCAAAAATCTTGATTAACTCGTCTTTAATCCTTTCTTTGGAAATAAACTGGATTAAACCGGAGTTTTTCTGGATTGCCTGAAAAGTTTTTTCTTCAACTTGCCAGCCTTGGGCTGGTGATCCTACAGATAGTGTACAGGCAAACCGTGCTGCTCTCAACATCCGAAGGGCATCTTCATTAAATCTTTCATCGGGATTTCCAACAGTCCTGATGATTTTATTTTTTAAGTCGTTTTGGCCGTCAAACAAGTCAATTATTTTCGCTATCCCTTCGACTTTGCTCAGGGCAAGTGCATTTACGGTAAAATCCCGCCTGGCAAGATCTTCTTCTATGGTTTTTGCGAACTTAATCTCATCAGGATGACGCTTGTCAGAATATTTTCCTTCCAAGCGAAATGGGGTAATTTCAATGGTTTTCAAGGTTTCATCTTTGGAATCAGTTATCACTGTCACTGTGCCGAATTTATTTTCATAAAATGATTTTTTAAATAATCTTTGAATTTCTTCTGGCTTGGCATTGGTAGTAATATCCCAATCTTTAGGTTTAAGGTTTAATCCTTCGACTTCGCTCAGGACAAGATCTCTCACGCACCCACCTACAATATACGCCTCAAAGTGCGCTTTCTCTAATTTTTCCACTATTAAATTAACTTCTTTTGGAATTGTCATTTCAATTTAACCATACCTTAAAAATCCCTTTTTAGCAATAAAAAATACCCCCACTAGGAATCGAACCTAGGTCAATTGCTTAAAAGGCAACTGCTTTACCACTAAGCTATGGGGGCATACCCCCGCCAGGACTCGAACCTGGAACCGTCTCCTTAAGAGGGAGCTGCTCTACCAATTGAGCTACGGAGGCAAGGTGCCCTCGGCAGGATTCGAACCCGCAACTTATGGTCCGAAGCCATGTATGATATCCGTTTCACCACGAGGGCGACTTATATTATCATATATTACTTAAAACATTTTTTCAAGATATATCACTTGACAATAATTTAATACTGTGCTAACATTAGGGGCGAGGAGGACAAAATGGCAAAAAAGAAAACACCGGAAGAAAAATGGAGACGATTGGAAAAAATTTTTGACCCTACTGTTTGTACATTTAGTTTTTCCCGGTTTGTTGCCGACGGCATCGCCAAAGAAATTAAGCACTTTGACAGGGAAATGTTTGACAGGGAAATAGAAGGAGGCGAAGTCCTTAAAGGAAAAATTATTGCACAAAATGGGCCACTCATTCAAGTAATAGTGGAAGGAGAAATCATCAATATCGAACTAGCTTAAAATCCCCTCTTGCCTAACCAGCTTGAGGGGATATTTTTATTCACGATTAAAATATCCCGACCAAATAATAAATCCCCAATCCAAACAACACAATCGCCTCAATCAAATTTAGCCATTTCATTGTTTTCCCCGAAGCGATTTTAATATTCATTGTAAAAACAGCTATCAGAAAAACAATAATCTCATCAAGCATATAGAAAAACAGATAAACTATCAAATAAAAAATATAGGCGAACAAAGAAAGTTTGGCGTGTGCCATAATTCCGGCAAACAAAACCGGAATTACAGCGGAGCAAGGAAATTCAACAATCGTAATCACTGACGCGAAAATCAAAACACCGATTATCAAGCCCCAGATTCTTCCGGATTGCTTAAATGCTTCTTGAATTTTTAAAGAATGTTTATTTATAATTCTATTCCCCTGACTATCGCAGGTTAAATCTGCTTTTCTGGATTTTAAAAATTGTCTGAGAAAATAAATTGCGCCACCAATCCCCAAGATGCCGACAAAAACATTCATTATCGGAATCAACGGACCCAAATAATAAAATAATTGATACCAAAGAAAAATCAAAACTCCGTAAACCACAGCAGTTACCAAAATATATAATCCGCCGAAGAGAATAATTTTGGGACGCGATTTCAGAATCAATACCAACCCCAAAATCAAAACCAATGCGCCCAGAGAACAAACATTAAACCCGTCAAAAAATCCCAAAATAACTGCTTGGGCTGGCAAAGAATATTTTGTTAAATCAATTTCTCCAAGTATTGGCAAGTGAGTTTTGTTCTCCGAGGTTCCATTAGGAGTTAAGGAGGATAATTGTCTCTTAATCGAATCCTCGATTTGTTTTCCGATACCCGCTTCATTATCAAACCCGAGAAAAAACTCCTCGCCCACAAAAGTCAAGGGAACCAAACCGATATATTGCTCCAGATTATATTTTGTACAAAGATCAATTAATTCCTTACGGCAATCTGCTTGCGAAATCGGGTGGCGATTGAATTTTACATCAGGATACTTGGATTCAATTTTATCCAAAAAAGCACTTTCTGCTTTGCAATGCGGACAGGTTTCGGAATAGAAAAAATTCACCTCAAGTTTATAGGTCTTTTCTTGTGCTAAAACCGGCTTCAGTATCGAGGCAGATATAAAAATAAAAAATATTAGAAAAACTATTTTTTTCATATCTGATATATAATACTATCCTAAAATAAAAAAAATTGCCAGCTGTTTGGCTTGGCAAATAATTTATTGTGTATTATACTTATTGCATATGTTAAAGAAATCAAAAAAGAAAAAAATTATTGAACAACACAGAACTCACGAAACCGACACTGGGTCGGCGGAAGTTCAGATTGCTATTTTAACCGAAGAGATTGAGAGATTGGCTGCGCATTTGAAAAAACATCCCAAAGACAACCATTCCCGCAGGGGTCTTTTGGGAATGGTGTCTCAAAGAAGAAATCTTTTGGAATGGCTAAAAAATAGTAATGAAAAAAAATATAATAAATTAATTAAAGACCTCGGTCTTAAAAAATAATATGTCAATTATCAAACATAAAGAACAAAGAGTGGGAGTTTTAATTGATGTGCAAAATATGTATCACTCGGCTAAAAACCTGTATCACAGCCGGGTGAATTTTAGGGAAATCCTAAAAGCCGCTGTTGCGGGCAGAAAATTAATCCGCGCAGTCGGCTATGTGGTTACCACGGAAACTGCGGAAGAAAAAACGTTTTTAGACGCCTTAACAAAAGCAGGAATTGAAATCAAAAGCAAGGATTTGCAGATTTTTCCAGGCGGAATGAAAAAAGCCGACTGGGATGCCGGCATTGCCGTTGACGCAATCAAGCTAAGTAAGAATCTAGACAGCGTGGTCTTGGTAACCGGAGACGGCGACTTTGCACCTTTGGTTGAATATCTGCAAGCGCACGGACAGCAGGTTGAAGTTATTGCTTTTGCCAAAAGCACTTCTGCAAAATTAAGGGACTTGGCTGATGATTTTATTGATCTTGGCCAATATCCAACTAAATATTTAATCAGTATCAGAAAATAATTATGGATTTAAAAAAATTTAAAACAGAGATTGAAGGCAAAGAACTCTCTGTAGAATTAGGCAAATTAGCCCAGCAAACCAATGGCTCGGCATTGATAAAATACGGCCAGACCGCTGTTTTAGCAACCGCGGTATTAGCTGAAAAACCGAGCGATAAAAATTATTTCCCTCTCACGGTTGATTACGAAGAGAGGTTTTACGCTGCCGGAAAAATAAAAGGCAGTCGTTTTATTAAACGAGAAGGAAGACCAAGCGATGAGGCAATCGTAACCGGCCGCTTGATTGATCGGGCTATCCGACCTCTTTTTAACCAAAAATTAAGAAATGATTTGCAGATTGTTTTGACTGTCTTGTCTTTTGATGGAGAAAACGACCCGGGACTGCCGGCTTTAATCGGCGCATCCGTTGCGCTTTTGATTTCAGATATTCCCTTTAATGGCCCGGTGGCAGGAATTTCTGTTGGCCAAGACGAAAAAGGCCATTGGATTATCACTTCAACTTTAAGCGCCAAGGAAAAATCCGGCTCGGAGATATTTGCCGCTGGAATCGAAAAAGAAAAAGAAATTCTGATAAATATGATTGAGGGTCAAGCCCCGGCAATGCCTGAAGACCAAATGCTTGAAGGAATTGATTTGGCCAAAAAATACATCAAAAAATTAATTGACTTCCAAAAAGATATTGTTAAGGAAATCAAACCTCAGAAAAAAGAATTGGAAATTAAAGAAATTGACGCAGAATTGGAAAAATTAACCAAAGAATTTATTGGCGACAAATTGGAAAAAGTAATTTTCCATAAAGACAAACAGGAAAGAATTAAGCAATTAAATGATATTAACAATGGATTGATCCTGCTGATTCAAGAAAAATATCTCGAAACCAGCAAAGAAAAAATTGACCTGGCAATGCGGTTTATTGATGAAAAAATTGATGAAATCACCCATTATAATATTCTCAAAAATAATAAACGGCCCGACGGCAGAAAAATGGATGAATTAAGAGCATTGAGCGCTGAAGTGGGAATTTTCCCAAGAGTTCATGGTTCGGGATTATTTCAAAGAGGCGAAACCCAGGTTCTTTCCGTGGTTACTCTCGGTTCTCCGGGTTCGGAACAAATTTTTGACCAAATGGAAATTGAAGGAAAAAAGAGGTTCATGCATGATTACAATTTCCCGCCATTTTCTGTTGGAGAAACCGGTCGGGTAGGCAACCCCGGAAGGCGGGATATTGGCCACGGCGCATTGGTTGAAAAAGCATTAAAACCAATTGCTCCAGACAAAGAAACATTTCCTTATACTATCAGAATTGTTTCCGAGGTTTTGGCTTCTAACGGCTCTTCCTCCATGGCATCTGTTTGCGGCTCAATCTTGGCATTAATGGATGCTGGCGTTCCAATAACAGATAAAGTGGCTGGGATTGCCATAGGATTGATGATGAAAGACGATAAATATAAAGTTTTAACCGATATCCAGGGGCCAGAAGACCATTATGGTGACATGGACTTAAAAATCGCTGGCACGAAAAAAGGAATTAATGCTATGCAAATGGATGTTAAAATTGACGGCGTAAGTATGGATATTTTAAAAGATGCTTTCAAGCAAGCAAAAAAAGCGAGATTAGAAATCTTGGAACTTATGGAAAAAACCATTAAAGAACCGAGACCAGAACTTTCTCCTTATGCTCCTCGAGTTTATGCCCTAAAAATCAATCCAGCCAAAATCGGATTAGTTATCGGCTCTGGAGGAAAAACAATCAACGAAATCACAACTGAAACCGGAGCGACTGTAGAAATTGAAGATGATGGAACAGTATTCGTAACTTCAGAAAACGCTGATAATGCCAAAAAAGCAATCTCCTGGATTAAATCATTGACCCGAGAGGCAAAAATCGGCGAAGAATACGAAGGGAAAGTTGTAAAAACAACTGAATTCGGCGCGTTTGTGGAATTATGGCCCGGACAGGATGGTTTGCTGCATATTTCCGAACTGAGCAACAAACGAGTGGACAAAGTGGAAGATGTTGTACGCCAGGGAGATGTAGTAAAAGTAAAAGTGAAAAAAATCGATGAAAATAATAAAATAGGATTAGGATTGGTTAAAAGATTATGAATGACCCGCTAAACAATCTCCCGGAGTATGAAATTCGAACAATGAAAGATGATTTAGAATTGGATAAACTGCCAATAATACCGGAGAACCTGCCAATAATAAAAGCACCCTTGCCTTCAATTGAAGAATTTGTTTCTAAACCCAAGCCAATTCCCCCTGCACCACCAATAACCGAACCCGAAAAACCGAAAGAAAAACCACCAGAAAAACCAAAAGAAAAACCTGTTAAGCCACCAAAACCCTTGAAAATCAAAAAAATTATTCCACCAGAAGTAAAAGCCAAAAGAAGAAAAAGGGCTTCGATTATTCTGATTGTTGTTATTGTCATCATCGGCCTGGGCTGGTTTTTTTACTGGCAGGGAACAAAACCAGAGCCAGTACTTTCTCCTTCTCCAATAATAGAAGAATTAAAATTTCCTGAACCATTAATTGAAGTCGATAACACACAAAAAATATTTTTACAGAATACCTCGCTTCGGACCACGCTGAAAGCAGAAGCGAATTTAGAGCAAGCTGCCCAAACACTTGAAAGAATTGTACCAATAAAAGGAGAGAAAGAAATTCTTTCTTTAAATAATTTGATTCAGGGACTGCGGATTGCTGTCTATCCCTATGTCCAGTCAGAATTAAAAGACAATTATACTCTGGTGTTTTATGGTCAAGACGGAAAAAGACGCCTCGGGTTAGTAATTGAAGCCATAGATTCAAGTAAATTAAAAGACCAATTAAAATTCTGGGAAAAAACAATGCTTGATGATTTGAAAAATCTCTTTTTAAATGAAAATTTGGGAGAGCCAACCAGCAAAACATTTAGCGATAATCTTTATCAAGGCGTATTAATCCGCTATATTAATTTTCCCGGATTGGACTTAACCATTGATTATGCGGTTTCCGGCAACTTACTTCTCCTGTCCACAAGCAAGGAATCGATGTACCAAATTATTGACAGAATCAAATAAATGAACAAGGTTTATTCAGCAGCCATAATCGGCTTGGAAGCTGAACTTATTGAAGTGGAAGCGGATTTATCATCTGGCCTCCGCTTTTTTAGTATTGTCGGACTGCCGGACAAATCAGTGGAGGAATCAAAAGAAAGAGTTGCCGCGGCCATAAAAAACAGCGGAGCCGAACCCCCGCAAAAATTCAATAAACGAGTAATTATCAATCTGGCGCCGGCGGATTTGAGAAAAGAAGGTTCTGGCTATGATTTGCCTATTGCCATGGGGTTTTTGCTGGCTTCGGAGCAAATAAAGTTTGATTCGCAAAACAAAATTTTTGTCGGCGAACTGGCTTTGGACGGAAAAATCAGGAAAGTTGACGGCGTGTTGCCAATTTGTCTTCTGGCAAAAGAAGAAGGTATTGATTCTGTTTTTGTGCCAAAGGCAAATGCCAAAGAAGCAGCTCTGGTTGACGGCGTAAAAATTTATCCAATTGATTCTTTGGCAGAATTAATCGGATTTTTGGAAAAAAGAATTGAACTTTTACCAGTGCCAACTTTAAATATAGACATGGAATCTTCTGAACCAGTTATTTATGAAGTGGATATGGCTTATATCAAGGGCCAGGAGAATGCCAAGCGGGCAATCGAAATCGCGGCAAGCGGCAATCACAATATCCTTTTAACCGGACCCCCGGGGTCTGGGAAAACATTATTAGCCAAGGCCATTCCCTCAATTTTACCAAAAATGACGCAGGACGAAACTCTGGAAGTGACCAAGATTTACAGCGTGGCAGGAAAATTATCCTCAAAACATCCCTTAATCGCTCAAAGGCCGTTCCGTTCTCCGCACCACAGCGCGTCCGAAGCAAGTTTGATTGGCGGAGGAAGTTTTGCCCGTCCCGGAGAAATCACCTTGGCTCACCGCGGGGTTTTGTTTATTGATGAATTTCCCGAAGTGCACCGCGATGTTTTGGAAAGCTTAAGACAGCCATTGGAAGACGGCATTGTGAATGTTGCGCGGGCAAAAGCAGCTTATACTTTCCCCGCGCGGTTTATTTTGGTCGCAGCAATGAATCCCTGCCCGTGCGGATATTTCAATGACCCGGAAAAAGAATGCAGATGCTCGCCCCATGAAATCACCAGATACCAAAGAAAAATTTCCGGGCCGATTATGGACAGGATTGATTTGTATGTGGAGGTTCCGCATGTAAAATATGAAAAATTGACTGATGGAAATATTGATGGCTCGAGCGCGGAAATCAGGAAAAAAGTGGAAAAAGCGCGAAAAATCCAGCTGGAAAGATTTAAAAACGAGAAGGTGAAATCCAACAGCGAAATGACCATACCATTGGTGAAAAAACATTGCGGCGTTGACGAAGACGGAGAACAGCTGTTGCGCAACGCGGTGAATAATCTGCATATGTCCGCGCGCGGATATCACAGAATTTTAAAATTAGCCCGAACTATCGCTGACTTAGCCGATTCTCCACACATCACCCACAACCACATCGCCGAAGCCCTGCAATATCGTCCGAAATTGGAAGTATAAAA
>Ga0315279_10008941_pt1 | contig 12032 bp, 7 predicted proteins | sample YL17G06_20_MG_FD_203694 | JGI IMG/M metagenome (GOLD analysis project Ga0315279, IMG submission 203694) | Sediment microbial communities from Yellowstone Lake, YNP, Wyoming, USA - YL17G06_20 | ecosystem: Environmental > Aquatic > Freshwater > Lake > Sediment | place: USA: Wyoming | collected...
GGCGCGTTCAAGACCGGCGCCCTCACCGTCCGCTGGGCCGACGACGGCAAGTCGTTCGAATACACCCGCGACGGCAGGACGTACAAATATGACATCGCCAAGAAGCAGGCCGTCGATACCGGGGCGGCCCAACCCGCCCAAAAGCCCGAGGGGATGCGGGGCGGCCGCGGCGGCGGGCCGGCGCGCGGACGGCAGTTCACGGAAGCGGTCTCGCCGGATAAAAAGATCAAGGCGTTCTACCGCGACCGTAACCTCTGGCTGAGCGACTCGGACGGGAAAAACGAAATCCAGGTCACGACCGACGGCGATGCGAAAACGCGGGTCAAGTATGCGACTGGGAGCTGGGTCTACGGCGAGGAGCTTGGCCAGACCACGGCCATGTGGTGGTCGCCCGACTCCAAGAGGATCGCCTATTACCGCTTCGATGAGAGCAAAGTCCCCGATTATTTCCTCCAGATGGACCAAACGAAGGTTTACAGCCAGCCCGACATCGAGGCTTATCCGAAGGCGGGCCAGCCCAACCCGATTGTCGATATCTTAGTTTATGACGTCGCTTCGAAGACAAGCGTTAAGGTGGACGTCCGCGACGGCAAACCGTTCGATGACGCGGTCGTCGGGCACTATGTTTTCCGTGTCTCCTGGACGGCCGACGGCACCGAGCTCCTGTTCTACCGGACCAACCGGCGCCAGAACATTCTGGATGTCGTCGCTGCCAACCCGGCCACAGGCAAGTGCCGCGTCATCATCCGCGAGGAATGGCCGACCGGCTGGGTCGAGGACTATCCCCCTCCCTCTTTGACGTGGCTCAAAGATAATAAACGATTCCTCTGGGTCTCGGAGCGGTCCGGCTTCCGCAATTTCTATCTCTACGACCTGACCGGCAAGCTCCTGGCGACGGTCACCAACCATCCGTTCGAAGTGGCCAACATCGTCAAGGTGGACGAAACCGGCCGCTTCCTTTATTACATGGCCCGCGACGGAGCGAACTTCAAGATGTTGCAGCTCCACCGCGTCGGCCTGGACGGTAAGGACGGCGTCCGTCTGACCGACCCGGCTTTCAACCACGGCGTCAGCCTGTCGCCGGACGCGAAATATTTCACGGACGTTTATCAGACGCACGACACGCCGCCCGCGACCCGCCTTATCGACGTGAAGGGCAAGGTCGTCGCCCATCTGGCCAAAAGCGACCTGACGAAGTTCGAGCAGCTGGGGTTGAAGAAGACCGAAGTCTTCACCTTCAAAGCCGCCGACGGGGTCACCGACCTTTTCGGAAGCCTCCAGTTCCCGTCCAACTTCGATCCGAACAAGAAATACCCGGTGCTCGTCAGCGTCTACGGCGGGCCGGGCTGGAACGGGACGAGCGAAAACTTCGGCCTGCCCAGCCTGCTCACGGAATACGGCTTCCTCATCGCGTCCTTCGATTTCCGCGGCTCGTCCGGCCGGGGGAAAAAGGCCATGGATTCGATCTACTTGAAACTCGGCATCGTCGAGATCGACGACCAGGCTGCCGGCGTCAAATCGCTGTGGAGCCGGCCGTACGTGAACAAGGACCGGGTCGGCATCTATGGGACATCCTACGGCGGCTACGCCTCGGATATGTGCCTGCTTCGCTATCCGGACGTGTTCGCCGCGGCCTGCGGTTCGTCCGCGGTCACGTCCTGGTACCAGTACGACAGCATCTACACCGAGCGCTACATGTGGATCCCGCAGGAGAACAAGGAGGGCTACGAAGCCGGCAGCGCGATGACGTACGCCAAAAACCTCAAGGGCCGGCTGATGATCTACTACGGCACGGCGGACAACAACGTCCATCCCACGAACGCCATGCAGCTCATCCAGGCGTTGCAGCCGGAAGGCCCGCCGCGCGGAGGGACCGGCCCGCGGCGGGAAGGCAAGAGTTTCGAAGTCCAGGTCGGTCCTGACCAAGGCCATTCGGGCATCAATCAGGACCGGATGATGGAGTTCTTCATCGAGAACCTGGTCCTGCGCTGAAAATCCGGGGACGCTCCTGTCCCGGCAGCCGTTTTCTTTTTTGATCCTGCGTCAACGGCTGTTTACGGTTTTCGGAGCGCGCTCTTTTATAGGGTCGAGCGCCTTCTACGCGGCAATTTCCTTGCTCTTGACTCCTATCCGCGGTCGGGAATACATTAGCGCTGAAATCCATCTTCGAAGAGGGGAACATGAATCATTCTCGAAAGACCGTCATGAAATTAGGCGCTTGGGCCTTCATCCTGGTTCTTGTCGCGCTCGCCGGCGCGCAGTCCGCCGCAGTCCCGGGGGTCCCCATCACCACCAAATCCAAGGAAGCCCTGAAGCTCTACCTGGAGGGGTATGCCAAGGCCCAGAACTGGCACCGCGAGGAGGCCCACCAGCTCTTCGCCCAAGCCGTGGCCAAGGACCCCGACTTCGCCCTCGCTCACGTTTACATGGCGGAGACGGCCGCCGACCCCAAGATTTTGCAGGATGAACTGAAAAAAGCCCTGGCCCTGGCTCCCCGCGTGTCTAAGGGCGAGCAACTGCTGATCGCCGCCGACCAGGCCTGGTTCCTGGAGAACGATCACGTCAAGGGAACCGAGATCTTCCGGCAGATCGCGGAGATGTTCCCTAACGACAAGGTGGCCCAACTGTGGCTCGCCATGTGTTTGGCCGAACGGCAGGAATTCGACAAGGCCATCCCGCAATTCGAAAAAGCACTCGCCATGGACAAAGATTATTTCCCGACCCACAATTGGTTCGCCTACATGTATGTCGCGAAAGGCGACTACGGCAAGGCCGAAGAGCATTTCAAGGCCTACCGCGATCTCGCCCCCCAGGAGGCGAACCCGCACGACTGTCTCGGCGACCTCTACATGAAGATGGGCCGGTTCGACGACGCGATCAGCCACTACGGGCAGGCCGTGAAGCTCGACCCGCACTTCGCGCTGTCGCAATCCAAGATCGGCTCGAGCTACATTCTGAAGGGCCAGTACGCGGAAGGCCGCCAGGCCCTCGAGAAGGCCAAGACGATGGAGCTCGAACCCGCGAACAAAGTCCTTGATGAAGAAGGGATCGCCCGTTCCTATATCTACGCGGGGGACGACAAGAAGGCGCTCGAGGCCTCGGACGCGGCCATCCGCCTGGCCCGCGAGCTCGGGCTGCCCGGAGAGGCAGCCGGGCTCTATCTCGGGAAATGCGCGATCTCCTGCGAGTTGAAAAACTATGCCGCGGCCGCCATGAGCATCGCGGAGTGCCGGAAATGCCTGGAGGACCCTGCCGTCCCGCCCGACGTCAAGCAGAACACGGAAGTCGGTTCATTCTTCTGGGAAGTTTTCATGGCGGCGGAACGGAAGGATTTCGCCGGGGCCGAAGCGAAGCTCGCGGAAATGAAGGCCGCCGTCGCCAAGTTCAAGGAGCCTTTCTTGTCGAGGTACGCGGAAGGCGCGGGGGGATTCATCCTGTTGGCCAGGGGGGATTACGCCGGGGCCGATGCCCACTTCACCAAAGCCGAGGAACCCTTCTATCTTTATTATGCGGCCATCGCTAAAGAGAAGGCGGGGGATGCCGCGGGAGCCAAGAAGCTCTACGCCAGGGTGGCGGGCTGGAACGAAGACAGTCTGATGTACGCGCTCGTCCGGAACAAGGCAAAAGCGAAAGTTTGAGAGGATAAAGTCCGGCAACTTTTTTCTTCGTTCCTCGTATATATAAACGAGGAGAACTAATATGAGCGCATCATTGGGAAAGACGCTGGCCATCATTCTTCTTGTCATTATCGTGATCGCGGCCGTCGCCGGGCTCCGATACCTGGTCTTCCCTTGGGGGATCACCGGCGGGGTCTTTCACGGTTTTCACGGCCTTCACATCAACCGGGCCGCTTTCTGGGCGTGGCCTTTTATCGGGATCGCGGGCCTTTTCGGCCTGGCGGTTCTGTTCCTCTGGATCGCCGTCGTCGTCTGGGTCTACCGCGACGCGGAAAAGCGGGGCTTGAACGGGGCTGTTTGGGCCCTGGTTGTATTTTTCGCCCACGTCATCGGCTTGGTAATTTACATCCTGATCCGGTCCGAGCATCCGGTCGCCGCCCCGGCGAGCGGGCCTCCGGCGCCCGCTTGCCCGCGCTGCGGCAAGTCCACCGGGCATGAGCATGCGTTCTGTCCTCATTGCGGGGAGCGGCTGCGGCCGGTCTGCCCGAAGTGCGGTGCCGATATTCAGCCCGATTGGAAAGCCTGCCCTAAGTGCGGCGAAAAAATATAAGAACGCGGACCCTCTGAAACCCGCCTTTATTCGGCGGCCAATTGCTTAGCGGCCGCGACGATCGTCTCGAACGCCTCTTCAATTTCGGCCTGGTGCGTCCGAAAGCTGAGGACGCACGCTCGAAGGACGAACCGTCCCCGCAGGATCGTCGACGAAAGAAATAGCTTGCGGCTCGCGACGATTTTTTTTATCAGGCGGCGGTTGAATTCGTTCGCGTCCCCCGATTTGGGACGATAACGATAGGCGACGACCGAGAGTTCGGGTTCGGCGACGATTTCGAAGCCCGGCTCTTCCAGAAATTTATGATAGAGCCAGTCCGCCAGGCGCAATTTCTCCGCGAGGTTTTCGCGGAAAGCCTTCACCCCGTAGAATTTCAGCGGCAGCCAGACGCGCAATCCGTAATTGGCCCGGGACAGTTCGGGCGAGTAGTCGGCCGGGCTGACTTCGCCCTCGGGCGTCTCGATGTCCTGAAGATACTCGGCCGACATGACGTGCGCCCGGCGCAGCGCATCGCCGTCCTTAACGAGCAGGCTCCCCGAGCCGTAGGGGACGAATAACCCTTTGTGCGGGTCGAGGACCATCGAGTCGGACAGCTCGAGGCCGGCCAATCGTTTCCGTCCCTCTTCGCACAGGTTAAAGAAGCCGCCGTAGGCGGCGTCGACGTGATACCAAAGGCCGCGCCGCTTGGCGACGTCGGCGAGCCCGGCCAACGGGTCGACCGCGCCGGTGTTGGTCGTGCCCGCGTTGCCGACGAGAAAGAAAGGCCGGAATCCCTCCCGGAGGTCGGCCCGGATCGCGTTTTCAAAAAGCTCGGGCACGGCCCGATATCGTTCGTCCGTGTCTAAAAGCCGGACGTTCCGCTCCGGGATCCCGGCCAGGGCGGCGACTTTCATGACGCAATGATGCGTCTGGTCCGAGGCGTAAATCGTCCCCCGGACGATGTCGTCCCCGAGAAGATGTTTGCGGGCCGCGACGACGGCGCTGAAATTGGCCATCGACCCCCCGGTCGTGAGGATCCCGCGCGCCGAATCGGGGTAGCCCATCCATCGGGCGAACCACTCCAGGACGTTCGTCTCGAGCCGGACCGCGGCCGGTGCGGCGAACCAGACTCCGGTATACCGATTGGTCGCGGCGCCGATGAAGTCGGCGACGGCGGAAGGATAAAGCCCGCCGCCGGGGATATAGGCGATGTACTGCGGGTGGGGCGTATTGATCGAAGCCGGGATAACCGTCGTCATCAGGAATTCGAGAAGCGTCCGGAAATCCGTGCCGTTCTCGGGCGGCGGCTCGCGGAGTGACCGGACGAGCTCTGCGCTTCCCTCCAGATTCGAGCGGGGCGAGCTGGGGAGCGTCGCGATGTGATTTACCACGGCGCGGACTGCAGCGTCGGCCATCTCCCGCATGGCCTCGGGACTCAATTCGAGATTAATGGGGTCGTTCATGGAATCGGCTCTTTTTTACGGTCGTTTTTGGGGAAACGTCGGCCTCTATTCATGATCTTTTGCTTTCCATGTTTCGGCGATCGTCCGAAATTGGGCATCGGCGTGGGCGAAAAACATTTGAAATCCCCGGCAGAAATGGTTCAGGCCCGTGTCGCGGGGATCGCGAAGGCGGTCTTTCGTGCAGCCGCCGCGGCACACCCACAGCCATGGGCAGGCGCGGCACGGCCCGGGCAGGACCGATTTCGACCGGCCGAACCGGGCCTGACGGGCCGAATTCAACATGTGGACGAGCTTGCCGTCCAGCACGTTCCCGAGCTTCCAGGACGGCTCGACGAAAAAGTCGCAAGCGTAGACGTCGCCGTTGTGCTCGACCACAAGATAGGACCCGCATTCCCGGAGAAGGTCGCATTCGGGCGGCTCCTTGTTGACATACCGATAGAACAGGCTGTCGAACCAGCGGATGAAGGTCGTCGGAGCCCCGTTCTCGAAATCGGCGAGCCAGCGGTCGAAGACGCGGCTGAGGAAATGCCCGAGGGGTTCGTCCGAAGCGGAAAACGGCGCCGCCCGCGACGTGTCGTCCGGATCGGACTCGACGCAGGGGATGAATTGCATGTGGACGAGGCCGAGTGCCTTGTGGAATTCGTAGATTTCGTCGGGGAAGCGCGCGGAATAGTCATTGATGACGATAAGGGCGTTGACCGCCACGCCCGCGTCGAGAAGACGCTTTGCGGCGTCCACGGTTTTTTGCCAGGTCGTTTGTCCGCCGGCGTGCCGGCGGTAACGGTCGTGAACGTGCTCCGGACCATCGAGCGATAGCCCGACGAGGAATTGATATGTGTCGAGGAACGCCGCCCACGCGCCGTCGATGACAAGGCCGTTCGTCTGAAGGCCGTTTCCGACGCTCCTGCTTTGGCCGTATTTGACCTGGAGATCGACCGCTTTTTGGAAGAAGGGGAGGCCCATGAGAGTCGGTTCGCCGCCCTGCCAGCCGATGGAGACCGACGGCACGGGCTGGCCCATGACCTGGCGGATGGTCTCTTCGAGGATTTCATCCGTCATCCGGTGGACGGGGGCGCCGGGGAAGAGCGCCTCTTTTTCGCGATAGAAGCAGTAGGCGCAGGCCATGTTGCAATCCGGACCGGCCGGCTTGATGAGGACGGAATTTAGGATTTTCTTGGAGGAAAAGCCGCTTTTTTTCATCCGTGGAAAGAATAACATAAATTGGTGACCCAATACCTGATTCCTCATTTTTCATTAATCGGATTTATCGGAGACGCCATACCCGTTGCCCGAGTTCGATGGGGCTTACCCAAAAAGAATAGGGAATCGAGTATTGTGTCACCGATACTTGCGATCCCTCAACGGTTCAGCGGAGCGAAGCTTGACAGATCCTTTTATCGGAGAGTATATTCGACAAACGAACGAGGGATTAAACCGATGCCGCGCTCGTGGGCAGGAGTGTTTCTGCTTCTGCTGCTCGGTTATGGCATTTTCATCGGGATGAATTTTTCCGACGTCGCCGGCGGTGCGGATTCTTCTGGCTACTTCAACAGCGCCCGACTGCTGGCCAAAGGCCGGCTAACGGCCGATTATCGCCCCATACCGGAAATCGGAGAAATCGCAGCATATTGCGAACCGCTTGGTTTTGCCTGGTCCCCCAGGAAGGATTGTTACGTCCCCGTTTACCCGGTTGGGTTGCCGCTCTATCTTGCGGCCTCGAGCTTCGTCGGCGGCTGGACCTGGGGTCCGCTCGTGGCATGCACGGCCGCCGCCGTCGCCGCCGTATTTCTGTGTTTTCTGTGCGGCCGTGAACTTGGCATCTCGCGTTTTCTCGCCGCGGCAGGCGCCGCCTCGCTGGCCGTCTCGCCGATGTTCCTCTCGGCCTCGTCGCAGCCGATGAGCGACGCCCTCGCCACGACAATGTGCCTTGCCGCCATATGGGCGGCGTTGCGGTCGCGGCGCTCCGCCGGGCTGGGGTGGGGAGTCGCATGCGGCGCGATGCTCGGCATGGCCGTCCTCGTTCGTCCGAGCAACGCTATCCTCTTACCCGCGATCTTGATTCTGATCTGGAAGCGAAGGGGCTTTCTTGGAGCCTTCCTCGGAGGGCTGCCTTTTGCTCTCGGACTTGGGGCTTATCAGTATTATCTTTACGGAAATCCGATGCGCTCCGGATATGGCGATAATTCGATTTTTTTCGGGACCAAGTATTTCGTCCCGACAATCGTCCATTACGGCATCTGGATGCCGCAGCTTCTGCCTATTACGGGGTTGGCGCTCTTGCTGGCTTTCTTCCTCCCCTGGCGTTCGCGGCGGCGCGAGATCGCGGCGCTGTTTGTGGGATTCGCTAGTTTCATCCTCTTCCACTCGATTTATTCCTACTCCCATGAAACCTGGTGGTATCTGCGCTTCATCCTTCCCGCTTTTCCGGCGCTCGTCCTGTTGGCGATGCTCGGGCTCGAGGGATGGCTACGCTGGATCGGCGGGGATGCGCGCTCATGGCTTATCCCCGTCGCGGCCGCCGCCGTCGTCCTCCTTGGACTCGGGTCCTCGCTTTTCCTTGGCGGCAAGCTACATCCTCTGGCCACCGAGAGCGTCGACCGGCAGTATATAGACGTTTGTTCGTGGGCGAAAGCGAACCTTCCGGCCGACTCGCTCGTGATTTGTATGCAGGCCAGCGGCGCCGTCTTCTATTACACGGATTTCCCTATCTTGCGATGGGACTTTTTTAAGACGCGGACGAATTATGAAACGTGCGCCGCCCGCCTTCGCGCGAGTGGACGACCGCTTGTTGCCATTATGATGGAGGTGGAGGCCGAGCGTGTTATGCGAGAGATCATGGCCGATCGCTGGAGGCAACTTGCCAAAATCGGCAGTTTCACTGTTTGGAGGCTTGAGCCGTAGACCCCGGACGTAATCAATATGGCTGGCGCTCGTTTGCCGATGGCCAGGCCGACCCAGCCTCGTCCAAGGAGTGAAATCTGAGGATCCCCCCGAAGGGCGAGTATGTCCGGACGATCGGGGGAAACGGCCACGGGCCGGGCGAGCTGGAGATGGCTGTCAATATCATTCTGGACGATGGATAATAAAGAGAATCTTTACGTCTGCTTGTTTATCGTCTGCGATTATTTATTCCACGTCTTCGATCAACCGGGCAATCATGTGGTCGATTAAAGTCATTTCAAATTTAAAGGGGGGAGACAAGCCCTTATTTGACATCCTTCCGCGGCCGGTCCTATGATTCCGCTAGGGGATAGCTCAGTCCGGGAGGTTTCGCCATGACCCGCATGAGAGCAAACGTTATTCCGCTGATTTTGGCCCTCGTCCTTGGCGCGTCCTGCAATTCGAGCTCGCCCGGAAATAATAGCTCGACGACAACCACGGCGCCGGCGACGACGACAACCACGGCGCCGGCGACGACGACGACAACGGCGCCGACGACGACGACAACGACCATTCCCGCGTTTCTCGACTATACGTGGCAATTCGACAATTCTTCGAACTATGCCTACAACTCCGAAATCGTGAGCCTGAACGACGGAGGAAACCTGCTGGCCGAGCTCAAACAATTGCCCGCGGACGCTTACTGGACGTCGGTTTATAAGGATCCTCGCGTCCTTCACGGCCCCGAATACCACGCCTGCGCCCTCGACCCGGACAAAAACATAGTCGCGGTCGGCGAGTGTACCAATTTTCAGAAATTAATCTGGGAATCGGAGCTGATGATCAGCAAATACGGACAGAACGGCCAACTCCTCGCCGGCTGGCCGAAGTTTTATGCCGGGCCGGGTTACAGTTGGAACGAAGGCCAGAATGTCATCGTGGACGCGGCGGGGAACATCACGGTTTCGGGTTATGTGATCTCGACCTCGCGAATATTTTATATGGCGATCTGGCGGTTCGACGCCAACGGCAACATGCTGCCGGGATGGCCCCAATACCCCGTCGGAAACCACGCTTTCGGAACGGGCGTCATCCAGGATTCCAACGGCGATATCATTTGCTGCGGAGGCTGCGGGCCCACGGGCTATGATTATCTCCTCCTCGTAAAGTATAGACCCAATGGCGTTCTTGCGCCCTATTGGCCCAAATTGTATCAGGTCGCGGCGGGACAGTTGACGTTCGGCAATAATCTCATCCAGGACTCCGACGGCAACCTGGTGGTCGCGGGGTACACTCGGCCGGCCGGTTCCGCCAACGACGCCCTTCTCGATAAATTCGACAAGGACGGAAATGAGCTTCCCGGATGGCCGAAGGTCTGGGATTCCGGCGAGGGGTACGACGAATACTTCTCCGTTTCTCAGGATTCGAACGGCGACTATTGTCTCGTCGGACGTTGCGAGGGATCGACCGAATATCTCGGCATAAGTGGAAGCGACGGCTGGCTCCTTGTCACGCGATACGGAAAGGATGGGACCCAGCTTACGACCTCCGGCTGGCCGCAGATCTTCAACCACGGGACTTATCGAACCGATAACCTGGACGTCTGGAAGGGTTTCGTGGACACGTCGGGAAATATCGCGGCCGCCGTCACGGTCGAGTCCGACCGGCATGTCGAGACGGTTAAATATAAGCGCGACTCCGCTTTGTTCACCGGCTTCACAAAGAAATGGGACAAGGTCGGCTACCTGGATGATACGAGGGGTTCCGCCGTCGACGACCTCGACAACATCTATGTCGTAGGCTATTCGTACCCCTACGACTATCTCGCCGACGATTATACGACGTTTCTGATCAAGTACCCGCCGGCGGCTTATTCGACGGGCCGGCCGTCGATCACCGCCAAGCAGGGGACTTCGTACACGAGCTTGGGCGGATTCAGCGAGAAACTCGGCGACGGGAGCGGCGGTATTGCGACCTACCAGCTCTCGGCGGATGGGACGACCTGGTACTATCACGACGGGGCGAAATGGCAGAAAGCCACGACGAAATTCCAGGCGAATACGGCCGCCGAGGTGAATAACCGCATCGATAAATTTCCCCAGGACGTCGACCCGGGGAGCCTGTTCATCAAAATATTCCTCGTGAGCAAAGGGGAAGAAAAGGTCCGGTTGAACTCGGTCACCGTGAAGTATAAAAACTAGCCAGGAAACAATCTGCGCCATGGATCCTTAGCTAAGAGGACAGGCCGGGAATTTCTTAAGCATTTGAATTCAAAAGAGATCTGCTAAGCCCACGACCCTGTTGACACTTAATCTGATATCTGATATATTACAAAACACGGTAGGTTAAATGGATGACCAAGGGCACGATCTTCGACATCAAACGATATGCCATGCATGACGGGCCGGGCATCCGGACGACCGTCTTCCTCAAGGGCTGCCCGCTGCACTGCCTGTGGTGCCATAATCCCGAGGGGATCGACGCGGGCTTGGAGCTCATGGTTCGATCATCGCGTTGCGCCCGCTGTTATTCCTGTATTTCCGTCTGCCCGCCCCGAGCCATTTCGAAAGGCCCGAACGGCGGACCCGTCGTCGTCGACCGCGCCAAATGCGACCTCTGCGGAAAATGCGTCGATGTCTGCATGTACGAAGCGCTCGAAATGGCCGGCCGCAAAGTGAGCGCCGCCGATGTCGTCGCCGAGGTCGAGCGCGACCGCGTTTTCTTCGACCAGTCGGACGGTGGCGCGACGCTTTCGGGCGGCGAACCGCTGGCTCAACCCGAATTCTCTCGGGAGATCCTCGTCGGGCTTAAAAAACGGTACATCCGGACGACGCTCGATACATCGGGGTTGGGCCGCTGGACGGACCTTGATCGCCTGGCCGCGCTCGCCGACCTCATTCTCTTCGATTTGAAGCTCATGGACAATGCCAAACATACGAAATACACCGGCGTTTCGAACGCCGTCATTCTTGAAAACCTGGGCAAGCTCGACCGAACGGAAAAAACAGTCCACGTCCGCATACCGCTCGAAAAAGGCGTCAACGACGACCGGGACAACATCCGCCGGACGATCGAGTTCTTGAAACCGCTCAAATCCGTCCGCCGGCTGGACCTTTTACGCTATCATAAGGGCGGACTTGAAAAATCTAAAAATTTGGGTAAAGCCGGCGCTTTTAAAATCTATGAGCCTCCCTCCGAGAAACGGATGGAAGAAATCAAGCGGGCGTTCGAACGCGCCGGGTTCGCTGTGACCATAGGAGGTTGACCATGACACCAAGAGTGAAAAAACTGCGGAAACAGAGTCTCGATGCCGTGCCGTCGGTCTCGGGCGAGCGGGCGAAGCTCATCACCAAATTCTATAAATCGCCGGAAGCGAACCGCGTTTCGCCCCCGGTACAACACGCCCTGGCGTTCAAATACATCCTCCAACGCAAGACGGTCGTCTTCAACGACGGCGAGCTCATCGTCGGCGAGCGCGGCCCC
>Ga0315279_10008943_pt1 | contig 12031 bp, 10 predicted proteins | sample YL17G06_20_MG_FD_203694 | JGI IMG/M metagenome (GOLD analysis project Ga0315279, IMG submission 203694) | Sediment microbial communities from Yellowstone Lake, YNP, Wyoming, USA - YL17G06_20 | ecosystem: Environmental > Aquatic > Freshwater > Lake > Sediment | place: USA: Wyoming | collected...
CATAGTTGGTATAGTGTTGTTTTTTTATGATTAATGAATACTATACCACACTTTGAGGAGGTGATGTTGTGATTTTGACTGTTGTGAGTCCTTATCAGATAAGGATTTACATTTTTTAACAGGCTTTTATAAAATAGGAGGTGTTTTAGATGTTTACCGGATTACCGTATGAACCATTCATTGGTGAATTTGCTAGTCTAATACAAAAATGGAAATCTTATACAGCTCCTCTTGATAGTCCTCTCCAAAGTATGAGGCGTGAATTGCCTATATATGCACCAAAGGTTCTTCTATTTTCCACGCATCCTGATGATGAATCTTTAACCGGGGTACTTCCACTTCGACTTTTGAAGGAATCAGGTTATGATATTATCAATGTGATTGTAACCCTGGGAAGTAAGAAGGACCGTCAAGATCAACGTTATAGGGAAGTTCAAAATGCGTGTGATTTTCTTGGTTTCAAATATATTCTCGCTGGAGGGGATAGTGGTTTTGAAAACATCAATTTGCATACTCGAACCGAAGACCCGCAGATATGGGAAGAATTTGTTGCGACAATATCACATATTATAGTTCAGAATCAACCAAGTATCATTTTTATTCCACATGAGAACGACTTTCATCCAACGCATATAGGCACACACTTTTTAGTTACTGATGCGTTAGGCGAACTAGAGAAGTCAGATCATGCTCTGAATTGCTTTATCATTGAAACAGAATATTGGGCTACTATGTCAAAACCAAACCTTTTAGTTGAAGCCAGTCCTGAAGATGTTACCGACTTGATAACAGCACTTTCGTATCATTACGGAGAGATTATAAGGAACCCATATCATTTATCATTTCCAGCTTTGCTTTTGGATAACGTCCGTCGCGGAGCCGAAGTAGTTAAAGTTCCTGGGAGTAAATCTCCCGATTTTCTGTTTGCAATGCTTTACCGAGTTACGAGATTTATGAATGGGGAATTAGATGATATATATGAAATTGGAAAAATAATCTCAATTTATGATAATATTTCGGATTTATTCTCTGTTGAATTGAATCAACCTTTAGTAACTGTCTAGTATTAAACATAAGGAGGAAAACAGTGATGAAAGGTGTAATTTTGGCAGCGGGGAAAGGTACAAGGTTAAACCATTGACCGATCATTATAGACGTAGAGACATCATTATGATAATACCTTTGATGTGAAATGATCTTGTAAACCCGCATAAAATGGACATTTTTCTATAACTACTTTTGCGGCTATGTCATATTTAATTTATTTCTCCGATAGAAAGATTTTTACTAGCATCAGTCAAAAATGTTGGCATATTTAAGGCGATGACCGATGGAAAAATAAACATTCTTGCCAATGATAGGTCCAGCTATTCCGAATTCACCATTGACTATTATCTCCATATTCAAATTTTGTGGATCAAGGCGATAGATACATGATGACGTAAAGCCATAAATTTTTCCGTCAGGTCCATTTTGAAGACCCAGATCAAGAGGATGACCGGACGGAATTGCAAGGCGATCTGTGAATTTTCGTGATTCAGGATCAAAAATAAATAATTCAGGGGGAGTTTTACCTGTAACCGTTCCATAAATTTTACCATCAACTCCAGTCAATAATGCACTAAAGGCTGAAACTGGACGATCAAGGGTTCCTTCCCATGCTTTCTTTTCAGCTTTGTAATCCCAAAGGAACAAGGTTGCCTGATCAACCTTCGGTTGAGTTCCACTCCCGCCATATATTGTAGTGCCAACTGCTATTAGCTCTTGATCTGGCAGATGCGCAAGTGTATAACAACTCGCATCTCCGCAGATATTGTAATACGCTTTCTTCTCGCCTGTCTGCGGATTATAAAAAGATAAAGGTCCTCCCCATAATCCATAATCCGGTATTGATGCAGTCCAGATACGTCCAAGCGGTCCTGCCAAAGTAGAGCGTGGGCGATAGGAAATATCATCTATGCGCCCTAAATCTCTTGGATTATCATCGGGTTGTGTTCCGAAATGATAGGGTTGGGATGGATCATATTCAGAGATCGTGGCGCCGGGGTATGATGAAATGTATATCTTCCCATTGAGATTAGCCATCGAGTATGCTTCTCCGCCAGCGTTTGAGCATTTTCCCAGATCAACGAGTTCATTATTCTCTGGATTATAACAGAATAGATGCAATGGGAGTATACTTGAACCATAAAGGCATCCATCTGGACCTGCGTGATTATAGAATATATCGCTTCCGCTTGCCTCATAATTAAGATCGAGACTTTTTACTACGCCATTGTGCTTGCGAATCTCTGCTTTACGGTAGATGTATTGATCAGAGTCGGTAAATGTAAATGTGGAACCATCTGGTAATGCCCTGTTTACAGCCATTGGATTTGGGATCATATCCACAGGTACAGCTTCGGCGCCATCAATGCGAAATTTACCAATACTCGAATCAATATAAAGCTTTCCATCATCACATCTGCGAAGGTCTATTGTATCCTGACCTTTAAGCGTAACAGGTCCAACTGTTTTTTTCTCACCAGTCTTTGGATTGAATACAACTACGTGAGGTTGAGTCATTCGTATTAGACATGCAATGTTGCCATCATCATTGACGAGAGGATAGTTATACATATCTACGTCATCCATACGTCCACAGCGATTGAACTGTCCTGTTTTTGGGTTATAGCCAGTCAAATCGGCAGTACCATAGCTACCAATCCAGATAACACCGTCATCATCCTCGTCAATCCTGCATGGGAACGAGGCATTACTGGGATTAATAGCGCCAATGTCTATTAGAGAATCAGCTTCTGGATCAAAGCAAAAAAGATGACCTGAATATGCCCCGCCAATATAGAGACGACCGGTACGGCTCATGAAAGTTGCTGTCGGATAATTCGATTCGGGAACGTCAGCCACGAATTGACGAAACACACCAGTTTCTGGATCAATCTGCAAGACAAAAAGATTATCCGCCTGTTGACCCATTATCACGTATATACAAGGATCCCCGATTTTGTTGTATCCATAATGAAATTGAACCCAATTGACAGATCGGACTGGAACACCAATTTCATGAATCTGTACCATCTTCAATTCTCCTATAATTCAAATCCCTCTGCGATCAGTGCATTTCACTAATGTCAACGTCACTGTGTTTATCAGCAGTACCACGAGCCTGTGATCCAAATAGAATGATCTTATCTGGATGGAATCCATTTATCAGCCTTTTAGTAATTTCAGTTAGAGTTTCCTCGCTGACCATATAATGTCCTTCTTTTACATTTTGTTGAACTCTACGCTCAAGAGCGCTCATAAAGAATTCTACCTTCTTTCCATGCGGGTCTTGCAATCGTTCCCGGTATTTGGCGGTCCAGTTCAAATTCACCTGGCTCAAGAACAACAATGTCTTTAGCTATTTTCATTTCATCCAGAGCATTATACATATCCAGAATCAGATCAAGACGATCCCCTTCAACGGGGCAGATAACCAGAATGTCAACGTCACTGTGTTTATCGGCAGTACCACGAGCCTGTGATCCAAATAGAATAATCTTATCTGGATGGAATCCATTTACTAGCCTTTTGGTAATCTCGTTTAGAGTTTCCTCACCGACCATATAACATCCCTTCTTGAGATAGCTTTTTGACTCTTTATCTAGCCGAAATTAAACGAGGATTGGTCATAAATCAAAATACCTCGTACGTCAGCAACCGAAATCGCATCTTTGGCAAAAGAAAAAACAGTACAGCCAGTCGGTCCTTCCTTATATTCCGCTATTCCAACTAGCAGATCAGGAAAGTCAAATTTCAGCACACGACCTTCATATTCGGTCTGTGGCGTCATCTTTGTGTTATCGTTTGTTATAATTCCTCTATCTTTCAGCATCTATAATACTCCTGATAGATTGAAGATTAAAGATTGAAAACTGAAGATTGAAAATTGAAGATTATCTGGCTAATGCTTAACCAGATTAATTATTTAGGTTACACGGATTAACACGGATTAAAATAGTGATTAATGAACAAAATCTGTGAAAATCCGTCGCATCTGTGTAAATCCGTGTAATATTAAATATTAAAATTAATCTGGTTGACCACTAATCCTACAATCTTCAATCTTCAATCCATTCTCACGCATATAAATTACATAATTCAATCATCCATCCGTCATGTTCAAGTACGGCGGAAACAGTAGCGACACGGACTTTTTCGTCCAGTGCATCATATAATTCCTGAGCGATCTCACCAGCAGAATCAGATTCTATTTTTGCAGAATATACCCAATCCTTTTGCCATTTAAGCTCAGGAGCCTTTGGATTTTCAAGCTCACCAGTGTAAGTGCAAATAAACTCAATCTGACCTGATTCACCTGCGTCCAGCACTGCAACGTCAGTTCTTTTACCTTCTGGCTGAGTTTCATCAGCAACGACCATGCTCAACAATCGCTTTACACTTGGACGTGGAAGAACAAGCCCTGCTAGTCTTGGTGTTTTAATTTTGTCAGGCTCAAATCCCATAGTATACATAGTTGCATACAAAGCATCGTAGAGACTTAATCCATAATGGCAGATTAGGGAAAATATCGGATCAGTCTGTTTACCGTTACTAACGACCAGTGCCTGACTTGCATTATTTATACTGATAGCACGATAAATTATCAGGTCCTTGTTAGCTTCTTGCTCTGGAGTTAGCTCTCCAAGAGGTGCGATTTGCACACTATTTCCAACGATGAAAGCCTTTCGTAGTTTACTCATTTCCGAACGACCGGTTACCGCATAAACAGCAAGCGATTTTCCCGAAGGTGTGCAACCAACGCCAACCATACGCCCGGGATAGCTTCCTTCACCCATTATCTTGTTCATTTTGAGGTTCCTCTCCCTTTTTTTCGGATGACTTTCCATCTCCAGAACCATATTGTCTTAATTTATCAGCCATTTCTCTGAGACGTTTGTCAACCTTATGATTTATAGTTTCTTCTGGATAAGTTCCGTCCTCACGTAACTCCCCAGCTTCTATGCCTGTTAGAACTTCTATACCTTGATCAATAGTACTTACTGGATATATGTGGAACTTTCCTTCTCGTACAGCTTCCACAATATCCTCTCTCAACATAAGGTTCTTGGCGTTTTGATGTGGTATTATAACCCCTTGCTCGCCTGTCAGTCCAAAATCATTGCAAACGTCAAAGAAACCTTCTATTTTTTGAGAAGCACCACCTATGGGTTGTATCTCACCCCTTTGGTTTACCGAACCAGTTATCGCTATGTTCTGTTTTGCTGGTATACCTGATATGCTTGATAAAAGCGCATATAGCTCAGTAGATGAAGCACTATCACCTTCTACGCCTTCATAAGATTGCTCAAAACATATACTGGCAGAAAGGGATATTGGCTTATCCTGTGCATATTTACCGCAGAGATACCCGGAAAGGATCAAAACACCTTTGTCGTGGATTCTGCCACTCAACTTGGCTTCTCTTTCTATATTAATGACGCCATCGTTTCCCAGAAAGGTTCTTACCGTTATGCGTGATGGTTTACCAAACATGCGATCACCTAATTGCATAACAGATAATCCGTTTACCTGACCGACAACCGATCCTTTAACATCAACCATTATAGTGCCATTATCTATCAATTCTTGAAGGCGTTTTTCTATCCTGTTTGACCTGTAAATCTTCTCATCAATCGCCTTTTTGACGTCTTCAGCAAATACACGATTTTTATTGCTCTGTTGCGCCCAATAGCTTGCCTCTCTGATAATATCGGCAACGTCTATAAATCTTGTGATCAGTTTGCCTTGATCGCCAGCTAATTCTGAACTATACTCAACTATCTTTGCAATAGCACTCTTATGGAAATGAAGGAGTTTCTCTTCTATGCACCGCGCACATATAAATTGTGCGTATTTGATCGTATTCTCAGCATTTCTCTCCATCTGAACATCAAAGTCAGCCATGACCTTAAACAGCTTCTGGAAATCATTATCCAATTCGTGAAGCAGGTAGTATATGTTTGGATTGCCTATGAGTACAATTTTTATGTCTAATGGTATTGGTTCAGGCTCAACAGAGATTGTGCTGAAGAAGCTTAGTTCCTGTGCGATCTCGGATATTTTAATCTCCCTGTTTTCAATTACCCTTTTCAAAGCCTCCCACGAAAACATATTTCTCAACAGGCTTTCCGCAGGTATTATCAAAAATCCGCCATTAGCATGATGTATGGCTCCGCCCTTTATCATGGTGAAATCCGTAGTCAATGCGCCAAATCGGACCTGCCGATCTATGCGACCTATAAGGTTTGGGTACGTCGGATTAGATTCCAAAATGACAGGTGCCCCCTCAGTTTTGGAGTTATCCACAATCAGGTTGACCTTATATTTATTAAATGACGGCTGTGGCATCGGTATCTTCATACCCATTGCTTCCACAGAGCCATCTCCCTCGCCTGATTGTAAACGCTTGAAGTCGTCTATATTCTCTACCACGTCTTTTTGCACATTATCAAGGTATTCGATAACTTCCGTAATAGCTGAATATTTCTCTTTCAGATCACTTATAGAATGTCCAACAGCAAAAACGACAGCATCTTGCTCTAACTTGCTTGATCTAATTTTTGCGTCTTTCTCAAGGTCTCTGATCTTGCGCATAGTTGTAGCAATGTTTTCTTGAAATTCCGTTGCTTTCTTTTCAAGTTCCCTTTTTTGTTCAAGTCTCAATTGGGAAATTTGCTCAGGAGTCAATGGCTGTCCCTGATATGCAGGGATGAGCATAAGTCCCGTAGTACCAGTTCGTAAGGCAAACCCCGATTGAGTTGCCTGTTCATCAAGTCTCGTCATCTCTTCATTTCTTTTTTCCTGATACTCCTGAAATATTTCATTCCTTTCTCGTTCAAAATCCTCAGTTTCTAATGTACGAGGTATCTCCGTTTTCAGGTATCCCAGTAGTTTATCCATATCTGATTGAAATTCTATGCCTTTTCCGGCTGGTAATTTGATAGCATTGGGTCTGTAAGCATCAGCAAAGTTGTATGTATAACACCAGTCATCAGGCGTGGGAAGATTCTTTGCTTTCTCTTTCAGATAATTCTTTATGAACGTGGTTTTTCCTGTACCGATGGGACCAAGTGCATATATGTTATAACCTTGGCTTTTTATACCTACGCCGAATTCAATAGCGCGTAAAGCTCTGTCCTGACCAACGGTTTCCACAAGTGGCTGAATTTGTGAAGTACATTCAAAATCGAATACATCGGGATCGCAAACTTGTCTTAGTTCCTCTGGTTTTAGTTCTGCTATATTTAATCCCATCCTTTTCTCCTCCATATCGAAAAAATGAAATAATATAGATGATTTAACATATCGTAATATATCATCACTAAAGTTTTATGTCAAGCTCTTAATGCCTGATGTTCGGACAAAATATACCCTGTAAATATAAGAAATCGCATATAGTTACTATTGACAATTTACAATATTTCATGATATAATATTTACTGTAAACGATAACCAAGTTTACATTCGCTCTTTGACAATTGGTATAAGGTTTCAGTGAAGTCATTGGTCACTGAGTAAAACTAATTCCAAAAATAGTCGGTATATTTAGCTAACGTTTCGACACCGACCCAAAGAAACTAAAACGTTGCGTAGTAGGGCTGGGATAGCCCGAATTGAAGCTTGTGGAGAGGGGAGTTCAACTTGATTTCGTCAAGTTTAGCCCTTCATTTCTGTTCTTCCGTTGCTCTTTTCTTCCGTCACTCGGCGGAACGAGATCGGCGGAACGTGAGAAGCAAGAAGCCCTCGACTTTAGTCGTGGGTAATTCACTTTATCGGGTCTGGAACTGGTTTTAGCAAAACACTATCACGTAATAGCCTATCCTTTAATTCAGCAACATCAAGTTCAATAGGTTTTATGCCCTTTATGGCTGATAATCCTGCGGCTGTTCCGGCTGATTGTCCACAGACAAGACAACAGACAGTATTTCTAGTGCTATTATGAGCCACAAGGTCAACAGTCATCATTCGTCCTGCGATGAGAACGTTATCCAGACCTTTGGGTATCAAAGCACGGTACGGGATACCATAAGAACCAGCATCCTTGACTAGATAATTTCCATTATCAATGAAAGCAAATATCCCTATCTGGTCATCAAAATGCCTACCTTCTGTGCAATCGTCCTGAGAGAGTTCATATTCGCAATGGATAGCCCGTCCACGCCTTTGTCCGACTGATGGCGCAGGTCCAGCAGGATAACAACCATCACAGCCCTTAATATGCTGACGGAAAATATCGGCAACTTCAAGCATTTTTCCTCGCAATGTAACTTCAGCATTTGACAGAGCATCAGCGTCAAGTCCATCATTAGGTCCGTAGTTGATGCAGTTGCAATAGGTGATCTCCCTTGGACGGAGCGAGGATGATAGGAAATACCCGGGTGCGTTCTGAACGCCTGATTCTCTGAGTTTACCAGTATTTATACCGAGTCGAACAAGGTCAGGTTTGTTAGTGAACGGTTTAATAGCGTGGGCAAGCTGTGTGATCATGCCTCTCTTTTCGAGATCGGCTTCCATCTCAGCGAGATCAACGTTGCAGAGTCTGAAAGTAAATCCGGCGGAGTAAGCACCGTGCTGACCTGCTTTGTAATGCTCAAACGAAGCGCCTGCGTAAGCTGATAGATCGCCATCACCTGTGCAGTCAATGTATTGCTTTGCACGTATAAGGCTACGTCCTGCCTTATTCCAGACAACTACTCCGTCAACGTGACCATCACTGGCGCGCACTTCGTCAATCACCGTATGAAACAGCAGTTTAACTCCTGCTTCAAGGCACATCTGAACTGCAACAAACTTAAAAGTCTCAGGCTCAACGGGGGTCAACATGCTGACGAAATCACCACCTCGTTCCATGCGAATGTGTCCCATCGCACCACCGAGTTGAGTTACTCGATCTACTAATTCTTGAGCAATGCCATCAACAACTCTCATGCGTTCCGCCCCCGGATGAGCATCAAAGATGTTAAAAAAACTGTGCAGACCCGTTGCACCTGTGATACCCATTCCACCAAGCCAGCCGGCTTTCTCAATCAATATCGTCTTTACCCCGGTTCTTCCCGAAGCGATTGCAGAGGCAATACCCGCCATGCCTCCGCCTGCTATTAGCACATCATAAGGTTCATATCTCGATTCGTCAACTAATGGATTTTGCATTGCATGTTCCTTTTTTCAAAACTAGAATTTAGTCACGGATTAACACAGATAGACACTGATAATACAGGATACAAGTTTTAATATCCTGCATCTTGCATCATGTATCTTTTCTTCTATTTCTTTTATTTATACTCTACATTACATATATAACTTTGTCAATAAGATAGGTAATTAGAATAAATTTTTCGTTCGCGGAAACCTAAACACTAAGTCAAAAATAGAAATGATTAAAGATTAGAAGATTGAAGATTAGAAAATACTGATATAAACTTTGTATTTAATCTTGAATCTTCTATGTTTTTGTGTTTTTCCTTGATAAATACTGTGGACAAGATTCTTATGCTTCGATTCAGTATTTATCTTATTGCTCTTACTAACAAAGCAATGTATAATTAATATTAATACAAGTTTTACACTTAATAAAGTAAGGCATAATAAATACAGAGGTACGGAAAGAAATAATGACAGATCATCAGGAGGACATTTATGATCAAAGTTATCGTTATAGGTGCAGGCGGGCGAATGGGCAGAATGCTTGTGACGGGCATTACCAATGAGAAGGACATGGAACTCGTCGGTGCTATCGAGGCATCGAGTGTTCCGTTTCTTGGTAAAGATGCTGGTGAATTAGCAGGGATCGCACATCTAGGTGTACCGATAACTGACGGGTCCCATTTACCAGAACTGTTTGAGAAAGCTGATGTCGCTATTAACTTCATCACCCCAAAGGAAGCAGTTATCGGACATCTACGTGTCGCTGTGGAGTATCAAAAGCCAATGGTTATAGGTACGACAGGATTCACTGTTGACGAGATGAATACCATAAAAGAGCTTACGTCACAGATACCATGTGTGATGTCACCCAATATGAGTATCGGCGTCAACGTAATGCTCAAAGTCATAAAGGACATGGCGAAAATACTTGGTGATGATTATGACGTGGAAATAATAGAAACTCACCATAATAAGAAAAAAGACTCACCAAGCGGAACTGCTGACCGCATTGCTAAAGTGCTGGCAGAAGCTCTGGATAGAAATCTGGACGAAGTCGGTATTTATGGTCGAGAAGGGATCGTTGGGGAAAGACCACCGAAAGAGATCGGTGTCCATGCTGTAAGAGCAGGGGATATAGTCGGTGATCACATAGTCCTGTTTGGAGGCATTGGTGAGCGTCTGGAACTCATACACAGGGCGCAAAGCCGTGAGCCTTATGTCAAAGGCGCAATCCGGGCGGTTAGATGGGTAGTGAATGCCTCAAAAGGATTACACGACATATCAGAAGTTCTAGGATTACAATAGATCGCTGTGGCTAAATCAAATGTTTTTCATCTTTCACAATGGAGGATTATTAATGAGTGAACAGAAAGTAAAGATAGGTTTTGTAGGTGTCGGTTCAATGGGACAATGCGCCCATCTGAAAAACTACGTCACTGTTCCTGAGTGTGAAGTTGTAGCAATAGCCGAAATGAGGCAAAATCTCGCAACTAGAGTAGCACAAAAGTATGGAATACCAAAAGTATATTCTACTCACGAAGAGATGTTTGATAAAGAGAAACTCGATGGGATCGTATCTGCTCAACAATTCACTCGTCATGGCATAATTGTACCACAATTACTCAAAGCTGGTGTGCCGATATTTACAGAGAAACCTCTGGCAGGCTCGCTTCAAGCAGGTGAAAAAGCAGTAAATGCTATGAAAGCAAGTGGAACGTGGCACATGGTCGGTTATCACAAGCGCAGCGATCCCGCAACAATGTACGCAAAAGCAGAAATTGATCGCCTTAAAGCCAGTGGAGAGTTGGGAAGACTGACTTATGTGCGCATCTTACATTGCGGTGGCGATTGGGTTGCTAATGGCTTCATTGATCTTGTTCACAGTAATGATCCGGGTGCACAATTAGAATGGGACCCACCAGCCTCTGACATGGATCAAGGCGCCTATAATGAATACGTCGGTTTTGTAAATTACTGGATTCATCAAGTTAATTTGTTGAGGCATCTTTTGGGAGAGCCATATCAGGTAAAATATGCTGATCCTCCGGGCAGATTATTAATTGGTCAAAGCGATAGCGGGATAACCTGCACAATTGAGTTAAGCCCGTTCCGCACAACAGTTGACTGGGTTGAGACCGCTCTGGTCGCTTTTGAAAAAGGTTACGTTAAACTCGAATTACCCGCTCCGCTTGCTAGTAACCGTCCCGGTAACGTGGAGATATTCAAGGATCCGGGTGATGGCATTACTCCACAGAAAATGTCTCCTCAACTTCCATGGATACATGCAATGCGCCAGCAGGCGATGAACTTCGTGAGAGCGATCAAGGGCGAAATCAAGCCTATGTGTGACTCCGTTGAGGCACTTGAGGATCTGAAAGTAGCACGAGAGTATCTCAAACTCTGGCGAGGAGTCTGATTAATGAGTCTATAGGTCAATAAGTCTATGGGTCTATAAGCTTAAATAAACCCATAGACTACTAGAGGTGACGTCATTTATGGATAGCCCTTTGGAAAAAGCAATAGAGATAATTGTTCAGGTAGCTGATCCTGATAAGATAATCTTGTTCGGTTCTCGTGCAAGAGGTGATAATAAGAAGGACAGTGATTACGATATTTGCGTCATAAAACGAGACGTTGAACATAGACGAAAACTTGCCCAAAAACTCTATAGATCATTATATGGAGTCAGGATACCAATTGATATTATAGTAGAAACACCTGAAAGATTTAGCGATTTGAAAGATAATACTTTGGCTCATATCGGTTTTAAGGTGAAATTGGGTATCATTATGGCTCTCAAGAAACCGGCATTGACACACTTGAGATTGTGTTTCCATTCAAA
>Ga0315279_10008944_pt1 | contig 12031 bp, 5 predicted proteins | sample YL17G06_20_MG_FD_203694 | JGI IMG/M metagenome (GOLD analysis project Ga0315279, IMG submission 203694) | Sediment microbial communities from Yellowstone Lake, YNP, Wyoming, USA - YL17G06_20 | ecosystem: Environmental > Aquatic > Freshwater > Lake > Sediment | place: USA: Wyoming | collected...
CGCCTGCGTCGTTGGCGTCGTAGAACTGTTCGACCGGCCCGGTCTTCTTCCAGCTTTCGGCGGTGGTGTAGGGCAGCCACGTCTTGGGGAACGGGTATGGGTTGCCGGGCAGCAAGGCCGTGGAGTAGCCCTTCGGCCAGAGATCCTCGGGGGCCATGAACCGCCTGAGGCTGTGCAGCACGGGCGCGGCGATGCGTGTGTCCTCGCTGGCGAAGTTCAGGTAGTCGTAGCCGGGCACGAACCACATGTTGGTGTACCCGTGCGTATTGCCTTCGCGCGGATCGTTGGGGTTCATGCCGCCGTAAGGGGAACTGGGCTGATAGTAGCGGTCCGGGTCGAGTTGCTTGCAGACCGCTTCCACGTCCCGGCCCGCGGCCAGCCCCGGCCAGGGGCCGTGGTCCTTGAAGTCGGCATTGTAGTCCTCATGGAACCACATCGCGGTCTCGTTGCACCCGCACCAGCAGAGGATGGATGGGTGGTGCTTCAGACGCTTGATCAACTGCGTGGCCTTCTCCCGGCATACCGCGCGACTTCGGTCATCCGCCTTCATGGGCAGCCTCGTGAAATCCTGCCACAGAAGAAACCCCCGGGCATCGGCCATTTCGTAGAACTGGTCCTGTGGCGCCTCGGCTTCCCCCCAGACGCGAAACGCATTGAAGTTGGCGTTCTCCGCCAATGCGAACAGCCTCTCATGCCGCTGCTGATCCCATACGTCGGTCATCAGGTTCGGCGTCACCCAGGCCCCGCCGCGAAGCAGCACCGGGACTCCGTTGACGACGAAGTGCAGGGGCTCGGGCATTGTCACGCGGCGAAAGCCCAGCGTTCGCTGCTGTGTCTGTTGCGGCCGACCCTCGCAGAGCAAGGTAACCTCCGCACGATACAGCGGCTGCTCGCCGTAGCCGCGCGGCCACCACAGGTCCGGCCGCTCGACGTTCACCACGCAGCGGGCGCGGAAGGCGCCGTCGCGCACGGCGGCGGGCGTGGACGTTTCGGCGACGGTCTTCCCGGCGGGATCCAGCAGCCGGACGCGCAGCGTGACAGAGGAAAGCCGGCTTGTGCCGGCTGTGTCCACGGTGACTGTTCCCGTGGTGAGGGCCTCATCCAGAGATGCGTCGGAGACGACTTCCGTCAGGAAACTGCCGTCCGAGGCCTCCAGGAAGACCCGGCCGAACACCCCCACGCAGGAGAAGGGGGGATTGGGACCGAGGTAGCTCCCCATCCTTTGGCGACGCCCCCGCGAGGCGGCATCGCCTTTGGCTGCCCGAGGGGCCGATCTAAAATGCAAAACCAGCGTGTTCTCCGCGGGCAAAGCGCCAGGGACGATGACGGTCAGGGGGACCGACGTTCCCGGATACGAGGCGATGCGCTGCCCATTGAGATAGACATCCCCGGCGGCCTTGAGTCCTTCGAAGTGCAGCCTGTGCTCCACGCCCCTCGGTCCGGAGTGGAACCGCACGGCGTACACCCAGTCCTGCTCGCCCACCCAGGCGCACTTCTCCGTGCCGCCCGACAGCCAAGGTGGAGCGATCTTGCCGTGCCGAAGAAGAATGTCATGCACCATGGCGGGCATCGTTGCGGCGGACAGCCAGTCCGAGGATTCTTCGGCGCGCTTGGCTTCGGCCAGGAAACTGGCATCCAGGGATGCCCGGGGAGTCACCGGCTTGATCTTCCATCCCTTGGCGATCTCCTGTTGCCGCCATGCCGCGGGGTCCTCTGGCGCCTGCGCCTGTGTGAACTCCAGGCAGAACAGAAGCACGAATCCGAACACAACCATCGGAGGCACGCGATAGAGATTGGCATTCATGGCAGATCACTTTCCGTTCCTGACGATCTCGATATCTGGGACCTTCCATGAGAATCGTCGCCGTGTCAAGACGGAATCTTCGCAGTGAATCTTCGCAGTGGCTTCCTGCGCGGAGGCGGTTCAAGTTCTATCAGTGGCTCAACAGACCGAACATGGCATCGGAAGCCGCGGCGGCATGCTCTCCGGGAGTGGGCCAGGGAGATGGCGTAGATGACTGCAGAGCGGACGGAATCAGGCCATCCAGAAGGCAGCGGAATGTCGGGTAGAGCTTGATCGCACATTGGCAGGCCTCCTGGACTTCGTTAGTTTTTCCGAGGCCAGAGGTTACCACGTGATTCTGTGCGGTCAAGAGCCCTATGTCTGTTCGGGAATTGTGCGGGCCGAAAGTCGGTGGACCACTATAGTGAGCCGATATTCTTGCAGATCAGGCTGTCCCATGAATAATTCGTTCGTTAAAATGCCATAAGGACTTACGACAGTTATCCGTCGGAGGCTTCTGCTATCAGGCTTATTTGATGGGTATCTTGATGTTGGCGCCGGTTCCATCACCGAACTTGAGGTCGCACGACTTGAGTTGACAGCCAAGTTTCAGCATGTCACTGTAAATGGTCTCGTCATCTTTCTTCGCCGGCGGCCAGGCAATGCCCTTGGGCACAACAATCATGTGGGGGATCTTTCGCTTATCCAACTGATCGATCAGATCCTGAATATGCCCACCTCCGCACAGGATGATGGTCGGCCCTTCCACCGCCATTGAATTGTCAATAAACACCTTGTTCCGTTGGATTACGGTTATGTCATATTCCTTCTTGAGCCCCGGATCATCCAACAGCAGAGCGTCCAGGCGGGAGTTGTAGCCTTCACAGGCCTTGCTGATAAGAGTGGTGAATTCGGTCTGGTTGTCGACAAAACCCTGGCGCGAACGGAACCATCCCTTCTGCTTGGCGATCTCAAAGACTTTCTGAATACGAAGGGTGTATTCGTGGCCGAGCAGGGTCACCGGCCCATAAGTATTCTTCTCATAAGCCGGCACCAGTTGCCATTGATTCTCGTTCAAAAGATCAAACCAGACCTTAAACGTAACCGACTTGCTCTCGCCAACAGACAGCTTGCGCCCCCGATACTTGGGGGAGTTGTATTTGTCGGAAAGTGTCTTGGCGATGCCTTCCAGGAGAATATTACGAACGCCATATTGCGTATAAAGATGCTCCGAAATCGTCCGGCCGCGGACGAGAGCCTCCTCAATGGCTTTGGTGCCCCCGGCGGCATTGCGATGCTCGGGGTTGTCATGTACAATCGGAATATAGATCAGCTTCGGATTCTCGCCCTTGATTTCTATGTGGTCGATTTCAAGATTCTTGTCCTTCGTCAGAAGGGCGAGTGCTTTACCAGGGGCGCTTGTGGGGGCTTCCTTCGGTGCCGCGACCTCAGCGGACCGGGGTGCCTCCTTTGTCGACTGGGCGCCAACAAGGGACGCCATTATCATTACGAACGCCAGTGCGATCAGGGCTCGTGACTGCCACCTATCCATTCTTATACTCCTTAGCCGGTGTTTCCCGCATAGCTTCCCGCCGAAGGCCGCCGCCAACCTTTGTGAAGATTCTACCACCGTTCGTGGGATCGACAACAAACTTCGTGGCGTTCTGTCATACAAAAGTAGTAATGTCCGGTCTTACCAAAGTAGAAGTATCCGCTTTCCGGACGAAGTGGGATGAATCTGCACCTTTGTCCCGCAGAGGACGTAAATTGTCCCCATATGGGCTTGACGAATCGCGGGGGGGTATATAGTGCAAAAGACATTGAGCCATGAATCAGTAGGGAATCTGCCTGTCCGGGTAGGAGCATGTCTGTGCCGCCCGAGGCAGCGAGGTCGTTTTGTCGTTTGTCCTATTTCGCTGTTTGTTTTCGTCAGAAGAGGCTTTTCGGCTTTGGCGCGTGCCGCGGATCGACTTAAGTGAGGCCGGGTCGGTCGCGACGTGTTGCGGTGGCGGAGCAGGTTCGGCCGCTGATACCCGACTGCGGCGATCGAGATTGGTCATGCCGCCACGCCGGTCCTCCAAGCCACCCAAGCCAAAGAGCCATCCAAGCCCTTGGCAGCCAGGCCGCGAGCGTGTATGATAGCGAAACAGGCCAGGGAGACGACGTGCAGGATGGCTGATTTGACGTTCTTGGCCCAGCAGGAAGGCGCAGGGATGTCTGGAAGAGCTTGGTCTGGAAAGGGTAAGCTTGAGCCTCGTTATTCTCGGTGAGGCCATGGCTTATAGCGTGATTCTGTGCGGTCAATACCCCCGAATATGTTCGGTGATTTTGCAGACCGAAAGTCGCTGGACTACAACAGTGGGCACCAGACTTGCTGGTCCGCTTCGGCAGTGGCCTGCCTCTTCGTCCTTCTTTCCGGCCTGGTGCTCCCGGCGGTTACGCCGCAGCACGCGGCTGCGGCGAGCGGGTCGGAAGACGCGCAGCCAGGGAAAGCGCGTTCCTTCAGAATACCGTCTTACTCGGGGAGATTCGTAGACAACCCGAATATGAAGACGTTTCTGAAGAATCTGCCGACGGATTTGGACACCTACCTCGGCAAAGCCTGCGAGAGCATGGGGATTCCCAAGTCGGGGTTTGATACGTCGCTTATTCATGTTCTCATCCTTGATGTCGATCCCTTGTATGGGGATCCTGACGCCTACAAGGCGGCCAAGACTTCCTCGATCTTCGTATCCGGCTATCGGGCCGAAGGGGGGATAAACCTGGCGTTCATGACTTCGCAGATCGCACGCGGCAAGATGCCCAGCGACTCGCTGCACCATGAATTCGTTCATGTGATCCATCGCTACCTGATCGATCCCAAGAAATACCATGAGTACCCCACGTGGATATGGGAGGGATTGGCGATGTGGTTCGCCAAAGAGAAACCACGGCGGGTTCAAAGCCAACTCTTCACCCACAAGACGGAGACCGCGATCCTCGAGAAGCTCAATGGGCTTGAAGACGCACGGACAGACAAGCACGAGGTCGCCGACTACCTGGAAGACTACTACGCCATGGAGTTCATGGCTCAGGTCGGAGGGGGGGCCGGCGCGGTTGCACGATTCAACCAGGCTGTGATCGACGGGAAGGACTACAGGGAGAGCATCAAGGAATTGACCCGGCTGGACTGGCCCGAATTCAAAACCAAGGCCCACGAATACGCCGTCGCGGAGATCAAGAAGGAGATCACACCAACCCATCAGGAGTACGTGAAGCTGTCTTCCTCCATCGACAACCTGGCCATGTTCAACAAACTGGCTGCGGATTTTCTGGCCCGGAATCCAAGCCCAGTTTACAAACGCCATGTCGAAATGGACCGAGTCCGGGCGCACTATTGGGCCCATCAACCCAACGAGACGATCGCCCTGGCCAAAGAATTTCTGGCGGTAAAGGATCCGCCGGAAACAGGACTGGAGGACAATGCGCTGTTGCTCTTGGCCATGACCTGTTCTGACCAAGGGCGTCACGAGGAGGCCTTGGAGGCCTTGGAGCGGCTGGCGAGTTACTACCCGGATAGCGGATCGTTTACCCCCATGTGTTACCTGCTGCAAATCAAGTCGCTGCGGCATCTAGGGCGGAGCAAGGAGGCCCTGGCCATGGCAAAGAAGAGCCTGGAGCGATTCCCACAACAGCAGCAGGCCGGCGACCTGGCCAGTCTGATCAAGGCGCAGGAAGGAGCGGGCCAAAACCCGGCCGATGTTCTTGACCGAGAGCCGGTGCTCAGCGACGAGGGTGGCGCCATGCCCGTCCGCGTGATCGACGGCCGGCTTGTCGTTACCTGCGACCTTTCCGGCCGGAAGCTGCGTGTGCCGGTCAATCTCTGGCTCGATTTCGACGGGGCATACGGATTCCAGTTGCATGACCGTGCGGCCGGGGCACTGCCCGCGGAGACGCCTGATGGCCGATCGCTTCCATTGACACTCCACTTCGCCGATTTCACGCTTACGATCCCGCGACGAGAAAAGGGGCCCGAGAAAGATTTCGAGAACTTTACCAAGTACAACTCCAAGGCGCTCGGCGAGAACGCCGTTGTGGGCGCCGTAGGGGCAGACGTGCTCAAGCACTTCGACGTTATCTTCGATCTGCCGCGCGAGCAGGTGTTTCTGAAGAAACCGGGCGGGCTGGCCGGCCGAACGTCAGGCCAAACGGAGCGTGAGATACTTACTGAGGTGACGGTGCGCGACGGCTTGGTCTGGCTGCCGGTTGACCTCGACGGCGCCAAAGGCCGGCTCAAGCGAGCGATGGCCGTTGGGTCGTCACGATACGACACGCTGATCGACAGCCGGTTGTGCAGTCTATTGCAGCGACCGGCGGGCGACGTGGGGCCGCTGCGCTGCGAGGCGGTCGACTTCGCGCCGTACGTGGCATTTCGTCCGGCGAAAGTCACGCTGTCGCATCCGGACGGCGTGGCCGGGGTGATGGGAAACAACCTGCTGGCGAACTTCCGCGTCCACATCGACCGGGAATCGAGGCTGGCGACGCTGCAAGCCGCCCGGGATCCGTCATTCCCGGATGAAGAGCTGGCTTTCTTCCGGGCGATGGTCGCGCGGTCTCCGCAAGGCCTGCTGGCCTGGCTGAAGGATCATGGCCAGTCGCGTCTGGGGCCCGAAGCGGCGGAACTGCTGCTGGCGTTGCTGTCCGAGAATGGCGCCGGCACGGCCGAACTGGTCCAGGCGATCCAGTGGATCAACGATACGGCGCCGGGGGACCTTCGCGCCTCGCGGATGTTCGACCTGATGGAGGAACTGGTCGAGAAGGGCAGCGTCGAGCTTGGCATCGCCGCGGGCAAGTTGGGCGTCAAGAGCGCGCGGACTGACCGTTACCCGGAGGCCAACTACAAACTCCACGGCCGTCTGGGGGAGCTGCTGCTGCCGACGGATAACCGCGAGGCGTGGCGACATCTCCTGTCCGCGGCGTTCGGTATGCCTGAAGATGGCATGATCAATCTGAACCTTGGCCGCTGCTATGAAGCCGACGGCCGACTGAAGCGGGCCTTCAGCCGCTACGTCCAGGCGCTTATCAAAGAGGGAAGTTCGGAACTGGCGTTGGAGGCGCTGGCTCGACTGGACGCCAAGCTGCCGGCGGACCAGCGCATGTCGATCGAGATAATCGACCGCATGATCTCCGGCCGGGTTCGCAACTTCTCGGCTCCCGACAAGTACACCCCCGAAGACCCCGGCAAGCGATCAACCCGGACCAGCGTGGTCGAGTTCTTCACCAACGCCTATTTCGGCACTGAACTCCAAAGCGGGGCGATTGGCGGCGCCATGGGCTACCAGGGCCTGATTTCGCACTTCGGCGAAGCCGATTGCGTGTTTCTCTCGTATCACCTGCCGGCGCCCCGGGTCGACCCGCTGGTCACGCCGCTGGCAGAGCAAATGGCGCACTGGTTGGATGTGCGGAGTCCTGCGGTGCAGGTGGTCGACGGGGCACTTCGGGCTCCCTGCCAAGCCTACCATTATCAGGCCAAGGATGTTTACCAGGCTGTCCGCGACGCAGTGGCCTCCCGGTTGGAACGGCCCACGGAGTATGACGTGCAGGCGACGGGGGAACTTGACAGTAACCGGGTCAAGGGCCGCGTCGTGGTCAAAGGCCCGTCCAAAGCCGATGTGGTCGTGCAGGTGGTGATCGCGGAACGCGGCGTCGTGTTCCATGGTTCCACCGGCGTGGTCATCCACCGTATGTTGGCACGCGGTTTGGCCACGAAAGGTTCGCTGAAGGGAGTTCCCTTTAAGCCGGATGCCGAAGGGCAGTTCGAACTCAAGTTTGATCGCAGCCTTACGGAACTCGAAACCGAAAACCTGGCGCACCTGGCGAGACTGGGAATGTCCCAGGCTACCGGAGTTCCGCGTCTGGGCTCGCGGATCGAGCCCAACAGCGTGGAGGTGATCGTCTTGGTGCGAGAGGCCGGCAGTGGCGTGGTCTGCCAGGCGCGCCGATGCACACTGACGCGACCGGAGCAAGAGCGATGATTTCACGCGACTTGCAGAACTTGAGCCAGGCGATTGACGCGGTGGCCGAGAACGCATCCAGCCAGATTGCCGCGGGCAGACGTCGCCGGGCGGTACGCGGACAGGTCGGCAGGGCCATCGTGTTCCTGGTCGTAGTGCCCATTGCGGCGCTTTTGTGGCAACTGATCCGGTGGGCCGCGGGCTTACCTGTGGGCCTGGGGTTCTCCTGGTTCTGGTGTGTTGCCCTTTCGCTCGTTTTGCCCGTCTTATGGCTGGCGGCGAAGGCATTGAGCCGCCGCTTCGAGGTCGATCGTCTCCGAGCCCTGGGCGCGATGGATGCGACGTTGGGGGCCAGTGAGCGCGTCGTTACAGCCGATCAGTTCCTGCGCGAACCGTCGCCGAGTGGATTCATGTGTGCGGCTGTGGAAGATGCTCAGTCGTGGATCGAGCGAGGACGCCGGGCGACGCTGAAATCAGAGGCTTCGACCCGGATCAGGACGGGTGTTGTCCTGCTGGCCGTTCCCGTGGCCGTCCTGACGCTGGTCGCCGCCGGCTGGCTGGCGGGCATGGCGCGCGCGAACGCCGAGCCGGCGCCGGACAGTTTTCCCGCCGTCACGGCCCGGCCTAGCGATACGGCCGAGCCGAGAGATACGGCTCAGCATTCGCCCAGCATAGAAGATCCGGTTCGTCCGAAGACCCCGCGTGAGGCGAGCCGGCAGCGCGGCGACAGCCAGGCCAGCGTGCCGAGCAACGCGGCCATGGAGGGCGCGAAGGAGTCGCGCGGTCTTCTGTCCGACGGCCAAACCAGCAGCAGTCAGCAATCGTCGAATCCGTCGAGTGCTCAGGGGGCGCCATCGTCGCAAGGCCAGCCTTCGCTGTCGCAGCCCCAGAAGCCGAAGACCTCGAATCCTCCCAAGCCACCCGGGAAAGATCGCGAGACGCCGGATCGTCAGCGCAAGGGTTCCGAGGAGCCGTCCGGCGCCACGGCCGGCGCCGGCTCGTCACGCGGATCGAACAACAATGCCGCCGCCAGCGACTGGTCCAGCCGAGGCGAGGAGGCCCGGCAGGACGACGAGCCTGTCGAAGACGAAAAGGACGTTGACGACGAGGACGAGGAGCAGAAATCCCGTGGCGGCGTGCAACCTAATCTTCGTGACCGCCGCCCGCCGGTCAATCGCGATCTGCAGATCGGCTTCGGCAGTGGCAAGCCCTCGCCCGACAGCAATGGGCGCGGCGGCCCGAGCGACCAGAAGAAGTCGCGCGGCGTCGCCTCGCTGGTCTTGGGCGTGCCGATTCCCGATCGTGTCACAGGGCAGCCCAACCGTGGCCGCATCCGCGTCACGCAGCACAGCATCACGCCCCAGGCCGAGCAAGCCGATCCGGTCACGGCCGAAGATCGCGGCGACCGCCAGGGGGTGGTGGGCCCCGTACACCACCCGACCCTATCACCGTGGCTACAGAATCTCGTGCGCCGTTACTTCCTGCAACGGCGGCAATCCAATGCGTCTGTGCCTGAGCCATCGCAAGCGACAGGCCCAATAGAAAGTGACAGTATCCAGCCATGACTTCCACTCCAACACTTGACGATCCCGCCGCCGCCCGCGCCGCCGCGGCCGAGTTCAACCAGATCCACGACGCCGTGCGTGCGGAAGTGGCCCGCATGATGGTCGGCCAGGAGCCGGTCATAGACGGAGTGCTGGCCGCACTGTTCATCGGCGGGCACGTGCTGCTCGAAGGTGTCCCGGGGCTTGGCAAGACCTTGCTGATCAGTTCCCTGGGCAAGGCGATCGACCTGAGCTTCAGCCGGATCCAGTTCACGCCCGATATGATGCCCGCCGACATCCGCGGCACGAACGTGCTGACCGAAAGCGAATCGGGCGGCACCAAGCTGGAATTCCAGGCCGGACCGCTGGTGGCCAACCTCGTGCTGGCCGACGAGATCAACCGCGCCACGCCGCGGACGCAGTCGGCGCTGCTCGAATCGATGCAGGAGCGGCAGATCTCCGTCGGCAATCGGACCATCGTCCTGGAAGAGCCCTTCTGCGTGATGGCCACGCAGAACCCGGTCGAGCAGGAGGGGACCTACCCTCTGCCGGAAGCCCAACTTGACCGCTTCCTGTTCAAGCTGGTGGTGCCATACCCTGCCGAAAACGAATACCGGACCATCCTGCGTCGGACGACGTCCAACGAGGTGATCGATCTCAAACCGGTCTCGAACGCCGAGACCGTGCTCCGTATGCGACGGGTCGTGCGTGCGGTGCCGGTGCCCGAGCACGTGGAGTCCGAGGCGATCCGCATGGTGATGGCGACGCAGCCGAACAGCCCGTACGCGCCTGCCCTGGTCAACGATATGGTGTCGCTGGGCGCCTCGCCCCGCGGCGTGCAGTCGCTGATCCTGGCAGGCAAGGTCCGGGCGCTGCGGCAGGGCCGCTTTGCCGTCGCGGGCGAGGACCTTCGGGCCGTCGCGCCGGACGTGCTGCGTCATCGTGTGCTGGTCAATTTCCACGGCCTCTCCGACGGCGTCACGCCGGACGACGTGGTTGGCGAGGCGATCCGTCAGGTTTCCGCGATCGGCGATACGGCTGGGAGCACTCCGAGCTAATGATTCCCGACGAGTTCAACCTGCTGGATCCACACTTCCTGGAGCAGGCGCATGCCTTGCGCATCGTGGCGCGCCGGGTGGCGCCGGGCGGGCGCTGGGCCGAGCATCGCTCGCGCGACCGCGGCCAGGGGCTGGAGTTCTGCGACTACCGCCCTTACTCACCGGGCGACGAGTTGCGTTCGGTCGACTGGAATATCTATCGCCGCCTCGGCCGGGTGGTCATCCGCCTGTTCGAAGAGATGGAAGATCTGCCGATCTACCTTCTGCCCGATCTGTCTCACAGTATGTGGGCCGAAGCGGAGCAGCCGCGCGCGGTGGTGGCGATGCGGGCCGCGGTCGGATTGGCGGCCATCGGGCTCGACCAGCACGACCGCGTCGGCATCTTCCCATTTGGCGATGAACTGGACGCAAGTACCCGCCCGACATCCGGGCGGGGCCGGCTTGCCGTGCTCGCCCAGGCCCTGACTCGCGGCGCCCAGGCCGCGCGACGCAATCCGACGGGCACGAACCTGGCGGCGTGTATCGCGAAGTTTCGCGGGCTCGGACTGCGCGAGGGCGTGATCGTCGTCCTGTCCGACTTCTTCGATCCCCGCGGTGTCGACACCATGCTGCGTGAATTCAAGCGCACCCGGCACCGGCCGCTGTTTGTCGCGATCAAGCGCCGTGAAGACCGGGAACCGTCGTTGCGCGGCGACGTCCGCGTGCGAGACTGCGAAACCGGCGTGGTGCAGGATGTATCCATCACCAGCGCCATTCTGCAACGCTACCGCAATACCTATGACCGCCACTTCGAGCAGTTGCGCACCTTCGTGCGACGCCGCCATGGCGGCTGGCTCGACATCGACGCCGACGCTGACGTCATGGACCAAATGGCGAAGCTCTTCGAGGGCGGGAGGTTGGTGTCGTGAGATTCGGCCTGTTCTCCATGCCAGTTCTCGTCGCCGGCATCGCCGCGTTGGCCATCGGTTTGTGGCTGCTGCAGCGGCTGCGCGTCCGCCACCGCGAGGTGCAGGTGCTCACGACGCTGTTCTGGCAGGACGCCCTGGAGGAGACGCGTGCCCGCGTCTTTACGCGGCGGTTTCGTCATTGGCGGGCGTGGGTGCTGCTTGTCGCGATCGCCTCGCTGTTGTGGATGCTGATCGGGCAGCCGCGGACCGTGGCGCCCGATGCCACTCGGCACGTCGTGCTGGTCGATTGGAGCGTTGGCGATGCGACCATTCGCCAGGCAGACCTGTCGATGGCAATGGACTTTGCCGCAACCTTGCCGAGCACGCACCGTCAGATCATCGCCGTGGGTGCACGCATGGAGACGCTGCTTCGGCCGGGGGAGCCGTTGTACATGGCAAGTATTCGCAGCGGGGCCGAACCTGGCCCTGCGCCGCGCGGATTGGATTGGGCCATCGAGTCCCTTGCCGCCAGCGCCGAACGCTCCACGTCGTTGGCCATTCACATTGTCGGTGACACGCCCGTCGACGCGAAGCGTCTGGAAGCGCTGCAAGGCAGTATAGGCGCGGCCGAAGACGGCTCGCCTCGCTTGAGCGTCTATCGCGTCGAACGCGAGCCCCTCGCGGAGACGCCCGGGCTGACGACGCTGGGCGTCTCCGATTCCGCTGATGGGGCCTGGGGTGTGGTCGATGTCTGGCTGGCGTTCGC
>Ga0315279_10008945_pt1 | contig 12031 bp, 9 predicted proteins | sample YL17G06_20_MG_FD_203694 | JGI IMG/M metagenome (GOLD analysis project Ga0315279, IMG submission 203694) | Sediment microbial communities from Yellowstone Lake, YNP, Wyoming, USA - YL17G06_20 | ecosystem: Environmental > Aquatic > Freshwater > Lake > Sediment | place: USA: Wyoming | collected...
CAGAGGTTTCCGGTTGGCTGGTTTCCGTCAAGACGCATGCCTGTACACCCGCCGGACTGAAGGAGTTATACTTAAGAAGGCGTCGTGGCGACTGGCCGCATCACGGGCAAGTGGCACAGAATATGCGATCAAACACGAGCTGTTTTCTCGTACGATTCCGCCGCGGGGCGGACGTATCTCCGTGTGTCTCAATTAGGCCGGGGTCAATGATCGTATTGCAGGACCGCGATAGTCTGCCGCTGCCTTCCGGAGGCCTTACGGCATGATACAAGATTTCCTCTCGCCAGAGCCCGGGAACGCAGTTAACGGCTTAGTGCGGCAAGGCTCTCATCTGGGGCGGATGACACTGCTCAGTGTCGCGGTGGGCATTACATGCGGATTGGCGGCTCGCGTACTCGAATCAGCCCTGCTGATAGGCACGCGCACCTTCATCGGCAGCGTTGCCAACCCCGGTGGCGTCGAGATCCTCCGCTTCCACTGGCGCGTGTTGCTCTACCCCGCCTTGGGCGGGCTGATCTCGGGGCTGCTGGTAGGGCTGTTCTGCCGGCCGACACGGGCGCACGGCACCGCGGTGCTGATTGATGCCTTCCACCACCAAGGCGCGGAGTTGCCGCTACGCGATTCGATGCTCAAGGCGTTCGCGGCGCTGGCTGTGATCTCGCTGGGCGGGTCTGCATTCGTGGACGGGCTGGACCCTGATCTTCGGCCTTGTAATTCTGGCGAAGTGCCTTGCGACGGGCGCAATGGTCGGCGCAGACACCGCTGGGGGTCTTTTCGGGCCGGTGGTCTTCATCGGCGGCGTCGCCGGCGCGCTCACGGGCGCGTTCTTCACGGCCTTCTTTCCCGGCACATTTCCGGAGGAGCTCCGCGAATCGCTCATCGCCGTGGGTATGGCAGGGGTTCTCTCGGCGGCACTCCGCACGCCGTTGGCGGCAATCGTCATGGTGATGGAGATGACGGGGAGCTATGGTCTCATCGTGCCGCTGATGCTGGTGAGCGTTGTGTCGTACCTGGCGGGCCGGTGGTGGGGTGTGTACCCGGAGCAGGTGGGAGGGCCGATGGAGTCGCCCGCGCATGCCGGAGAGACGCTGGTGACGGTATTGGAGAACGCTCGTGTGCGAGACCTGGCGAAGGCGGCCTGGCCGTTTGTCGCCCAGCCCGGGACAAGTCTTCCGGAGTTGCTGGCCATGCTGTCGGAGGGGGCACGCCCCGAGTTTGCCGTGGTCGAGGGCAAGCGGCTGATCGGCATCATCTCGACCGCGGAAATCTCGCGCGTGGTCGGTCTGGGCATAGCGAAGCACGCTATCGTGGCTGCGGACATCATGCGGCCACCGCCGGCGGTGATCTACCCAGAAGATGAGCTATATGGAACGCTGGACATTTTCCGCCGACACAACCTGGATGCGCTCCCGGTTGTCGAAGGCGCGAACGCCGAGTTTGCCGGCATGCTGACGCGCAGTGAAATCCTGCAATACCTCCGGCAATACTTCGCCGGTCAGCGCGAGCATCTGTTGCGGGAGCATGCGGGCTTCGCGTCCTTGAACCAGGAGGCCCTGTTGACAGCGCTGCTGTCGGAGTTCCAAGAGCCGCAGGGCGAACAAGTGCATCGGATGGGCGTGCCCGAGGAGGCGGTGGGAAAGTCGCTCCGCCAGGCTGATTTCCGGCGGAGGCACTCCGCGCAGGTGATCGCCATTGAGACCGCGAAGGGCGAACTTCTTTCCCCGCCGGACCCCGACCGACCCCTCAACAGCGGCGAGGTGTTGATCGTTCTACACATGCCGCGGGCGACGTGAGCGCGGCATGGCGCCGGTGCTTTCGGATATGCGGACGGACTGGCTTGAGGGACGTTTGCGCAACGGGGTTCACGGCAGCAGCCACAGGCAGCACACGGCAACGAGGGTCGGCGGAAGAGCGAAGAGAAAGAGGTAAAGCGGCTTGATGCCATCTGGGCCGAAGCGGTCGTTAAGGATGGAATAGCCAGCGGGGTTGGGGGCATTGGCGATCACCGTTAGCCCGCCGCCTGCAATGGCTCCGGCCACCAGCGCGTACTTGAACGCCGCCGAGATGCCCTGGACCTGCGAGCCCAGATAGGTGAGTGCAGCGTTATCCGTGATGGCCGTTAGCGCCGTCGTGCCTGCAAACAGCGGGAACGCGTCCAGACGGGCAAGGAGCGGCTGAAGCCACCAGCCCTGCAAGCCGCCAAGCGCCACCAGCCCGGCCAGGAAGAAGCCCACCAGCAGGCTCTGGCGCAGCCTTAACTCGTCCTGGTACTCCTTGGTGATCGTCGCAATCCCCAGGAAGAACAAGAACAAACCGATGAAGATGACGCTGTGATGCGCCGTCACGACGATAAGCAGCACGAACAGCAGATGAAGCACCGTTACCCATGCGGGAACTCGTCCCTCGCCCGTGTTCCCGGCCGGCTCGGGCAGCGCCGACAGTTCGCGGTAGAAGATGGCGGTCGCGGCGGCGGCGTTGATGACACACGCCAGCGCCGCTTTCCAGCCGAATGTCTGGAGCATGAACGCCACGTCCCAGTTCCAGCGGCCGGCCACCATGAGTACCGGCGGGGCCGCGTAGGGCGTCAGCACGCCCCCGATGGAGACGTTGACGAACAAGACGGCCACCGTGCCGTACATCAAGCGCGACGAGACGCCGCGGTCGTAGTAGCGCTGCTTGAGCAGTAACGCTGTCACCGTCATGGCGGCCGGCTCGGTGATGAAGCTGCCCAGCAGCGGCCCCAACACGAGGCAGCTCAGATAGGTGGCGGCCTCGCGGTGCAGCGGGACCAGGCGCGCGGCAGACACCATGACGCGGCTGGCCAGCAGCAAAACCGGGCGCGTGGCCGCCACGGTCATGATGACCACCACGAAGGCAGGCTCGGTGAAGTTCAGGTTCTCCGCGTACGCCACGGCGCGCGTGCCGCCTTGGAGTACCGCAATGACAGCAATCAGCACGCCAGCCCAGAAACCAAAGACGGCCTCCACTTCGCCAAGCAGGCGGAACAAGTTCTCGCCTACCGACCCCTCGCGGAAGCGGTGAGCGATGTGCATGAAGCGGCTTGTCGCGAAAGTGTGAAGCACTGCGACAGCAAAGAGTACTGTGGCGGCGATCTCGACTGTCGTGGGGTTCATCGGTGCCGCCACGGTGTAATTCGGAATGGCGGCCCGACCATCCCCTTGTCCTGCGACAGCGACGACCGCCGCACCCTTCCGACCAGCAGCCAGGACGTCAATCTACCATCGCCTGTGTGCGAAAACAAGGCGTGCATCCAGCAAGACTGCCCACTTGCGCGATTTCAGCGCAACCATGCGTGCCTCAGCCTCCCCAAGATCAGTTATCGCGCGCTCGGCTACGATGTCTGGAAATCAGAACGCTATAGTAGACTGGGGCGCAGGGGGACGTAGACTGAAACGTATGCGCCGCCCGACACCCATCCTCGTGCTTTTCCCCGCAATCCTTACGGCGTCGGCGTGGGCCGGCGAGGCCAACGTGCGCCAGTGGCCGCAGTGGTGCGGGCCCCAACGGCAGGCGCTCTCCGATGAGACGAACTGGAAAAAGGTCTGGCCGGCAGAGGGGCCGAGGCAGCTCTGGCGCGCGAAGGTTGGCCAAGGCTATGCGGCGGCATCAGTGTGGAATGGCCGCGTCTTCACGGCCGGCAACAGCGCTGGCGCCGATACGGTCTGGTGCTTCGACGCCGAAACCGGCGCCGTGGCGTGGAAGCATTCGTATCCGTGCCAGGGCGGCGGCGGGGGATATCCAGGTCCGCGCGTGACCCCCACCATTGACGGCGAGCTGCTCTACACCGAGAGCGTGGAAGGAAAGCTCTACTGCCTCGAAACAGCCACCGGCAAGCCGCGTTGGGAGCAGGACCTTGGCAAGCTCAAGCGCACGCGGGGCGCGAATTTCTGGCACGGGGCCTCGTGTCATCCGCTGATCGTGGGCGGTGTGCTGGTCATTGAGACCGGCTCAGCGAAAGGCGATCTCGCCGGGTTCGACAAACTCACAGGCACCGTGCTGTGGCAGTCCGGCGATTTCAAGCTGGGCTACGGTTCACCGGTGAACGCCAGGATTGGCGGCGTGTCAACGGTCGTGGCCTTCACGGGGTCGGCCGTGGCGGGGTTCTCGCCCCAGGACGGCAAGGTGTACTGGAGCTATCCGTGCGAGATGGAGTTCCAATGTGGCCCCGCAACACCCGTGATCGTGGGCGACCAGATCTTCGTCTCCTCCTTCTACTACGAAAAGGGCAGCGTGCTGCTGCAGGTGGGTCCCGGGGGCGCCAAGGCATTGTGGCACTGCGCGGAGATGCGGAATCACTTTAACTGCAGTGCGCTGTGGCAGGGCCATCTCTACGGCTTCCACGGGTACGCGAGGAAGGAGGACAAGAACAAGGGTCGCGCTTACCTGGGCTGCGTTGATGCCGCGACCGGGAAACTGAAATGGTCGGAGGATCTGCGCGGAGCCGGCGGACTGTTGGTTGCTGGGGGCACCATTCTCGCCCTGACCGAAAACGGCGAACTGCTGGCAGCAGAGGCATCCCCGGCGGGCTTCAAGGCCCTCTCGCGCGCGCAAGTGCTCGGCGGCAGGTGCTGGACAATGCCCGTGCTGTGCAATGGCCGGGTTTACTGCCGCGAGCACGAAGGGACGCTGATCTGCCTGGACGTTCGGGAGTGAACACGGCGCCACGGCCATGTTCGCGATCTTGTGCGGCGGCAATCAGAATCCGGAGCCGCGCGGCTTGGTAAACAGACTTGCGTCCTCGACTGTTCGGGCCACGTGGACTGCGCCTTACGGACTGTAATAGTTCCACGTCATCTTGCTTCGCCGGTAATCTGGGTTGGTCCACAGTCGCGGCATTTCAGGGCGTGGATTAGGGTGCGGGTTGGCGTAGACGTGCAACTCGCCGCCGGCCCACACGATGATCTCCTCGCGCCAGTCACCCGTAACATCGGCGACATAGAGCCGATCCGCCGCTTCCGGCAGCCGCAGCAGGAAACGGCCGGAGATGGGATCGAAGATGCACACCTCACCTGACGCGTGACGCGCCTTTGCGCACGCGAACATCCGCTCTTCGCCGGTCCAGTTGATGGCGTGGATCACCTCCACGCCCTCCACCGGCCAGCCCTCGGGCGCCACATCGTCCATCTTGTACTCCGAGTGCAGCTTTCCAGACGCATCAATAACGAACGGCGTTTGGTGCTTGTCGTGTCGGCTGCGGCACCAAATCTGCATATCGGACAGACCGGGCACAAACCGGCCGATGGCCGCGTTCTGCGGTTCCTGCCGCTTATGATGCGTCTCCCAGATCAACCCGGAGATTCCGGCCAGAGAGATGCGGTTCAGTTTTCCTTCTTCCAGCATCAGCACTTCGAGACCAGGCAGATCGGGTCGTACATCCGCGACGAATACCGAGTCTATATGTCCAACCACGTCGAGCTTCACCCGCACCTTGCCGTCCGGTCCCAGAATAGTCGCACCCAGCACTTCGTCCCGGCCATCACCATCCAGGTCGGCCAGGCGCGCGCCATTGTGAGCGCAGGAGACGAAGTCGTCGCGCCGCCAGAGCGGCTCGTCCTTTCCCGCTTGCAGCGACTCCACGGCATGAGCGGCAACGTGCTTGCCCATGCGGTACCCCTTGGCGTTGGTTGCCTGCACCAGCAAGTCGCGATCGCCCTTCCCGCGAAAATTGGCTATGACGACATGCTCCCAGCGCTGAGCGCCTTCCGGAGGCTGCAGCCTGGCAGACCACAACTCCTTGCCATCGTCGCCCCGGAGCACATGGATGGTGCTCTCCTGATCGAGGAACACGATCTCGGTCTTGCCGTCACCATTGATGTCGCCCGCCTGGACGCCGGGGCCATGGTGTCCCGGCAAGCCCTGCGACTCGGACTGTCCGCCCACGCGTACGGGAACGCGCACTGACCAAAGCCGTTTGCCATCCGTTGCGTAGGCGCCAATGTACCCCGGTGCCGTGACCACCAGATCACGGGCCCCGTCGTCGTTGACATCCGCGGCGATCAGGCTCCCGGCACTATCCTTCGGGGCGGAGACTTCCAGAGAAATGACCGACCTTCTTGCCGTGAACTCCTGACTCATCGCAGCGTTCGCCATGAGCATTGCGGGAAGTATCAGCAACCAACGCATCGGCATCTCCTTATGATGGTTGCTCCTGCAACGGCATTCGACCGCCGCACCCTTGACACTGCGCACTCTACAGCAAAGCTTGCTGTAATGTCAATTGATTAGCAAACCTTTGAGCCGCAGCCGCCACCAAGCGTGCCTTCCAGGCACAAAACGACAGGCAATTCCGGTATGGCTGCTTGGCGCCTTCTTTCGCAAGATGTTGACGAAACTGAAAATGCCGAATAAGGTATGTATAGGAAGCCCATGGTTTCGCGGGCCTCCTGGGAGATGCATGCAAGGGTGTGGCAGCGCCGGCTGTCACAGGTATCGGGATGGTCGGGCCGCCATCCGGGAAACGTCTGACGACGATTCCGGAGGTGATCATGCCCGATGCTCGAAACGACAAGGATGCTCCGCCCACAGGCGCTCTTGGCTGTCTTCTTCGTGTTTTCTGGATGCTCGGCGGCGTCGCCATCCTGCTGTATTCCGCGATCTGGATCGCGACCGAATCTGGAAATGCCCAGTTGTCGGCCGTTGATGCGGTGTTCGGCGCGGGGCTGTTCGCGGCCATACTGGCGCGCTACCTCGACATCCGCTACTTCAACGGGACCAAGGGAACAGGGGAGCCGGCCACAATGGCTGATTGGCGGCGGTACGCGGCACTCATGGTGGTTCTGGGATTCACTGCCTGGGGCATTGCCCATGGTGTAGCCTGGTATCGTGCAGGATAAGCGAGGGAGGTCAGCGCAGGGATGGTGAACTCGCTCTGGTTAACGCCTGGAGCGAGGCGAGATGTCCCTCTCCGACTATCCCTCTCTGGCTGATTCGCGCCTCGGCAGTCCTGGTAGTGGACGTTGTGAGTACCCGCCCTTATCCTACGCACAGGATAGACCGAGGGACGTTCACCGTGTTCAGGTCGAGGCTCGGAAAAAGCCGCGAGTTTCTCTCCCCGCGCAAGTGGTTCTGGCGCTGGGTGCGCACCAAGAAGGCATTCTCGAACCCGTACCTTCTGTTGGCGACATCGTTCCTCGCCGCCATCGTTGTCGGCGCGCAGTTGCTGGCCACGCCTTGGGCTACGACGGCCGGGCGACTGTCCCGTACGGACTCATGGTTTGCAGCGACGAGTGCAGTTTGCGTGACGGGGCTGACGGTCAAGAGCACTGGTCAGGACTTCACGTTCTGGGGCCAATTGGTGATCCTGGTGTTGATCCAGTTCGGCGGGATCGGCTTCATGACGTTGTCTACGATGGTGTTCCTGGGGCTGCGGCAGAGGGCCTCGCTCTACGAGCAGAGCTACCTGCGGGACTACTACGGCGCAGACACGTCGCAGAACCTGCCAGCCATGACGCGGCGCGTGGTATCGTACATCGCGTGGTTCGAGGCCTGCGCGGCGGCGCTGTTGTTCGTGCGTTTTGCTCTCGACAAGCCGCAAAGCCTGGGCTGGCTCGCGCACCTAGGCAGGTCGTTGTGGGCTGCGATTTTCCACAGCATCTCCGCTTTCTGCAACGCAGGCTTCTCTCTCTGGGACGACTCCCTGGTCCGGTATTCGGGCGACTGGCTGGTCAACGGCGTGATTATGGCCCTGATTGTCGGCGGCGGGCTGGGGTTCTTTGTGCTCGCGGACCTTCACGCGGCCGTCGTGGCGTGGCGCCAGGGAGCGCGGGCGCGGCTGCGGTTCCAGACCCGCGTCATCCTGAGTCTCACCGTGCTGCTGATTGTTTGCGGCGCCCTGCTGCTGGGCGGTCTGGAATGCGCCAACCCGGAGACCTTGGCTGGGCGCCCCTGGCACGGGCGCATTTTGCCCTGCCTGTTCCAGTCCGTGACTGCGCGCACCGCCGGCTTCAACACGGTGGACTTGAACAAGCTCGCGCCGGCATCGCTTCTTCTCATCATGGCGCTCATGTTCATCGGCGCGGCCCCCGGAGGCACGGGAGGTGGCGTAAAGGTGACGACATTCGGGGTCCTGGTGGCGCAGGTGCTGTGGGTCTTTCGACCGCACCGAGAGCCTACGGTGATGGGGCGCAAACCAAGGGACGGACTACTCATTAAACAGCCTTTCCTGTTGCGAGGTTGGCTCCTTTCTCTTGCGGCCAACTTTTTGCAGTCCTAGCGACCGGCTTAACAAGCCCTCCAGTCGTGCGATGAAAGCCAGCGATCCACAGGGCCGGCCAGTGCGCGTCTGTCGCCGCACCAAGTCAGATTGCGCCACATTCTCATTTCCCAGCCACTCCCGCCAGTCGCTGATAACCCCAGGCGGCGGAAAATCCCGCGAAAGCAGCGAATCGCTTCTGATTCCGCAATGCGCCGGCGCGCTGGACCACTCATATTCCTCAGCCTGTTTGACGATTCTCGCGCGCACAGGGTTGCGTTCCACGTACCGCACTGCTGCCCACAGGTGCGTCTCATCAAGTGGGCAGGAGAAGTAGCGGTTTTGCCACAGGTGCCCAGTTTCTCTTCGGGCGGCGTTCACCGCCAGTGTAAAACGGGTGTGCGCCCCGCGGAAACACTGGGCAAGCGAGATTCCCATTTTCGGCACAACCACCCAGTGGACATGGTTGCTCATGAGGCAATACGCCCACACCTCAACCCCGCAGCGCTGGGTGTATTGCGCCATCATCGAGAGATAGGTTCGGCGGGACTGATCGTCGTCGAAAACCACGGCGCGCCCGTTGCCCCGTTGCGTGACGTGATGGGGAAAACCTGGAACCACGACCCGCGCCAATCTGGCCATGAAGAGCGACTCTATCCTGCAGAACCCAAGCCGCAAGTGGAAATGAGTAGTCCGTCCCCTAGTTTGAGTAGTCCGTCCCCTAGTTTGCGCTAGTTTGCGGCTCCAGCACCAATCACGTCCGCAATTTCCTCGATTGCATCAAGACACGCGAGCAGCCCGCGGCGCCTGTCGAAGTCGGGCATCGGTCCGCCACGTTGTGCCACATTGCCAATATCGCCATGCGGCTTAAACGGAAACTGCGCTGGGACCCTGAGGCTGAACAGTTCAGCGGCGACGACGGCGCCAACCGCATGTTGCGCCGCGCCTGCCGCGCACCGTGGCAATGGTGAGCCCGCCCAGCACGATTAAGGGAAGTTACGGGGACAGACTACCACTCCCACTTGCCAAGAGGTAGTCTGTCGCCGATACTTCCAAGCCCGACGAACGGGTGAACATCGCCAGCGCTACCGAGGGCGGTGAGGAGGATGTGTCGCGGTGGGAACATCGTGGAGGTATAGGGGGAAGAGGTGGCCAAGGCAGAGGGGCAATGGGGAAGTGAAGAAGCCAGAAACCATTTACCCCAGAGGAACCCTCCGCCCCTGAACCCCTGATCTTGCCACGGCTGCGCAGCCTCGGTAAAGTGGGAGGCACCACATTGGGAGAACAAACATGCGGATTGCACTGGGATGCGACCATGCGGGCTTTGGGCTCAAGGGCCAGGTCATGGTGCTGATCCGGGCCTTGGGGCATGAAGTCGAGGACTGCGGCTGCTATACGGCCGAAGCGGTGGACTTCCCCGACATTGCCCAGGCGGTCTGCCAGCGGGTGCGGCGGGGACAGGCGGATCGCGCGGTGCTGGTCTGCGGCACCGGCGTGGGAGCGTGCATCGCCGCCAACAAGGTCCCGGGAATTCGCTCGGCGGTGTGCCACGACGTCCATTCAGCCCATCAGGCAGTCGAGCATGACGATGTGAATGTGATGTGCCTGGGGGCGCAGATCGTCGGCGCGTGGCTGGCGGGCGACCTGCTGGCGGCGTTTCTCGGGGCGCACTTCAGCACCGAAGAAACGTTGCGCCGCCGGGTGGCAAAACTGCGCGAGATGGAGCTTGCCGCAGCGCGCGAATTACTGCGGGAAACACACTGAGTCGGAAACGTAGCGAATCAACGAAGAAAGGAGCAGTGCCCAATGGTCAAGCTTAGAGACAAGTTCTTCGGATGCATCGCCGGCGCCTGGGCAGGCTCTGCCATGGGGGCGGCGGTGGAAGGCTGGAGCTTCCAGAAGATCGAAAAGACCTACGGACATCTGGAACGCCTCCTTCCCTATGAACACTACCACAACGGCTGGCTGCGTCCGCCCGGCACCACCGAGGATGGTATCGAGCGGCAAAAGCTTATGCTGACCGCGATCATTGAGAAGGGGGACCGGATCAATGCCGCGGATCTGGTCGCGATCTGGAACCGCGACCTGGACCCGCGGAAGCTCGTCTTCAAGCAGGAGCCGTTCGACCTTGCACTCTGCGAGCTGGCCAAGGCCGGCTGCCCCCACACCATGCTGGGGTCAATGTGGCCCTATCCCAATATCATCTCGGTCGCCCGCGCGTCGCATCCCCTGGGCCTGATCAATGCCGGCGATCCCGAAAGCGCGGTGGCCGACGTGTATGACATCGGCCGGCTCTACGCGTACGACAATGTGCCGGCACTCTGTTGGGCGGGGATCTACCTGGCCGGCATCGCCGCGGCCTGTGCGCCGGATGCAACCATTGACTCCGTTCTCAAGACGATCAAATCCTACATCACCTACCGCGGAAAAGCCGCAGGGCTCTATGGCCGTTATGACTCAATTGAGCGGGAAGTAGATCGCGCCGTTGAAATGGGCCAGCGCCACCGTGACTACGGTGCCCTGCGCGAGGAGTTCTACCAGTACTATTATGGTGGACAATATATAGTCTATAGTGTTTCGCAGGCCAATGAGATTGTTTCCAAGGGCATCGCGCTGTTTGTCTTTACCAAGGCCGATCCTAAGCAGGCTATCATTGACGCCGTGAATTGCGGGCGCGATACCGACTGTGCCGCGGCCATCGCCGGCGGTTTGGCCGGGGCCTTATCCGGCGGTGCTTCGCTTCCCCCGGATTGGATAAGCCAGGTGAACGCGGCCACCCTTAAAGACCCCTATACCAACAACCAGCGCACCATCGAAGAAAGCGTTGATGGCTTGCACCGGGCCTACCTGTCCCGCCATTCCAAACTTCGCCAGTATCTGGATACCATGGCGAAAGCGCCGTAAAGGCCGCCCAGAGGAACCCAACGACAGGATTCCCGTCCCCTTCTCTTTTTTCGAGCGAAAGGATCACCTCGATGAAAGTCATTGACATAAAACTTACGGTGCATCCCGCCAAACCCAATCCCAATCCAATCCGTGACGCACTGCAGATCCTCCCCGGGGCGGGCTCCGTCAAGCTGGAACTCTTAACCGATGAAGGCATCACCGGCTTGGGTGATGCGTGGTTCGGACGGGGCTCTGGCGCCCCGGAAGCACTGGCGGGCATCATCAACCAAGAACTTAAGCCTCTAGTCATTGGAACAGATCCGGCGTTTGTGCGCCGAACGCATGGGCTAATGCTGGAAGAAACGGAATACCATGGTTCCTTTGGTTTGACCATGTTTGGCATTGCCGCGCTCGATACGGCCTTGTGGGATTGTCTCGGCAAAGCCCGCGGAGTCCCCTGCTGGAAGTTGTGGGGAGCCGTCCATGATGCCATTCCCGCCTATGCCATGGTGGGATGGCTGAATTACACCGATGAAGAGGTCACGCGTATCTGCCGGCGAGCCGTGGAACAGGGATTTCGCGGCGTAAAGATCAAGGTCGGCTACAGAACGCTCAAAGAAGATACCAACCGTGTTGCGCTCGTTCGGAAAGCGATTGGCGAAAGCATTGATTTGATGGTGGATTCCAATCAAGCACTGACTGCCAAAGAGGCGATCAGAAGGGGCCGGGCCTTTCAGGATCTGGGCTGCCGGTGGTGGGAAGAACCGATCCCTGCCGACGATATCGACGGCTATGCCGCCCTGGCTGCGGCGCTGGATATCCCCATAGCCACCGGCGAGAACCTGTATACGCGCTATGACTTTGCACGCTTTCTCAAGCGCCAGGCGGTTGACATCATACAGCCCGATCTCCGACGTGCTGGCGGGCCCACCG
>Ga0315279_10008946_pt1 | contig 12029 bp, 8 predicted proteins | sample YL17G06_20_MG_FD_203694 | JGI IMG/M metagenome (GOLD analysis project Ga0315279, IMG submission 203694) | Sediment microbial communities from Yellowstone Lake, YNP, Wyoming, USA - YL17G06_20 | ecosystem: Environmental > Aquatic > Freshwater > Lake > Sediment | place: USA: Wyoming | collected...
CTGACCGCACGCCGCCGAGGAGCTTCCGCTGGCCCACCAGCAGGCACACCCATCCCGGCACCGAGAAGAGGATACCCAGCGAGGCCGCCTGGATGGCCCTGTTCAGGTTGTGCGTCGATGCATCGGAGCTCAGCATGTTCCCGGGCGGGCCGCCGATGCCACAGACCGACCACTGGGCGAAGAACAGAAGCAGATAGCCGATCGCGTTCCATCGCGACGCGGAGCGAACGCTGCCGTCGACGAGTGCCTGGTATTTCGTCCAGCTCCACATGACCATGATGAACAGCACGACGCCCGCCGTTCCGAAGGCGCCGAAGTAGAGCCACATCCAGTCAGGAAGGTTGAGTGGGAAGCTCACGCCGTCACCTCCGCGCTTCTTTGCCGTAGAGAAGCCCGCCGACGACCATAAGGAGGCCGCCGACCGATACCGTGACGGCCGGGACCGCGGCCCACAGGCCGTCGCCGGACTCCAGCAGACGGGTCGGCGGCAGTCCGACCAGCCCCCAGAAGAACGGCAGAGCGGTGTGAACGAGCAGAACCACGGCTCCGACGAAGAACAGCGCTGTTCCGGATCTCGCGGTCGACATGGACCCCCCCCTCTTCGAGTCCGCAGGCGACCGGCCATCCGTTCGGCCTCGCCTGCGTGCGAGGCTTGATCGTGATCCGTATATGTCACAGCTGCGCGAATCGCGCAAGGAAGACGGTCGGCGATTCGCTGGAGGCTGGTCGAGGCAGCCGAGGTCAGCCCGGGTCTTGCCGCGATGGGTGCGGACTGGATGAGCGGTCCGGCCTTTGCACGGCGGAGGTCAGGGGTTCGGCTCCCCTGCGGTCCACCAGCTCCCTCACGCTCAGGAGCAGGTGTTTTGCTGGTCCCATCGGGTCGCCAGCCGGCCTCTCAGACGCTCTTCGCAGACATTCGGCAAACGCACGGGGTGGCCACAAACGGTCGTTCGCGGCTCTCCGCGGCGTTCGATGGCACCTGGGCCGCTCTGATCCCCTGTCATCTGGAGTCACGGGTCCGAACCTGCCAGGATTCACCCCATTGCCTGGGCCCAGTTGCACGGCGATCGGTCCGATGGGGCGCGAGGGTGCCGCCTGATGCCGCGGCGGACAACCTGGGAGCGACGAGAGACCCCTCCACTGGTTGGTCCTCCTCCTTTTCGGTAGGCTCCGGGTGCGTCGTAGGGGTGTCACTCACCATATGGGGGTGTCGTGCACCGGTGGGATGAAAGGAGGCAGCCGTGAAGTCCGGAATCCGTCTCGGCCGGCCGCAGCGAGCTTGCATCGCGGTCGTTGGCCTGCTGGCGGTCGCTCTCGTGCCGCTCGCGCTCGGGGGCTGCGGCGCCACCGCGACCGACAAGAACGAGCCGAACGACGATCTGAACAGCGCACACGCGCTCGCACCCGGGGTGCCGGCAGACGGGGTCATCGGACCGGGCGATTCGGATGTCTTTCGCTGCGACGCTCCGGAAGGCAACGTGATGCACTCCTTCGTCGTCACCGTGCGGACCGAGGCTCCCCAAGACATCGAGCTGCAGGTGGGGGCCAGCATCCCGGGCGTATGGGAGGGCATCACGTGGCCGGGGTGGAAGGTCGTCACGAAGGGCGACCGCGTGGAGGTGGCGGGGACGCTCCGCAAGGGGACGGTGCTCATGTTCCTGAAGGGGGCCTCGGGTACCACGTACACGATAGACATCACCTGGACGTGACGCGAGGCTCCGCCGGAAGTACGCAGGCCCGAGCAGCCACGAACAAGCTGGTCGCGAAGTAGCACGAAGTCCCACCGGCCGCGTCCCGTTCGTTTGCTGCATCAGTGCGACAAGCGGGCCGAGTCTCTGTGCGCGAAGGGCCGCTTGCCGCGGCCCTTCGCGCATTCCTGGATGCCTGCGTGACGAACCGCGGTCAGGCCGCCTTTGACGTCACACTCTGCACGTTGAAGCGGCGAGCCGCGGACTCACCTTCGTCGAACTGCACGAGGACGCAGGGCTCGTCGCCGCTGACCCAGGCGTCGTGTCCCGCCGGTATGACGAACACGCTTCCGGGACCGAACTCGAGCCGCGCCCCGTCGTCGAGTTCCACGGTCAAGTGCCCCGAGACGGCGTAGCCGACGTGCGTGTCGAGGCACTTCGGCGCTCCCATGTGCGTCGAGAACTTCCATCCCGACGGGTAGGTCGCGCGCTTCACCTTCATATCGCCAAGCTGCACGACGTCGATCTCCACGCCACCTTTGGCAAGGTGCTCGTCGGGCTTGTCGAACGACTTGGTGGTTCCACCGATAAGAACAGCCATGGGACCCTCCTGGATCGCTGCTGCGATTCGAATACTGTCCGGGCCGGTGCGACCCGGTGCTTGCATGATTCCCCTATGGTGACAGTGCTAAGCGGCCTGCGCTGGCACTCGAGCCCGGCCTGCGCCGGCGAGGGCCGGAGGGCCGAGGGCCGGACCAGTGCGCCGTCGTCCCGCCGGCGGCGATATCCAGACGGGTGCGAGAACTCGCACAGACCAGTGGATGCGCGACGACGTGGGTCCCTGGCTCAGGCCGCCGACTCGTGGCAGCGAGTCCCTCGTGAAGGGTGGGATGGCTAGCCGTTCCCCTCGAGTGAGGGTGGCTAGCCTTCCGGCAGGCGCAGGGGTACCCGAGTGGCGTCAAGAAGCGGCGAGAGCCGATCGCGAATGTTGTTGGGGTACAGGTCGTCCACAGTGAAGGTGGCTTGCAGCGCCTGATCGCCGTGCTTGAGGTTGACGACCAGCGTCACGCGATTCACCGTGTCGGTTCCGCCCATGGTCGCGGCCGCGGCCACGCCGGCCAGTCCGAAGGTCACCATGCCCGCCGCATACAGGCCGGTCTTGGCGCCGGCGGACAGCTCGCCCACCTTCGCGGGCGCACTGTGGACCACGTCGACGCTGACGATCTCGGCCGTCCACAGGAGGACGTCTGCATCGGTGTCTCCGAAGCCGACCTTCTCCGCCGTGAAGATGAGCTTGCCCTGCCGCTGGTTCGGCGCCCAAGGGAGCCCTCCGAGGTAGCTGGCTCGCTGTAGCTCGGCTCTGTCTGCACTGAATGCCGCTTTGGTGGAGTGGCCGGTGCGAGGGTCAGCTCCGCACTCCGGACAACCCGGCGCCTCAGAGTTCACCTTGGTGTCACACCCGGCACATGCGATGACGCCCACGACACCTCTCCTCGTCAGAAGCCTTCACACTGGTTCCATCGTCTGACGCAGGATATCGGGATGCACGTATGGCGACAATGATTCGTCTCCATGGGGAGACCGAGCAGTCGCGGTGTCGCTGCTGCTCCTACCCGTCGCTGAAGCGGACGCAGCGGTTGCGGCCGCGGCGCTTGGCCAGATACATGGCCCAGTCGGCCTTGTCGAGCAGCTCCGTCTTGGTCGTCGCGTCGCCGGGCACGGTAGCCAGACCGACGCTGACCGTGGGCGTCTCGCCGTCGGGCACCAGCGGCGTCTCGGCGACGATCGCGCGGATGCGTTCGGCGACCTCGAGCGCCTGCTCGGCGGTGCTCTCGATCAGCACCACGGCGAACTCGTCGCCGCCGTAGCGCGCCGCCAGGTCGATGCGGCGGATCGTCTTGGCGATGAGCTGCGAGATGCGCCGCAGCACGTCGTCGCCGACGCGGTGACCGAGGCGGTCGTTGATCTCCTTGAAGTTGTCGACGTCGCAGAACAGCAACGTGAGCTCGGTGCCCTGAGCCATGGCCCGCGAGACCTCCTCGCTGAGGCGCTCGTGCAGGTAGCGGTGGTTGTAGAGTCCTGAGAGCCCGTCGATCATCGAGTCGATCTCGACGCGCATCAGCCGCGAGGCGGCGTCGCGGGCCAGGCCGGCGAAGGTCTGGCGCACGTTGCTGGTCTTGCCCAGCGGACCACTGACGTCGGTCGCCGGCACCTCGGCCCGGACGAGGCCGACGATCTCGCCGTCGTCGGCGCAGATCGGCGCCAGGCCACAGACCCAGGCGCCGCGCTCGTCGACGAACAGCACGTTGGCGTCCATCGGCCGCCCGGCGTAGGCCTCCATCTCCTCCTGGTCGGAGAGCAGGATCTCGCCGACGCGCTCGGCCCGCTGCGGATCGTCGCTGCTGGCCACGACGAACATGCTGCGGTGCTCGTCGATACGCACCTCGGTCGACATGGCCATGATCGTCGGACACCGGCCGGCGGCCTCGCGCAGCACCGCCTCGACCTCGGCGTAGTCCGGCCGCTCGCGAGCGGTGGTGCCCGAGAGGCCGGCGTGCTTGGTGGCGTCGATCTCGACGGCCGCCTCCCAGGCGGCGACCTGCGCCTGCCCCTTGAGCTCGCGCAGGCCCTCGAGCGCGCACACGAACGCGTCGACCATCGCCGGGTCGAACTGCGCGCCCTTGCCGTTCTCGAGCTCGCACAGGCACTGTCGGTAGGTGAGCGCCTGCCGGTAGAGGCGCAGCGACGACATCGCGTCGTAGGAGTCGACCACGCAGAGCAGCCGGGCGATCGGCGAGATGCCCTCGCCCGAAAGGCCGTCGGGATACCCGCTGCCGTCGTAGTGCTCGTGGTGGTGGCGCACGCCGGCGACGAGATGCTCTCCGAGCAGCGACTCGATGATCTCGGCGCTGATCACCGGGTGCTCGCGCATGAGCTCCCACTCCTCGTCGGAGAGCGGACCCGGCTTGAGCAGGCTGCGGTCGGAGATGGCGATCTTGCCGATGTCGTGCAGATAGGCGATCTCCTCGATCTGGTCGACCAGCTCCTGCGACCAGCCCAGCTCCTTGGCAAGCAGCACGGCGTAGGCGGCCACGCGGGCCGTGTGGCCGAGGGTGTAGTAGTCCTTGGCGTTGAGCGCCGAGCTCAGCGCGCGCAGGTTGCCCAGGTGCATGACCTTGACGTTCTCGAACAGGCTGGCGTTGTTCATCGCCAGCGAGAGGTGGGCACCGAGGTCCTCGAGGAAGCGGCGATCGGTGCGCGTGAACGCCTTCTCGCCCGCGTTGCCGAGCGCCAGCACGCCCACGACGGCGTCGTCGCGCAGCAGTCCCACGAGCGCGGCCGACTCCAGACCCTCGAGCGAGGCGTGGCCGCCGAGCAGAGCCGCATCATCGGGCAGGCTCAGCACGCCGACACGCTCGTCACCGAGCATCGAGAGAAGGACGGTGTCGCACTCCGCGAGCGCCAGACCGTCGAGCATGGCCACCTGATCGTCGGTGGCGAACACCGCGCCCAGGATGCCATCATGGTCGGCGAGCACCAGGCTGGCGCGGTCGAAGCGCATCAGGCGCTTGATCTCCTCGACGGTCACGCGCGCCACCTCGACCACGTTGAGGCTCGCCGTTGCCTTGCGGGCGATCTCGTTGAGCAGTTCGGTCTCGCGCGTGCGCAGGGTGAGCCTGGCGAACTGGCGGGCGTTGTGCAGGGCGGCGGACGCCTGCTCGCCGAGGCCGCGGGCGAGCTCGACCTCCGACGGCGTGAAGACGCGCTCGGCTTCGAGCTCGACCAGCACCATGATGCCCAGCTTCTCGTCGCCGAAGTGCAGGGGGATGCTCATGCAGGTCTTCTCGCCGTAGGCGAGCAGCGACTCGCGCGCCGACTGGCTGGTCGCCGGGTCGGAGACCGATTCGATCACGATTGTGCCGCCAGTGAGGACGGCGCGATCGTCCGGGTGCTCGGCCAGCTGGAGGGGCAGGCCCAGCTCGTTGTAGTCGCTCGGCGCGACGGAGTGGTACGCGCGCGCCGTCAGCGTGTCGGCCTCCTCGTCGAACTCGAAGATGATGCACTCGGGGCAGCCGAGCGCCTCGGCGGTCTGCCGCGCGACGATCGCCAGAACCTCTTGCACGTCGACCGTCGACGTGAGCGTCGTGCCAACGTCGAGCAGCGAGACCAGGTGGCGGTTGCGCTCCTCCTGCGCCTCATAGAGCTGTGCGTTGTCGATCGCCAGGGCGGCCACGCGGCAGACGGCTTCGACGGTGGCGATCTCGTCGGCGGTGAAGACGCGCGACCGGTCGCGTTCAAGCAGCTCGACGACGCCGATCGCGCGCTCGCCGGCAACCAGCGGCACCACGAGCTTGCTGCGCTGGCCCCAACGCTCCATGTCGGCGCGCTCGAGGTCGGTCAGGAGCGGGTCGTCACGGTCGCTGACGGTGACGGGCCTTCGAGTCGTTGCGGCCTTCTTGGCCAGCCCCCAGTCGTCGAGCCGATAGGCCATGCCGTCCCAGTCGTTGAGTACCTCGTCGCCCTCGACGCTCGCATAGCAGGTCATCTCGTTGGGCGCCGACAGCATGAAGACCTCGCAACCGCCCTCGGCGAGGACTCTGCTCAGCCGCTGGGCGACGGACAGGATCACGGCATGCAGGTCGAGCGTGGAGGAGAACTCGTAGGCCGAGTCGGAGATGAGGTCCAGGCGCGCCGCCTGCGCCGCCAGCTCCTCGCCGCGCTCCTGGGCGCTCTCGAACAGCGTCGCGTTGTCGATCGCGATCGCCGCCTGCTCGCCCAGGGCCCGGGCCAGCTCGATCTCGGCCTCCGAGAAGTGACGCTCCTCGCGACTCGTGATCAGGATCAGCAGCCCCCTGGCCTCGTCGCCGATCCACAGCGGCACGCTCAGGCAGGTCTTCTCTCCCCACTTCTCCATCGAGGCGCGGCTGAGCGGGTCCAGATTGGGGTCTGAGATCGTCTCAACGACCGGTTCGCGGCCGTGCAGGATGGCGGCCTCGGTCGGCCGTTCCTTCAGCGGCCACACCTCTCCGCTCGGTTGATAGTCGGTGTCCAGGTCGACGCCGCAGCGCTCCACCAGCGCATCACATGCCGCGTCGTACTCCCAGATGACGCAGCTGTCGAGCCTGAAGGTCGTGATCGTTGCGTCGACGACTTTGCGCAGCACCTCGTCGAGCACCAGCGAAGTGGCGACGGCACGGCTCGATTCGAGCAGCGTGGCAAGGCGTGCGTTCTGCTGGCGCTGGCGCCGGAACATGATCGCGTTGTGCAGGGCGATGGCCGCCTGTTCGCCGAGCGCCACGGCGAGCTCACGCTCGGCCTTCGTGAAGTGGCGCTCGTGGGCGGTCTCGGTCATCACCAGCATGCCGAGCGGCTCGTCGCCGAACCGCAGGCCGACCGCCAGGCTGGCTGACTCGTCGTACGCCAGCATCGAGGTGCGGCTCGCGGGGTCAAGGCCGGGGTCGGAGATGTGCTCCTCGAGCATGCCGCCGCGCTCCAGGAGTTTCCGGCCGCCGGGGTAGCCATCGACGGGGAACGGGTCGTCGAGCTCGACGTCGTATCCGGTCGGCACGACCTCGTAGATGGCGCGTGCCGCGAACATGTCGGTCGCCGGATCGTACGAGAAGATGACGCAGTCACTGGTTCCCAGCGCTTCGCCCGCGGCCCGCGCGATGGTGTCCAGCACCTCCTCGAAGACCACGCTCGAGGTGATCGCGCGGCTCGCGTGCCGCAGCGTCTCGAACATGCGCTGGTGCTCGGTCTTGGGGCGTGTGATTGAGGCCGAAGGTGCGCCGGCGCCCGGCCACCCAGCCGGCGCGCGCGGACCACCGTCGCCACCGTCGCCGCGGATGCGTTCCAGATCGTCACGCAGGAAGCGCCGCTGCCCACCGGGCGTGCGGAAGTAGTCGACCCGTCCGGCGTCGGCCCACCGGCGCAGGGTCACGGCGCTGACGCCGAGCAGCCTGGCGGCGTCGCTCAACCGAAGCGGATCGCTGGTCGCAGGGGCGCCGGTCACGCCCGCGACTCCGCCGTGTGTGTCGGAGATCCCACGGGGACAGTATCGGCAGGGAGCCCACGAAACCTAATCATCCCTGCACAAATCAAGCGCCATTGAACACAGTTGAAGAGGTTATCGCGGCGCGTGAGGGCCCACTCGCTCACCGAGATGCCGCGACGAGGAGGGTTCGTGCGGGGTTCCCTGGGCTTCGTGGTGGCGCAGCGGCCGCGCGCTCAGGACGCAGTGTCGACCGTTCTGGATATCGGCCCTGGCGCGACGTTGCGGGGGGTAGGATGGGCCGCGAACAAGTGCGAGGAGGACCCGTCCATGAAGCGCACGTGGTCGAGGATCATCGTCATCGTCGTGGCGCTTGCCGCCGCCGGGCTTGCCGCCGGCGGTCTGGCTGCCTGTGGCTGCAGCACGACGTCGTCCAGTCCCAACGCCTCGGCGAGCCCGACGGCCGGTTCTTCGGTCGGCCCGTCGGCCGTTCAGCAGTCAGCGATCGCCGTCGCCGGCGGCAAGGACTCCACCGTCCTCGCGGCCGTGAGTCCCGACGGCGCGGCCATGCAGCTCGACCCTGGTGACGGCCATCCCATCCGCAAGCTGGCCTGGTCGCCCGACGGCACCCGGGTCGCAATGCTCAAACGGGTCGGCAGTGGGCAGGACGACACCAGCGCGGTGTTCGTCTACGATCTCGCGACCCGCACGACGACGCAGATCGTCATCGCCTACGACATGAAATGGACGGTGGCCGACTTCGCTTGGCTGTCGCCCACGCAAGTCGCGTTCTCGGCCTTCGTTGGGGGCTCCCACAGCGTCCGCGCCAACGCGGGTCTGTACGTCGGCGACGCGACCACGGGACACGTCACCCCGCTGAACGGCGCCGACGGCAAGCAGCTCCAGGGCGTCTCGCTCTCGGCCTCGGCCGACGGCAGGACGCTGGCGTTCACACGCTTCGGCGAGAAGAGCGCCAACACCGTCGCCGAGGACCTGCTGCTCCTCGACATGGCGTCCAAGAGCGTCACGACCATCGCCAGCGGCAAGATCGCCGCCGACGTCGAGGGCGACGCGTTCGCCAACCAGCTGCTCTCACCCGATGCGTCACTGATCTTCACCGAGCAGACCGGCAGCGACGTGGGCTTCACGGTCACGATCTACAGCTCCGGCGGAGACAGGAAGTGGCGGTCCGAGCCGATGTCCCTGCCGACGACCGCCGCCTGGGACCCCACGGGCAGCGAGCGAGTGGTGTTCGGCGGCGAGACCCATACGGCCGGCGGTTCGCTTGCCGGCAGCATCCTCGTGTACGACCCGGCCAACGCCCAGGCCACCCTGCTCTCGCACCTGCAGCAAGGCCATGACAGCGACGCCTTCGCGTGGTCGCCGGACGGTACGACGATCGCCTATACGTCTATCGGCCGCGACCCTGCCACCACCGCAGTCTGGACCGTGAGCGCCGACGGCAAGGGCGCCAAGCTGCTTCTCAAGGATGCAATCGCGCCGTCATGGGGGATGGTCGCCGTCAAGTGATCCTTGACGATGCTGCGTTGAGGGGGCCGTCGCGGTCGCGATCGTGGGCAACGGATCTGAGGACCGCCTCCCACGCCACGAGCTTGCCCTTTCTCGACAGCCTGGTGTTGACTGCATTCGCGGGCGGAACCGGATCGGCCGCGGGCCAACGGGAGCGCGTCAAGACAGGAGGACATCGTGCCGACTCTGCCTGGTTCGCAGGCGACGATCCACTACGAGCAAGTCGGCGCAGGGCCGGACATCGTCTGGGTCTCAGGAGGCGGGGGGCTGGCCGAGGACTGGGACGCCTACCAGATCCCCTACTTCAAGGACGGCTTCCGCAACACGACGTTCGACAATCGCGGTGTCGGCACGACGCGCTGCGACGTGCCTCTGCCCTGGGCGCTGGAGGACTTCGCGCGCGACACCGCCGAGCTGATCGAGGCAGTCTGCGAACCTCCGGTGGCCCTCGTCGGCCTCTCCTTCGGCGCCGGCATCGTGCAGCAGGTCGCCCTTGACTTCCCGGACCTGCTCCGCTGCGCGATCGCCATGGGAACGGGCGCCGTCAGCATCGGCTGGACGTGGGACTACCAGATGGCCGAGATCGAGTGGCGCAAGGCCGGCGGGCGCCTCGACGGCATGATGGCCGTGACTCACTACGCGGCCATGTACTATCCCGCCCGCGTACTCGGCGATCGCGAGCTGTGGCCGAAGCTGCGCGACGAGTTGCTCGAGTACTACGAGACGGACACCAACGAGGAGTCGCTGATCGCGCAATGGGAGCCGTGTGTGCGCTTCGACCAGCGCGACCGGCTGCCCGACTGCCGCGTGCCGCTGCACGTGATCGCCTTCGACCAGGACGTGCAGGCGGTTCCCCAGGACGGCGAGGAGGTCGCCGACCTGTGCCCCACCGCCGACTACCACCTCTTCGAGGGCATGGGTCACTGCTCGATCTACGGCCACACGCACGACGTCCTCAATCCGTTCATCAAGGGGATCGTCGAGCGCTACCTGTAGGCGGACGGCGCCGCGCCCGGCGACTCCTGGCACGCCGACGTGTTCTGTCAGGGCTTTCGCCCGCCGGGCCTGTGGTAGCATCGGGCTCCTCCGGACCGGAGGACCATGCCCATGAGCCACTCGTGGCGCCGCGTCGGTACGCTCCTCATTCCAGCACTGCTCTTCTTGGTAGTACTCCAGGCCGCCGCGCGGCCGCGTGCGGCGCACGCGGCCGGCTACCTGTTCGAGGGCGAATGGGGCTCGCGAGGAGCCACGCCGGGATTCTTCAGGTGTCCGAAGGGGGTCGCCGTGAGCGCGTCGGGCGAGGTCTTCGTCTGCGACTACACCGCCAATCGCGTCGACGTCTACGACCTCAGCGGGCAGGTGCTGCGATCGTGGGGCGGGACGGGCACGGCGCCGGGCAAGCTTCGCGAGCCGTGCCGCCTGGCGGTCGGGTCGGACGAGTCGGTCTACGTCACCGACTCCGCCAACGGGCGCGTGCAGCGCTTCTCGCCGACCGGTGACGTGCTGGCGATCATCGGCCAGGAGGGACGGGGCCGGTTCGGCTGCCTGCGCGGAGTGGCTGTGGGCCCCGACGGCCTTGTGTATGTGACCGATGGGCTGCGCGACCGCGTCGTGGTGTTCGATGAGAACGGCCACTTCGTGCGCCAGTGGGGCAGCACGGGTACCGGCCCCGGCCGCTTCGAGGTGCCCAAGGATGTCGCCGTGGCGCCCGGCGGTCGTGTCTACGTGCTCGACTGCCGGCGCGCCGATGTGCAGATGTTCAGTCCGACCGGCAGGTACCTCGGCGTGTTCGGCGGGCAGGGCAGCCTGCGGGGCCGCTTCGACGGGCCGCGCGGGATCTTCGTCGGCCCCGACGGCCACGTGTTCGTGGCCGATGCCTACAACAATCGTGTGCAGGAACTCACCGACGCCGGCGACTTCATCCGCCTTTGGGGCTGTCGCGGTTCCCGCGCGAGCCAGTTTCGCGGTCCGCGCGACGTCGCCATGGCTCCTGACGGCAGCCTGGTCGTCACCGACACCCACAACTTCCGCGTGCAGCGGTTCGCGCTCTCAGCGGCGCAAGACGTCACCGCGCCGCGGACGTCGCCCTCGATCGACCCTCCCCTGGTGCACCGGTGGTCACGTCTGCCGATCACGTTCGCGCTTGCCGCGGCCGACCCCGACGACGGGGTCGCGGTCACGTATCTGCAGAAGGGCGGCAGCCTCGCGTGGTTCCTGCCGTACACGGCGCCCGTCACGCTGGGGCAGGGCATCCACGTGCTGCGCTATTTGTCGGTCGACACGGCCGGCAACCAGGAGACGACGAGGCGATCGATCGTACGCGTGGACTGCACGCCGCCCAGCGTCGTTCCGTCGCGGCTGGTGGGACGAACGGTCCGGCGCGGCGATGTTCTCGCCTTGCCCCTCACCGTGGCCGACAACCTCAGCCCCCGGTGTCACTTCTCCGCCCGCATCTCTCAGAACGGAGTCGTGGTCGCCGAGACCGGCCTCGGCTGGCGGGCCGTGTCGCCGCGACTTCGCGACGTCACTTTGGGATTGCACTGCGACCTGCGGCGCGGCGACTACCGGCTGCGGCTTGTCGTCACCGACGCGGCTGGCAACCAGACCCTGCGCAGCGGCGGCCTGCGGGTGCTCTGAGGGGCGCGGGGACGTTCGCCTGGTCGCCTGGCGCAGCGCCGCCGCGCCTGCCGTCAGACTCAGGGGCACGCCGATCCAGTTGGTGTATCCTGCAGGCGCGGCCGACGTGCCGCCGTCCGGGCTGCCTCGGTCGTCGTTCAGGCGTCTCAGGCGGCACGGCGTCCACGGCCTCGGGGGACCTT
>Ga0315279_10008947_pt1 | contig 12028 bp, 25 predicted proteins | sample YL17G06_20_MG_FD_203694 | JGI IMG/M metagenome (GOLD analysis project Ga0315279, IMG submission 203694) | Sediment microbial communities from Yellowstone Lake, YNP, Wyoming, USA - YL17G06_20 | ecosystem: Environmental > Aquatic > Freshwater > Lake > Sediment | place: USA: Wyoming | collected...
TGAAAAGGTGAATAAATGCCGATAAGAACAGAATACCAGAAGAGTTGCGGGTGTGTGGAATTAACTGATGAAAAAGGAGAAGTAAGAACACAGTTATGCAATTTTCACTATGAGATAGAAAGCAGAAAATTCATTGAGGAGAACCATCTGGATAAGATTGGCAACCAGCTCATAAAGCAATTGTGGCCGAGGCTAAAGAATTTTAGTGACGATGAAATTCAAGCGTTAATAATGCTGGTTTGGGAAAGTCCAATGATGTGCACAATTAGAAAGAATATAATGATACTTCAAACCGAAGTTGCAGAACTGAAAAAAATAATTCTTCCCAACGAGGAAGTAAAAGCTGAACGCAATAAAGTTCACATGGTCCTTGATATTATATGCGATCTTGAAAAGCGTTTAGGAAAGCCTATACCTACAGAAGAAATAGTTATCGAGGCCGAACAGCAGGGGATCATGATTAGGGACACGCAGGACATCCTTCAAAGGTTAAGGGAGAGCGGGTCTATTTTTGAACCCAAGAAAGGGTTTACTGAAAGAATAAAATAAAGGGTTAAGATGACTGAAAAAATAAAACTAATAAAAAAATACAATAACCAATTTACAATAGAGCAGTTGATGGAGCTCGGACTTTCGCAGTATTCTGCTAAGGCGTACTATGCTCTCTGCGGTTATGATTCTCTAAGTGCTGGCGATTTGGCGATTGTGAGTGGCATACCTCAGAGCAAGATATATGAGGTTGCACGCAGGCTTGTGTATGAAGGGATTGTAGAAGAAATAATCACAGCCAAGCATATTTCTTGGAAGGTGATGCCAATAAACATTTTTGTTGAGAAGAAAGTCAGGGAACTTACAGAAACAATAAAATTTTTACAGGGGATTAAATGACATACTCCCATATCCTAAAGAATAGGGTATCTTGTAAGGAGGAATGTTTGTGAACGAAGAAAAATGTAATAAATCATTAGGAACTATTAGAGGAAAAGAAAGAATTTGTACATTACCAAAAGGGCATAAAGATGCTTGTAGTTGGTGGGAATATCCAAGCAAAGAATTATTAGATACGCCGTTGCCATGTGAAGGATTAACAACAGAAGAAAAAATTGCTTCAATAGGTTGGTAGTATAAGGAGGAATATTTGTGAACGAATTAATTGAGATGGAAAAAGCGATAAAGCAAGGTTGCACTTGCGGTCTTGATGGTGGCAAGAGAGATATAAACTGGAAGACTTGCCCGATTCATGCACAATTAAGGAGGAATACTAATGGAGAAAATAGTAAAATGTGTAACATGTGAAATAGAATTTGATTTATTAAAAGCAAAATTATGTGATCATAACCCAATTAAAACAATGATGTGTCCTAATGGACATTGTATATGTAATTTACCTATAGGGAATTTTAGACCATCAACAAAAGAAGAACAAAAGTTTGGTTTTGTATTTATGTTAAAACAAGAATTTGGGGGGTTAATAGAAGATAATAATTTAGAAAAAGAAATTGAAGACATAATTAAAGACATTAGAATTCATACAAATGATTTTCTCATTAATGCGAGAATAACAAAAGATATACACGCATTAAAAGATTTTACAACTATGTTCACTATGGTATTAGACCATCAGGTTTTCAAGACACTAAAAGAGAAACTCGGAGAGAAAAGAATTATAGAAATATGTAATGAAGCTGGTAAGAAGGAGCTTGCTTCATCCCAACCCTAAAGGGTTAGTTATCTACAAGGAGATTTTATGATAACTGTCACACAAAAAAATTGGTTAGCAGTAGGCGAGAAGTTTTTTGGAATGGATAAGAAGAAATGGAAATTCAAGTGTGTAATTTGTGGCAATGTCCAATGCATGGAAGATTTTATAAAGTTAGGAATGGCTGCTGAGGAAGCTTCAACTGTGGTATTCTTTTCTTGCATAGGCAGGTGGGTAAAAAGTAAAGGAACCCTGATGAATAAAAAATCTCCATGTGATTATACGTTGGGTGGGCTGTTCAAATTAGGAAAAATTGAGGTCATTGATATTGATGAATCTAAGGGTCAAGTTTTTGAATTTGCAGACGAGAATGCAATGAAGGAGCTAGAAAAAGTATCTATTATCGATGCGTTAGAAAGTAAAGAAAAGATATGCCAGGTAGGAACTTTATGGATATGTAAAAAAGAATTTGAAGTTGAACACGGACTGAGTAACAAAGAAAGCAGGACGATTAAAGTCGGTGAGATAATGGAATTCAGATACCCATACCCAATTAATTTTAGAACAGTAGAAGATGAGTATTATTCTTGTAATGAGAGGAAGTTCTTAACTAACTGCGACTACTACGGAACCATACTTGAAAAGGTAAGACGGGAGAACCAACATACCCTGAAACAGATATTAGAAGGGAAACTATTCGTTCAAGAACTCGCTATTCCTCTCTCTAAATTATGATTTTTATGACTAATACCTTATACTGCCCACAAAATAAAGAGAAAAAAGATTGCAAAGTTTGTAATATGAGAGATGCTTGCTTTTATCAAGAGAACGAAAAGGGGAAACCATTATGACTGATGAAAATATTGAAGAAGACAATGATGAAGAAGTTAGTCAGAAGATTAGAAGTAACCTCTCAATCAAAGCCTGTGGAAGAAATGCAGGGAGTGAAGGGCGATCATATAATATCCAAGGGTGGGACCGAATGGATAGCAAAAATAGATTCAAGGAAGTTGCCCTGTAAAAATTGCTCGGAAAATAGCAGGTTGCAATGCAGGAAGGATTTAACAAAAGGAATAAAGATAGAATTTTACAGGCAGAATGGTACATGTGTGACATATGCTGAAAAATTTAGCAGCGAGGATATGTGATAGGAGGTTGATGATTAATGTCAGATTTTTTTTATTACTTGGAGAGAGATGAAGAATTTCTTAGCAATCTTTACATATATCTCTCAAGGCTTGAGGGTGCGTACAAAGCCCAACTTTCTATAGCAACAAAGAAAAGAGATGAGGCACAAAAAAATAAAAAGAAAATTCCCGAAGAGGAGAACAGGGATGTCATACGTGGATTGGAAACACGTATGAGATATTATGACATGCTCTCTTCAATTGTCAGAACAGAGAGGGAAACTGTAATCAGAAGAAGGTTGCAATCTGATATTGCCGGTGTCAAGGATGTCACAGGGCTGTTGGACTTTATAGACATGGAGATAGCTGAATCGCAAAGGATACTAACCCACATCGTCAGAGATTTCCCAGACAGGAAAACCTTTATCGAAAGAATTACTTGGTTTCTGGATAGATATTATTTCAAAAGAGAAAAAGTCAAAAGCTTAGTTGGACAATACCAGGACTTCACCCATGTCTATACATTTGTGGCAACGAGACCAGTGGAAAGGACAAGACATGATAATGAAGGTAAGATCCTAAGAGACCCCATGACCAAGAGGGCAATCAAGGACAGGATAGAAAGGAAGCTTGAGGCCCACATACATGGTACTGCAATCCTAACAGCAGAAGTTCAGGAAAAAATACAGGATGTGCTGAGGGATTTGGTAGAACATTACCAGTACCGTTTCATATATGAGGAGAGCAATGTACTTGAAGAAGCGACCGCCTATGCATGGACGCTTCATGACAAGAGAAGCCTGACAGAACCTGAGGAAGAGAACGGTACAACTGTTTCGGCAGACCTTTATGATCATACTTATAGCAAGACAATTTTCAAACTATACAAAGTGCTATCCAAGGACTGGTATACCAAAGATACCAGTGATATTGTGAAAATGATACTATGAAAGAAGAAAATATAACAGGTAAGAAAGAAGTGATTTGATGGTTGATGATTTTACAATGTTTGTTTTAGGATTTATGAGCTTTGTGGCATGGTTCATAATACCTTTACTGTATTATCTGGGGATGATTTCATGAACATAAGCAATCTTGATAAAACGGTAAACTTCATAGGCATAGACAGGGACAGCAATCGCGTCTTCGATTTGTTACTCACATACTTCAAAGCCAAGAAAATGTTTCCTAAGGCGGAGATAGTTGCTAGGCTAAGCCCTTCGCGAAGGGGGTTTCACATCATAATCAAGAAGAAAAATACTATCTTGGAAAACTTTTTCTACAGGAGTATTTTGAATGATGATGCAGAAAGGATAAGATTGAACATGGAAAAGTTTGCACTGAACAATGATGAAGTGGAGAACGATCTACTATTCACTTCAAAGGGCAAGAAAAAAATTAAGGAGCTAAACATGAACGCAATCATAGAGGGGCATGAGACGGACATCAAGGACATAGAGGAAAACTGGGGGACGAATAATGGGTTGGAGAAAATTGAAACCCTGTCAAAGAAAGTCGAAAAGGAAATACCGACAAAAAAGGTATGGATTTGTTCCATTGGCTTTAACGGAGAAGCTTTAAGGGAAAAGATTAAAAAAATATGTTCTGATACCAATGTTAAAGATGAGACTTTTAGATATAAAATATATCAAAGTTATTTTCCAAAATATGAGTATCTTTTGGTCATATTCGGTAATAGAAACAAAGACCAATCAATGCAAAGAGGGGCATGGTTCAAGAAAATCCTGAAAAAGGAGTTTAATGTTGATATCTTATATTATGTGAAAGAGAAGATAGAAACCTAAGTGATTATATGGTAAACCCACTTAATATATGGAAGTCATCAAGAAATGAAGTAAAAGAATGCTATATTAAAAATAGAAATTTGTTTGGCTCATCATTTTATACATTGTCAATTAAATGTAAAAACTGTAGTCATCAGATGCAATGTAAAAGAATAAATAAATGGTAATAATGATTTTGACTGAAATAATAAAGCTTACCCCAGAAGAGGCACAGAAGAGAAACAAGGAAGGATGGGTGCTAAGATTAACTGAAAATGGGATGATACTTAAAAAAGCAAGACCTTCAAACGAACCACGAGAATATGAAGTCTTGGGGAAGTGGGATTAATGAAAAAATACAGGCATAAGACTGTTTACAATGAGACATTCTTATTTCCTTTATCAATTATTGTGATGGCATGATAATAAGTGCGAAGAACGAGAGGGACAAATCCGTTACCATAGACGGAACCGAGCATAAGGTAATATACCCAGCAGTAAGATTCTTTGACAGCATAAGTGCTGGCGACGAGGTCGAGGTAAAGTTTGATGAGAAACCCGAGCAGAATATTGTATTCATAAGGAAATTTGATGTGGGGAGGGAAGGAGACATAGTATCTGGGCAACATGATGAGTATAACAGAATGCCTCCGACTGAAAAAGAATGGAAAAACAAAGAAGATGAGAGATGGAACGACCCAATGAGGCCGTTGGGCAATTTATACGCCATGTGCGAGGAAAATTTCCATGCAATAATAGAACAGAACACAATCATTTTAACTCAGAATGTAAACAATAACGAATTGCTATTCAAAATCGCTGAAAAAATCAAATTAGATTTGGGATTACCTAAAACAAAGAAGGAAGACAATGTTTTGCAATGAATGTAAGCATTTTTGAAGCAGAAAAGAAAGGACTTCCCATAGATACGTGATTTTTAATGATTTCAAAAAAAGTCAAAGAGAAAGCAGAAAACTTGGAAGTAGTAGTAACAGATGAAACAAATAACTCAATATATGCAGTTGTAGGGTATGGGATACGTTTCAATAAAAAACTAAAAACCTTCATATGTAATTGCAAGACCGATTCAGTTTATAATTATCCAATTTGCTCTCATAAAATTGCCTTTATAAAACAATGTAAAACCATACCACAAAAAATCAAAGACGCTTTAGATAAAGAAGAAATAAGATAAGTGATAACATGCCAAAAGGTATTTATGAACATCGCCCGAACCAAGGATTCCAGAAAGGAAATACATATAAAGGATTTTTAGGTAAGCATCATACTGAAAAATCTAATTTAAAAAATAAATTAGCACATTTAGATAAACCTTCTCCAAACAAAGGCAAAAAATTGTCTTATGTTACAGAAAGAAATTTAAAGGATAATCCAGCTAAAAGACTTGAAGTTAGAGAAAAAATAGGTAAAGCACATAAAGGTAAACATTTTTCACCACAAACAGAATTCAAAAAAGGTCAATTTTCAAAAGAATTACATCCCAATTGGCAAGGTGGTGGCGATAAAAGAACCTATGTGGGGCATTATTGGTATACGGTCTTAAGACCAAAAATATTACAAAGAGATAATTGGACTTGTAAAAGATGCGGTATTAAAATTGAAAAAAGCTTTGATGCTACTGTAGATCACATAATACCTTTCAGATATTCTAAAGATAATTCAGAAAGTAATCTTCAAACATTATGTAGAAAATGTAATATTGCTAAAGAAAAAGAAGATAAAATAAAATATTTTAATTCTTTGAAGATAAAAGAGGCGGTAGAAGAAGAGGAGATTGTCAAATGAGAGGAATCAGCTTAAGCATGAGCATGAGGATGTTCGGATTTAAAGACGGATTTACTTTTTGGTTCAAATGGAGTATTAGAGACCCAATACAATTATTTTACTGGCTAAATATAAGTCATAAGCCTTATTGTACAGAATGTGGATTTTCTTGTGGAACTTTTGGAAAATGTAATGGCAAGAAATTATATAGCAAGAAAGAAATTCTAGAACATTGGAATAAAATAGAAAATGAAATGAAAAAGGTCGAGGTAGGACCTAATGACATGTGTGTTTATTGTGGAGAATTTAGGGCAACTCAAGCCATACAGAATCCCAATGGTGGATTAGGTAAATGGAAAGTCTGCGTCACTTGTAAAAATATTATTGAAGAGCAGCAGAAACTAGTATTGGGTATGATGCTCAGGGATAGGGCAAAGAGCGAAACCGAAAGAGAGCTTGCAGAAAAAATGATTAAAGAAGCTAATGAAAGAATACAATTCTGGACTGCCGAGTCATTTATATCAACACATATGGTTGTGATAAGGAAGAAGGATTAGAATGCTAAAAAAGGAACAATCAATAGAATGGTTTAGGAGAAATCCTACAGCAAATCTAAAGAGTTGGAATGATTTTGCCAAAGAAAATCCTGAGATAAGCTATCCTGTTTTCAGAGAAGCTTTTCATTTTTTGAATAAAATCAGTTCTAATTTTAATCTAAAAGTTGTAAAAGGAATGATTACAGACGAGAACAGAGAAGTTATGATAGCACAATTAGAATATACAATAGAGAGAGAATTTACTGCTTTAGGAAAAGAAATGAAAAGACTGCACGATTGGCAGACAAACTTGGAGGAAAAACGAGAATTCCTTAGAGAATTAAAAGACTATCAAAAACGAAAGGATGCAATTCCTCTCTCTAAAGAAGGGAGTATCCCTGCGTGATTTTATGAAACTCCCAAAGGACATAAAAATGCTTTTAAAAGCTGTAAAACACCTGGATGAGACATACCGCCAAGCACTGGAAAGAATATTGAAGAAAGAGAGAAAAGGTGAATGATATCGCAAATACGCCAGATGAAAATTATCAAGAACAGCTAAGAAAGATGCAAACTCCCATCATTGAGAACCGTGATGAGGCTGAGAGATTAGCCAAAAAACTTAGAATAAAGCATAAACAAAAAAAATTCGAATTCAAAACCAAAAAGCAACATATAAAGAGGATAGCATGTCCCAATTGTGGCTATAGGGTTCCTGAAGACGAAATGAAAAAGCACAAAGTTGCATGCCAGACCATGGGTGAAGTCAGAAAAATTACCAAATGATATATTTAAATAGTAATATGATAATATGACTATAAGGTTAAGCATATAGGTTTAACATATAAGATAAAAAATAAACATAAATCCTATTCTAATAAGGAAATCAAGATTTATAAAAAAATTAGAGAATTAAATAGTAGGTGATGAAATGATACAGAAACCTGAAATATCCATCAGAGAATTTTCAGATTGGGGAAGCACGGTAAGCAGGGTTTTAGAATTCTTGAAAAAACATTCCCACAAAGCATTTACGCCAAAGGGAATAATGAAGCATACAAAAATCTCATACAAAAATATTCAAGTATGCCTTTCTAAATTAAAGAAACAAGGCTTGGTCAATCATAAATCGCCTTATTGGGCATATAATATATCCTTGGCAAAGCAAGAGGGAATCCCATTATCAAGAGACCCAGAAGCAATTAAAAAAAAGAGAGGCAAGAGAATAGACTTTCCCTTAAACACAGAAAAGAGCATAGTTAATTCTATCAAGTCAGGTAAAAAAAGCCTGACCTCCATGGCAAAAAAATACAAAGTCGATAAGAGCGTCATAAAGAGGATCTGCAAAGAGCATGGGGTGAGGAGCAAGTTCAAGTTCCCAATACAGAAGTAAGATAAAATTTGTGGTATGATGAAAGAGAATGACATTATAAAAAATAAAATCATAGGCATCCTTAAGAAGCACCCACAGGGCATGCTCATAAAGAATTTAGCCACAGAATTAAAATACAGCAGGCAGACCATTTCAAAATACATCCTAGGGCTCAAAGGCGAGAAAAAAATAATCATAAGGCCCATAGGTCTCGGGAAGATGATATACTTAAAAGGCGAGAAAAAATGAATAAAAATAAAATCGTTTGGGGTATGATCATAGTCGGATATATGGCAGCATTATGCTACATCTTCTTTTCTTCAATGTTGGCATCTAATTATTTTGAGACTGGCTCCATCGGTGTGGAAATTCTCACACCAGAAAAAATCGAACTATTATGCAACACTACTTCAAATTATTATGACTGCTCAAAATGTGATTGGACTACATGTGCAGACGTAGGAAGCTCAACGATACATGATGCGTATCCGCTTGTCATTGCCGAATGCAAGGAATTGACACGCGTGGATTTATCAGAATGGCATCCTGACAATATACCTAAATGTTGTTTAAAATCTATTCAAGTATTTGATAACACAAGCAGAAATAGTCTGGGCCCTTACGACAACAACTCTGTTTATTGCACAAAAAGCAACGACCCAAGATGGGATTTTATTATAAATTTAAAGTGAATAACATGAAAGGCATATCCGAAATAATAGCAATCATTTTGATTCTAATGATAGTCATAGCACTCGCGGCACTTGCCTACACATGGTTTTCTGGGATGTTCCAGCCAATGACAGGTTGTATGAATTGCACTACCCAGGTATATGTTGAAGAATGGGGATGTGTGGAATGGAACGGACTCATTATTGGTTGCAGCATCCAAACCATAGATTCTTCATTTTCTGACAGAAATATCAACACTACTGACCTACTCACATGTGCAAATACTTTAAACGTCCCAAAAATATGCTGGACAGAAGATTGGGGGTTCAATGATATTCATTTTTATTGCACAGATGTCAGGGTTGAGTGGGCAAGGGATTGCTCAAAATTCATATGGACGAAAAAATTGGTGGGATAATGTTAAAAAATTCCTTTTCAAAAATTATGTCATGTGGGCTCTTATTAGTGGCAGTGCCCATATGCTTGGTAGGCGTGATAATAAAATCTATGGAAATGATAGTCGTATCCTTATGGTTCTTGACAGATATGGGCATAATCCGTCTGCTTTTTAACATTAAAACCAGAAGGCATCCCAACATGCTCTTGTTGTCAAATTATTTCAAAGGTTGGAAAGCAATCTATGACAACGGCGGGATTGGCATGGGACACTGTGTGTATAAATTCACAGGGCATAAAATCTTGGGTTTAATAGCTGATTCCATAGCGTTTGTGTGGGTTGTAAATTATCTTGCATTTCCAGGATTATTTTGGTGGTAAAATGTTTTTATTCAAAAAGAAGAGTGAGATGTTCCCAGTGCAGATAAGATTGACTGAGGAACTGATAAAAAAAGTTGACAAATTCGTTGAAAAAGGCATCTACCCAAATCGTTCCGAAGCCATAAGAGATGCGGTCAGGATACTTGTAAAAAGTGAGTAATTTGAAAAAATTGGCAAGCATAATCATATTATTATCATTTCTATTAGCCAATGCTGTATGGGGGGATTGTGAAGTGACCAAGACTGATAACACTACTTATGAGGTAAGTTGTGCAGAGCAGATGGGGATGTCTGGCGAATTCTTAGGTCCAAATACTTTTAACATTGTCAATATTTTACAAGGATTTAGCATAGGTGATACGCTGACAACATCATCAAAGAATATTAAAAGAGTGTTTGTCCTACAGGGCATTAAAATAGGCAATATGTTAACAAAATCAGCAAGCGATGACAAATATTCTATAAGCGTCTTGCAAGGCATAAGTTTTTTTGCCAAGATAATAAATAACCATAGGATTTCACAGTTAGTCTCACAGTCATTGTCTTTATTTGATGAATTAATTCAATCCCCAACTTCACCCTTGCCAGAACCCTTCCTCATAGATTATAATATAATCATTGTCATCAGTCTTGCCATCTTAACGGCTATATTAATTTTTAGAAACAATATAAGAGAGATAATCAAAAGAAAACAACCAGAAATAAAACCAGTTGATAATGATTTAGAAAAAGAAAAAGTAAACAAGGAGGCAAATAAATGAAAAAAATGTTAGCAGTATTATTAATAGCGACAACATTGATGTCTACGGCAGGGTATGCAGTTTGGCGTCCTTGGCACCCACCTTCGGATTCATACCCACAATGTAGTCCTTGGTTTCTTGCAACATGCCAAAGCTCCAGTTGTTATCCAGATCAAAATTCCAATCAGGAATGTAGGATTTGCTATACAGGATTTCTACAAAGGCATATTGAATGCAGGTCAATAACACCTGTTTGTGTGCCTGACTTGGTATGTGGGGCGTGGTCTGATTGCATAGATGGATTACATTCAAGGGATTGTGATGATGGGTGTGGGAATTCATACACAGACACCCACTCGTGCATCCCATCCATACAAATTCAGCCCGTGGTAATGACACCTGCTTACACGACAGGTCCGTTCTATGGGAAGAACGGATTGGTTTGGACCTGCTCTTCTTGCAATTACGTACTTCCAGGATACCTTTGCAAAGAGGACAGACAATGCGTACCGGGATATAAGTGCATAAGGGATAATCCGACTGACAACATGGGCAAATGCTTGAAACCATAATCATAAATCCTCAATTCATCATGATGAGGAGCCTCGTTCACCGAGGAATAAAATAAGGAGGACAAAAATATGAAGAAAATTACGATATTCGGAAAGACAATTTCAGCGACAGCATTAGCGTTGGTATTGACAGCAGTACTGGGAAGTGCGACTTTGCTCACATATTACGGAACCATAACAGCAACAGTGAATGTTCAGCAATCAATAATTTTAGAAGGCACATGCTCTAAAACAATAGGTGTAATCGGTTCAGAAATAGCATATAATGACGAGTGCAATATAAAGAGCAATACTGTAAATGATTTGAATGTAAAATTTGAAAATAGTTGCTCTCCAGATTGTACAGGAATAATTATCACAAATCAAGTGAAACTAAGTATTAAAAGATTCGAAGGAACAGACTCGGACGCATTTGTAAAAGATTTCTACAAAGGAACATACTATGACTGGACAGGAAGTTTGACTAACTTGAACACAATAGATTACGCATTTAAAATAACATACAACAACTTTGGCAGTGACACATTAGCACCATATGTAGTAATAATTGGACCAGAATTTCCAGCAGATGTAGCAGTCTACATGATACCAGATGGAACTACATATAGTACAGGTATAGAATATGCAGGAACAATTAATAGTGACTCGAAATTTCACGTTCCAGGAGATGCAGTTTGTACACAATCCACACCATGTACTTTAGCTCAATTAAAAATTAGATGGTCAACAGCAACTGTAACTTCAATAAAATACGCAATAGGAGCTTGGCCAGGATTGCACACTCAATACTTTGAAGCATTCATAGGATTGAGCAAGATAAATGGTGTTCAAGCAGTATACAAATCACTTAAAGTATATGGAACATTAACAATTCCAACAGTAGAAAAATATGAATTTGCACCAGCAATAGTACCAGGTCAATATACAATAACAACAAACATAGTACCAGCACCATAAGATTTTC
>Ga0315279_10008948_pt1 | contig 12027 bp, 13 predicted proteins | sample YL17G06_20_MG_FD_203694 | JGI IMG/M metagenome (GOLD analysis project Ga0315279, IMG submission 203694) | Sediment microbial communities from Yellowstone Lake, YNP, Wyoming, USA - YL17G06_20 | ecosystem: Environmental > Aquatic > Freshwater > Lake > Sediment | place: USA: Wyoming | collected...
ACCAAACAGGATGAACCTGGTTGTGATCATCTGGTCATGGCTCTTCTAAAGACGGGGATCGCTATGCCCAGCGTTGTGACAGAGTAGAGTGCGAGCACAACGACATCCATGAAGATCTGATTGAAGCCTGCGCTGAGGATCATAACCTTCCTGAGGGCGTCAGCGGCATAGTATAGAGGCAGCATCTTTCCAACCCACTGCAGCCAATTTGGCATTTGATCCATCGGAAACAGAATACCGCTCAGGAACATCATCGGGAACTGCAAGAGCATCATCATCATCATGGCACTCTCCTGGTCGGGCGCTATGGAAGTGGCTATTATGCCAATGCCTGCGAAGCTAGCGACCCCCAGTAGCATCACGACCACCATCAAGATGGGGCTACCATAGACCTTGACGCCGAAGAGCAACATGGATAATCCCAAGATCATGAATCCCTGGATCATGCCTCTTACGGTTTGAGACATCATCTTTCCGGCGACTATTGTGTCTCTGGATATGGGGGCCACCATTATGCCGTCCATAGTACCTTGCTCTTTCTCCCTCGAGATCGCGGAACCCAGTCCAGACAGGGTTCCCATCACCACGGTCAGTGCCATGAAACCTGGAGCTAAGAATTGAAATGTGCTTGTTGTGCCGCCGATGAGATTCTCACGTTGAACTCCTATTGGCTCCGTAATAAATGATGGATCGCTTGAGCTGCACATTCTCAGTATGATGGACCGGCCAAAGTTGTTCGATATCATTCCAAAGATTGAGGCTGCTTCCCCGTAAATGATGGAGCCCATCTGAGGGTTGGTATCATCAACGGTGATTAGAACGGTTGTTTGGCGATGTGAGTTGAACGCCGCGGTGAAGCCTGCTGGTATTACAACGACTCCTTTGACGCTACCCGTCAGAATCTCATCTCTAGCCGACTTGAAGCTCGGGAAATCTCGCACTTTAAACAGGCCTGTTGAGGCTGATATGTCTTTGAACTGGTCTGCAACCTGCATCGCAAACGATCCATCATCCTCCACGACAATGGCCATCGGGGCATTCTTGTACGGGCTACTTGTACCCGTCGTCTGAGGAAACATGAAGCCGAACATAGCCATCATTAGAATCGGCATCATCATGAACGTTACAACGAGCATCTTACCCTTCCAGAAGTCTAGGAGGTCCTTGTGCGCTATGCGAAGGGTAATGTATACACTGTGAGAAAGACCGTTCGTCAATCTAGACTCTCCCCATCACCCTTCTCATGGGAATACGGCTTGAAGCGGAGTCTCTGAGTGTCTTTCCGGTAAGCTCTAGGAAGACTTCCTCCAAGGTCTCGCAGTTGAACTTGCTCTTCAATGCAGCAACAGAATCCACAGCTATCATTTTGCCATTGTCAATTATGCCGACTCTATGCGACAGTTCGTCAGCCTCCTCCATGATGTGGGTTGTGATGATGATTGTCTTTCCATCCGCATTCAACGCCTTGACAAGATCGTGAACGAAGCGAACGCTCTGCGGATCGAGAAGGGCGGTGGGCTCGTCTAGGAAGAGTATGTCTGGATCGTGCAGGAGTCCACGTATGATGTTCAGTCGTTGCCGCATGCCACTTGAATAGGCGCCTACGGACGTGTCCTTGAAGTTCTCCAGACGAACCATCCTCAGCAATTCAGCAATCCTCGCTCTCAGTTCAGCTCTATTCATACCATAGAGCTCACCGAAGAACATCAAGTTTTCAACCGCGCTCAATCTAGGATAAAGAATGAGCTTCTCAGCCACCAGGCCAATTCTTCGTCTAACCTCATCTGCTTGGGTTCGAAGATCGTAGCCTCCTACTTCAGCCCTCCCTTCACTTGCCTCCGAAAGCGTCGTCAACATTCTTATCGTGGTCGTCTTGCCTGCGCCGTTCGGTCCAAGGAAGCCGAAAATCTCTCCCTCCATGATTTCTAGGTTTATGTGGTCGACGGCCGTGAAATTGCCGAATCTCTTGGTGAGATTATGAGTCGTTATGATAGGCTTGATCAGGTCGCCCTGCCCCCGAACGGTAGACTCGGGCACGGCGTGTTGAGTCATGTTTCCTGCATGACGACTTGATGCCTCTCGATTCAAGATCTCTTAACCTCCTTCAGCGATTTGATTCGGTTCAGAAGTCTGTTTAGGCCACGTCGTCCGAAGACTTCCTGATGGATTGCAAGAAGGCCTAGCATTTTTTCTTCGAAGTCTTCTTGATGTTTGTCAAGTTCACTCAGGATGTCTTTTAGAGCATGTCTACCCTTTGGCGTGAGATCGTAGTATACTCTTCCCGAGCTGTCGTCTTTCGTGGATCTTATCACTCCCGCTTTCTCCATACGACGCAGGAATGGGTAGATGGTCCCGTAGCTCACTTTGAAATGTCCCTTCGACGCTTCCTCAATACGACCCGCAAGTTTGAGCCCGTACACAGGGCCATCCTTCAGCATGAAGAGGAACAGGAACTGGTATGGCGCTCGTAAGCGCTCCACGACACCACTCGCCTCGCTGCATCTGTATCGATACGTTAATAAGGATTATCGTATCGTTATCGCGCCGATATTTCCCTCGTCTGGAGAAGACGATGTTGACGCGATTGACATCCGTAGTATCAATCATAACGATCATTGTTATGGTCGCACCTTTTGTCAGCAGCGTTGAAGCTGTTTCTCAACCAGATGTCGTCGTCACGTCGGTGTACTGGGGAACCAATCCGGTCGGAGGCACATCAGTATACCCAGGAGACACCAACATTCCATTGTCGATTGTCTTGTCAAATGCAGGAGACGCAGCAGCCCGAGAAGTCAATGCCAAGCTTGTGTTGACGCCTCCGTTCAGCTACGTCTACAAGGTCAACGGAACCCAGGTTTCCGCCAAGACCGTTGACCAGAGCGCCGGCGATATGCAAGCAGGCTTCTCCTTCACTCTGCGGTTTGCGTTGAGCGTTGCTTCAGATGCAACTGCGGGAGTTCACAGACTCACGATTATCCTTGATTACAAAACCGCGAGAGAGCTATTGCCTGTGGAGAAGACGCTCAATCTGGACGTGCCTGTTTGGACAGGTGACGTTCGCGTTCAACATGTCACCACTGCGCCTCCGAAAGTATACCCCGGCGACAATCAGATCGCTGTGAAAGTGTGGCTTGTGAACTCTGGCACAGGATCAACAGCTGACCTCCGCGTACGCCTTGTGTTGGAAGATTCGTTCAAACCATCCTCAGGAGGCTCAGACGTCTTCTTCCTCGGAACAATGCAGCCGGGACAGATTAGTGAAGCAGATTTCTACCTTGACATAAGTGAGTCGGCTCAATTCGGGAGTTACAGCCTTAGATTAGTCACTGACTCGGCTGGATCCAGCGGACAAGTTGAGATCGGGCAGGTTCCCATCTACGTAAGCGAGAAAGTGATGTTCGAAGTCGTTCAAGTGGAGCCCAAGACTCTTCACGCTGGCGATTCCGGCGTCAGCATAAAGATAACCATCAAGAACGTTGGAAGCGTAACTGCAGACTCGGTAAGGGTCCAATTAAGAGTTAGCAACTACTTCTCAGGAACGCTCACGGACTTTCTTGGAACAATGGGACCAGGAGAGTCCAAGACAGCATACCTGACAGTCGATGTGGACTCAAAGGCCACGTCCCAAACATACAAGATGGACTTACGCCTCGGCTGGATCCAATCAGACAACAGCTTAGATGAGACTACTCCCGTGGAAATTCAGGTGGCTGCTGCTGAGCTTCCGATGCCGTTAATCGGAGTAGCCGTCGTCTTGATCGCGCTGGCGATTGTTTTTGTGGTTCGTAGAAGAAGAGCACCGCCGCCATAAGGCCCGTTTCGCTCCCGCGCGTTCGATTCCGAGATATGTCGAGAATATCGAATCGACGCACACACCCACCACATCTTCAAACGTTCAGGAGTTTCTTCGAGATTTCGAGACGTACCGTCCAGTGTACGAAAGACTTGGGGCCGCGAGGGAGATGGAGGTCGTTAACCGTCTCTTTGCTATCGGGAGAGAGATCGGGCAAGGAACTATGCCATGGACCAAGTCTGATCTGAAGGATATTATTCGCTGGAAGCGCATGCATCGACTGATACCGAGAATCGAGAACGCGCCAGACATTGAAGAACGCCTAGAAGCCGCCTTCATGATTCAGGACGAACGTGCCAGAATCGATGCCCTATGTAGGATACCCGGCATCGGGCCTGTACTGGCGTCCGCGATACTCATGTTCACATCGCCCGAAACCTATGCACTTCTGGATTGCCACGCATGGAATGCTTTGGGATTCCTCGGCTTTCATCTTCCGAAAAAGGGCGTCAGTAGTGGCAGCTTCACAATTCCTGAACTGTTGGAGTTTCTCAGAATCATCAGGAAATTAGCTAAAGAGAAGGCTACAACCCCAAGTGAAATCCACAACGCGCTCTATGCGTTAGACAGAGTGAGAACGAATAAGAGATGGAAGTGGCATAAGCGTCAAGTGCAGCTCGGCATAGTCAATTCCTTCCTTGGGTCATCTTGAGTAGAAATCCAGCGTGTATCCTCTACCCATAAAATGCGAAACCTGTGTATGTTGTAGACAACACGTCCCCCACGAACAAAGCCATATCTTGTGCACGGATAACCACAGAAGAAAGCCATAGATGCCGTGGCCGGATCACCCATCGATATGCCAAGGCAACGCTCAAGAGAAGCCGAAATCGAGTCGTGTTGGGTCATGAGCGCGTTAAAACAGGTCGCTATAGGGCATGTCGAAATATCACGATTTTACGACGTCTCTTGTGCCCAAACCTCGGGCACGTTTGTTCAAGAATAATGGCGCGCCGGTCCATTGTATGCTGCGTGCCTCTCTGTCGCAAAAAAGTGCGGGGGGTGGGATTCGAACCCCCCGCGGCAACTGGAGACACCTAGCGGTTTCTCCCCTTGCATGTCCCCGTTTCCCTTGCCTGTAACTAGCCTGCTCTTATCCTGCGTCGCTTCCAACACCCATCACGGTTTTGGTGACTCACTATAATGGTGAGCCATATACTTAACTGTATCCCGCTGTAGGCACTGCCTGAAAGAAGATGTTCAGCCGAATACTGACGGACGCCGAACGACGTCAGATCAGGGCATATATGAAGGACGACGGGAAGAGGACTCATCACATTCACGTCATCGTAAGCAGGAGTCGCAGCTACCTTCCGCAGATCAAGAAAGACTTGGCGTTGATTGAGGAATTCCTAGCGGCATACGAAAAGGCGTTGAGCTGATTCAGAGCCGTTAATGCCTTCTGCGAGCTTCGTGCCGCCAACAGCGAAAGAGAGATTACTCAGTCGTGTTGAAGCTATTCATATGACAGGAAAGAGGTCCGAAGACAAGGGATTCGCTTACACGGTTGTACCGAGCACGCTACGAACGTTCATGAAAGGCATTCCCACAAATGCGGTGCCTCCTCGTGTCTCCGAGAAATACCTCAAAAGCATCGGCATGAAAGCGAGTAATGATACTTCGATAATTCGCGTCCTAAAATTCGTCGGTCTCCTAGACTCTTCTGGTGTTCCGACGGCGGAGTACAAGAGTTTTCGCGACAAAACTAGAGGCCCAGCAATTCTTGCCGACCTGACTCGAAAGGCGTACGCCGAGCTTTACTCCACGTATGAGGATGCCCAATATCGAAGCGATGAGGAGCTAAAGAACTTCTTCAGACCACACACGACGCTAGGAGATCAGGTCGTAACTTACCAAGTTGGGACGTTCAAGGCACTCACAGAATTTGCAGATTTCAAGGCAACTCCAGCAGCGCGAAGCGCAAGCATTGGCCCAGCGACTCCTGAAACTTACCTTGAGCCATCAATTCACCTAAACCTGCAGATTCATCTGCCTGACAGCAAAGACCCAGCAACCTATGATATGATATTCCAAGCCATAGCCAAGCATCTGCTGAGGAAGGCATAGTGTCGCAGAGATGGAACAAGGTAGCGCGAGAACTGGCAAATGGCATGATTAAGTCGTCCGAAGAAACATCGAAGATCATTCCTCAAAGTAGAAGAGAAGGGTCCACAGACAAGCTTTCCGTCGACAAAGTCCTCTCGGCTCTCGGGCAGTTTCAGGAATGCGTGAGATATCTCAACACACGTCGCTCGAAGGGCGCGGTGGTCGACATACGCGGAGAGGATGACCTACAGGACGTACTGTATCTCATGCTTCGTCCGTTGATCACTGATCTGACCCCTGAAAACCCGACTGATAAGGTCGCTTCGCGATATAGCTTCGAGGACTTCTTGTCGAAAGAGAGCGGTATTGTTGTCGAGGCAAAGTATGTGCGAGATAAGAAGCACGGAAAAGAAATAACCAGAGAACTAAATGACGACATTGAGATCTATCGAAATCACCCGAACTGCGATTGCCTAGTTTTCTTCATCTATGATCCGAATTCTCTGGTACCAGATGTCACAGCTCTCCACAAACACGTGGAATCAAAGAGGAGCTACAACGGAAAGACCTTGAGTGTTCACTGTGTTGTAAAGCCCTGAAGACGAGAGTGCAACCCGGCTAGGCGGGCCATACAGTCAGCGTGTATTGACAGAAGAGCAGGTAAGCGCAAGAAACTCGGACCACAGATAGACGAACTTTATGCGAAAGGAGTCATAACAGAATCCCTCAAGAAATGGGCTCACGTTGTCCGATGGATTGGAAACGACGCGGCCCATCCAGACTCTAGAGCAGTAGAGAAGAAAGATGCTGAGGACATCCAGAAACTAGCTGAAGAGTTCTTGAACGCGATCTATGTCACGCCGAAGATTGCGGACGAACAAACAAAGAAGAGGCGAAAGAGCGAAGAGTCGAAAGAGCCCCAGAAGAAACCAATCGGAGGCCCCAAAGCCAAATACCGTCCCAAGGTTCCCCCCGCCGTCTAGGGGTAAGAAACGTGCCAGCTCGATAGTGTATTATACATCAAGGGTCAATTCCGTTCTTGCGCGATTCTGGTTGTCAACCGATAGCTCCGAGAAACAATTCTGTATGAATTGCGGCAAAGAGATGAGATACAGCTGGGAAGCCAAGAAGTGGATATGTGACGAATGTCAACTTTCGCGGGAAGCTCCTGCGCCACCGCCTCCGCCGCCAAGACCAAAGGAGAAGCCCACTCTTAGCGCAATAGCGACGGGACTCGCGGTTGTCGGATTCGCCCTGATTGGCGGCATATATCTAGAGATTCCCGCCGTGGTGATCGCACTCGTTGCGCTGTATCGAGGGGAAAGAAGAGGGTCGTGGATCGCCTTGCTGGTGTCCGTAGCTTGCCTAGTGACGACATTGTTCCTCGTCTTAGTTTCGCAATCCCCATTGCGATAGATAAAACGGAGCGGGGCGGGAAGAACGACTCAGGATGAGCTGCTCCACCAGCTAGATGGCAAACTGCGCGAAGTCGTTGAGCGACAAAGTCTCGCAAGGTTTGATAACATCATGTTCCTAACATATCCCCTTGTTATTGCCACATCGACACTTCTCGGGGGCATGGTCTGGAACTACGGTGCTCTGGAGAAGTTACAAATCTTTGGTCTGCCCGCGAGGGACATTCTGATCGTCCTTGTCGGCTTTCTAGTTGTGTGTGGAGTGTATGAATTCTATGCCTTCCTTCATGCATATATGAGAGATGATATGGGTGGGCGCGTGCTGGCGTGTTGGCGGTTCTTGGCTGTCTTCGGAGTAATACCCCTTTTCTTCGCTACGTTACCTGTGGACCTGAGTCTAGAAACTGGACTAAGGGAACTAGGAGCGCCATCACAATTATACCCATTCATAGGGGGTCCCATAATTTTCTCCGCTTCTTCGCTGTGGTTTCTTCTGATTTCGCGCATGTGTCTGCGACTTCTCGGTTGGTTCGAGCAGTATGTCCCCGCTCGGTTTGCCAGCAGTCGCCATTCTGACCGTTTCTATGTGCAGGGAAGTTATACATTTCTGATCGGAGCTAAGGTAGGCTTTGGAGCGTGCTCGGTGATGTCGAGTGTGGTAACGGCTTTGCTACTAGTACGCGACGGTCTTTCTCAAGCCGCATTTGGCAATTTGCTCACTCTGATTTGCGTGACTGCAATTGGGGTTGTGGTCTGGGTGGAAAGGGGATAGCGCTCGTCGACTAGATCTCCATGATTCCTATCCATGCGACGAGGTCACGTAAAGAATACCACTGTTCCTCATTGATTGTTATGAGACTCGTATTATGTTCGACTTGAGGCCGACTTTCGGATGTTCTTGGTGCTCCTCTCGCTCGGCTGCGATTCTCGCGCTCCGCGCTGTTCACGCAATGTAGAAAGACAGTTATTGCAAGATTGACATGTTTGTTTAGGAAGACGATTGCCTCAATGTTCACGATGCGGGGCCAGTCTCCCGTTCATCGACGCCCGTGCCTTGTGGTACGAGGGGAGACGAATCTGTCAAGGCTGCGCGGCGAAGATTGAGAGCCCACCTTCAACTGCAGAGCAGGTTCAACCTCAACCGCAACTTGTGACGCGAGAGGTAATCAAGGAAAGGGAAGTCATTCGCGAAATAGTCAAGATTCGCTGCCGCCACTGTGGAGCTGCTTTTGAGGAAAGACTGGATCGGTGTCCACATTGTGGGGCTCCACCGTAACCCACTGCACCTCATTATAACCCAAAAACGCCCCAAACAGCAGCTAAGAGGGGACACCGCAGGTTCGTATTAGGTTTGGTTCCATGTCATATCAGTCCGATTTGGTGTCATTGTGGTTTTGGTGCGGGTCATTCACGTCTGAAAATGGTGCTCTGCCTCTGGGGCGCGGTAGTCTTCGTCTGTTTCTCTCCACGGGTTCCTTTTTTTGCTCTGTTTCGGTGAACATTGTCCCCAACCGTAGGTCAGGCTGACTAAGTGTTGCGCGGAAACGAGCTCTTTTGCCGTCACGCGTAGTGCATAAGCCGCTGACTTTTATCGAACCTGTTTCAACATAAAACGAGATATCACGTGGCTGTATCTCCGAACGATCAGTGTCCAAATCCTCTTCTAACTGATCTAGCACTTCGTTGACAACACGATCTTTCAGATCGTCTGCAATCTCCTTTTCAAACTTCTTTCTCCACACAAGTGGACTGAGGACCACGTAGGACAAGGCGGACGCAGACACAATCCCGATCAGGAGTTTTGTCGCATCCGTCAGCTCCAAGTAACTCACAAACCACGGTACTTTGACGCTAAGCAACGATGCTCCCACAGTCAACTGCGATAAAACAGAAACCGCTAGACTGCCCGCACCGACCAAGACCGTATCTCTGTGGATAGGTTTAGCCCCGAGTTGTCCGCATAACAGCAGAACTGAACCGAGAATCCAAACATAGATAGAGATCTGGATCGGTAGGACCATGTTGGACAGATATCCCGTTGTGAAAATACGCATGGGCCCGTAGTAGCCAATGGATTCGAACAGCGCTGCTTCTAGAGAAACGACATACGCGCCAAACACGCAGCTAGCAAAGATCCAAAGGATAGCTCGGCCAGATGTCAGCCACTCAAAGAGCCTACGCAGTTCTTGGCTGTCCATGTGGCAAGAACCTCGCAGGTAGCGTTCTTGCCCGAATGCCAATTTAAGCTACATGGGTTTCCGTTCTGCTATTCCTGTTCTTGGGTCTACGCCACTAGCTCTGTTCTTCTGTTGTCAGTTCATTTCCTTTTGCGAAACAGCTTCACGCCTTCGACTTCTGTGACATATTCGAAACCATTCTCAACCAAGTCTTTTGCCTCTTCGACTGTCTTTGCCACTTTGCAGATGAACTCATCGCTTTCATTGTTGATCAGGTGGGTGTAGACGAGCGTGTTCTGTATGTTTCTATGGCCCAGTATTCGCATGACATGTAGGATGTCCTTAGTCTTCTGATACTCCATCGTCGCCTTGAAGTGGCGCAGAGTCTTGAAGCTTATGCGCAGTATCCGTGGGTTCTGTAGTTTCTCAGCGATCTTTCTTCTTTGTGCGCTGAAGTTGCGGCTGAAGTCATCCAGCGACTCGGACCTGTCAATGGCTGGATTGCGAAAGACATACTCTGAGCGGTGAGGCAAGTGATCTAGCATCACGGCTAATGAGCCTGTGACTTTCAGGTGCCTAGCCCTACTGCCTTTCTCAGGCGTAATTGTGACAGTTCCAGCTTCAGGGTTGATGTCAATCCATCTGAGATTCCAGCCCTCACCGGCACGTGCGCCTGTCTCCTTCAATAACTGGAGATACGCCGCGGTCTTCTTGCCAACGCCTGAAACTAGCTGATCAACCTCGCTCTCCATTGGAATGAATGGGAGCGTGTCAACAGGCACATAGCGAGGCTTGTCGAAAGGAATCCGTTTGTACGCGTAGAACCTTGCAAGATGCTGAACAATGAGAGCCTTGCGTGCCTCGCTCAACTTTGCGTCTGCGAGGTAGGTTTTCGCAGACTCTGGCTCTAGCAGATCAGCTCGTCTGCCTACAGATCTCAAAACCCGCACACAAGCTCGAATAGTCGAGTTCCTATAACCCTGTTTCTTCATCCACAGAGCGAAAGAGACAATCTCTCCCACGATGCTTTGAGACAACGGTGGATTTGTCAAAAAGTGCGGGGGGTGGGATTCGAACCCACGAAGGCCTACGCCACAGGGTTTCCCAGGTCCCGGATGGTCCTGAGGGACCACCTAAGCTTGGCACCACGCGACTTCACATTCGTGTGGTCCTGCCCCTTAGACCTGGTTCCCGCCTGGCTCGCTTGTCTCGCCAGAGACTCGGGTACCCCCGCATCAAATCGTGACCCTACTCATTCAGCAGAATATTACCTCTTCGACCCAAAAGTGCAATGCGCCGTCGGAAGTTTGGTGACCGAAACCGAACCGTTTCACTAAATCAATCTAAGCAACAGATATTAGTGGCAGTCAGGGTGAGGCTATGGCTTCGCTCAGGGAAGAGTGTTGAAAGGTCGCAATTACAGAACAACGCGCGGTCAACCATACACGCGTGGAAAGTACATTCACGGGTCTCCAGCGTCCAGAATCTCGAAGTTTACCATGGGCGACACCAAAGCTAGCTACGAGTACAAGGTCAGCCTGGTAGTTCAGGCTCCGATTCAGGTTCGCCATAACGCGCTTGAGGCCGCGCGAGTCGCCGCGAACAAGGTTCTCTTCGACAAGCTCGGCGAGACTGGTTACGTCGTCCGCCTCCGACCCTATCCTCACATAATCCTCAGAGAGAACCGCATGATCGCCACCGCCGGTGCCGACAGACTTCAGGAAGGAATGAGGAGATCCTTCGGAAAACCATCAGGTCGAGCGGCACGCCTTCGAGCCGGCCAACCAATAATCGACCTCTATGTCAACGGGCCCTATGTCGATCTTGCAAAGGAAGCCCTCAGAGTCAGCTCCAGCAAACTCTCCGCGACATGCAGAGTAGTTGTCGAGCGTGAGGTTGCCCAGCCAGCCGCTTGACATGAAACGCTGGCTCCCACTCGTTAGCGAGTTCGCGTCAATGATTTGACCAGTCAGGAATCTCTTCCTACACGCTAGTAGTGGTCAAGAAAGCCGCGTCCTAGCGCCGATGTCATGGTTTATTAGAGGCACCTAGACGCTGCTCAAACGAATCCTTGAGAGTGAATAGAATGGCGTCTTCCAATAGGCAAACAGCGCTCATGCTTTGGTTTGACGAGATCGGCAAAGAGGATGTCCCGCTTGTAGGCGGTAAGTCTGCAAGCTTGGGCGAGATGACCTCTAAGACGAAGGTTCCGATCCCGTATGGTTTCGCACTTACAGCCGAAGCCTACAGGCTGTTCCTCAGAAAGAACGGCCTCGACAAGAAGATAGCCGACTCACTGAAGACACTACGAGACTCCAACGACACTATAGCGCTCCAGAAGGTTGGCGCCGAAATCCGCAAGATAATCAGTTCCGCCCCCGTACCAAAAGAACTCGAGAAACTCATAACCGATGCATACCAAGAACTGTCGGCACGCGAGAAGGTCAAGAATCCATTCGTCGCAATCAGAAGCTCAGCAACCGCAGAAGATCTGCCGGATGCAAGCTTCGCGGGCCAGCAGGAGAGCTATCTGAAC
>Ga0315279_10008949_pt1 | contig 12026 bp, 12 predicted proteins | sample YL17G06_20_MG_FD_203694 | JGI IMG/M metagenome (GOLD analysis project Ga0315279, IMG submission 203694) | Sediment microbial communities from Yellowstone Lake, YNP, Wyoming, USA - YL17G06_20 | ecosystem: Environmental > Aquatic > Freshwater > Lake > Sediment | place: USA: Wyoming | collected...
CCAGGGCCGGCTCAAGATCGCAAGGGAGAACCTGGCCACCCAGACAGAGACGCTCGAACTGACCAGTTGGTGAGCGGAGGCTGGTCTGACGTCCCCGCTGGATGTAGAGCAGGCTCGGGCCAACCGTGAGCAGACCCATGCGCAAATCCCCAGCTTGGAGACCGTGCTCGCCGAAGCGGAACACCGCTTGGCCGTCCTCCTTGGGCTGACGCCGGCGGGGCTTCACAACGAGTTGGCGACCGAGGCTCCGATTCCCTCCGTGCCGCAGCAAGTGGCTGTCGGCATCCCAGCGGATACTCTGCGTCAAAGGCCAGACGTGCGAGCCGCCGAGCGCGCCCTGGCGGCCGAAACCGCACGGCTCGGCAAAGCGATGGCCGCACGCTATCCCAGTTTCAGCCTCAGCGGCTCGCTTGGCCTGAGCGCCAGCGCTCTCAGCTTTGGGGCACTGGCAAGTAGCGACGCGGGCAGCCGCTCGCTGCTCGCCAGTCTGACCGCGCCGATCTTCGATCGCGGACGCATCCGCCAGCAAATCGAGATCCAGGATGCCGTTCACGAGCAAGCGCTGGTCAGCTATGAAACCGTGGTGCTTACCGCGCTGAAGGATGTCGAAGATGCGCTGGTATCGCTGGCCAACTTGCGTCTGCGCCAGGAGGCTCTGACCCAGGTGACTGAGGCCGCGCGCAATGCTGCGTTGCTCGCCCGCTATCGCTACACGGTCGGCATCACGGATTTCCAGACTGTGCTGGATACCGAACGGACGGTCCTCTCCCTCGAAGACTCCCTCGTATCCACGCAAGCAGACGGCACTACAGCTCTCATTCAACTCTACAAGGCGCTAGGCGGAGGCTGGTCTCCGGACGTCGCCGGCGCCCCTCAAAAAGGGGACAGCAAGTGAGGCACTATGAGCAGCAGACCTGTTAATCAAGCGGACGAAGTCGCCAAGATCATCGGCGCGCAGACCGAGACACGCCGCATGCGCACGTCTGTGCGCTAGCTGGTTGCGGAGGGCGAATTTGTAGCGATCATGGGACCAAGCGGTTCCGGCAAATCAACGGTGATGAATATCCTCGGCTGCCTGGACACGCCGACTACGGGCGCATACCGATTCCGCGGTGTGCATGTGGAGCGGCTGTCGCGGAACCAGCGTGCTTTGATCCGTCGCAATTTTCTGGGGTTCGTGTTCCAGGGTTACAACCTGCTGGCGCGCACATCCGCACAAGAAAACGTCGAATTGCCTCTGATCTATCGCGGTGAACCTGCCTCCACACGACGTGCCGCCGCCCACGCCGCCCTGGAATCGGTGGGCCTGACGGGGTGGGAGGCGCACACGCCCGCCGAGCTCTCAGGTGGGCAGCAGCAGCGCGTGGCCGTGGCTCGCGCCATCGTCATCCAACCGGCTCTTCTCCTGGCCGACGAACCCACCGGCAATCTGGACACCCATCGGAGTCGTGAAATCATGGAGCTTCTCGTCGCGCTCAACCGCAACATAGGGATCACCGTGCTGATGGTGACCCACGAGCTGGACATGGCCCGCTACGCCAGCCGCACTGTCCACTTCCTCGATGGCCGGGTCGAGTCCGACAACCGTAACGGGGAGGCACACTGATGCTGTGGAATGGCCTTCTTCTCACCCTCCGAGCGATTCGCCGGAACCTGATGCGCTCGCTCCTGTGCATCCTGGGCATCGTCATCGGTGTGTCCGCCGTGATCACGATGGTGACGCTCGGCAACGGTGCCACCCAGGCAGTTTCAGATCAGATTGCCAGCCTGGGCAGCAACTTGCTGTTGGTGGTCCCCGGACAGCGGTTTGGTCCGGGAGCGGGGAGTGCCCCGAACTTCAAGCTCGCTGATGCGGCAGCGATGATGTGAACACACTACTGGTCTCGGTGAAGGAAGGCTACTCCACGGACAGAGTCAAAGATCAGATCACGTCCTCATGCGCGAGCACCGCAAGATCGGTGAGAATGAAGACGACAATTTTCGCGTGCTCGACACCAAGCAGATCGCCGAGACGCTCACGGGCACCAGGCGTACCATGACCATGTTACTGGGCGCGGTTGCCGCGGTGAGCATGTTGGTGGGCGGCATCGGCATCATGAACATCATGCTCGTCTCGGTTACCGAGCGCACACGGGAGATCGGCATCCGGCGCGCCATCGGCGCGTTCGAGCGGGAGGTGCTCCTGCAATTCCTTATCGAGGCCGTGGCGCTCTCTTCCTTCGGGGGCCTGATTGGTATCGCCGTGGCCACGGCCGCCTCGGCCGGGCTCGCACGGACAATGCAGGTGCCTTTCCTCTTCAACCCCGCGATCAATTTACTGTCATTTGCTTTCTCGGCGGCAATCGGGGTGATGTTTGGCTACCTGCCTGCCCAGCGCGCTGCACGACTTGACCCGATCGAGGCGCTGCGAGGGAGGGTCGCCCATCTGGCAAGTCAACCGTGAATTGGCAAAGTAGCGGGCGGGTCTGTAAGCCAGATGCCCTGCAGGTATGAGGGGCAAACGATAACTTCGTGACCCTGCCCCTGAAGGACCCTAGGCGAAGGGCAAGGCCCGCGAAGCGTATCGGGCGATTGCCGAGAGAACAGGCGATTGCTCGCGGCCAAGCCCGAAGCGGAGAGGACTGCAAAGGCTGGGGGCGGTTGTAGTTCCAGGTCCTTTTCAGTGAATCGGATACGCAGTCCGGTCCGCCGATTTCGGCAAATCCGCCATATCACAGGCCGTACATTGGATAGAGGACGTAACTTCCCAGGCCGGCGCTTCGCTGAAACTGGCAGTACTTCGACATTGTGTTCTGCCGGTTCTGAATGGAGGGTGCGGACGCCCAGAATGGTTTGCAGATGTTGACTGGCAAACAGAGCCCCTCTACAATCCCCACGGGACCCTTGATCTCGTCAATCGGGAGGCTGAGACGAGTGCTTTAACAGCCTGTGGCGCAGGCATCGAGAGGGAAAAGTGTTCGACACCTGAGCGCCCGCTGATCGCGATGGGACGAGGTCAGTTTCCAGCCGATATGCACGCCGCCGCCCTCGCGTTAATTCGCAGGAGACAACATCTCTCGGGCAAGAAGCATCTACGGCCTCTGATCCGAGAGCGCAACCGAGGAGGGCGATCCTCTTCCCCGGCAAGACGTTGCAGCGCAGTTCGACACGTACTAAGGCACGTAGCCTGGCGGAGAACTCAAAGACCGAGACGCTCAACCGCACCCCGCCGAAGTGACGGACCTCCCACGTCGAGCTCCAGATTATTCCGCGAATGGTCGGGAACTGGCCCAGAGTGGAAGACATGACGGCGTACTCATAACCAATGAGGAACGAGAAGCGGTTGCCAATGGGATCGCGTTTTTCGCGTCACAGCTTGAGACTGTTATCCGAAAGTCCGATTCTCTCGCTCGGAGTCCTTCTGGCACTTTCCTTGATTCTTCTTTTGCTCGCGGTTTTGCAGTACCGCTGGAGCGGGCAGGTCAGCGAAGCGGAACGCGAGCGCATGCAGAAAGGTCTGAACACCGCCACTCGTCAGTTCCAGGAAGAGTTCTATCGCGAGATTGCCCGGGTCTGCGCAACGTTTCAGATGGAACCGGAGGAATTCTCTCGGGCGAACGGGAACCAGTATGCCCAGCGTTACGAAGATTGGACGCGAACCGCAACCCATCCACAACTCGTAGCCAACCTGTTCCTTTGGAAGCCGGCCAGGGGTGGAGACTCGCAGCTCCTGCGCTTGGATCAGGCCTCCATGCAATTCGAACCTGTGGAATGGCCACCGAGATTTGAGGAGCTGCGCAGGCGCCTCGTCGAAAGTGAACGCCTCGATTCCCGCCGCCCTGGAGGTTCGGATGTCCCACCATTCGGATGGACGATGGCGGAGGAGATACCTGCGCTTGTTCATCCACTCTTTCAGCCTTCTCCACGGAAGGAGGGTCCGAGACTGTTTGAAGCACGCCACTGGGGCTACTTCCTGGTGGAGTTGAACCTGGAATATCTTCAAGGGGAGTTCTTTCCCAACCTGATCCAACGCTTCTTTGGGAGACCGCAAGATTCTCCGTATCAGGTCACGATTGTGAGCCGTAGCCAGCCGCCGAGGATCATCTACCCACCAAATTTCCAGGGAGCGGGGAAAGACCTTCTCTCCGGGGATGCCATCGTTGATTTGATCGAGGCGCGACTGGAAGGTCCTTTCCCGCTCTGGCGAGGGAGGCAACCGGATGAAAGTGAACGGAATCGCAATGAGAGGATTCGTCCGGCAGAACCGAGGCCGGGCATTCCTCGCGATTTCGCGCGGCGCGCACTAAGGCTCGGTCCTCCCCTGCGCTTGGCGGGGAGTTCTGAAGGCCTCTGGCAACTAGTTGTCAAGCACAGATCCGGCTCGCTTGAGGCGGTAGTGGCGGCGGTTCGCCGCCGCAATCTTGGTATCAGCTTCGGCGTTCTGCTGCTCCTTGCCGCGAGTACCGTGATGGCCTATGTCACGACCATGCGCGCTCGCAGGCTCGCCGAGCTCCAGATGGAGTTTGTCGCCGGCGTTTCCCACGAACTGCGCACGCCGCTGGCTGTTATCTGCTCGGCCGCGGACAACCTGGCGGACGGGATCGTCGAGGCCAAGGACCAGGTGCAACATTACGGGGCGCTGATACGAAGCGAAGGATCGCGGCTCTCGCGCATGGTGCAGCAGATCCTCCTTTTTGCCGCGGGCCAGACTGGCCGTGCCCACTATGAACTTCATCCCGTTCAGATCGGCCAGATCATTGATCGTGTGCTGGCAGACGCCGCACACATGGTTGAGACGGCAAGCTTCTCCGTGGAGAGGCAGATTGAGCCTGATCTCCCGCTGGTTATGGCCGATGCGAACGCCTTGGGGCAATGCCTGCAGAACCTCGTCAGCAACGCCGTGAAATACGGGGGCGATCCCCGCTGGCTAGGCATTCGCGCGCGGAAAATAGATGGCGCTCGGGGACCCGAAGTTCAGGTCAGGGTCGAAGACAAGGGCCCGGGAATAGAACCGGCAGAGCTGAACGACATCTTCAGACCCTTCTACAGGTCAAAATCCGTTACGGCTGCCCAGATTCACGGGACCGGGTTGGGTTTGAGCCTGGCAAAATCCATCGCGGAAGCGATGGGCGGAAGGCTGAGCGTGGAAAGCATGCCGGGAAAGGGCACTGCTTTCACGCTGCGTCTGCCCGCGCTGAAGCAGGTCGAACCACCGCACAAAGAGAAGGCTGGATAAATCTGGTCCCAAGGAATCTAGGGCCTGCGACGGGGTGCAGTGAAGATGGACGAAAAAATTCTGCTCGTGGAAGATGAACCGGGTTTGGTGGCCACCCTGAGCGACCGTTTGCGCTCCGAGGGCTATAAGGTAGAGGCCGCTCCGAACGGCGTGGAGGGACTCAATCGCGCGGTAAGCGATTGTTTCGATCTGATCATTCTGGACGTTATGTTGCCGCGCAAGAACGGCCTGGACGTGTGTCGTGACCTGCGACAGCAAGGCTTCGCTACGCCCATCTTGATGCTGACAGCACGCGGGCAGACCGTGGACAGGGTTATCGGGTTGAAAATCGGTGCGGACGACTACTTGACTAAACCCTTTGACATGCTGGAATTGCTCGCACGAGTCGAGGCGCTACTGAGACGTGCGCCCAGGGCCGCGGTCGGCCCATCACCCATCTGCCAATTCGGCCCTATTCGGGTGGATTTCCGACGCACCGAAGTGTGGCGCGAGGGGAAGCCCGTGGCGCTTTGCGCGCGGGAATTTCAGTTGCTCCGCTACTTCATCGAACATCGAGACGTAACACTGTCCCGCAAGGAACTCCTGAAGGAAGTATGGGGGTACAGTGGGGCTCAATTGACCCGCACGGTGGACGTTCATGTCGCCAGCTTGCGACGCAAGCTGGAGGCTGATCCTGGGAAGCCCCAATTCATTCTCACGGTGCTCGGGTTCGGATACAAGTTTGCAGGCAGAGTCAACTGAATCCTGTCGTGCTCGAGGGTTTGTTCACCTCCTCATCCCCTCCTCCCTGCCCGCTTACGGCACGACGATTGTGGATGCGGGCCCGGCGACTCGCTCGGCTTCCCTCAGTGGCCTGCGAACTCGGCGAGTGCCGGCTCCGTTCGACCTTCTCCTCGGTGAAATGTTAAGAGGGTGTAACGCAGTTCTTACTGCGATTTCACAGCCTGGGTGCAACTCCCTCCCGCACGGCACTCGTCTTAACGAGTGGGAAAGACCTCACGACGTAATGCAGATTGATGCAACGGGCGTTATCCACAGGGCTGACAACAGACACGGATCGTCATCGCTGGGCACAACGGGTATCCGACCCGCTGCACAATGCATCGGCCTTGCGAACGAGAAGGGAGCAAGGGAATGAGAAAGACAAAGCTAGTCTTCGGCACAGCAGGAGCCTTCATCTTCAGTGTCTGCGCCTTCTGTGCGACCCCAGCTCAAGTTAATTTCTCCGGCACCTGGGTTTTGGACAAAGACGTGACCGGCAAGCTGCCGCCTCAGCTCGAAGACTACAGAATGGTGGTTACGCAGAGTGAGCAGCAGCTCACGGTTGAAACCAAAGTGGAGGGCGATTTCAGGCCACCCCAGCGCGAGTCCGGTGAAGGCTTCCCCGGGGGCGGCGGGTTTCCCGGCGGTTCTGGGGGTGGTGGATTTCCCGGTGGACCCGGGGGTGGCGGACCCCCCGGTGGTGGGCCTCCCAGCGGGCTCATGGCATTACGCATGGTGATTCCAAGCGCAACCTACTCGCTGGACGGCAAGGAGACAACGGCGGAAGTAGAGGAGCCCATGCCGGGCACGGCCACGCTAAAGGCCACATGGGCCAAAGGCGGAAAAGGTCTTGAATTGTCCGTGGTCCGAGACTTGGACTTCCAGGGAAACAGTGTGACCTTCACTAGTAAGGAAACTTGGAAGCTCTCCGAAGACGGCGAAGTGCTCAAACTGGAGCGCACAATTGAAACTCCGCGCGGAAAGGACACGGTCAAACTCACTTTTCGGAAAAATCAAGGTGAACCACAGACCCCGGAGCAGTAAACCGCTTACGGCGAAGGTGATTCAATGGAGCCGAGGTCTTAGTTGAGTCTTCCAGATGCTGGGCGCAGGGGGTAGGGATTCTATTCTCTCGCTGGAAACAGATTCCCCGTGTCGGGAGAGAAGGAAGTCGAAGACGAAGAAGGGTCTGAGGAATCGCGGCCACTGGAGCCAGGCCAGTTGCCAGACGATTCGGATTAGGTGACGCCGTCGGAGTGTGCGCAGGAGGGTTTGATGCAAGTGGCAGCCGAAGCAAGCAGTTTGCCGGTGAGAATCGTTTGCAGAAGTCCCAGTCAACCTTCGCCGTGGGTCAAGTTCGCCCTGGCTTTGTTCTTCTTCACGGCGTTCGGGACGCCCCCCGCCCGGGCGCAATTTCTCTATCGGCAGCTCAACCTGGTAGAGATGACGCAGCGCGCGGCGGTCATCATTCACGGCCCCGTCACCGCGGTTCGTTATGAACCACTTCCAGGCTATCCGCATATCGACACGGTGCTGGTTACCCTGCAAGTGGCTCAAGCCCTGAAGGGCGAGGTGGGCAAAACCCACACTTTCCGTGAGTTTATTCTCCCAGGTCAATCCCGGATGGCTCACAAACGCAGGTACCGCGTGGGCGAACGACTGCTTTTATTCTTGTCGGCCCCCTCGCAGTACGGGTTGAGCAATCCGCTGGGAAGGCAGCAGGGAACCTTTCACATCACCGAGGATTCCAAGGGTAACAAGTACGTCGCGAACGAGGCCGGGAATTTCCGTCTCTTTGCGGGGGTCAGTAAGGCAGTTAGCGACGCGGGGGGCACGCTCTCCGAGCAACCCTCGGAGTTAAAGGCTATTGCCGGCGGCCCCGTTCCTTTGGACAAGTTTGTCTCAATCATCAAAGAAATCCGTAACTTGCCGAGGGTGGAATGAAACTGTTTCCTGTCCTTCGCCTGATTTCTGTCAGTTTGGCTCTTGCCTGCCTCTTTACTGCAACCATGGGCAAGGCAAATGGCCCCCTTTACATTGGCAGTCCTGTTGATCTTCCAGGTCTGCCTTTCATTTGGGCCAACCTGACGGATAACACGCTCAGCTACTGGACCGACTTGGGAACGCTGGGCTCTGACACCACCAAGGCCCAGGCAGACCAGCTTGTGGCCAATGCCCTTGCCGCCTGGGCGGGGGTTTCTACGGAAACGCTCCAGTTCAACAACGAGGGTAACTTGGGCGCGGACGTCAATTCCAGCAATATCGCGGACGTGCTTAATGCCGCGCAAGACTGCACCACGCCTCCCAGCTCCCCGTCGGGCGGTATTGCCAAGCAGGTCACCATAATCTACGACACGGACGGGAGCGCGCTAAGCGCGCTGGGCGAAGATCCAAGCTCGATTCTCGGCTTCGCGGATGCCTTCTGCTTTGCCCACGACACGACGAACAATTATTTCCAGCGTGGCTACGCCCTGCTCAACGGCGAATTCTCTGATACTGCGAAGTATGGTGACACTCTTCAGGTTGCGATGACACATGAGTTCGGCCACATGATCGGTTTGGACCACTCCCAGATCAACCTGGACTGCCTGGATGACACAGATAGTTGCGAGGCTGATGGGTCAATTGCCGGCGTCCCCCTCATGTTCCCGGTCTTGCTCGATTCCAGCCGAACGCCCCTCCTTGCTGATGATGACATCGCCGGCATCTCAAACCTTTATCCCTCCAGCACGTATGCGTCAACGACAGGAGAAATCAAAGGACACGTCTATTTTTCCGACGGCGCAACTCCGGCACAAGGGTTCAACGTCATCGCCCGCAATGTAACCAACGGAAGAGTGGTTGCTGTCTCGAATGTTTCCGGAAGTCTGTTCACCGGGTGCGTGGGTGTTCCCACGAGTGTTCTATCTGCCAGTTACCAGGACTGCGATCCGAACAACCCGGCGTCCGGCTACGGCTCATGGGACCACTCCTTGATCGGTGTTTACGATATCAAGGGACTCACTCCCGGCACCTACACAGTTGAAGTGGAGGGGATCAACAACTCAGGAGATTCCGCTTTTACCGGCGGGTCTGGACTGAATCCCTTCGGTTTCTTGTACGGTTTCCAGTTTCCTTTACCCCGGGATCCTGGGGCGGCGGCCCCTTGTTCGCCGGAATATCTCAGCACCTCGACAGCCGTCTGCAGTTCAGGTTCGGCAACTCAAATCACCGTCGGTGGTGGAGAGGTTGCGACGACCGGCACCGATATTATCCTGAGGAACACACCACCGAGGTATGACGCCTGGGAAGATGAGCCATAGAGTGTTTGCAAGGGCCTTGACTGGACTTCGCCGGCGCGTAGCGGTCAGGGGGAAAAGGAAATCATTCAACGCAAAGGCAAATATGCTGCGAAGTGATGGGCAAGGGGATCGGTGGCCTGAAAAGCTGAAACTGCCTTTAAGGGCAGCGATGCTGGTTATGCTTCTGGCCCTGCTGGGCTGTGGTGGCGGGAGTAGTGGGAGTTCCACATCGTCAACCACAGAAGACAATCTTGTTCCCACGATCACCTCTATCTCCCCATCGAGCGCTTCGGCGGGAGGCGCGTCTTTTACCTTGACGGTAGTTGGGACAGGGTTCATTTCCGATTCGGCCGTGCGCTGGAACGGGTCGGCCAGGACCTCTTCCTATGTCAGCAGCAAGCGATTGACGGCCACTATCAAGGCGAGTGACATTACCGCGACCGGGACTGCTTCAATTACGGTCTATAATCCCTCTCCGGGCGGCGGGACCTCCAATGCGGTCTCCTTTACCATTTCCACTGTTACTGCCGTAAAGATTCTGACTACGGTCCTTCCACCCACCGGTGGCAATAAAAGCTATTACTTCATCCTTTCCGCGAGTGGAGGCGCGTCACCGTACACATGGAGCATCTCCTCAGGTTCGCTGCCTTCCGGTCTTACCCTCGATTCCAACACTGGCCTCATCTCAGGAACGGTGAGTACCTCTGCTGTGGGCACAAACTCCCAGTTCACAGTGCAAATCCAGGATTCTCTTACATCTCCGCAAACGGCGACTCAGGCTTTAAGCATCAACGTGCTGGCCAGCTTGCCCCGGAACGATAACCCTTCCGCCTGCGGGGGCACAGACACAGCCACGCCGATCTCCAACGGCCGGCTCCGTGCTTCGATCAGCCCTTTCGGCGATATTGATATGTATTCCTTTCACGGCACGGCAGACAGTACGGTCACAATTCAAACCTATGCAGACCGGTTGGACCTATTCAAGGACAACGCAAGAGATTCTTACCTTGACAGCCTTATGGAAGTGCTTAATGAGAGCTGTAGCCAGCTCGCCGTTGCCGATGATTCCATCATCAGCGGCGCGTACACCTATGACTCGCTCATTCAAGGCACCCTGTCCTACACCGGCACCTACTATATTCGCGTACGCGAACTGCGGGGCGACGGTCGCCCGGACCTTATCTACGAACTCTCTCTTTCGGGAGCGGATTGACGTTTCGACCGAATTCATCGATCGGGTCAATTGACGGCTGCTGCCTGGAGTCTTCGGGAAAGGAAATCAGGGGTAGCCACAATGGATGGCCTGGCAACCGTGGGCTTGCCGCGCTGCCGCGCGTGGCGCATACGTCGCGCGCTCTGCAATGCGTCCAGGCAGAGAGGAGATCCTTCGCGCTGCACAGGTAGCGGCGTGTTTATCTCGCCACGATCTCACGCGGAACGAAAGTGGCGGAGCAAAACCACCTCTACACAGACCCCGTGTCCACTAGAATCTGTTGTCGCTGGTAACACCCAATGTCCGGAGACCCTCATGACGATTCGCGGCCGTTCAACCAGGCTAAGAGTCTGCGAATCGAAGCCCGAGGAAGAGAAGGGTACCCTTGTAAGGCAAGATGTGATGTAGGGGTGCAGACCCGAGCCGGGACAGGTCAACAAGTTCTTGCCTGGCGCTAGCACACGGAGGACGGCCCGGCGGCAACTCGCAAAGGAGAGAGGAAGTCATGAAGCGGTTTCTATCAACGTTGGTGGCTCTCACCTTGACGGCCGCCTTCTCTTTTCTGCGCGCCAGAGCAGCCGACAGCCCCGCTATCCCCCCGGGCACTATACTGCAGGTCAAGCTGGGCACAACGATCACGTCCAAGACGAACAAACCGGGCGATACGTTCACCGGCCAGGTGGTCAAACCGGTCGTTTCCGGCAACGAGACGCTTGTGCCCGAAGGAAGCATGGTGAGCGGCCATATCGCCTTTCTAAAGCCTGCTGGACGCATCAAGGCCAAGGCCCAGATGCGTATCGTACTCGATTCCATCACCACCCCCGAGGACCAGAAGATCCAACTCTCCAGCACGCTCGAAGACAGCCGCGGCGGCATTTGCGGCAGTACGGCGACCGATGAAGAAGGCACGATTGTCGGCTGTGGCAAGAGCAAGAAAGACGCCGCGAAGGACGCTGCCCTCGGCGGCGCTGTCGGCGTCGGGGTGGGCGGCGCTGTCGGCGTGGGTCAGGAGATCGAGTGCCGCTATTATGGGAACTGCGGCGGCCCGGGGCTCGGCAGTGACCTTTTGTACGGTGCCGGCATCGGGGCGGGCACGGCGTTGCTGTACAACCTCTTTAAGCACCAGAAGGAAATCATTCTGATCGCAGGTACCGAATTAACCTTTGTTGTCAACCGGACGCTCGACAGTTCCAACTCCAGCTTGCCGCACGGTGCATCTAAACCGTAGGTGAGAGGGCTGGCCCTCCGCGTCTGTGGTAGGACAAAATCCGGAGCGGGTCGCCCCGAGGAGCGCCTTGCCGGCCGTAGGCTTTTCTCCCTCACCAACCCGCCGCTAATTCGAGAGACGTAATATCCATACTATCAACAGGCGGCGCAGGTCTGTCTGAGAAATCGTCACTGTGTGGCCTGACTTGCAGGCCGGAAATATACCCTTAGGTCTTGGGGTTGTCCCCTGGGCTGAGACAAACAGCTAAGACACTCCTCGCCGTTCGCTGGAATTGCATTGTACAGCGAAGGCGTTTTCCTACAAGATGCGCGCTGGCTGGTGAAGCGG
>Ga0315279_10008952_pt1 | contig 12024 bp, 7 predicted proteins | sample YL17G06_20_MG_FD_203694 | JGI IMG/M metagenome (GOLD analysis project Ga0315279, IMG submission 203694) | Sediment microbial communities from Yellowstone Lake, YNP, Wyoming, USA - YL17G06_20 | ecosystem: Environmental > Aquatic > Freshwater > Lake > Sediment | place: USA: Wyoming | collected...
TGTTTTGCCCGGCGATGGGCCGGGGGAAGGGGACTGGCTCCGAAGCGGCATGCTTTTCGCCGCGAAGGTGCGCACTGAGTACGCAAAAAAGCGGCCGACAAGGGAAAGGAGGACAGAAAACCCTGTCGGCCGGAGGGACCCTTTGAGGGGGAGGCCCCTCTCGCTCGCTCTAATGAATAGTACCACGAGACTGCCCAAAAAGTTTCGAGTTTTTCCCGTTTTTCTCGTGTTGCTCCCGCCTATGTTCGACGTGCCTGTCGCAACCTTTTTCATGTCAGGTATTTGCCGTAGGGCGCAGGAACCTAATTTTTTTGCAATTTTTCTGAGAATGATAAGACATGGCGAGCTTGGAGGTGGGTCCGCGGGGCATACGAGGGCGAAGTATCCCACTTTGGGGGTATTCTACGGGCTAACGGAGTACTTGGGGTTTTTGGGATATTCTGGGCTATGCCGCGCCGGATTCACCTGACGCCGGTGCAGGCGGCGGTGCATTCGTTGATCTTGACGCCCTGGAGCTTCTGGCGGAACATCGACTGCAAGTCCGCCCACATGGTCCGCATTGGGCAGCCCTTTTGGTTGCATCGCGGCGGGCTGTGCTGGCAGAGGTTCAGGGCGAGCGGGCCTTCGACGGCCTCGACAACTTCCAGAAGCGAGATGCCGTCAGGCTCGCGGCTCAGGACGTAGCCGCCCCGTTTGCCCCTCACGGCCGTAATGATGTCCGCCTTGGCAAGCAGCGAGAACAGCTTGACCAGGTACTGCTTGGGCAGGTCTCGCCCATCGCAGATCGCCTTGAGCGTAACGGGCCCTTCGCCGTAGCTCTCAGCCAACACCACCACTCCTCGAATCGCCAGTTCCGCAGCCGGTGAGAGTTTCATTTGGGCACCCTGATCATGGACCGCTTGTGAACTAATGCACAAATACACTCTAACCCGTCCAACGTCCGCGGTCAAGGAATAAAGAATGCAAAACAAGCCAAGATTTATTGGTAGCCGGTAGCCTTGCAGAAGAAACGGCGGAACCCGGAACAGGGGAACCCGGAACCCGGAACCTGGAAAAGAACAGGGGAACCCGGAACCCGGAACCTGGAAAAGAACAGGGGAACCCGGAACCTGGAACCTGGGAACGACAAGGTAGAACACGGAATCTGCACGAGAAACTGCTCGTTGGCACGAGCAACCACCCTAAAAGCAGCCACCCTATAAGTCCTTTGGCGCATTCCGCTCTTGCTTTTCCAGGTTCCGCCTTTCCCGACAGGTTCCGCCGTTTTCTTTTCCAGGTTCCGGGTTCCGCCGTTTGCTTCTTCCCGGTTCCGCCGTTCTCGGTTGCCCGCCTCAAACATCTCCCGCCATGCGGGCCAGGCTCGGCAGGAAGTAGTCCTTCACGACGTGCTCCCAGCTCATTTTTCCGGCCAGTTCGTAGCCGGTGGCGATTCGCTTGGCGATGACGTCGGCATCGTTGACCAGCCGCGGGCAGACCAGCCCCGCCAGCCGGGCCGCCTCGACCGCCTCGACGGCGTTGCGATCGGCGATGGAGAGGTTCTTCAACCGCTCCACGTCCATGCCCTCCTGGACGTGCAGGAAGTTGGCCTCGATGATGTTGTCCGGATTGACGTTCCCGCTGGCCGCCCGCGTCGCGAAGCCCATGCACCCGCAGATATTCGAGACCAGGCAGATCGCCCCGAAGCACAGCGGCTCGAGTTGGCTTATCCCGAACGGCTCGTAGATGCTCAGACCGAACTCCACGTCCGTGCCGTGGCGTATGTCGGCGAAGGTCATCTCCTCAGGCATCCGGTCGCCGCAGACCTGGGGATTCCAATCCCACTGGTTGACGAAGACCGCCCGGCACGCCTCGTGCCCGCGGTTGAAGCCCGCGAAGATCTCGCCGATGGTCTCCTCGCCCTGGCAGAGGTCCGGGTAGCCCTTCTCGTGCCCCACAGGCCAGCCGTAAACCCGCTCCATCTGCCGGATGTCCGCCCGCCGCCGCTGCCCGGCAAGGGTGCCAAGCATGAAATACACCGCCCTCTGCCCGCGGCTGCGCATTATCGGCTCGACGTGGTGAAGCACCGCCAGGTCGCGCCAGAGCCCCTTGCTCAGCACCGGGCGGGCGACGTGAGTGAATATCCAGTCGGGCTTGTGGCCCAGAAGGTTCTGCGCGTACCGCTGCAAGCGGGCCTTGCCGGCCAGCTTGTCCTTGAGGGTGATCTTCTCGGCCGGAACGCCGTTGTAGACCAGGTCGATGTCCATCGTCTGGAAATGCGGGTCGAGGAACCGCAGTTCGTCCACCACGTAGTCGCCGACGGCAAAGACGTGATCGCAGTATCGCGCCGCCCTCACCAGCGGGTGCTTGTAGTTCCCGTGAACGCACGGGAAGGTCTCGTCGCAGCTTTTTCCGGCCGCGCTGGCCAGGCCCATCACGTTGTAGAACATCGTGTCGTGACCGGGCGATTCCTCGACGATCGGGCGGACCGTCGCCACCTCGTGAGCGTAGAACACCGTCCGCGTGCGCGGCGAGCCGTCCAGGATGGCGCGAAGCGCCGTCGGCATGCCCATGTACTCGTGCGAGAGTATCACCATCTGGTTGCCGTTGTTGCAGCCGATGGCCTTGAGGGCCTCGAAGCCCGGCTCGGCGAGGCGCACGTATTCCTCGTACTCCCAGATCTTCTCGAAGTCCTGGCTGGGGATGGAGAACTTCTTGAACAGTTCGGCCTTGAACAGGTTCAACCGGTCGCGGTTGGCGTGGAAGACGTCGATGACCAGCACCTCGGCCTTGACGCTCTTGCCGGTGCAGGCGTCTTCGACCTTGCGGTGGCCGTAAATGATCCCCACGTCGTAGGTCTTCTCGATGGGCATGAACTTCTCCCGCCACTGAGGCGGGCATATGCCGTCCAGCGAACTGTAGATGACGTGCCCCCCCTCGCCCAGCCTGCGGTTGACGGGCCTGTCCGTCGACAGCAGCGGCCCCAGCAGGACCGTCCGCTGCACCGCCTGGCTGTAGGCGTCCGTCGTCGTCAACCCGCCGATCACCGTGCCTATCCCCCCGATCTTCTCCACAGCCTCATGCGTAACGTGAACAACTATCATTAAGTGATTCCCTTACTAACTTGTCACAAATCCGTCCGGTTATTCTATAATCGGCTTACAGGCCGACAAAGCTGAACCCGCGAGAAACAAAGGCTTCAGACTTCAGGCTTCTGCGCCGCGACAACAGGAGAGCCCGAATGAGCATTATTGGCACCGGACGGCCGGACGGGGCCCTTACCGACGAGCAGATCGCCGAAATCGTCTCCGGCGCCGCCGCGTCAATGGCCCCGGTGGGCAAAGGCAAAAAGATACTCGTCGTCATACCCGACCACACCCGCACCTGCCCGCTGCCGCTGGTTGCCCGCCTGCTGCACAAGGCCATCGCCCCGACGGCGGCCAAGCTCGACTTCCTCATCGCGCTGGGCACCCACCCGCCCATGTCCGAGGCGATGATCGACAAGCTCCTGGGCATCGACCCCGGCCGCCGGGCCGAAGTGCTCCCGGGCAGCCAGGTCTTCAACCACCAGTGGCGGAACCCCGAAGCCCTGGCCCGCATAGGCTCTCTTGCCGGCGACGAGATCGCCGCACAGGTCCCGCCCGAGTGCCGCCGCTTCGCCCGCGACATCGACGTGACGATCAACAAGCGGATCTTCGACTACGACCACGTGCTGATCTGCGGGCCCGTCTTCCCACACGAGGTTGTCGGGTTCTCGGGCGGCGCCAAGTACTTCTTCCCCGGAATCTGCGGGCAGGAACTGCTGAACTTCTTCCACTGGCTCGGCGCGCTTATCACCTGCCCGAGGATCATCGGCACGAAGCTCACGCCCGTTCGCAAGGTGCTCCACATGGCCCTGGACATGGTCAAGGTGGAACACTCCGCACTCTGCATGGTCGTCAAGGGCAACGAGCTTGCCGGGCTCTACCACGGCCCGACGGCCGAGGCGTGGTCCGCCGCCGCGGACCTGTCCGACAAGTGCCACATCACTTACGTTGATAAGCCGTTCGATTCCATCCTGTCCCGCGCGCCCGAGATGTACGACGAACTATGGGTCGGCGCCAAGTGCATGTACAAGATGGAACCCGTCGTCGCCGACGGCGGAGAGCTCATCATCTACGCGCCGCACATCCGGGAGATATCCGTGGTGCACGGCGCGATCATCCGCGAGATCGGCTATCACTGCCTGCCGTACTTCCTCGGCCAGTGGGACCGCTTCAAGCATTATCCGTGGGGCGTGCTGGCGCACTCGACTCACGTGCGCGGAATCGGCACGTATGACGGCGGCGTCGAGCGCCCGCGAATAACCGTGACGCTGGCCACCGGCATCCCCGAGGACCAGTGCCGCGCCGTGAACCTCGGCTACCGCGACCCAGCCGCCATCGACGTCGCCCACTGGCAGGGCCACGAGGCCGAGGGACGCCTCTACGTCCCCAAGGCCGGCGAGATGCTCTACAAGCTCAAGAATGCCCCGACGTGGCAGAGGTTCTGATTGCGGGGTTCGTAGTGTCGCCGTAAGGCGATATCCCCAAGATATGCCCTTACGGGCACACTACGAGCTAGCTTCTTCTTTTCCCCTCTATGCCTCCGCGCCTCTGCGGTTAATCCCCAATCCGCAATCCGCATTCCGCAATCCGCAATTCTTATTTCCTCCCCGCCGTCGCCAGCCTTTCCTGCGCCGCGTGCATTTGCTCCGCCGTCGGGGCTGCGCCGCTTTCCATCATCGAGCGGAAGCAGTCGAAGAGGTACGTCGCGTCGTGCGGGCCGGGCGAGGCCTCGGGGTGGTACTGCACGCTGAAAAGCGCCTTGTCGGCGTGCGTGAAGCCCTCGACAGTCATGTCGTTGAGGTTCACGTGAGTCACCGTCGCCCCGGTGGCCGTCAGGGACTTCTCCTCGGCCGCGAAACCGTGGTTCTGGCTGGTGATCTCCACCTTGCCCGTGGCCTTGTTGCGCACCGGCTGGTTGCAGCCGCGATGGCCGAACTTCAGCTTGTACGTCCGCCCGCCAAGCGCCAGGCACAGCAGTTGGTGGCCCAGGCAGATGCCGAAGATCGGCACCCTGCCGATCAGGTTCCTCAGCGCGTCGATGGTGTAGGTGACGGCGGCCGGGTCGCCCGGGCCGTTGGAGATGAACACGCCCTCGGGCTTGTGGGCGAGTATCTCCTCCGCCGTCGCCGAGGCAGGCACGACCTGCACGTCGCAGCCGCACTCGACGAGGTTCCGCAGGATGTTCACCTTGGCCCCGCAGTCCACGGCCACCACGCGGAAGACGCGCTTGCCGTGGTCGCGGTGGGCCTGGGCGAAGCCGCTGTCGTAGCCCTGCGACCAGTGGTAGGGCTTCTCGGGCATGACGACCTTGACGAAGTCGGCCCCGTTCATCGAAGGCAGCGCCCTGGCCTTGCGGACCAGCTCGACGTCGTCGAGCACCTCCGTGCTGAGAACGCCGTTGAGCGCCCCCACCGTGCGGATGTGCCGCGTAAGCGCCCGCGTGTCCACCCCGGCGATGCCCATGACGGCCTCGGCCGCGAGGTAATCCGACAGCGTCCGAGACGCCCTGAAGTTGCTCACCACCGGGCTGAGTTCCTTGACGACGAACCCGGCCACCTGCACCTTGCGGTTGTGGCTCTCGACGTCCTCGTCGTTTATGCCGTAGTTGCCGATCAGCGGGTAGGTCATGGTGACGATCTGCCCGGCGTAGGACGGATCGGTAAGCACCTCCTGGTAGCCGCTCATCCCGGTGTTGAACACGACCTCGCCCGATCCCGCGCCGGCGGCGCCGAAGCTCGTGCCGGTGAATACCAGCCCGTCCTCCAGGGCCAGCTTGCATGTCTTGGCTGTCTGCATTGCGGCTCCTATTTCTCGGCCCCGCAGCACTTCTTGTATTTCTTGCCCGAGCCGCACGGGCACGGATCGTTCCGCCCGGGCCCCGCGTCGACGTGGACCGGATCCACCTTCTTGGTTTCCTTGATGAGCTTCTTCTCGGCCTCGATCTGCTCCTTGGTCTTGCCCTTGAGGGCAAGCTCCGCGAGCTTCTTTTCCTTCTGCTTCTTGGAAAACCGATCGCCTAACCAGTCACGCATGTGTTTCACAAACCTTTCGTTTCGTAGCCGGCGCAGCCCTGCGTAGCCGCAGGCGAAGCAGGGTAGCCGGTAGTCAGTAGCCGGTAGCCGGAGGCTGTCCGATAATTAACGACGATAGAGTGCCGCTGTTTGGATAGGCCCGGCGGGCCGGCGGCGCATAGCCGGGGGTGACCGAAGGGAACCTCCGGCACGAAGCTCTCTTATTCCGGAGCCCCGAATGGGCGATGGCGAGTCCGGAACCGCCATCGCCCCTTCGGGGCTCATTGTTCATGGGGTTACATTTCCGGGGGTTCGCGAGTACGCTCACCGCCCGGCTATGCGCCGTCGGCCCTTCGGGCCTGCAATATCTGTTGGTCTGAGTCATACTGAATTACCGAACAGCCTCGGCTACCGCTTCTCCTACTCTCTTCCCTTGCCGCAGCACTTCTTGTACTTCTTGCCCGAGCCGCACGGGCACGCGTCGTTTCGTCCGACCCGGGGCGCGTTGCGGACGATGGTCGCCACCTTCTGCGGCTGGGCCGCGGCGGCCTGGTCGGCCATGTCGCGGGCGAGGTGGTCGTAGCCCTGAAGCTGCTCGTGGACCGCGCTGGAAACCTGGTAAACGCTCTCCATCTCCGCCCCGGCCGTCAGGCGGACCTTGAAGATCATGCCCGTGACCTTCTCCTGCACGCCGGTGAGCATTTCCTGGAACAGGGCGGCGCCCTCCCGCTTGAACGCCACGCGCGGGTCCTGCTCGGCGTAGCTGCGCAGGCCGATGCCGCTCTTGAGGTGGTCCATCGCCAGCAGGTGGTCCTTCCACGAGATGTCGTTGATCTTGAGGAGCACGGACCGCTCCAGGTCCGTCATCTCGCGCCTCAGGAAGTCCCGCCCGGCCTCCATCAGAGAGCCCATGACGTCGCCGTTGAGCGACTCCGCCGGCAGGCTGGCGCCGAACCGCTGTGCCGCGTATTGCTCGACGGCCTCCGCCGTCGGGTTGGCGCCGAGGGCCTGGCGGATTTCCTCCTCCAGCTTCCCGCCGGCGAGGTACGACTCGGACAGCTCGACAAGCTGCTGGTAGATGTCATCCGGCTTGCGGTCGCGCAGGTCGTCCACGGTAAGCCCGCAACGGTACTTGGCGTTGGCCCAATCGACGAGGTATTGCAGGGCGTAGATGTTGTCCGTCCCGGCCGCGCCGACCGTCACGTCCATCACGTACACCACCGGGTACTCGATCTCGCGGCGATGGTACTGGGCGCTGACCTTGTCCATCAGCACCTTCTGAACCTGCTCCTGCGGGCCCGTGAGTTCATCGGGCTTGACGGCGATCAGGAACTGCCTCATGGCCCATTCGGCCAGCGAGGCCCGCGAGAAGTCCTCGGGCAGGAACTTGCCCAGCGGCGTCAGGTTGATCTGGTCGATCTTCTCAGCCGCCGCGCCGAGGAGCTGGTCGGCAACCTCCCGCGGCTTCATTTTGCGGAGCTGGTTCTGTGAAAGCTGGATGCGGAACCGGCTCATCGCCCAACTGCTGAGGCCCTTGAGGTCCCACTCTTCGGGGTCGGCCTCCTCGTCCATGTACTCGCCGAGCGTCACGTCGATGACGGCGCCGGCCTCTTCCTTGGCCTGCCGCTTCAGGTCGGCCTCCAGGTTGGGCAGGTCCTCGGGCGCCTGGGCGCTGATCCGCTCGGGCCTCACCTGCATCTGGAACTCCTTGCTCGCCCACTCGGCGATGCATCGTTTGGGGTACTGCCCGTCGAGGTAGCTCTCGACGGCCTCGGCCACCGAGTTTTCCACCATGTCCCAGACCTGCTCGCGGAGTCCCTGCCCCTCGAGGATTTTCTGGCGGCGCGAGTAGAACGTGTGGCGCTGGTGGTCCATCACCTCGTCGTATTCGAGGAGGTTTTTGCGGATCTCGAAGTTTCGCTCCTCGACCTTCTTCTGGGCGCGTTCGATACCCTTGGAGACGCGGCGGTCCTCGATGGCCACGTCGCCCTGCAGGCCGAGCCAGCCCAGCACCTTCAGCGTCCACTCGCCGGCGAAGATCGCCATCAGGTCGTCCCTCAGGGACAGGAAGAACCGGCTCGATCCGGGGTCGCCCTGCCGGCCCGACCGCCCGCGAAGCTGGTTGTCGATTCGCCTGGCCTCGTGGCGCTCCGTGCCGACGATGTGAAGCCCGCACGGAACGACCTCGCAACATTCGCTCCGACCGCGGGCCGGGAAGGCGCCGTCCAGCTTCGGCTTGAAGCAGTGCGAGCAGTTCGTGCCCGCGTCGTACTGGGGGCAGTGGATGCAGCACTTGTTGGCCCCGGACGGAAACAAAAAGTCCGGCTCGACGCCCAGCTCGGCCAGCTTCTCCGCCGGCGGGACGCGGCACTTGTCGTAGACCACGCCCGCACCCAGCTTGATGTCCGTGCCGCGACCGGCCATGTTCGTCGCGATGGTCACGTTGCCGACCATCTTCTTGGAGTCCTTCTTCAGCGGGCGCTGCTCGCCGGCGGACTTGACAATGTCGGCCTCGCGCCCCGCGTTCTCCGGGCGGGCGTTGAGCACCGAATGCTCGATGCCGTAGCGGTGCTGAAGCATCTCCGACAGCAACTCGGACTTCTCGATGCTCGTCGTGCCGACCAGCACCGGCCGGCCCGACTTGCTGACGGAGTTGATCTCCTCGACGATCGCCTCGTACTTGGCGTCCACCGTGCCATAGATGCGGTCCTCGTGATCAACGCGGTTGACCGGGCGGTTGGTCGGGATCGACGCCACGTCCAGCTTGTAAATCTTGAGGAACTCGCCCGCCTCGGTCATGGCCGTGCCCGTCATGCCGGCGAGCTTCCTGTAAAGCTTGAAATAGTTCTGGAGCGTGATCGTAGCGAGGGTCTGGTTCTCCTCCTTGATCGGCACGCCTGCCTTGGCGTCCACCGCCTGGTGCAGGCCGTCGGACCACTCCCGCCCGATCATGAGCCGCCCGGTGAACTCGTCGACGATGATCACCTGCCCCTGCTGGACGACGTAGTCCTTGTCCTCCTCGTAGACAAGGTGCGCCCGCAGGGCGTTGTCCATCAGGCGGGGCCAGTTCCAGTTCTTCTCCTCATAGAAGCTGCCGACGCGCGCGATCTCCTGCGCGGCCTTGACGCCCTCGTGGGTCATGTGGACGGCCTTCTTGTCCAGCTCCACCTCGTAGTGCTTCGTCTCGCCGGCGAGCTCGGCCGCGGCCTCTTCCAGCCGAGCCTCGGCCTGCGCGATCTTCTCATCGACCTTGTCGCCCTTCTCGCCCTTGGACTTGGACTTCTCGCCCACGAGGGCCTTGATCTCCCGCTTGATCGCCTCGACTCGCTTGTTGGCCATGTCCCACGGGCGGTTGCGATCGATCACGTCTTGCGCCACGGTGTCGGCCTTGTGGAACAGGTCCATCTTTTCGTTGGCCGGGCCCGAAATGATAAGAGGCGTGCGGGCCTCGTCGATCAGGATGCTGTCCACCTCGTCGACAATAGCGAAGTCCAACGGGCCCTGCATCTGGTCGGCCACCGCCAGCTTCATGTTGTCGCGAAGGTAGTCGAAGCCGAACTCGCTGTTCGTGCCGTACGTCACGTCGCAGAGGTACGCCTGGCGACGCGGCTCGCCATCCGGCCCGAATGTCGCCATCTCCGAGGAGATGTAGCCCACCGAAACGCCCAGCATCTCGAAGATGGGCTTGGCGAACTCCGCGTCGCGCTGCACGAGGTAGTCGTTGACCGTCACCACGTGGGTCTTCATGCCGTCCAGCCAGGCCATGTAAACCGCCGGGTAGCAGGCGATGGTCTTGCCCTCGCCGGTGGCTTCCTCAGCCACCCACCCGTCGTCGAGCACCGACCCGGCCACGAGTTGAACGTCGAACTGCCGGTGATTGCGGGCGCGCCGCGAGGCCTCGCGGACAAGCGCGAACGCCTCGCCCTTGACCTCGTTGCGGCTGGCGCCCTTGGCCCTGCGGGCCTTCAACTCGGCGCTGCGGGCGAGCATCTGCTCGTCCGTCAGCGCGGACAACTCCTCCGCCAGCGGGTTGGCCTGCTCGCGCACGAAATGCATCTTGCCGCGAATGATGCGATCATTCCGGCTGCCGCCGATCATCAGCAGAAATATCTTCCTAAGCAGACTAAGCATATAGCTTTACCGGTGCAGTGAGCGTTAAGCGGGCCCGGCCGGCACACGCCCGGGCCGATAGTCCCATGAGTATCGCATCCCAAGACGCGACGGTCAAGGAGACAGCAAACCCGCTGAGTTTCTGGCGCGAGTGAATGTCTGATTCGAATCCGATGTCGTTTTGCCGAATCGCGAGTCTTTATTGCGGATTTCGGATTGCGGATTGCGGATTGTCCCGAGCGGAGTCGAGGGGCGGATTTGCTTCTCCCACAAGCCCTGGCCGAGGCAATCCGCAACCCGCCGACAAAGCCGCCCTCACGCGCGTCAGGGCTTGCGGGCCTGGACGACGGAGCACATTCCCTCGTCGCGGACGAGCAGGACGGCTTCGGCGAAGCCGGCCGCGGCGAGGTCCTCGGAGAGCTCGCGGAACGTGAACGTCCCGCCGCCCGGCGTGTTGACCAGCATGTTGACGGCGAACATCGCCCCGTCGGCCGGGACCGTGCGGGATTCATCCATCACCATGTCGCGGACCAGCACCGCCCCGCCGGGCGCCAGAGCGGCGTGGACTTTGCGGAACAGGTCGCGGTTCTCGGCCCGGCTGTTCTGGTGGACGATCGCGCTTACCCACGCAAGGTCGGCCCCCGCCGGCAGGGCCGGGTCCGTCTGGAAGTTTCCGCCGGCGAGCGTCACGCGGCCAAGCAGGCCCGCCTCGCGGAGATGCTTCTCGGCAATGGGCAGCACGTCCGGCAGGTCGAACAGCGTGGCCCGGCTGGCCGGCCCGGCCGACCGGAGAAACTCGATCGTCCATGTCGCGGGCCCCCCGCCGACGTCCAGCAGATGCTTGAAGGGCGGCGGGCCGATCCGCGCCACCAGCGAACCCGCCGCCTGCCGGTTGACCACCTGCATCGCCTCGATGAACGACTCCAGGTCGGCCGCCGCCCCGCGGACGCTCGGCTGGCGCTCCGCGCGCCGGCCCGTGCGGACCACCTTGGCCAACTGCGCCCAGTTCCGCATGCAGTTGGCGTTGTGACGGACCATCGCAACGGCGCTGGCGGCCCCCCGCTCGGTCAGCACCTCAGCCACGCCCTCGGCCAGGCAGTACCGCCCAGCCGCCGACTTTTCCAGAAGACCCATCGCCGTCAGCGCGTCGGCCAGCATGGCCGTCGCACGCGAGTCCCCGCCGATCGCCTCGGCAAGCCCGGCCGCGGACTTCGCCCCACCCGCCAGCACGCCGAAGACATCCAGCTCCGCCCCCGCCATCAGCACGCACGCCGGCTGAAAGCCGCGTGCCATGCCCAACACCCGCTCCGCCGTCCACTTGTCTTTCGCCTTCGCCTTTGCGCCAGTCTTCGCTTTCGCCTTCGCCATCGCGCCGTCTCCTTCGGTTGCCGGCTGGTGGCCGGTTCCCAATAAGCATAGCGTCCCGGCCCAAATGGTGAAGGCACAAATGACGGGCCTTGGGAAACATGCCACCGGCCCTTGAATGTCCGACACTTTTCGAATAGGAATAGGTCTTATAGGACCTATACGACCCATGGCCTATGAGTCCCATAGGTCCTATAAGACCTATGGCCTATAAGTCCCATAAGTCCCATAAGACCCATAGGACCTATAAGACCTATGAACAACACCGGCGACTCCGACAGCCCAACCTTTATTCCGCCCCACGGCAACTACAGGGAGCTACTCTCCTACCAGAAGGCCGAGGTGGTGTACGACCTGACCTTCCGGTTCTGCGAGAAGTTCCTCAAGAAGGGCGACCGCACCATCGATCAGATGGTGCAGGCGGCCCGCTCCGGCAAGCAGAACATTGTTGAGGCCAGCCAGGCCTCGGGCACATC
>Ga0315279_10008953_pt1 | contig 12024 bp, 8 predicted proteins | sample YL17G06_20_MG_FD_203694 | JGI IMG/M metagenome (GOLD analysis project Ga0315279, IMG submission 203694) | Sediment microbial communities from Yellowstone Lake, YNP, Wyoming, USA - YL17G06_20 | ecosystem: Environmental > Aquatic > Freshwater > Lake > Sediment | place: USA: Wyoming | collected...
CGGTCCGACAGGCGTGTGAGGCTATCATGGCCGGGTCGGATCATCATCGGTTCGTAGCACGTGGCCATTTTCATTTCGGTCGGCCGCTTGGCTTGGACCCCGTCGGTCAGCGTGCCCAGATCTTTCAGAAGCAGTCCGGCCTCGGGCTGGGTGATGAGTTTCGTTTTTTGGAGGTCCGCTACGTCGGCCTCGGCCTTCTTGAGGTCCTCAAGCAGGCGCTTCTTGCCGGCCTCGTCAAAAGGATAATCGCCGCGCTTGCCGGAGGCGATTTCTTCGGCTTCGTTCCACGCGGCGACGATGCGCTTCCAGCCCTTAGACTCGTCGAGGGTCTTCTCGGAGTCGGCGCCGGTGGTCGCCGGCGGCCAGACGCGATCTCGGATGCGCAGGACGGCCGCGCGGGCGGCATCGCGGGTCTTCTCGGCCTTCTGGCGTTCTTCGGCCTTGGCGAACTCCTTGAGCGATTCCTCTTTGCCGAGGGTCTGGATATCGGCCTCGATGCTCGCGAGCACCTTCTCGACGACCTCGCGGTGGATCTTCTCGGATGAGGCGAGTTTCTCCAGCAGCGGCAAACGCTCAGAAAGGCGATTGAAACTGCCCCAGCCAGGTGGAATTTCCGGCGCGTCGTAGCACGTGATGTGCAACTTCTGGGCATAGAAGGTCAGTTTGCCCAAATCTTTCAGAAGCAGCCCGGCCTCGGGCTCGGTGATGAGTTTCGCTTTCTGAAGGTCCGCGGTGTCGGCCTCGGCCTTCTTGAGGTTTGCGAGGACCTTCTTCAAGCCTTTCTCGCTGAACGGCTGGTAATCGACGTGCTTGCCGGACATGATATCCTCGGCTTCGCTCCACGCGGCGAGGATGCGCTGCCAGCCCTTTGCCTCCGCGAGGCCCTTGTCCGAGGCGGCAGGGGCGGCCGATGCGGCAGGCGTACTTTCTTCTCCGGTGGCACTGCAACCGCCCGCCGGCGAAAAGCCCATCGCCATCAGCAGCACCAGCCCGGCGCCGATCAACCTTCGCTTCCACCTTGGCCCCGTGCGGCAGGCCCGGACGAGGTCGACGCCCAGGATTGCCAGGAGGAGTGCGACCGCGAAACCCGCCACCACCAGGACGATGCCCATCGCGCGAGCGGCCATAGAGTCCCCTTTCCGCAGGAACGTGCGTATTATACATCGGGTTAGACGTACGGGGCGCGAAATGGTTCGTGCCTTCCGCGCAAGAGAGCAAGCAGGCTTGGGCATGTTTGGGCGACGTGCTTAAACCTTTGCGCGGTGGGTCTCCGGACCCACCGCGCTGACTGGCGCGAACTCGCACTTTGGCGGATTGTGCGCGGCGGGTCGGGAGACCCGCCGCGCAGAGCGGCTTTGGTTTGGGGCTTTTGATATGGAAAACAGCGCGGCCGGGCGGTAGGTTGTCCGCGGCTGGAGGATTGGATCTCCCGAACGAGAGTCCCGGAAATCCCTGACGGTGAACGAATCCGAATCACAACATGTTCCTGATGGGCCGAAGGAAGGCGCGGAGCCGCCGGCGCTTGCGGCGCGGTCGGCGGCGGATCCCGTCCCGGCCTTGGCCGCCGCCGGTCGCGTGACGCACTGCCCAAGTGAGTGCACCCGCCGCAACTACGTCCTCGGCGTCGTCAACGGGTCGCTCGGCACGGTGGCGTACGATTTTCTGCATCCGGACCTGCTCTTGAACGGGCTGGTGTTTGCCGTTTCGCGGTCGGCGTTCGGCGAGGACGTGGCGTTCTACCTGGTGGCCCTGCTTTCGATCATCAACAAGGGCGGGTCGCTCCTGCCGCAACTCTACGTCTCCAGCCACCTGGAGCACCGGCCCTGCAAGCGCCCGTTCTACATCCTGCTGACGATCCTCCGGGGGTGCGGGTCGGCAGCCCTGGTGGTCTCGATCTGGCTGCTGGCATCGCGGGTCGACGGGTTGACGCTGGGCCTGTTCTTCGGCTCGTTCCTGGTGATTGCGTTCTGCATGGGGGCGGGGCACGTCGTCACGCTCGACATGTTCGGGCGGATGATCAACATGGAGCGCATCGGCACGTTCCTGGGGACGCGCGAGTTCCTGGGCGGCGCCTTCTCGTTCGTGGCGGGCCTGGCGATCGTTCAGCCGATTCTGAACCGCGGCCAGGGCTCGGGCGACACCGCCATCCTGGCCTCGAACTTCGTGTGGCTGGGCGTGATCGGCGCCACGCTGACGGTCCTTTCGATGGTCGCCCTCATCCTGTGCCGCGAGGAGGAGGGGCCCCGGGCCAAGCGCCGCACGACCTTCCTGGAGTCGCTCATCCGCGGGTGGCGGTGGCTGAAGCGCAGCCGCGACTACCGGGCGTACTTCTGGCTCCGGGTGGCGTTCCGCGTCAACGACCTGGCCATGGCGTTCTTCATCCCTTACGGGGTGATGAAGTTGAACGCGGGGGGCGAGACGGCCGGCGTGGTCGTCCTGGGCGGCGTGCTGGTGGCCACGTTCAAACTCAGCCGCGTGGCCTCCAGCGCCCTCTGGGGCTGGACCGTGGACCGCTACGGAGACCGCGTGACGCTGGTGGCCACGGGGGCGTGCTTTGTCCTGGCGCCGGTGCTGGCCCTGGCGGCGCCCGTGCTGCCCCCGGTGTTCCACGTGCCGATTCCGACGACCTCGGCCGCGCTGGACCTGCCGCTCCTGGTCTACCTGGCGGCGCTGATGACCATCGGTGCGGCGTACCAGGGGAGCATCATCGGCGGGAACCGGTTCCTCATCGGCCGCGCGCCGCCGCGCCGGCGGCTCTCGTACATCGGGTTCCTCAACACGCTCACGAGCCCGCTGACGCTCCTGCCGATGCTGGCGGCGGTGGTGGCGGCCCGCCTGGGCGTGACGACGCTCTTCGTGGCGATCGTGGGCGGCGGGGTGCTGTACCTCTTCTACGCGCTGCGCATCCGGCCGGAGGCCGAGATCCTGCCGCACCGGCGGCGCGGCGTTCCCGCCGCCGAGCCGGCTGAAGGCGGGCCGTAACCCGCGCGCCGGACCTTGCCCCTGTCCGTTTGACCGCGGAGGACGCGGAGAACGCAGAGAAAAGCATATTTAATAGATTACTGCCTATTGGACTGCCAGGTTGCCCCCCCCGTCACGATGCCCCGCCGCGGTCCGCCGTTTCCGCAGTTTCAATAAGCGTCTCTCTCTGCGTTCTCTGCGCTCTCTGCGGTAAAAAAAAAACGGCGAAAGGTCGGGCGCGGCGAAAGGCTAACGCCGCAACTGCATCTTGATCCGCTGCGTGGGCAAGTACCGGGTGCTGTACCAGCCGTACGATGGGAACACGGTGCCGGCGGGGTAATACTGGTAATCGTCGAGTTGGACGAGGAGGTCCTTGACGACGGCCTCGTTGGCCTTGTACACGTCGGCGATGTCGAACTTGGCGGCGAACGCCGGGAGGTTCTTCAGGGCGTCCTCGCCGGCCTGGCGCCGGGCGAAGTAAGGAATCGCGCGGTCGTTCCAGGCATTGGCGGCGGCCCTGCTCGAGATGCTGGAGATGGCCGTGCTCGTCAGGTCCGGCCGCACCTTTTCGCAGTAATCCACGGCCTGCTTGGCGGCCTCGATGACGTTATTGACGAGGGCCGCCAGGGGCTCCTTGCGGTGGGCCGCGCTGAAGCCCGGCACAAAGACGTCGGCCTCCGAGAGTTTCTTCAGCGCCCCCGCGGCGGCCCGTTCCAGTTGGGCGGGCACGTCGATGCCCCTGGCCTTGGCGGCGATGTCGGTGGCGTCCTTCAGGCACTGCTGGGCCTTCCAGGCCATGGCGGTCTCGATGACCTCCTCGAGGCGCGAGAGGGTCTTGCCGCCGATCTGGACGCTGCCCACGGTCCGGAGGACCTCGGCGGCGGCCACCAGGCGACGCTTGTCGTTCGCATCCGGCGCCAGCGCGGCCCGGCGAGAGAGGCTCTTGGCCGCCCCGGCCGCGTCCTTGATCTGGAGGTAGCACGTCACGAGCGCCCCGGTGACGGCCAGGCGGTCGTCGGCCGCGAGGGTCCTCTCGTCGAGCAGCATCAGGCCCTCCAGGAGTCCGGCCGCCTTGATCCACTCGCCGGCCGCGATGGCCGCCTTGGCCTGCTGGAGCGCCTGGGGCGCCTTGGCGGGGTCCACCGCCGCGGCGACGACCTGCGGGCCAGTACGCCCGCCCGTACTGGGCGGGGGCGGGGCGGGGGGCTTGGCCTCCTCGCCGGCTTTCTCGACGCTCTTGACGGCGTCGCGCGGAATGGTCACCGTGCCGCTCAGGGTCCGCAGGACGATCTTTTCCGGGGTGTCTTCGACGAGGGTGCCGGTGAACGTTTCGCCCGACTTGGTGACGACGCGGTCGGCCAGGGCGGGGGCGGCCGTCGCGGCAGCAGACGCGGCGGCGGCCATCGCGGCGGCGGCCAGGCACAGCGCGCAAAATCGCCCCGCGCATACACGCCGGCCGGCGGCCCTGGGGGTCGCACCCGTCATGCCGTCTTTTCCTTCCGCCCCGCGATGCACGATCTTCACTGGTAACTTGCGGTCCGCGCGGTCGGGAAGGGGGACCCGATCTTGCGCGGGACGATCCGCATGTTGGCCGGGATTCCGCCCTTGCCCGGCAGCACCTCATGATACTGTAGAGTGTCGAGTTGTGCCAGGAGTTCCGTGCATTCCGCGGTGCGGTCGGCAAGAACTTCCGGGACGCCCGCACGCGGCGCGAAGGCCTTGAGGTTCTTGATTCCGTCCTCGGCCGCCTGGCGGAGGCGCAGGTATCCTGTAACCTGGCGGTTCCAGATGGCGGCGTAACGGGCGTCGCCGAGGGCGGTCTTCCAGTAGCGGCTGACGGTCTTGCGCTCGGCGGCGCAGAGGGTGGTGGTGGCCCTTGCGGCCTTCAGGATGTTGTCGGCAAGGGCGATGAGGGTTTCCTTGCGGTGGGCCAGGCTGAAACCGGGGACGTACAGGTCGGCCTCGGCGAGTTTGTCGAGGCACTGCCTGGCGGCGGCCTCGAGTTTGGCCATGTCATTGAGGTCGGTGGCCTTTGCGGCGAGGTCCTTCGCCTGGCCGAGGAGTTGGCGTGCCTTCCACTCCATGGCGGCCGCGATGGCATCCTCGTAAGTGGCGGCGCCCTTGGGGCCGATGGCGACGCTGCCGACGGTTTCCAGGGCCTCGGCGGTCGCCAGCAGCCGCTGGCGGTCGCTCGGGGCCGAGGCGAGGTCGGCCCGGCGGGCGAACGTGCGGGCGGCCCCGTGGGCGTCCTTAAGCGCCAGGTAGCACGCCGCCAGGGCCGAGGCCGCAGGGCCGCGGTTGGCCGACGCAAACGCCTTCGCGTCAAGCGCGAGCAGCCCTTCAAGCAGGCTGCCCGCCTTGACCCAGTTGCCCCCGGCGATCGCGTCCTTGGCCGCCTCGAAGGCCTTCGGGGCGTCTTCGGGCTTGATCTTCTCGGCCGCGATGGCGCTCGGCTGCGAGAGGGCGCCCCGATCAACCGTGGCAATCGCCGCGCGGGGGACCGTTACCGTCCCGCTCTCGGTCTTGATGACGACGCGCTCCGGGGTCTCCTCGGCGACCTGGCCGAGGAAGGTCTGGCCCGAGGTGGTGGCGACCGTGTCGCTCCGAACCGGGACCGGGGCCAACGCGACCCACATTACCCCAACTGCACCAACGGTGAGAAGAAGCGTTCTCATGGCAATTCCTCCTTGGCGGCCCTTGCGTGGCCGCTCGTTTCCCTCTACCATTTACATACCCGTAACGAGGGCGCGGTGTCGTAGATTCCGCGGCCATCAGGAACCGCCGCGACAGGCGCCAGGCGGGCCCAAGTCGGATCGTTGCTGCGGCCGTCTTTGGAAAAAGATTGAACAGGTGGCCGCGCGGGCGATAATCGCTGGTCCTGTCAGCGGGCGAGGCGGCCAAGAGGCATGGCGAACGAGGGAACAACGCGGTCCGTCGATGCCGTCCGGCCGCGGCGCCTGGACCTGCCGGTCGTCGCCCGCCGGCCCATGGGCCACGGGTTCATGCGCCTGTCGCTGGACGCCCCGCCCGATTGGGTCAGCCTGCCCGGCCAGTTTCTCAACATTCTGTGCGAGTCGGACCTGCACGCCCTTGCGGCCTCCGAGGGGCGCGACGTGGAACAAGGCGAAGACTGGCCGCGCGCCACCGGCATCGAGATCTCGCGCCGCTGGCCGGTGGTGCGGCGGCCGTTCAGCATCTCGCGCGCGACCGGGATGGCCGACAAGGATTCGGCCGGACGCGTGGCCCACGAGGTCGGCCGCATGCGACTCGAAATCCTGGTGCGCAGCGTCGGGACGGGCTCCAGGTTCCTCCACTCGCGGCCGGTGGGCAGCCTGGTGAACGCCGTCGGGCCGCTCGGCAACCCCTTCGCCGCCCCGGCGGACGACCGCCTGTGCATCCTGGTGGGCGGGGGCTGCGGCGTGGCGCCCATCTTCGGCCTCGCCGACTACCTGGCCGGACTGGGCAAGCGGTGCCTGTGCTTCTTCGGCGCCAAGGACACCGCCGACATGCCGGTGACGTATCGCCGGCCGCCCGAGCCCACCGGCGGCCGCATCGAGCCCACCGACATCGTCCAGGAGTTCGCCGAGGACGGCATCCCCACGGTCCTCGCCACCGAGGACGGCAGCGCGGGCTACCGCGGCATGGTGACCGACGCCCTCGCCGTGTACCTGCGCGACGCCTGGAAGGGCGAACCGCTGATGCTTTACGGGTGCGGCCCGACGGCCATGCTCAAGGCCCTCGCGGCCGTGGCGCGCCGGCACGATGCGGCGTGCCAGGTGTCGCTCGAGCGGTTCATGGGTTGCGGCATCGGGGTGTGCCTGTCGTGCGCGGCCAAACGGGCCGACCCCGGCAGCGAGAAAGGCTGGACGCTGCGCCTCACGTGCCGCGACGGCCCCGTGGTCGACGCCGCCGAAATGATTTGGGATTAAGGAAAGTTCCAAGTTCCAAGTTCCAAGTTCCAAGTTAATGGCGGGCAGCATGACGAGAGGTTCTGCGTGGGTTATGCAGGCGGCACGCGGTCCTTTCACTTGGAACTTGAAACTTGGAACTTGGAACTGAGGCTTTTCTCATGATAAGACCCGAAGTGGATTTGAGCGTCACCCTGGGCCGCATCGCCATGAAGAACCCCATCGCCACCGCCTCGGGGTGCTCGGGGTACGGCGAGGAACTGGGCCGGTTCTTCGACCTGGCGCTGGTGGGGGCGATCATCACGAAGTCGATCACCCTGGCGCCGCGCGAGGGCCACCTGCCGCCGCGCCTCACCGAGACGCGGGCCGGCATGCTCAACGCCATCGGCCTGGCGAACGTGGGCCTGGAACGGTTCCTGGCGGAGAAACTGCCCGCTCTCCAGGACTGCGGCGCGGCGGTCATCGTCAACGTGGCCGGGTCGACCCGCGAGGAATACCTGGAGGTGGCCGCCGCCCTCGACGCCGCGCCCGCCGTGGCGGGGATCGAACTGAACGTCTCGTGCCCGAACGTCAAGGAAGGCGGCATGGAGTTCGGCATCGACCCGCGGACGCTGGCGGGCCTGGTGGAGGCCGTGCGGCAGAAGGTGTCGCGCGCCACGCTCATCGTCAAACTGAGCCCGAACGTGACCGACATCGCCGTTCCGGCCCGCGCGGCCGCCGAGGCCGGCGCCGACGCCCTGAGCCTCATCAACACCCTCCGCGGCCTCTCGATCGACGGCTGGACCGGCCGGCCCGCCCTGACGAACGTGACGGGCGGCCTGTCCGGGCCGGCCATCAAGCCGGTGGCCCTGTACATGGTCCGCCGCGTGTGGCAGGAGGTGGCCGGGCCGCGCGGCATCCCCATCCTGGGCCTGGGCGGCGTGCAGTTTGCCGAGGACGTGCTGGAGTTCCTGCGGGCGGGCGCCACGGCCGTGGCCGTCGGCACCGCCAACTTCGTGGACCCCGAGACGGCCCCGAAACTGGTCGAGGGGCTCCGCGAGGCCCTGGGACGCCTGGGCTGCGGAAGCCCGCGAGACCTCGTCGGTGTAATGGACATGTCGAAATAAGGAAGGAGAAGGAGTGAAGCCGCTTCGCGTCGGACTGATCGGCGCCGGGGACATCATGCGCGCCACCCACATGAACGGCTGGACCGCGCTGCGGCAGGCGGGTCGGGTGGACCTGGCGGCGGCGTGCGACATCCGCCGCGAGGCCGCCGAAAGCCTCGCCAGGGAGCACCAGGTCCCCCGCGTCTTCGAGGACTTCGGCGAGATGTTCCGCAAGGTCGACCTGGACCTCGTGGACATCGCCACGCCCAACCTGTTCCACGCGCCGGCCGCCCTGGCGGCGCTCAAGGCCGGCTGCCACGTGTACTGCGAGAAGCCGCTGGCCCCGACGCCCGCCGACGTGGCCCGCCTCATCGCCGCACGCGACAAGGCCGGCAAACGCCTCATGACCGGCCAGCACATGCGGTTCGAAGGCAAGCACGAGGCCCTCAAGCGGTACGCCGACGCCGGCGTCCTGGGCGAGGTCTACTACGCCCACGTGGCGGCCCTGCGGCGGCGCGGCGCCCCCGGCTGGGGTGCGTTCCTCACGCGGCGCCTCTCGGGCGGCGGGCCGCTCATCGACATCGGCGTCCACATCCTGGACCTGACGCTCTGGATGATGGGGTTCCCGCGGCCGGTGGCCGTCTCGGGCGTCGCGCCCACGAAACTGGCCGGCCGACCGGGCATCGTCAACCGGCCCGGCTGGGGCGACTGGCGCACCGGGCTTGCCACGGCGTCGCCCTGGCAAGCCGGGCGCCCGCAGGTCTTCGACGTCGAGGACTTTGCGGCCGGCTTTGTCCGCTTCGCCGGCGGGGCGGTCCTGTACCTGGAGACCTCGTTCCTCCTCAATATCATGGAGGAGGAGATCTGGAAGTCGACGGTCTGCGGCACGGGCGGCGGCATGGACATCACCGCCGGCAAGGTCATGACGCAGGAGCACGGCATCGTCCGCATGAGCGAACTCCAGAATTTCGAGCAGCCCCAGCCGCACGCCGCCGCTATCATGGCCTTTGTCGAGTCCATCGAAAAAGGGACGCCCGTGCCGGTGCCGCCCGAGGAAACCCTGTACGTCATGAGCATCCTGGATGGCATCTACCGCTCGCACGCCAAGGGCGGGGCCGAAGTGAAAATCGACGTCGCGCCATTGCCGCGCGAAGGCAAGAAGCGCCGCAAGTAGTCTTTCGGAGCGGTCCTGGTTAGCGGCCCATCTTGATGGGCGCGTTTTACGGTACGGGTTTAGCGCTGTCATTCTGAGGCCCCGTTTACGGGGCCGAAGAATCTCGCTGTTCGGACGGTTGAGATTCTTCGCTCGCTACGCTCGCTCAGAATGACAGGCGTTGCAGGCACGGTAAACACATACGTTTTGCGCGAGGTGAGCCATGCTTGAAATCTTCGGCGACAACCTGACGCCCGCCGACCTTGCCGCACGCGTCGGCCGCATCGACCAGGTGGCCGGCGCAAGGCCGTTCGTCTTCGACGACGGCCCTGCGCGCGGCATGCGCGGCATCGACTTCTGGACCGGGTCGGGCCTGGAGTTCACCGTGCTGCCCGACCGGTGCCTCGACATCGGCGCCTGCCGCTTTGCCGGGCGTGCGCTCGCCTGGCGGTCCAGCACGGGCGACGTGCGGCCGGAGCGGTTCGACCCGCAGGGCTTCGGCTGGCTCAAGATGTTCCACGGCGGCCTGGTGACGACGTGCGGCCTGAGGCACTTCGGGGCGCCCGACTCGGACGACAGCGGCGAATCATGGGGCCTCCACGGCCGCGCCTCCAGCCTTGCGGCCGAGGACGTGGCTCTCCAGCGCGGCTGGGAAGGCGGCCGGTACGTCCTGCGCGTCCGCGGCCGCATGGCCGAGGCCGAGGTCTTCAAGCCCACCCTCGTCCTGGAGCGCACCATTACGACCGCCCTGGGCTCGTGCGAAATCCGCATCGATGACCACATCACCAACGCCGGCCACGACGTCAGCACCGCGATGCTCCTTTACCACGTCAACCTGGGGTGGCCGCTCCTGTCGGAGAAGAGCCGCCTGCTGGTGGCCAAGCAGTCCATCCGGCCGGTCACGGACCATGCGGCCACGGGCGTCAAGCGGCACGGCGAGATGCAGCCGCCCACCCCCGGTTACAGCGAGATGACCTACGAGATGGAGGCCAGGGCCGACCGCCGCGGCCTCTGCCGCGCGGCACTGGTCAACCCGGACCTCGACGGCGGGACGGCCCTCGCGCTGGAGTGGCGCAAGGCGGCCCTGCCGTATATCATGGAGTGGAAGATGATGGGGCAGGGGACGTACGTCCTGGGCATCGAGCCGGCGAACTGCCCGTTCCCGCCGCGCGCTGCGCTGCGGCAGCGCGGCCGGATGCCGATGCTGGCGCCGGGCCGGTCGATGGAGGCCGGCCTGGTCCTCCGCGTGCACCGCGGGGCGGCGGAACTGCGGGCGCTTGAAAAGGCCATTCGCGGCGGGCGCTGACCGCGGCGCGCGCCGCGTCAGGCGTCCGTACGGGGTTACCTTCCTTCGCCCCTTCGGAGGTGAGGACAGAATCGGGCACGTGGGATCGGCTTGCCCGGACGCGGCAGGGTATGGAATGAGAGACATGCGCCCCAGTCTTGTGATTCTCTTGTTGACGGTGGCCGTGTGCGGCAGTGCCGATGCAAGGGCGTCCGCGCCCGCCGCGCCGGCCCCGGCCGCGCCGGCCTGGACGCCTGACCAGATGAAACTCCTGGCCATCCGCGCGGCGCAGGTGAACGCCTCCAGCCGCCTGGCCGACCGGGTGCTGGCGGCCCGCCTGGCGGACGGGCTGACGGTCGGGGCGGCGCTCGGCCCCGCCGGCGACGGCGAAGTCGCGCTCAGGCTGGTCCTGCGGTCGGCCCGCCTCATCGGCGACCCGCGGGTCTACTCCGACGGCGTTGCCGAGGTCGACGTCGAGGTGGCGCTGGACGCCGTTGCGCAGAAGGTCGGCCAACTCTGCGGCGCGAAACCCGACGCCAAGACGGACCTGCCGGACCTGCGCGCCCAGGCCATGGACGGGTACCTGCGCGTGGAGGGCTGCGGCCGGCCCCCGCGCGACATCACACCCGAGCGGGTCAGGAAGGTCGAGGCGGCGCGACCCGACGAACTGCCCGAGATGTTTCCGGCGGGCTGGGAGCGCGTGACGGCCCTGGGGCGCGTCGAGGCCGTCTCCCGCGCGCGCGTCCAGGCCTACGCGGCGCTGGCGAGCCAGGTGCGCGGCCTGCGCCTGGGGCCGACGCGGACCCTGGGCGAACTCGTCGCCGGCGCCCCCGTGGCGGAATCGATTCTCGATACCTACATGCGCGGCCTGCCGGTGGCGGGCGCCCCGCGGATGATGCCCGACCGCGTCGCCGAGGTCGACGTGGCCGCGCCCGTCCGCGACCTCATCCGCGTCCTGAAGGACGTGCGGGCCGTCGCCCCGGCCGACAGCCGCTGGCCCGAGGACGAGGTGGACCAACTGTCCGTCAACCTCAAGACCGACCGTCTCGTCGCGACGGGCCACGGCATGCCGTTGCCCGACCAGGTCAGGCCCGAGGAGGCGCTGCCGGAGGCCCCCGCCCCGCCCTTGCCCGACTGGGCCGCGCAGGTGCTGGAGGCGCGCGGCACGGCGAAACCGTCGGAGGACATCGAGGATGCGGCCCAGGCCCAACTCCTGGCCGCAAGGGCCGCCAAGGCACGGGCCGCCTCCGACCTGGAACGCCAGTTGGACGCCGTCCGCCTCGATGACGGCCAGACGGTGCGACAGCGGGCTGCCAAGGATGAGGTCTTCCGCCGCGATATCCGAACGCTTCTGGAAAGCGCCAAGGTGGCCAGGCACCAGACCATCGCCGAAGGCAGGCAGTGGGAAGTGGTCCTGCGGCTGCCCCTGGTCCGCCTCTGGGAATTCTCCCGCCCGCGCGAAGAATAGCACGCCAGTGCTATTACTACAACGCCGGTTAGCAGCCGAAAACGCACATAACCTCTTACCGCAACTACACTTACGCGCCGTAGCGCGGGGCCTTGTGCCCCGCGCAGGAAGGCGCGGGGGATAAACCCACGCGCTACTGAAGGCACGGCGTACGCTTGAGTTCT
>Ga0315279_10008955_pt1 | contig 12020 bp, 10 predicted proteins | sample YL17G06_20_MG_FD_203694 | JGI IMG/M metagenome (GOLD analysis project Ga0315279, IMG submission 203694) | Sediment microbial communities from Yellowstone Lake, YNP, Wyoming, USA - YL17G06_20 | ecosystem: Environmental > Aquatic > Freshwater > Lake > Sediment | place: USA: Wyoming | collected...
GCAGTACCTCCGCAATGTGGCGGACCGCAGGTCGGAGGAAGACTACTTCGTCGCCCGCACCATGATCCAGGCGATGCAATGGCTGGAGGAGAACCTGGAATCCCAGCCGTTCCTGCTGTATGTGGATACCTTCGACCCGCACGAGCCGTGGGACCCGCCGCAGCGGTACGTGAACCTCTACGATCCCGGATACCAGGGCGAGGAGGTCATCTACCCCAGATACGCGCCCTGTGATTTCCTTAGCGAGCCTGAGCTGAAGCATGTTCGAGCTTTGTATGCAGGTGAGGTGACGCTCGTTGACACCTGGGTCGGGCGGCTCCTGCGCCGGATAGACGAGCTCGGCCTGAGAGATGACACCGCAGTCATCTTCACTACCGACCACGGCTTCTATCACGGCGAGCATGGGCTGATGGGCAAGTCCATTATCGCGGAGGAGTTCTCCTGCGCGGTGCCGCTATACGATGAAGTAGCACGGATACCGCTGATGATCCGCGCGCCCGGTATGAAGCCCGGGCACCGGCAGGCATTCGCCCAGCCGCCAGACCTGATGCCTACCGTTCTCGACCTGTCGGGGGTCCGGATTCCGGACACGGTGCAGGGCACATCGCTTGCACCCGTGCTGCGCGGCGAGGAAGATCATGTGCGACCGCTGGCGCTGACCTCCCATTCGATCATCTACGGCCCACGGGCAAAGCGGTTCACCACCATCACCGATGGGGAGTGGACTTTGATCTATCCAGGCGCTCGCTTTGACCCCAGTCAAGCTGCCGCTTCTTCGATTGTGGACAGCATTCTCCGCATCGAGAAGGCCACCTACGCAGGCGCCGGGGGCCCCGAACTTTACCACCTGCCGACCGATCCCGCGCAGCGGCGAAACGTCTTCGCCGAGCACCGTGACACGGCGGCGCGGCTCCACGCCCAACATGTTCGCATGCTGGAGGAACTGGGCACGCCCGAGGAGCATTTGGAGAACAGGCGTCTGCTCGCTGAGAGCTAAGGTTTTCCGGGAGTCACCCATGCCATCTTTCACCACTCGCCCAGTGGTCATGGGCACACACGGCGTGGTCGCCGCCGGGCATTACCTGGCGGCCCAGGCCGGGCTGCAGATGCTGCAGGCCGGCGGGAACGCCATTGACGCGGGTGTCGCCGCCGGCTTTGCCCTGGCCGTGCTCAAACCACAGGACAACGGCATCGCCGGGGAGTCGCCGATCCTCATCTACGCGGCGGAATGTGGGCGGCCTTTCGCCATCAACGGCAACGGAACCGCGCCGCGGGAAGCGACCATCGAACGCTTCCGCGAGCTGGGCATTGATCTCATCCCAGGTGACGGCTTTCTTCCCGCGGTCGTGCCGGCAATGGTGGACGCTTACATCACCGCACTCGCCATGTTCGGAACCATGCCGTTGCCCGAGGTGATGGCTCCCGCGCTGGAGCTGGCGCGGCACGGCTTCCCCGTCTACCCCGACTTGCACGCGGCGATCGGCAGCAACCTCCCGCGCTGGCAGGAGCGCTACCCCAGCACGCTGGCGGTCTTCGCTCCCAACGGCAAGCCTCCCGCGGTGGGTGAACTCCTGATGCAGGCCGACTGGGCGAACGCGTTCGAGCTACTGGTGGAGGCGGAGCGGAAGGCCGCCCGGCGGGGCCGCGCCGCCGCCCTGCGCGCGGCGCGGGATGTCTTCTATCGCGGCGAGATCGCAGAGGAGATCCTGCGCTTCGCGCGCTCTACCGAGGTGATGGATGCCAGCGGCCGCGCTCACGCCGCCTTGCTCAGCGAAGAGGACTTCGCCGCCTACTCTGCGCGCGTGGAGAACGCGGTGAGCGCAGACTACCGGGGCCTGACGGTCCACAAGTGTAACAGCTGGTGTCAGGGGCCGGTGTTCCTGCAGCAGTTGGGGCTGCTGGAGGGCTACGATCTTGCGGCGATGGGCCACAACACGGGCGACTACATCCATACCGTGATCGAATGCGCCAAGCTCGCCTTCGCTGACCGGGAGGCGTACTACGGCGACCCGCAGTTCGTGGACGTGCCGCTAGAGCGGTTGCTCTCGAAGCGGTATGCGGATGAGCGGCGGCGGCTGGTTGACCCGAAGAAGGCATCTCTCGAAGACAGACCTGGCGATTGTAGGGCGGGCGTGCCCACACCCGCCGCTCCGCCCGGCGGGGCGGGTGTAGCCAGGTGGCCAATAATGGATTGCGGCGACACCACCCAGCTCGACGCGGTGGACCGCTGGGGCAACATGATATCCATCACCCCCAGCGGCGGCTGGTTCTCTGCCTCCCCGGTCATCCCCAGGCTCGGTTTCCCGCTGGGCACGAGAGGACAGATGTTCCTCCTGGATTCCGCTCACCCCAACTCCCTCCAGCCCGGCAAGCGCCCGCGATCCACGCTCACGCCCTCACTGGTGACCAAGGACGGCCAACCCCACATGGTCTTCGGCACTCCCGGCGGTGATTGCCAGGATCAGTGGACCCTGCAGTTCTTCCTGAACTACGTTGACCACGGGATGAACCTGCAGGAGGCGATAGACGCGCCGACCTTCCACACCATGCACTTCCGCAACTCCTTCTACCCCCGGGAGGCGCGGCCAGGGGTGATGGCCCTCGAGGGTCGCATCCCCTCCTCCGTACGATCCGAGCTTGAACGCCGCGGCCACACCGTCGAGGTGGTGGGCAACTGGGCAAACGGCCAGGTCCTGGCCATCCGCTTCGACCCCGAGACCGGCCTCATCTCCGGCGCTGCCTCACCAAGAGGGCCGAGCTACGCGGTGGGATGGTAGGGCGCAGCTGGGATCTGGCAGTGGGACGAGCCGTGGGGAGCAGACGGCCTACCTCCGCGCCCTATCCTTCGCGTAGATCTCCAGCTTCGTGCGGCCGTGCAGCCCGCTGTCTACGCGGCCCTTCCTGCCGTTGATGGTGACATCCTTGACCTCCTCCTCGAAGATGTTGAGGATCTCCAGGATGTCGCGCACGCGCAGGGAGCCAGCGTCCGGGAGAGTGAAGGTCACTTCATCCTGTCCGATGGCGGAGGTTTCACGGAGATGGCCGTGGACGGCGATGGTAAGTCTCATTGCTATCCCCCGTCCTCCGGCGACATGACCGCGATGCCAACCGCGTGAAGCCGGGAGGACAGGCCAGTGCGAGCCGCCGCCATCCGCGCCTGGTACTGCTCGCGGTAGGCGCGCAACTGGGCCATCAGCGCCATCTGCGCCTGCCGGAGCTGGGGCTCCACCGCCGGGCTCACCGGAAGGGAAGGCGCCTCGGGCGTGGTGGCGTAGGGCGCCACCTGCTCGACGTACTCCAGCACCCGCCCCTCCCCCACCTCCGCAGTCACCACCAGCCGCCCGCGGAAGGTCACCTGCTCGCCCTTGGGAGTGGTCACCGTCGCCACCTTGCCGGCCATGGCGACCCGAGAGACGCCCTTCCGCTGCAGCTCCTCCACCAGCTCTTCAAAGCTAGTCACGGGATCAGCCACTGCCACCTCCTCGCACAGGCAGGGACGCACGGTACTGCACCCCTACGGGCATCCCGGCTTCGCCTCCAGGGTTGCGACGAGAAACTCACGTGATCTGGCGATCACCTCTTCCTTCCACGTAAAGCTGGAGAACACGTGGTCGGCATCTTTGACAAAGTGCAGTTCCACGTGCGCCGCTGGCGCACGGACCGCGCTCGGCGGGGCCTCGCCCCGCCGTGAGATGTGCGGAGTGAGCGCCTTGTGGTAGTCCTCCGCGTCCGAAGGCGGAACCGACTCGTCCCGCGTGCCGTGAACGATCAGGGCCGGCCCCTGATAGCGACGGATCTCCTTCAGCGGGTGCAGGGCCCGGGCGTCCTCGAGAAACCCACGGCCGATGTCCCACCCGTTCATGTCCGCCACCGGTCTCCCCTCTTCGAAGCTGGGCAGCAGGCGCTCGAAGATGCGGCCGGGGTGGGCGAGCGCGGCCCACAGCACCAGCGCTTTCACCCGGTCGTCACGGCCGGCGAGGCAGGCGGCAACACAGCCCCCCATGCTCAGGCCGAGTACACCCAGGCGCTCCCCGTCCACCTCACCTCTGGCCGATAGGAAGTCCAGCCCGGCCTGGGCATCTGCGATCTCCCGGGAGATGGTCATGTCGCGGAACTCGCCGGCGCTGTCCCCCGAGCCGCGGAAATCGAAACGCAGCACAGCCAGCCCATAGTGGCAGAGGTCGCGGGCGGTGTGGACGAACAGCCGGTGGGTCTCCGCCTTGTGGCCGGTAAACCCGTGGCACATGATCACCCCCGGCGCGGGAGTGCGCTCCGGAAGGTGCAGCACGGCGGCGACCGTCTCGCCGCCGGAGAGGAACGTGACATACAGCTCCATGGCAATTCCCTTATCGGTCGTCTGGACTTGCGTTCCGCCTCGGAGGACCACTTTCCTGCGCAGCCCGGGCTACGGAGTTTCTTGAGTCATAGCAGCGACTATGACTCAAGAAGCTTCTCAGAGCCAAACCTTCCGCTTGTCAGGCAGATTCTCTTGCATCATTGTTGTTCCCATGATGCAAGAGAATCCATAGGTCGGATCACAAAAGGCGGCGCCCCGACGGAGGCGGACGCCGGGGCGCCTATGGGTGGTGGGGGGTTGCGGTCCCCTTTCACGGCAGGCGACTTTCGGCGCCTGCGGACAGAAAATACCTTATCCTCGCCGGTTACTATAAGATGGGAAAAAAGAAGCCCCCGGATAGCCGGCAAGCGCTGCCCAGCCGACTGCTTCAGGCCTTCCTGCGGTTATCCACAGGGGCTCGCAGCGATGGCTCTCTGCCCCACTTCCTGCCTCGCGGTGGTCACAGCAAGCGGGAAACGCCCTACAGACCCTTTCAGAACTCGATAGGGTGGGACTGTTACGCCATTCCGACTCTCCTGACGGAGTCTCGAAATGGCTTCTAGTCCCTGAGCGCCCGCACACGGGGTATCCAGTAGCTCCAGGCGACGCCTGCCGCCAGGAAGACCCAGTGTAGGAAGTCCAGGTTTTCGCTCAGGTAGGTCGGGAAGGCGATCAACGGGGAGGCATAGCCCTTCCAGGCTAGGTCTGCGGCATGGGTGCGGTAGAAGATGAAGTAGTGCCCGAGGATGATCCCCACCAGGGAGAGCATAGCGGCCAGTTGCTGCAGAGAGCGGCCGCGCTTGTCTCCGGCGCCCGTCCTTGCAGCGTAACCCACCGCGCCCCCGAGCAGGCAGGCGGCGAACTCAAGGGGATAGCCTGTCCACACCACGAGCTGCGACCAGGCCACCGCCACCGCCACCATCGCCGCCGCGGCAGCGAGAAACGCCCCGCAGTAGTTGATCTGCTGGGTCTCACCCCGGTAGCGAGCGGCGATTTGCTCCCGGAGTTGAGCGAGGCAGCTCCGGCAGATGGAGGCGCGGTCGAGCTTCGACTCGCAGTCCACGCAGATCGGCGCGCGGCAGCGGAAGCACTGGTAGGGCGCGTCTACCCCTGGATGGTTCACGCAGTCCATGGTTCGCTCGAGCAATCCCCAATCGTCACAGCCACGAGGCCACAGACAGGCGGAAGGAGAGACCCAGGAAGGGCCTCGTTTGGCGCTATGCCGTCGTGCAGTATAAGGCCCCGCCGCTCCGGACGTCAAGTGGTGGCAGGAGAGGTCGGGGTAAGGGGCAAGAGCCCTTGTCGGAGGCATGCGGAGATGGAGAGGAAGATCGGCTCGGTAACGGTGCGCCTGGCCGCCGGTGACATCACCGAGCGGCCTGTAGAGGCGCTGGTGAACGCCGCCAACAACCACCTCTGGATGGGCGCGGGGGTGGCCGGGGCGATCAAGCGAAAGGCCGGCGAGCAGGTCGAGCGGGAGGCGGTGGCCCAGGGGCCGGTGCAGGTGGGGGAAGCGGTGGTGACCAGCGCCGGTGAGCTAACGACTGCCCGGTACGTGATCCACGCCGCGGTGATGGGTCAGGACCTGCGCACAAGCGGCGAGCACATCCGAGCGGCCACCTCCAACGCGCTGGCGAGGGCGAAAGAGCTGCGCCTGCGGAGCATCGCCTTCCCCGCCCTGGGCACCGGCGTGGGCGGCTTCCCGCTGCGGGAGTGCGCGCGCATCATGCTTGAAGCAGTGGCAGAGCACGTGAAGGCGGGGACAACCCTGGAGACAGTGGAGTTCACGCTGTTTGGGGAGGAGGCGGTGAGGGCGTTTCAACAGGAGCTCGGGCCCTTGTAGCGCGAGGCAGCCTGCCCGGACAGGGCCTCTGCATGCGCGCGGGTCCTCCAGCAGAGCCCTCGCCGCCAGGCCTCGTCGCTTGCCGGCTCCCCCAGGATCTCTCTTGACAGGCTGACCGCGGCGTGCTACTCTACGCAACGACACTACGGTCGCTTGCTGCTCGCGCTGAGATTTGGTAGTTCTGTGCATCGTTGGGGGACGCGGCGATCGAATTCCGGCGCAAACGGGAGCCAGCAGCACCATGCTCACCCGCTACACCACGGAGAGCGGGTCGTACTACGAACCGTTGCTGCACATGCGGCGCAGCAGCACCGAGTTCTTCCCGCTGTACGATGCCATCGGGACGGCGCGGATGCTGGTGGATGACTCTGCCACCATCACCGACACCTACCATTTGGACGCCTGGGGCAGCCAGCTCGCCTCCACAGGCTCCACCGTCAACCCCTACCGCTATGGGGGCGCCTGGGGGTACATCACCGACCCCTCCGGTATGCTACAATTGGGCGCGAGGTTCTACTGGCCCGAGATCGGCCGGTTCGTGCAGCAGGACCCGCTCGGGGATGGGATGAACTGGTATGCGTATGCCTACGGGAACCCTCTCGTGTGGATCGACCCGTACGGGATGTGGTCTGTCGGCGGGGAAGCTTACGCGGGGATCGGCGGCGGCCTGACCATTGGCTGGGATCCGTGTACGGGGCTCTTCATAAAGGCCAAAGCAGGGGTCGGCATCGGCTGGGGGCTGTCGCTCGATACCGGTGAAGTGAGCCCCGGACGTGGTGCGGACATCATGGGTCACGGATCCGCTTATGGGCTGTTCGGGAATGCCCAAGCGCAAGCGCTAGTGGCGGGTTGGGCCGCAAATGCCAACATCGGCAATGCCTATGACGCTGCCGGGAACTGGCATCCGGTCGGCCCTAAGGTCCAGCCGCCAGGATTCCTGCCCACCTGGAACTGGCCTCCGACGAAGCCCAAGAAGGTAGGCTGGTCTGTGAGCGCAGGGGCAGAAGGGGCACTGTTCTGATGCGTCTTCCTCTATGGTCGCGGGGCAACCCCGAGCAGCCACATGCATCTAGGTGCCACTCACCTCTCCTGCCAGGGATCTGGTCACGCCTGGCCCGCGCGCCGCGGCTGTTCGCTCTGTTGGGGGTGATTGGGCCTGTGGCTGGTCTGGGGCTAGTTGTGGGCGCGATGCTGGGCGAGACCCCAGGCGTCTCGTTGGCTGCTGAACACGCCTCCGAAGCGCGAGTGGCCGCCGTATGCCTCGGCCTGCTGACGATCCTGCAAGGCATCCTCATCGTGGCACGACACCGTTGCGGTCTGCACTTGGTGATTCTGTGGAGCGTTTGCTTAGGGCTGCTGTCGTGCGCATGGTGGATCTGGAGCGACGGGCGTCTGCGGTTTGACCTTCTCACATGGACAATGTCTGCCGGGATTTGCTGTTACGCGTGGCTGAATCGCAGATGGTTCACCGGGCAAGCCAGGAGCGCTTACGGGAACTCAAGAAATGGGGACAAATGAGCCGATTGCAGAGTGTCTTCTTCCGCCCACTGCAGGCGATCCTGCCCCGGCACCAGGGTCGAGAACCAACGGCCGCGGATGCCACGGGACTGACATAACGCGTGGTATCATTCACGGCGGCAGGTCAACGGCGCCACGGTGACCTACACCTATGACGACAACGACAAGCTCACCGCCGCCTCTGGCGGAGGCCAGAGCGCCAGCTTCACCTATGACAACGACGGTAACATGGCCAGCGTGTCGGGCACGATGTTCGGAAGCTGGCTGCTTGGCTATGATGACGAGGACCGGCTCACCTCGGTGGAGTACCCGTTTGGCGGCGGCAATGTCACTGACTCCTACCAGTACAACGGGCAGGGGCAGCGGTATCGGGCGAGTCTGAACGGGACCTGGCACCGCTACTGGTATGACGGGGATCGGATTCTGGAGGAGCTGGACGATTCGGGGAGCACGCTGGCGCAGTACACGGCCGCGGGCGGGACGTTCTTCGGCCCATGGCTGCACATGTGGCGGAGCGATGGCGGCAGCCGGTTCCCGCTATTGGATGGGGTCGGTAGTGCACGGGGATTGGTGGATGGGTCCGCGACCCTGACCGACAGCTATAGGCTCGACAGCTTCGGCACCCCCACCGGCCCCGCGCAGGCCACCCTGAACCCGTACCGATTCGGTGCGGCCTGGGGGTACATCACGGACCCCTCCGGGATGCTACAATTGGGCGCTCGGTTCTACTGGCCGGAGGTGGGGAGGTTTGTGAGCCAGGATCCACTGCACGCAGATGACAGTACTTACGCCTACGCGGAAGACAACCCCGTTGTGCGTGTGGACGCGACAGGAAAGTGGTGGTTGTGCTATGTCATCTGTATCCCGTCTGGCTTCGCGTACGCAAACTGTGTGGATGCATGTAATGCCGCCCACGACATTTACGAGCTTTCCAAGTGTCCGGCGAAGGATCGGGAGAAGCAGAAGAAAAGGTACAAGAAGTGCTGGGACCTGGTCAATGATCAGGATTCGGACAGCCAAGAGGAGTGCGAACAGTGCTGCCGAGAGAAGTTCCCCAAGATGGGGCAGCAAAGACAATGTACCGCTGGCTGCACCAACGGCCAGCCTGCGGGTGAGTGACTGTGCTCTATTCTCGCTTGCGCCAGTGCGTGCTAATGGCGTGCGTGACAGCCTGCGGTTGCGCGCGAGGTGATCGCGCGCAACCGCCTGGCAACGGGTGGTATGTTCACAGATTATGCGTCGCGGCAGACGGATCAAGGATCGCTGCGGCGGCCCAGCGAGGCCGACCGGGAGACGCTGGCTTCTCGACAGCACTCCTGGTGGCCACGGTTCCGTCTGGGCGCGTTACCTACCGCAAGGAGAGTCCGACGGCTCAGGACTTGCCACTCCAGTGGCTCAAGAGCGGGCCCCAGTTACTCGTGGCCCACGGTCTGCTAGACGACTTCGGTTTCGGTCAGGCCGCTTCAGGCATCTTCGCCCTGGACGTCTCTACCCAGCATCGAGATAGAGTGGTGCCACTGCTTGGGCTGGAAGACGCAGCAAGGTGGTCCCCCGACTACCGTGAGGTGATCTTCCAGCTAGCGCCGGCAACGTCCTGGCAGCCGCCAGAGGAAGTGAGAACCGGCTCTCCTGACGTATATGTTGCGTCAGATGCACGCCACGCTCGCCTCCTGGTAAGCCGGGCGTACCTTGTGGCCGTCGCGCCCCTTGACGGCGGGCCCGATTACTGGGTCGTCGTTCGCAAGGACCATAGCCTGTTTGCCGTGCTAGTGCCTGTCGGGAAGGAGAGATCGGTCCTCTCTCCCTCACTCGGCACGACCAGCGGATACTCTGTTTCGCCGAATGCTGAGTATGGGGCCGGGCTGGGGTCAGAGACGGACGGCAAGACCCGGTTGGTCGTACAGCGCCTGGGAGCGAACGCGCCTCCTGTTGTTCTTCGTATCCCTACGGATGGCCGCATGGACACCGTTTGGTCTACTGACTCACATACCATTGCCTGCTTCGGTGTCGGAGGCCTCTGGCTGTGCGATCCGGGACGAAGGACCGTGTGCAGGGTAGGAAGAGAGCACCAGAGGATCACAGCGTGTGCTTGGCTGCCAGGAGATCAAGAGTTGCTGGTGGCCAGCGGCCCAGATATATCGCTTGTGAGCAGGGAGACGGGAGCCTATAGACACCTGTGCAGCGCTGAGGGAGGATAAGAGAGCGATCCGCATGAACCCCCTTTTCCCTCTCAGCCGCCTCGCCGCCGCGGCGTGGGGGGCAGTCTCCGGCGCCGCCCGTGTCTACATCAGCTGCCTCCCCCTGCGGTCCAAGGCTGATCCCACACGGCCCGCGCGCCGATCAGCGGCTCACAAACCGCAGCACCACTCCCGCATCGGGCCGCGCGGCCCACACGAACTTGTGGGCGGGGTCCGGAGCAACGATTTCGTCCCCCACCGCCGGACTTCGCGAGAGTTCCTTCCCAGCCGCAGACAGATGGACGAGTTGTTCTTCGGTGGTAACCCAGCAGGAGCCGTCGGGCGACGCGGCGAGACGCACGTCACGGCCAAACCACCCACTGGTCTCCCACAGCCGCGTGCCATCAGGGGCGAGATGAATCGCCTTACTCGAGCCCCAGGAAGCGCTATGGTGTTCGACCCAAGCTACCCAGCATGACCCGTCCACAGGACTGACGGCAGTGGCCTCGAAACCAGACCACCAGCCTTCAGCCGGCAGACGCAACAGCTCTCGGCCTTCCGGAGACAGGTGGACGAAGGCGGAGCGCACGTCATGGGCCGGTCTCTCCTGGCCATCCCAGGTCACATCGCTCGCCCAGTAGGACCCGTCGAGGGGGCTGACGGCGAAGCCTCGTTGCGGGAAGGTGGCGAAGGCGGGTCCCCGTGTGAGTTCGACACCCTCAGCCGACAGATGGACCAAGGCGCCCGCGTCGACCACCCAGCAGGAACCGTCGCGTGAGCTGACGGTGACCGAGGAGGGGGCGGTGAAGTCATGCTTCCGCCAGATGTCTGAACCATCCGCGGCCAGACGTGCGACTTGCTTTCCTTCGGAATCGGCGACGTAACAAGAACCATCCTTCGGGTTCACAGACACCCAACTCGGGGAACGGAAGCGCCCACCACTCCACATGGTCTTGCCGTTCTTGGAGAGGTGAGCCACACGCGCGCCGATCGGGTCGGCTACCCAACAGGACCCATCTTCGGGATTAGCAGCCAGGGAGACGGGGTTCCTGAAGCCGCTGGATTGCCAGCGCTTGTGGCCGTCGGCGGCGACCCGGAGCAACCCTGCATTCCCGTCGGCCACCCAGCAGGCGCCGTCCGTTGGGCTCGTAGCTACACCGCGCAGGTTGCGAAAGCCACCGACCCGCATTAACTCCTTTCCATCCGCGCCCAGATGGATCAGCGCGGTTCCGTGGGCGACCCAACAGGAGCCGTCAGTCGGGCTCTGTGATACCTCCAGAGAACCGACCACACTGCTCCGGTAGGACACAGGCAATGGCGCAAAGTCCTTCCGCCACAGTTCGTGACCGTCGGCCGCAATCCGAACGAGCCGGGCCGGATTGGAGGCACTCAGCCACATGGCCGCCAGGAGGGACCCATCTGTGGGGCTAACGGAGAGATGTCGGACTTCACTAAGCGCTGGCACCCGCGCGACCTCCCGACCATCCGCGGTGAGATGCACGATCTCGGGCTGCATGTCAGAAGTTCTGTGAGTGACCACCCAGACGGAGCCATCGACCTGACTCACGGCGACGGGCCCCAGAGCGAACAGCTGCGGCCCCCCAAGCCTCCGCTGGATAACGCCTTCGCGACTGAGGTGGAGGAGTTCCTTCCACGCGGTCACCCAGCAGGAATCATCTCGAGGATCGACGGCGACCCAATTTGGTCCGCTTAGCTTGTCAACGTGCGTGCGCTGCAAAACCTTCCCGTAGCGGCTGACGTGGACCGCCATGCATCCACTCGCCGCGTCGCCCACCAACCAGCAGGAGCCATTCCGTGGGTCGACCGCGAGAGACAGGACGCTATTAACCGGTGGCGCGTCGACCCGGGCTAGGGTTTTACCCGTCTTGCTGAGATGGAGCAGCCTACCGTTGGCGACCAGCCAGCAAGACCCGTCACTGGGGTTAACGGCAAACGAAGGGCGAGGATCACTCGGCAGTGCGGGGAACTGGGCCAGGAGCCGGCCCTCCTTGCTGACATGGATAAGCCTTCCGCCGACCGTCGCCCAGCACGAGCCGTCACGGGCGGTGATGCCAAGCGTGGAGACTTCCCCGAAGGGGCTGCGCCACACCTCGACCATGCTCTCTCCCGCGGCAGGGATGGGCCT
>Ga0315279_10008956_pt1 | contig 12018 bp, 5 predicted proteins | sample YL17G06_20_MG_FD_203694 | JGI IMG/M metagenome (GOLD analysis project Ga0315279, IMG submission 203694) | Sediment microbial communities from Yellowstone Lake, YNP, Wyoming, USA - YL17G06_20 | ecosystem: Environmental > Aquatic > Freshwater > Lake > Sediment | place: USA: Wyoming | collected...
GTATCATTGTCTTGCCAAGATAAGAGTACTTGAGTTATATTCAAGTCTCGGAAGATGGATCCCGTGTCAACTCTTAAGACCTTTATGAGGTTCGGGTCATAGAGTATTCTTGTTTGAACCGAATGCAGATCAAACACTTCACCTATTGTCACGTTGATAGTGAACCTCTGGCCAATGTAAGTTGTCAAGTTAAATGCCATTGGTTCTGTTGACAATGGTGCTGCCACAGGATGATAAGCATATATCCTCACTGTTCCGTTCTGAGGCGAAGCTGATACAATTTCGCCGCTGTCACCTCGGAATGTAGCGATTATGAAGTTCAAGTTAGTTGAAACATAGCTGCCTAATGGTTCAGGTGGAGACGGATCCTGTTGCATAATCGTGAATTTTACAGTAGCTATGAATTCGGTTCCGTTTGGTGTTCGAGTTGGGTTGGTGGCAGTGATGTTTATCATGTCATTGATTACTGTTATGCTGTTGGGACCTGCCCATAGGTCATTCAAAGACACACTTGACTGTTCGGTGGTTGCTACTGTATGATTATAAGTTAAGCAAAGTGAGACTGTGCTGATGCTCATGTTTGAGCTGACATCTCTTGACAAGATGCTTATGGTAAATGATTTGCCTGAAACATCTTGATAGGGACTAAACCAAGTGGAAATCGGATCGATTGTCAAGTAAGGAGGTGGTGGAGTGTTGTAAAAGAGATTATATAAGCCGTCTTCTTTAGCAACATCTTGGATCAATTGACCATCAGGGTCAAGCAAGTAAGTGTCATTGTCGCTTATGCGTAGTGTGCTTGAAAGCTGCTCATCCTTTGAAGGGAGCATCGTAATGTTGAATTCCAAGATGCAGAGTTCGCCAGAACCACTACTTGGCAGTTGTGCTGGAGGTGTCGGGAACAAGAGTGCTCCTACTACGACTTCACCTCTGCCTAGTTCAATGTGATGATAACTTGGATCTGGAGGACTTGGAGCTGCGAGGGTTGTCTTTCCATGAAATATGTACTGCGGATCGTTTCCAGGCTCAAACCAACGAGTCACATATAAGATACTGTCATTGAACTCCAAGAAAAGGTTCCAAGCAGCCATGCTTGGAGCGTTTTCAACCCAGATTGTTATGTTGAATAAGTGTCCAACGCTTGTTTCGTTGGTGTAAAAAATGTTGCTTGCGGGATCAAGATATATGCGTGTGCCCGCTTGTTGAATATGAATTGCGGAAGCCAAATTCGCCAAAGCTGCCAAGACTATCAATATTGCTGTCACAACACCGTGAACGTTCTTCATAATTGCATTCCACCTTGAATCCTAGTTATTGCTCAATACGTATATGAGACTTGCTTTTTTGCAGATTTAGTTGAAGGCATAAGTGCAGATAAGTGTTCCTATCTAATGCTTCGGCCAAAACGATCCATACATAGTACACGAATTTAGAACACGAGAAAAATAATAATCACGACAAAGATCCAGAGAGCATATTTGTGTTTTTCCAAGAAAAATAGGAAAGCAATGTACTATGTTGGAATTGTTGCTCTGCGTTTTCCAATGAATCTTAAGACGACGACAACGACGGCGATAATGACGACTATTACTATCACGATTATCCAAGTGGGATCGAAGCCAGCTGGCTCAGTTACTGATATTTCTGCAGAAATCAACGCTTTTAGGTTCTGATCATCAGCTACTGTCAACGTAACTGTATAGTTTCCGGCTGATACAAACTTGTGAGAGGGATTTTGCTCCGTCGAATTTGCTCCATCCCCAAAGTCCCAGAACCAAGAAGTCAAGCTCATATTTTCCGGATCCACTGAATTGTCTGCGAAATAAATGTCGTCATTGGGACGGGGATAAAGTGGCGAGTAAGTGAAGTTCACTATTGGAGGCGCGTTGAACACTGTCACTGTCTTGGTGATCGAACTCGTTGCCGTGTTGTTGTCAATCACAGTCAGCGTTACAAGGTAGCTACCTGTCTGAGCAAACGAGTGTGTCAAATTCTGCGTTGTCGCAGTTAGCCCATCACTGAAGTTCCATGACCAAGAGGTGATGTACCCATCGAAAGAGACAGACTTGTCCACAAATTTAACTGAATCTATCATTGTAGGCTTGGACGGCGAATAGGAGAAGTCAGCATGGAGTCCTTTTTGACGATATTCCACAGGGATTGTGACTCCAAAAGAATCAACGAGTAGCGTATCCACAGCGTAAGGCTCTGAGAAGTTCATGGTCATCGTTCCACTTGCTATTCCTAGAAAGCTAACGGTGAACAGATTGCCTGAACCAACTGGAATCGGCGTCGGCACTTCAGGCGGCACGGTTGCGTTGATGTCTAAATAGCCAGCAGTCCAATTGACACTGTTTACGATGTCCACAGTACCAGCTTGATCACTGAAATATGAGCTTGCTTCGACTCGATCGACATAATTTGTGCTGAAGTTTATTATGTTTGTATCATAGAATATTCTCAGTTTGATGGAATGCAAATCGAAGACATCGCCGATAGTGACGTTAATGTTGAATTTGGTGTCATTTGTTACTCTTATGCTGGAAGCTATTGGGTCAAGTGACAACGGTGTTTGTGCAGAACTGTAAGAATAGATGTTCACAGTGCCGTTATGAGGAACATCGGGAGTGATTTCGCCGCTGCTACCTTGAAATCTGTTGTCAACCAAAGTCAAGTTTGTTGAAATATACGCTCCAAGAGAATCAGGCGGAGACAAGTTCTGCTGAATTACGGTAAATCCAATCACAGCTATCGGAACAACTCCGCTCGGCGTACTGGCAGGTCCGTACACAGTGACGTTCACCATACCACCATTCACTGTCGTACTGTTTGGACCTGACCACAGACTGCCAAAAGTCACATTCGATCGCTCCGTAGCTAAGATGGATTGATCATAGGCTAAGCTAAACGAAACGCTGTTGAGACTTAGTGCAGGGTCAACAGCCCTTGCAAGCACACTAACGTTAAACGCCATACCTGAAACGTTTTGATATGGACTAAATCGAGTGGAAGCTGGATCAACTTCCAAATGAGGTGGAATCGACGTTGTGTAGACAAATCGGAATAATCCATCCTCCTTAGTGACATCAGGAACGTCATAGCCGTCAGGATCCATGAGAAACGTATCATCGGTGTTGATATGCAGTGCACTGGAAAGCTCTCCTGTTGTAGGAGCAGCTGTAATGTTGAATTCAAAAATGCAGAGCTTGCCTGAACCACTGCTCGGCTGCTGTCCTGGAGGACCCGGGAACAAGTTTACTCCCACTAAGACGTTGTTGCCACCAGGAGGGCGAGTGGGCAAGCTGTACGGATTTGGCGGTGTCGGGTTGGCACTGGTTGTTTTTGGGGGCACTCCACCATAGAAAATGTATTGCGAGTCGTTCACAGGTTCAAACCAGCGAGTTGCACGTATAGTGTTATTGTCAAACTGTATATAAACCGACCATCCAGCGATGTCTGGCGCATCTTGAACCCATATTGTCACATTGAAAAGATCACCTACACGCGTGTGTGTAGTATCGAATACGATCTCAGAGGGATCCACGTAGATTCTCGGATTTGTGGCAGCGACCGCGAACGGCCTTTTTGATAAGGCGACGCTGGTCGTTGCGAGTATTACGGTTAATGCAAGGAATAAGCCTGTAATAGTTCTTTTTGTGGATTTTGGTTTTTCCAATGTATTCACCGGATTTTTTTGGTATAAAAATGGAACATGGCAGATAAAAGCTTTTGCCAAAACAATAAAAAAAGGGATTGTTATGGATAGCAGCCTGTTCCGTAGTTCTTAGAGACAATGTAGATGTCTTTTATGTCGATTTTGAGGTCTTGGTTGATGTCTGCGATCGGGTTCCAGCGTGGATGCCCCGGATAGGATCCGTATGCTTGGGAAACTATGTAGATGTCTTTCACGTCAACTTTGTCGTCTCCGTTCAGGTCTCCGAGCCATCTTATCTTGAGTCCTCCGTCCACGAGGAAGTTATTGGTCACGTTATATTCATACGTAACTTGTGTCGCTTCTGCTGAAATGGTATAGGTGTGGCATTGTAGCAGGTCCGAAGTGTTGAAAATGAACTGTGTTTCGAATGATTCGGATGGTGGCAAATCGGCTACATGAACTGTTCCTATTAGGAACGTGGAGTTATAGTAGGCGTTTATGTCGAAGGTTTCTGCGAAAGCTCCAAGATTCTGTGCTGTGACGTTCACCTTGGCATTGTAACCGTGGAAGACCCAGATGTTTGGAAGGGTTATGTCGACTATTGCGACGTCGTGAATTTGTGTCATAATCCAGACTTGTCCGTCGATTAGTGTGTTGTCGCTGGTATTCATTTCATATGGAACCGGGTCAGCTTGAGCTTTGATAGTGTAGTTCCCTTCTGCAACGCCCGTAGTGTCCCAGATGAACAGCACGTTTCTTTCTTCATTAGGCGTCAAACCTGTCACCGTTATCGTTTCTATCAAGCTACTGTCATAGTACGTGTGCAGGTCGAAGGTTTCAGTCACGTTTCCATTGTTCTTTACAGTGACTGTGACGTTAACTGGCCATCCCTGGTATGTCCATGTTCTGGAAAGCGCGATGTTTGTGACTGCAACGTCGCGTATCAATGCGGCGAAGAAGCCGTGATAGACGTCGTGAGGCATTAGTGTCCCAAGTGGGTCAATGATTTTTGTGTCTGTAAGGTTGAGCGGTGTTGCTCCTAGATTCCTCACGTGGAATGTTATAGTCACGAGTGGCGTTGGATCGACAACTGTCACAGCAGTATTGCAGGTTAGTCTGATCCATATGAAGCCCGCTGTATCGTCAGCTTCGATGGTTGGTACGGGATATTGTCCGCCGACCTTTAGGAAGCCTATACCTATGAAGCTGATTACATATGAGTTGTAGGTTAAGTTGAATTCACATTTTTTCATGTTTGTTACGTTTTCTACGGTTACGTTTATGTTGAAGTTTGAAACGCATGGAATCACAGTGGGATCTATTATTTCGGCTGGATCGACGAATATTCTTGAGCCTGTGGGTGGAGCTGGTTTGCTGACTTCGTAGTAGCCGTTTTCCTTGACGGTACCCTCGATTTCGTTCCCATCAGGATCGAGTAGGTACGTGTCTGAGGTGTCTATGCGGAGATTGCTCGACAGCTTGGCTCCGGGTTCTGTTGGGATGGCTGTTATGTTGAATTCAAAAATGCAGAGCTTGGCTGTGCCACTGCCCGGCTGCTGTGCTGGAGGGGTTGGGAATAGGCTGGCTGCAACTTGAACTCTGCCCTTGCCTGAAGAAACATGAACGTACCCAGGGTCTGGCGGGTATGGAAGAGCGGAAGTCGTTTTTCCGGCGAATATGTATTGTGGATCAGTTTTGGGTTCGAACCAACGGGTTACGCGGAGAATGCTGTCGTTGAATTCCATGAAGAAATTCCAAGCGGCAACGGATGGGGAATTTTCTACCCAGATTGTTACGTTAAACAGTTTGCCAACATAGGCTGTAGTCACGTCATAGATGTTGCTTGATGGGTTTAGGTATATGCGAGTTGCGGCAAACGCTGGGAGAATAGTGAATGTGCCAAAGAGAATCAGGGCGACTAACGGTATGATCACTACTTTATTAAATTGTGTCTTCATAAGTTCTTCTCCTTTCTATTAACAGTGACCTACTATGTGTCAGCAATTCTTAAAGATTTTGGAACTTTATTCTATCATATGCTAGAGAATGGGTCGTTCTGTTTTGGCGAAAAAGACAAAAAAATAGGGTGGGGTTTAAGGGTCTTGGCCGTAGCGTTGGCATACTGGGTAGTAGTCTCTCGTGTCTACTTTGTTGTCTTTGTTGAAGTCGCAGCGCGCATCCCAGTTTGGGTCTCCAGGTCGGGAGCCGAAGGCTCTGGCTACAGCGTAGACGTCTCTGGTGTCTATTTTTCCGTCTCCGTTGACATCGTAGGTTTTTCCGGTTATGTTCTGCACTTGAATTGTTGTGGAAATATGTGATGAGCGCCCGTCTGCGTCCACTACCGTTAGGTGGACTAGGAAGTTTCCTGGTTGTGCAAAGCCGTGGGTTATTATTGGGTTTGTGATTGTGATGTTGCCTGTGTTGTCTGAGAAGTTCCATATGTAGGTTTGGAGGGGACTGAAACGTTGTGTTTTTGCTGACCAGCCAGTTGTCGAGTTTGAAGCGTCAAAAGTCGTTGTTTGGTTGATTATTGGGGAAGTGGGTGTCCATGTGAAGTTTGCTGTTGGACCAAATTCTGGCAAAGTTGTTAGTGGCTTTGACGTTGTGCTCCATAAGCCTTCACTGTCAGTGACGTTTAAGGTTACGATAAACGTTTTGATCTGTAAAAAGGCACGTGTTACGATTGGGTCTGGCGGGCTTCCTGTCTTGACTACTTTGGGCGATCCATCACCAAAGTCCCATTCAAACCTCGTTATTACGTCGTTGAAGCCTTCGGGTGAAGATGCAGATGCATCGAATGTCACTGTCATGTTTAGATACGGGTTTGTGGGCCAGTAAGCGAATGATGCTGAGGGTGGATCACCTGTGCCGCCTCTGACTCTAAAGGTAAAGGCGCAGACCAAAAACATTGCGAGTATCACAACGATTGCAGGTTTAATTAGTTCAGATTTCATGTTTTTTCCTCCTTTAAGGATCTTGGCCGTAGTGTTGGCATACTGGGTAGTAGTCTCTCATGTCCACTTTGTCGTCTCCGTTAAAGTCGCAGCGCGGATCCCAGTTTGAACTTGGGGGTGAACCTGGATACCAATAGTCAGGTCCGTAGGAGCCGAAGGCTCTGCCGACTGCGTAGATGTCTCTGACGTCTACTTTATTGTCACCGTTGACGTCATAATGTTTTACGCTTGAAGAGTTTAACACGTGAACTGTGTGCGACGTGACTCCTGAGCGCGAGTTTTGGTCAACGACCGTGAGGAATACTGTGAAGTATCCTTCGCGTCCGAACATGTGAGTCACTGTTTGGTTTGGTGTCGTTGTGTTTGCGCTTCCATCGTTGAAAAACCAAGTATAGTTTACAATGGGGCTGAAGCTTCGTGTTCTTGCGTACCAGCCGGGTGTTGAGCTTGACGCGTCGAATGCTACGTTGACATTGTCGTATGGCTCTGTTGGTATCCATGTGAAGCTGGCTGTTGGCGGGGATTCTGGCAGGATTGTTATTGGTTTTGTTGTTACGCTCCATAGGCCTTCGTTGTCTGTAGTGTTTAGTGTGACTGTGAATGTGTTGTTTTGCAAGTATGTGTGTGATGTTGTGTCAACTGGCGGGTTTCCTGTTATGACTATTTTCGGTGTTCCGTCGCCGAAGTTCCATTCATACTTCGTTATTACGTCGCTGTAACCTTCTGGTGTTGAGAATGATGCGAAGTTCACGGTCTCGTTTAAGTGTGGGGTTGCTGGTTGATAGACGAATGCGGCTTGTGGTGGGTATCCTGAGCTTCTTTGGGCGCTGAACGTTGTTGATGTATAGCTTGTTGTTATCGGGCTAGCTTGGCCCATGGCCGAGATGTTGTATGTTCCTTCTCTTGGATCTGGGGAAAGTGTTATGGAGGTGTTGTATTTGCCAGGGATGTTTTGTGGTGGGGGTGGTGGCATCGTCGGGTTTCCCAGCAAACCTTGTTGTGTTCTGCTTAAGCAGTAATACAGAGTTTCTTCAGGGGCCAAGGCTTGGCCGCCGATTCTTGGTTCGTTGCTGTGCGCGTTGCCAACGATTGTGGCTTTGCCTGGACATGCCCATCTTGGAATCTGAAATGAGAATCTCTGGCTTATGTTTTGATGCGGATCGATAGTTTGGTTGACGAAGTTGACCGCTATTGGCGCCATGTTTGCGTCAAAGACGGTTATTGTTGAATACACTACTCTCTGGGTGAGTTGCGGGTTGTTGGCTACCAGGCCTGCTATGACCGTGGATCCTACGCTTGCAGTGTCTAAAGGATTGTTGCCTGTGTCTGTCAGGGTTAATGATACAATATCTATTGACCACGATTGAGTTGGTGAACCAATCTGCAACGTTCGGTAGGCCAATGCATAGCCCAGCGGGTCAGTTACTTGAACGTCTACAACAAGATTTGTGGCCGGCTGACCGTCCAACGATAAACTACCATTAATATTGACTCTCTGCCTTAGGAGATATGTCTGCTTATCTGTTTGGATGGTCGTGGTTAATGCTGCTACATTGATCGCTTGATCTCCAAGGATTTGGGATGCTTCCAGTATTATTGTAAGTGCCATGACGATAAGCGTGAAAATGCACGTATTGAGAAGCTTTGATTTTCTCATTGAAAGTTTCATTTCTTTCTCCCTTCTACTACGCAAAATGAGTATTCAGTGGGAGATTTAATTCTACGTTTTTGTACATGTGTACAAATGGCTTGAACAGTGATAGTCTTCATTCCTTTCTCCCCTCTGTCATAAGTTTACAGTTGGAAAGATATTAGTATTATGGAATAGACTTCCTTTCGGCTAGATTTTAAAAACTAAATAAAAAAGGGGGAAGATTCGATTTTTTACGTGTTCTAATATGGTCCGATCTGGATCTCTGGCAACGGCGTGTATTCTTGAATCCACGCGAATCCGCCGTCAGTTGGATCCTTGTCATAGCAGTTCACGTGTACATGACCGTATCCAGCGTATGCCCACTTGGGTATGAAGATTTCTACTTCGAACTCGCCGGGCTTCCATGTGCAGAATGTTGCTCCGCCGACTGTTGTCGCGTATAAAGCCATACCGAATGGTACGAGCAGATCGTCTTTGATGACTATTGAGAACAGTGCTGGGTATGTTTGGACTGCGTGTGTCTCGTAGTCAACTGTTACTTTCACGTATTCTGCGTGGACGTAGTAGTATTTGTCGGTGGTTACGCTCGTTATGTAGACGAGGCGTTGGTAGTAGAATATGATTACGTCATGGATCTGTACATCGGCTACTATGGCTGTGGCGGTTATCTTCCATATGCCAGTGATACCGTCTGGGTCTTCACATGGCCATGGCATTCTGTACGTTAGTGTTGCGATGCCGTTTGTGTCTGTTGTGGATGTTTCCTTGTCCCATATCTGGTATCTCTGTCTCGGTATGAGATTGCCTTGCCCGTCTTTCTCGTATGGGCCTTCAATCTCGAAGCCAACGTCCTTGCTTTGTACTGGCCAGTAGTTGTATGTTACGAGAGCGTTCAGGTATATCTGTGATTGTGGGAATACTATGTCCATCCAGTGGTTTGGTCCTTGTCCGCCGTATGGTGTTGGGAATTGCAGGTATGGTGTTCCAACGAGTACGCCGTATCCGTCGTTGACTGCTCCACCGTACACATCGATTACTCTGCCCGGTGTGTCGAATGGTAGCATCGTGTAGTGCCCGTCGTGTGGTGTGTCTGCCGGTATGTAGTTTCCGTCTTTGTCTATGAAGTATTCGCCGAACACGCTGCCTAGAGCTAGGTCACATTCGAATGAGTTTGGACATTCTTGCACAAGAGCCTTGAATCGGATTGTGGCGATTATGCCTTCTCCGTTCGGGAATGTTGGTCTGTCCCATGAACCCAACCCGTCTGGTAGCAACAGTGTTCCAACTAGAACGTGTGGACCAAGTCCGTCGGTTTCAACTGTTCCGTAGAAGAACGTTCCGTACAGGTTCCAAGTTGGGTCCTGGAGGAACGGTCCTTCGGTTATGCTTACTGGTTCGATTATTGTGTCGTCGTAGAACAGTCTGAACTGGGCGCCTACTAGGTACCAATTCTCCTGTAGATAGTCAGGTGCTGGACCAGTCAGTTTGATGCCTACGTCAAATTCCTCTCCTATTGATGGATCGGGGCCGAGGACGATTGACGGAGGTGTCACTGCGAGCCAGGGTAGCTTCAAGGTCTGTAGTGCGTAGACTGTGATTGTCGCGCTTTCAGATGTACCATGAGGCACATCTCCGACGTGGTCGTATAAGAACACGTTTGAGTATGTTAGGACAGCAACGAGATCATCGTTTGGTGGTGGTTGTGGAAGTGCATTGTTCTGGTGCATGACTGTGAACGTGACGTCTGCAACCTTCACTGTGCCGCTTGGGTTAGTTGTTGGAGAACCAACACTAATTGACATCTTAGCGGCGTGTGCGGTTGTGTAGTCGAATGTCACTGAGGTCACACCCCAGATCGGGTCGAAGGCAACGTCTGCTGCGCCACCTACGACATCGACTATGTATTCATCAAACGTCAAGTCGAACGTCGCGGTAGTTAGGTACCATGCGGCTGACAGGCTCTTTATGGATAGTGTGACTGTTGAGGTTAGACCTACTGCGGATGGTGGGAATGGACCGAAGCTTGATGGTGTTGCGCTTATGCCCATGTACGGTGATGCTGGTGCAACCCATGTGTCACTGTACGAACCGTTCTCCTTTACAGGAGCTCCGAGTTCGTTACCGTCTCCACCAAGCAAGTATGTGTCACTAGTGTCTATTTTTAGAGTGCAGCTCAAACTGCCTAGTTTCTCTGGCAATGCAGTTATTTTGAAAGTGAAAATGCACAGCTTGAATGGGCCAGCGCCAAAAACTGGTGTCTGGGCTGGTGGGGTTGGGAATTCGTTTGCTGCCACCATAACTTTAGCCTTGCCAGGTGATATATGTACGTATCCTGGGTCGGGTGGAGTTGGGTTGGCACTTGTTGTCTTTCCGTTGAAGAGGTATGCTGCATCTGCTGTAGGTTCAACCCACTTCGTAACATTGAGGAAGTTGTCGTTGAATTCCAGATATACTTGGAATGCGGCAGCGCCTGGGTCTGGGACATCGTCAACTTTGACTGTAACGTCAAAAGTCGTTCCTACTGGACTGTTAGAAGTGTACGTATTAGTCGAGGGGTCTAGGTATATTCTGTAGGTTGCCAATGCGGGTCTAATGAAACCCAAAGTGCTCATCAATAGAGCTCCAATGATAAACATTGTCACGACTGAAACTAATTTTCCTTTCATTTTGTATCCTTTCTCCTTCTCCTTTTTAGCAATATAGAATTGCCTGTCTCAGCATTTAAGCATTCTGGAACTATCTTCTATCTAAAACTCACTCATTCCGAGAACTGAAACTATGTCGAAAACACGCATACACGCTCCAAACTGAGTAAGAAAGCAACGATTTCACAAAGAATTCTAGATTCTGCTCATAAGAGTACAAACAAAAAAGGGGGGAAAAGTTTTGTTGATACCTTAGCTTTTCTATGGGGGTCCTGGATACAATGCTGCCCAGCCAAAGTTCTGGCTGATAGCATAGTAGTCTTTAACGTCGACCTTAAAGTCGCCGTTGACGTCTGCTGCCGTGTTCCAGTTCGCGTAGCCTGGCTTGCTGCCAAAGGCTTGACCGCACGCGTAGGTGTCCTTGACGTTTGTCTTCAAGTCTGCAATGGGTTGGTACTTTGGTGTTGCTGGTGGGCATGGTTTGAATAGGAGTCCGCCGATGTCGTACCTGCTCGTGATGATCATGTATTCTTTGTAGGTGTATGTCATGGTGTTGTATGGGTTAAGCGATGAGCTCAGCAGGATGCCGTCAACAGTCAGGCTGGTGATGGTGATGGTTACTCTTACTTGGTACCACCATGCTGGCACAAATCCCATGTCAATTTCTTCGAGTTGCGTTATGCAGAAGGGCGCGTCATAGTGGTGTGGAACTGCAAGGCTCTTGAAGAACACATACTTCGTATTGTCGTTGGGGCATCCGATGCCGTTCCATATCCACAGGTCAACGGTCTTCGTTCCGTCGAGCACCGTGTTCATATGGACATCGGACTTGTATGGGCCGGTTTCGTAGAAGTACTTGCTGTGCAGGAACACATTCACGTATGCGTGCACTCCTGTTTGTCCGTTTCTTGGGTATATCCAGTGTGTGTTGCCTGAACTTGCCGTGGCATTTGAATATTGTACTGTGTAAATGTTTATCGGCGTGGTTTTCGGATACATGGCGTCTTGGGCTAATTCGCGGTGCTTCGAGTTCTTGTACAGCATCAAGAAGCCTCTTGTCGTTGGGTCAGTGCTGTCGGGTATGTAGTAGCCTGCGCTGCACACGAGTGG
>Ga0315279_10008959_pt1 | contig 12016 bp, 8 predicted proteins | sample YL17G06_20_MG_FD_203694 | JGI IMG/M metagenome (GOLD analysis project Ga0315279, IMG submission 203694) | Sediment microbial communities from Yellowstone Lake, YNP, Wyoming, USA - YL17G06_20 | ecosystem: Environmental > Aquatic > Freshwater > Lake > Sediment | place: USA: Wyoming | collected...
CGGCAAGGACACCGCGGACCTGTATCTGATGCCGCTGCTCATGGAAGCGTCGGTGCGCAAAAACGACAACAGCTATGCCCGGCGGCTTTGCAAAGTATATGCGATGCGTTTTCCCGCATCGCCGTTTTTGCCCCGTCTCTGGTACCTCGACGGCATTGCCGCCGCGCGCGAGCGCGCCTATGCCGATGCGCTCGCCTCGTTTTCCCGTGCCGAAGCGGGCGGAGTTTCTTCCGCGCTGGATTCCCTTCTTGTCATGAACCTGCGCATGCTGTGCGAGCGCGGGCTGGCGCGCGAGGAAGTGGCCGTGTTCTCGCGCAGCGCGGAGCTGCATCCCCGCGTGCTGGAAGTGATCCGCTATTACGATATCGCGGGCGCCGTGCAGCAGGGCGCTGCGGTGGAAGCCGGCCAGAACGCCGAGCAATTCAAGCGCGCCTATCCGCGGTCCCCGTTTCTTTCCGCGGTCAACGACCTGCTGGCCCGTTTACGCGGCGAGAAGAAGAGCGTCGTCCGGATCGGCGTGCTGGCGCCCCTGTCCGGCTACGACGCCGAGGTGGGGCGTCAGATGGTGGCGGGGCTGCAGGCGGCCGTCGACCACGCCGCGGCGCCGGGAAGGCCCGAAATCAAACTGGTCATCGATGACACGCGGGGCAGCATCATTGAAACGGCGCGTAAAACGCTTGAATTCGTCGACAAATTCGGCATTAAATTTCTTATCGGCCCGGCGCTCAGCCACGACGCCGCGGCAACGGCCTGCCTTCTGCGGGACCGCGATGTCATCGTCGTTTCGCCCACGGCCACCGAGGACGGCATCACCGAACTCGACCGCAATTTTTTCCAGGTCAATGTCACCCCCCGGGCCCTGGGCGCATCGATCGCCCGGTACGCGGCGGAGAATCTTACCATAAAGGAATTCGCGCTGCTTGCGCCGCTGTCGGATTACGGCGCGGCCATTACTCTTGGATTCCGGGACCAGGTGCGCGCCTCAGGCGGCACGATCGTGGCGGAAGAATATTATGAGGAAGGCACGCGCGATTTCCGCACGCAGTTCGAAAGCGTACGCAAAAAACTGGCGCGGTTCCGCTACGAAAAGATGGCCGGCGCAGCGGGCACCGCGGGCCTGGGCCGCACGCACAAAGCCGACAGCCTTTTTCTGGCGGATTCAGTCATGGACATCGGCGGTTTTTTCGCGCCCGCCGAATCCGACGAGGCGGTGATGATCGCGGCCCAGGTGTATTTCCATAAAATCCGGACGCAGCTATTGGGGTCCGCCGGATGGCACCAGCAGAAAACCATTACCGACGGCAAGCGCTATGTGACCAACGCCATCTTTTCGACCAACCTGCTGGTGGCCGCCGGCACGCCCGAATATGAGCAGTTTGTAAAGGCCTATCGGGAGCGCGCGAAATCCGAGCCCGACCGCGTGGCCGCGCTGGGGTATGATGCGGCCCAACTGCTGATCGGTGCGCTGGCGAAAAACGACGATCCCGGGGCGGTGCGCAATGCCCTTTCTTCGGTCAAGAATTTCAGCGGCGCCTCGGGCCGCATCACCATCGATCCGGAGCTGCATTTCAATACCGATGCGGCCATCATGCGCATTTCCGAAAACCAGTTCATCCGGCTCCGCTAGGCCGCCCGAAAGGCCCGCATGTATACGAATGCAAAAACCGTTGCCCTGTGCAGCGTCATCTGCGCCGCAACGCTTCCATCCTGCCAGAAGATCTACGAACCACCTTCGCCGCCCTCTATCAGCGAACGCGGCAAGGCCTCCGCAGAACAGCTCGTATATGTGCTCAAAGCCTTCCGCGCCGCGTATGATATACGCCAGACGGCCGACACCTTCGATATGGCCTGGGCAACCCTCGATTCGCCGGCGCTGAGCATTAATTTCTGGGACCCGGCCGGCGTGCGCGGCGATCTGCAGCGCAGCCTGGCCAAACGCCAGGCAACCGCGTCCTCGCCCTTTGCGCTGCTGAAGGCCGCGGCAACGCGATCCGCCGGCGCCGCGCCGCGGACCCTGGACCTCGAATACCCGGTGGATTCGCTCCACCTCGATTCGCTGTATGCGGATGATTCGGCGCGCATCCGCGCCGCGTATCAGTTCCGTTCGTCAATGGGTATCTGGGACACGGTCCGCGACTCCGTTTTCGGCCGCTGGGTGTCCGGCCCGTCGCATGCCTATCTGCTCGATTCGCTGCGGCGGTACCGCATTCTGGATTCCACCACGCGCATCACGGACATCGAATCATGGAACATACCGGTAAGCGGCCCGTTCATCCTTGCGCGCAAACGGCAATACCACGTTCAGGGCGCCGACACGGTGTTTCTGCATGCGGCCCGCTGCGACAGCACGATCGTCGAAGATTCGCTATTTTCTCTTTCGGTAAACAGCACCTGGCGCGGCGCGCTCAAGCGCAACGATGCATCCTCCGTCTGGTGGTCATCGGCGGACTCATCGGTGCTGCTCAACTACGCGGACCTGCTGGTCACCAACGCCGGCGAGCGGCGCGTCACGAGCCTGGTCGATTCGAGTTATGATTTTCGTTTATCAACCCAGCCGCAGACCGTTGCGCTCCGCCAGAGCGTCGATTATGTTTCCGGCGCCCTCGACAGCGTCGTCTGGGAAACGGTCCAGCGTTTGGACGCCGGCGGCGACGGCCCGACGCTGTTCTCCTATCTCCGCCGCGACTATTACGCCGACAACAGCCGCGCGGTCTGCCGCATCGCGCGGCCCGACACGACGCCCTGCTCGCTGTTCGTGGACCTGAGCCTTTCGGCGCCGGCGCGCGCGCCGACCATCTTCGGCATCAGCGATAGTTCGCGTTTCGTCTACCTACTCGACCATGGCGCCGATTGGTCGGCGGTGTCGTATCAATGGTTGACACGGTTGGATTTTTATCGCTCGGCCGCCACCCCGGTCAGCTCGGCGCTGTGGACCTTCGTGCCGCAAACGCCGGCGCCGTTTTCCTCCTTTTCGCGCCGGCCTGCCGGATGGCTGCGGGTGGCGGCATCGTATAACAAAGGCAATGACAGCACCCTTGCGCGCGTCTGGACCTACTGCGATACGGGCGCCGCGGACACCTCCACCCATATCTGGGCAGGGCCCCTGCACGACACGGTCCTCACGACCTATGTCCGCCAAAAAGGCGCGCCGGAATGGAGCTACACTATGGTTGGCGCGGAGCCGATCAGCCGGTCGGGACGCGTGCAGCGGCAAGGCCCCGGCGTATCAATTGACGATACGGCATTCGACGCCGCCGACCCGGGCCATCATGTCCCCGTCCGGACCATGCGCGGGACCATCGATGCCGAGGGCGCCGGCTCTTTCGCCGTCAACGGACTGGGCGCCTTCGGCCTCGATTTCAGCGCGGATTCGATCACCTTGACCGTGGGCAATTCGCAGCCCCTGCCGGCCGGGGCGTATTCCTTTTGTCCACGCGACAGCCTGCTGGCCTTCCGTGTTTGCGCATCGGACACCACCGCCTTCGCCCTCCGTTTGACCGCCGAGGGATTCATCAGCGGGACGTTCGACGTCGCCTATCGCGGCACGCTCCAGCCGAGCGGCCGGAACATCATCGTCAGGCCGACCTGTTCCGGCTCGGCCACGCTGTATGGGATCTTCGATAACCTGGCCAGCCATGTTGCGGACCCGGCATTGGTGGGCGGACAATTGAGCATCATGCTCTGGGGGACCAGCCGACTGGCGAATGAAGGATATCAATTTCAATAGCCACCTCGATGCGCACACTCCTTTATTTCATCAAAGAAGCGGTCCGAGGCCTGTATCAGGCCAAGCTCATGACCGTGGTCTCCATCGGCACCATCGGCTTATCGCTCTTCTGTCTGTGCCTGATTTTCGCCGGCTATCTGACGCTCCAGGCCTGGATCGAACAGGCGGCCGCGAGCGTGCGCGTGGTGGCCTTCATCACCGATTCCACGGCCGCGCGCCCCGCCGACCTTGCCCGGCTGACAAGCGAGGTGCGCGCGCAGCGCGGCGCGGGCGGCGTCGTGCTGGTTGACAAGAAGAACGCGTGGGAGCGCTTCCGCGGCGCATACGGCGCGCGCCTGCTCGAGGCCGTGGACGCCAATCCCCTGCCCGCCTCCCTGGAAATCGCCCTTGTCAATTCGTACCGGTCAAGCGACAGCGCCCAGCGCCTCATGGACGCGGTGTCGCGCCTGCCGGGGATCGAAGGCGTCAGCTTCTCGCGCGACCAGATGGTCAAACTCGAAGTCTGGCGAAGGAACGTGGGCGTGGGCGGCGTCCTGGTGCTGATCGTTGTTGGCCTGGTGCTTAACTTCATGATCGCCAATTCCATCAAACTCACCATTTACGCGCGCAAAGAGCTGGTCACCAACATGCGCTTCGTGGGCGCCACGGATCGGTACATCAGAATGCCTTTCATCCTCGAAGGCATGCTGCAGGGCTTCATCGGCGCGCTGGTCGCCGTTGCCCTGATCGCCGCGCTGCGCGCCTTTCCCCTGCCGATCGAATGGGGCGGCTTTCGCCTCATGCTGCTGGCCACCACATCGCTGGGAGTGCTCGTCGGGTGTATCGGAAGCATGAGCGCGGTGAGAAAATTCCTGACCTAGCGCATTGCCGCGAAATCGCTTGGACCTGCGATCCAACGCAAGGCCTTGCATTCCCCGATCCGGATTGCAGCACTCAAATTTGATTTATATATAAATTGAGTTAGCCTCTTTATCAGCAACAAATACGCAAAAACGTATTTGTTGCTGATAAAGAGTCTACGCTTTGACCGGGACTGTCGCCCGGTAAAAGTGGCCCCGCGGACGGGGCAGTTTGAATGCGACTTCTCCGTAGCGTGAAAGGAAACAGTACGCAGAGGTCGCAGAGGGAAGACGCAGAGTTTCGCAGAGGGGCGTCCCGAGAAAACAAACCGTTGAATTTCTCTGCGAGTCTCTGCGAATCCTCCGCGACCTCTGCGTACCGGGTTTGAAAATCATGCGAATCATACGTTCTGACAATCTTTTGTCGCGAGGACGCCGTAAGCGCCTATTGCGCTGACGCTGGCTGAAAAGCTGCCGGAATCGCTTCTGGCGGCGGCGCATCGGCGTGAAACCGAATCACGGCTGAATTCCCCTGCCGCCGGCGGGAGACAACGCGACCGCGCTACGGATAACGGAGCGCGGACCGGGCAAAGGCCCGGTCCGCGCTTTTATTCCGGACGGCGCGGAAAAAACATGCAGCAAAATCCGCTATAAAGTATTTTCATCTAATAAACATCGCATATCCGCAGCATCCCCTACCGTCGTCTCGCACCCCCACCCGAGAAAGGAACACCGCGGATCCCATGCTCCTGTACCTGATAAATCCCTATAACCCGTTAGTGAGTGTTGTCAAGAGCAAAGCAAGCCGCTGGAACCGCTATTCCGTATGGAAGCCGCTTGGCCTTTTAGTCATTGCCGGGCAGACGCCGAAAGAGTGGAAGGTCTCCGTCTTTGATGAGAATGTCGAGCGGCCCGACTACGCAGCCATGCCGACGCCCGATCTGGTGGGCATCACCGCGTTTACGTCGCAGGCCGATCGGGCCTATGTCATCGCCGGGGAATTCAAGCAACGCGGCGTGCCCGTGGTGATGGGCGGTATCCACGCAACCATGTGCTCTAAAGAAGCCGGCGAATACGTAAATTCCGTTGTCACCGGAGAGGCCGAAAGCGTGTGGGAAGATGTCCTCAACGACAGCACATCCGGCCGCCTGAAGCCGCTCTATGCGGGCGAGCATATCAGTCTTCATAAGGCGCCGATCGCGCGCCATGACCTGCTGGCCAATAGCTATCGGTTCGGCTCGATCCAGACCACGCGCGGATGCCCGTTGTCCTGCAATTTCTGCAGCGTTACCGCGTTCAACGGCAGACACTACCGGCGCCGCCCTATAGACCTTGTCATGCAGGAATACCGCACGATCCGCGAAAAGCTGGTGCTCGTTGTCGATGATAACTTCATTGGCACGCGCACGGACCATATCGCGCATACCAAGGACCTGCTGCGCGCGATCATCGCTTCAAAAATCCATAAAAAGTGGATCGCGCAGGTAACGATCAATTTCGGGGACGACGAAGAACTTCTCATCCTGGCGGCCAAAGCGGGCTGTGTGGGGGTCTTTATAGGATTTGAATCCATATCGGCCGAAGGTCTCGAGGAAATCCATAAACGGTTCAACATCCGCAAGGTACAAGACATCAAGGCGGCGATCCGGCGCATCCACCGTCACGGCATTGCCGTGGTCGGATCGTTCATCATCGGGCTTGATATTGACAAGAAGCACATCGGCAGGGACATAGCCTCAACCGCCCAACAATACGGACTGGACGCCCTCAACGTCATGTTCCTCACGCCGCTTCCCGGCACCGTGCTCTGGAATGAGATGGCCCTGAAGGACCGCATCATCCTCAAGGGTTTTCCGCATGATTGGCGATACTACACCCTGACTTTCCCCGTGGCGCGGTACAATCATTTGACATGGCGCGAAATGATATCGGAAAAAGAGGCGTGCTACCAGTCATTCTATGCGTATGCAGGAATACTGCACCGGGTCTGGAGAAGCGTCCTCCAGCTGCGCAATCCGTTCGTCACGCTGATCAGCAACATGTGGTATCGCATCAACACGCTCCGCCTGGACCGCGCCGCATACAAGGGGTTCGACGTCACGCCCGGCGATGTATCGGTGCAAAGCAACGAAGTCTCGGTTTAGGATATTGGTTTCGGATTTTGGTATTCCGGATTTCGGATTTGCATCGCAGCCGAGATCGCCTTTATGCCGTCATTCCGCCTTTATCTTGCCCCGCTTCGCGGCGTCACCGGCTATATGTATCGCACCATATATGCGCGCTATTTTTCCGGCTTTGATCTCGCGATAATGCCCTTTATCACCACGGTCCGAAGCCCTACCGTCAGCGCCAACCATCTGCGCGATCTGCTGCCCGAATTCAATCGCAGCCTGCCGGCGATCCCCCAATTGATCGGCAATAGCGCGGACGATTTCGTGCGCATGGCCGCATGGATCGCGGAGGCTGGTTATACCTCTGTCAACTGGAACCTGGGATGCCCGTTCCCGCAGGTGACCTCTAAAAAGCGCGGCAGCGGCATGCTCCCCTGGCCCGCGCTGATTGATGCGTTTCTGGAGAGCGCCATGCCCCGCATGCCGATTGCGCTGTCCGTCAAGGTGCGCCTGGGCCTTCATGATCCGGATGAACTCGCGGCGCTCATGCCGGTTTTCAACCGGTATCCGATAGCGGAGATCCAGATCCACGCGCGCACGGGAACGCAGATGTACGAAGGCGCGGCCGATATCGACGCATTCGAGCGCTGCGCGGGGTTGAGCGCGCACCCGGTAGTTTACAATGGGGATATATTCACCCGCGCGGATTTCGTGCGCCTGTCGCGGCGGCTGACCGGCGTGTCGCGCTGGATGATCGGCCGCGGCGCGATATGCGATCCGTTCCTCGCGGCGCGCATGCGCGGCTGGCCGGAGGTTGCGAACCCCATCGGCGTTTTCCGGGAATTCCATGATGCACTGTTCGACGCCTATCTGGCAGCCCGCCGGCAGCCGATACGGGTGCTGGGCATCATGAAAGAATTATGGGGATACTGGGCGCGCTCGTTTATTGACGGCGCGCAATTTCTGCGCCGCATTCAGCGCACGAAATCGCTTGAGGAATACCGTCGGGAGGTTGATGCGCATCTGCGGAAGGTGGTTTGGATTTCCGCTGTTTGAATTTCGCGCGGTCGACGGGCGGTCAGGGGACCTTTCGCTCGTGCCCTAAACGCACGCGGTCTTCTTTTTTCGGCGGCTGGTAGTAATTGACGCCAAAGCGCGTGCGCACGATCTGCTGCGCCACTTCCTCAAAATCGTTTTCATCATTGACAAAATCGAGCTCGCTGGTGTTGATGATAAGCAGCGCCGAATCGGTGTAATGGAAAAAGAAATGATTATAGGCCTCGTTGAGCGCTTCGATATATCTGCGTTCCATCGCGACTTCGTAGGGACGATTGCGCTTATGAATGCGTTTCATCAGCATATCGGTTGACGCCTGCAGGTAAATCACCAGATCGGGCTTAAGCACGCGCGGTTCCAGCAGCCTGGCGATGGTATCGTAGAGCGCAAGTTCATTATCGTCAAGGTTCATGGTCGCAAAGATGCGGTCTTTCGCAAACAGGTAGTCGGCGATCACGACTTCGTGAAACAGGTCCTGCTGGGCCAATTCGTCGGTAAGCTGTTTGAAGCGCGAGAGCAGAAACCAGAGCTGGGTCTGGAAGGCGTATCCCTTGCGGTCTTCGTAGAACCGGGAAAGAAAAGGGTTCTCTTCCACGCGCTCCATGATTGTGCGCGCGGAAAAGCGCTCGGAAAGCAGGGTGCACAGCGCGGTCTTGCCTACGCCGATAACGCCTTCGATGCAAACGGTATTATGATGCATTGGGGCGGTTCCGGTCTTCCGGTTTTTATTTCCCGCTCATAAAACGGATACCCTGGCGCCGTACGAGTTCCGGCATCTCTTCCACGAGTTGCCGCACCGTTTTATTCAAACCCGGAACGGCTATTTCGGCGTCGATCTGCGCCAGGCCGGTAAGACAGAACCGCCGGTTGACAATTTCGGGATGCGGCACGACCAGCTCCGGGGTTTGAATCATCTGCGAGCCAAACAGCAGAATATCGATGTCCGCGGTGCGCGGATCGCCCTGCTTCAAGCGCACCCGGCCCATCTCCTTTTCAATGGACTGGCAGGAATCCAGCAGTTCCTGCGCCGTGCCCTTCCACATTCCCGCCACCAGCACATTCAAAAACCAATCCGGGGACACCACGCCCACCGGTTCGGTGGCCATGAGCCGCGATTGCTTGACGGGTGGCGCAAGGAGCTCCGAAAGGCGGCGCACCATCTCCTGTATATGGGTGCGGCGGTCGCCCCGGTTGCTGCCCAGGCTCAGTATAACGAGTTCCATTGGATCTAATATACCTTGCGATTCGGTCACGGTGAAAGAAGCGGAACGCTGATCATGGATCGGTGCGATAATTAAAGGCCTTAATCGTGCCGTGCCCGGCAAGCGAAGGACGGATTTCCGCTGCCTTTCCCACGGCGGAGATCACCAGGCCGGTCGTACGCAGGTGACGGCTGATCGCGCGATTGATATCGTCACGCGTGATGGCGGCAATGCGTTTATCGAAATGTTCGATATAGGCATTGTCGCGTTTGTAAAGTCGAAGCCAGAGCAGTTTATCGGCGATATTGCCTATGCCTTCAAGCTGGAAGGCCATGCTGCCGATGGCGAACTGTTTTGCCTTGGCCAGATCTTCGTCGGTCACGCCCTTTTCAATGAATTCCCGGTAAACTGACAGGGCTGTGGTCAGCACCTCGCCGGCCTGCCTGTTCTGTGTTGCCGTTGAGATCATGAATGCGCCAAAGAAGTTGTTGCAGGCGATCTGCGATGAAATACCATAGGTTTTGCCCCCCTGGGTGCGAATGGCGTTCATGAGCCGCGACGAAAAATTACCTCCGCCCAGAATGTAATTGGCCACGGCGGTCAATTCGCGGTCGTCATGCAGTTCTCCCGGGGCTTCATGGCCGATGGCAAGGGAGGTCTGCGAAAGGTCGGGTTTGTCGACAAGGCGGACCACAGTTCTCCCGGTGCGGACGGGAGGCGCCGGCATCGGCGGTGCCTCCCGTCCGGCGGTGTTCCAGGATGCAAAGAGCGTTTCCCACGACGATCGGGCGGCGCTGATATCGAAATCGCCCACCACCACCAGGTGACTGTTGCCGGGAAAGAGGCTTTGCGCGCAGAAATCGCGGACGTCCTGCAGCGCTATGCGCTTAATCGAAGCGACCGTATGGGTCCGGCCGGCAGGATGGCGGGCGCCGAATAATTCGGCATAGAAATGCTTTTTCACCAGCATGCCCGGATCGACCAGCTCGGCCTGCGTGGCGGCCGTCATTTCGCGCCGCAGCCGGCCGAACTCCTGTTCGTCAAGAGCAGGGTCGCGGACCATTTCCCAGAACAGCGGCACGACCATGCCGGCAAAGCGCGATAGCGTCTGGCAGCCGATGATGATATGCTCATCCCCCACCTCGGAAAAGAGCGAGGCGCCGGTATGTTCCAGCTTTTCGGCGAACTCTTCGGTGGAAAGTGATGCGGGGCCTTTCTGCAGCAGTGCCACGGCCAGCTCGGCAATGCCCTCTTTTTCCCGGCTGTCGCAGAATTTGCCCGCGGGAATCTGCAGGGCCACGGTCATGGCAGGATGTTCGCGCTGGGGCACCCATATGACGTTCAGTCCGTTAGGCAGCCGCGCCTCAAGCATGGGTGGAAAGCGGAACGAGGGGGCCGCGGCGCTCATACCGTCACCTTTTTCTTGAAAAGCCGCTTTGCCGCTCCGGCGATAAAAAGCAGCGGCGATATTTTTTTAGGCTGCAGATGCAGCACATGCATCTCTTCGTCATTCCAGTAGCGCCGCACCGCATCCACCAGTTCATCAACCGTCAGCTTTTCCAGGGTCGCAAGGCGCTCGACCCAGAGCCGGTAATTGCCTTCGACGATTTCAGAAAAACCGATGCGCTGGCAGAGGTGCTCCGCCGAATACATTTCGAACACCCGGTGCGTCAGCGTCGCGTTCTTTACTTTTTCCAATTCCGAATCGGTAATGCCGTGGTTGCGGACGATTTCGATCTGCCGGTGGAGCGCCGTTTCGATGCGCGCGGCGGAAACATCTGGCGTAAAGACGGCAAAAAAGAGCGACATGCCGGCATGCCGCAGGTAATGGTTCATGCCGCCGGCCATCACTGCCAGCGATTGCCGGCGCACCAGTTCGCCGTACAGCCTGCTGCTTTCGCCCTGCGATACGACCTGCTGCATGATTTCGAGCGGCAGGGCGTCGCGGCTTGAAGACGGCGGCGCCGGGAATCCCATCACCAGAAGCGGGACGTCGAAATCGACGCGGCGTTTCATGCGCTGGATGCCGGCAGGCTTGACAGGTGCGATGAAATGCCCGTCAGGGCGCGCGGCGCCGCCGGAGCGCCCGCGGACGGCGCCCAGGACCGCGGCCACCCGCTCAAACACCTGGTCTTCGGATTCAATATCGCCCACGATGACCGCGACGGCATTGTCCGGGGAATACCAGAGATCGTAATAGGCGCGGCAATCAGCCGCGGTGATAGTCTGGATGTTTTCCAGAATTCCCAGGGGCGATGTTTCATAGGGATTGCCGGCGAAAAACTGCCGGCGGAATTCCAGGAACGCCTTGGTCACCGGATTGTTCATGTAGGTGTGATATTCTTCGATGATAACTTTGCGCTCAGTCTTTAAAAGATCGGCCGAAAGCGTCAGAGCATTCATGCGGTCGGCTTCAAGCGACAGCACCATATCGAAGCAGTCGCGCGGCACATTATTGAAAAATGCGGTGACGTCTTCGGCGGTAAACGCATTGCAATGGCCGCCCACATCATTGATGCGCCGCGCATGCACTTCGGGCCCTATGGTTGCGGAGCCGCGGAACATCATGTGTTCCAGCATGTGGGAAATGCCCCGGACGCCGTCGCGCTCGTTCACGCTGCCGGTGCGATACCAGATCTGCACCGACACAACCGGCGCACCCGTCTTTTTAAGACAGATGACCTTCAGTCCGTTGGCAAGCGTCCGTTCGACGATGCGGTTCAGCATGCTTTGATCGTACCATTTCCAAGAGCGCAAGGCAACGCCGCTGCGCTCGATCGCAGCCGATCTGTTCCGTGCTGTCAATCTGGATTGCGCGAAGGGTGGGAAAAAAGAAAATCGGAGTGAGAGGATTTGAACCTCCGACAACTTGGACCCGAACCAAGTGCGCTACCAGGCTGCGCTACACTCCGAAGTGGGTTTAAAATACCATATTGTCCTCCACACCGCAAGACGGCAGGCTGGACGACAGCAGTTCCGCAACTTCTCTGTGAAATAGCGTACTATCAAAGGCGCACCCCCAAGATTTATCCATTCAGGAACTTTTTGTCGGGATAGGCCGAATAAGTGGATCAAATTTCA